>Ga0153990_1000008_pt1 | contig 162317 bp, 159 predicted proteins | sample TSNC074MetaG_FD_104739 | JGI IMG/M metagenome (GOLD analysis project Ga0153990, IMG submission 104739) | Attine ant fungus gardens microbial communities from North Carolina, USA - TSNC074 MetaG | ecosystem: Host-associated > Fungi > Mycelium > Unclassified | place: USA: North Carolina, Jones...
CGAATAGGCCAGGCCGACGATCCCGGCGATGGCGCACAGCCACACCAGCGGATAGAAGCCCACCAGGCCGCTCAGCAGCATGGGCGTGGCCACGTAGCCGGCGAACAGGATGCAGCGGTTGGCGCTGGGCCGATCCGGATAGCGGCGGGCCAGCCAGTGGATCACGTGCCCCATGGCCACCACCGCCGCCATGATCAGCGAATAGCTGATGACCGCCAGAACCACCGCCGTAGGCAGGTCCAGCACATGGGCCTCACCGCCACCGAAGCGCCAGCCGAAGGTCGTGGTACCCACGAGGGAAGCGACGACGGGAATGGCCGCCAGGAAGGCGACATGATGGGCAAAGAAGTGCCCGACCGTTTCCCCTTCGCGACGAATCTGCTGCCACTCGCGATCGGGATGGGCCAGCAGGCCCCAGACATGATTGATCATGATCCTGCTCCTCACCCGCTGTGGTCGCCGCAAGCGGGCCTCTGTGGATGGCGAACGCTGGGTACAACGCGACTGGCGACTACCTTAGGAGTATAGAAGAGCTCTGGAATGCGTCATGCGAGCCGACGAAGGGCAGCCTGCCTGGAAACGAAGCGACCAATGGTCAAGGGGCACCACCCTGGTGCGTTTCTGGGCCCCTGGCAAGCGGGCAACGCCCGGGCGGCAATACTTGACCACTTGGTCAGGAAATTGCTTGCCCAAGGCATCTGTTACCGGTCAACGAGGTCCGTCATGCCATCTCTCGACATCATCATCGCCGGCGCCGGCATGGGCGGTCTCACCGCCGCCCTGGCGCTGCAACAGGCCGGCCACCGGGTCCGTCTGTTCGAGCGCGCGCAGGATCTGGCCCCCATCGGCGCGGCCATCTCCATCTGGCCCAACGGCGTCAAGGTGCTGGAGCAGCTGGGGCTCGGGTCCGCCATCGCCGCGGTCAGCGGCGACATGCAGACCATGAGCTATCGCGACCATGAGGGACAGTTGCTTACCCGGTTCAGCCTGCTGCCACTCTATGAGGCCGTGGGTCGACCGGCGCGCCCCATCGCCCGCGCCCACCTGCAGCGCCTCCTGCTCGAAGCGGTGGGCGCCGAGCGGGTGACCCTGGGTGTCGGCTGCGAGGGCTTCGAGCAGGATACGGCCGGGGTGACCGTGCTGCTCGGCGATGGTCGGCGCGAACGGGCCGACCTGCTGATCGCCGCCGATGGCACCCACTCGCGCCTGCGGGAGCGGGTGGTGGGCCAGGCCATCACCCGCGAGTATTGCGGCTACGTGAACTGGAACGGGCGGGTGCAGATCGCACCGGATCTGGCCGAGGCCCAGGACTGGGCGCAATTCGTCGGGGCGCATCAGCGGGTCTCGCTGATGCCCATGGGCGGCGGTGAATTCTATTTCTTCTTCGACGTACCCCTGCCCAAGGGCACGCACAACGACCGCAGCCGTTACCGTGCGGAGCTGGCCGAGCACTTCGCCGGCTGGGCGCCGCCGGTGCAGCGCCTGATCGAGCGGCTGGACCCCCAGGGCGTGGCCCGGGTGGAGATCCACGATACCCGGCCGTTGCCGACCCTGGTGCAGGGGCGGGTGGCGCTCCTGGGCGATTCCGCCCATGCCATGGCCCCGGACCTGGGGCAGGGCGGTTGCCAGGCCATGGAGGATGCCTGGGTGCTAGCGCGCTGTCTGGACGCCGAACAGGATCCCCTGGCCGCGCTCCAGGCCTATCAGGCCGCGCGGCTGGAGCGGGTGGCCGGCATCGTCGAGCGGGCGCGCAAACGCTGCGAGATCACCCACGGGCATGAGCCCCTGGCCACCCGGGCCTGGTACGCCGAGCTGGCCCGGGAAACCGGCGAGACGGTGATCGCCGGCCTGCGCAAGACCGCCGAGGGCGGTCCGCTGTGAAATAGCTCTGGGCCGCGGGGACGAATGGCAGTGCCGGGGGTCGAAAGGCCCACGTCCTCGTCGGAGAGTTAGCCCATGCGCCTGCGTCTCGCCCTGACCCTTGCCAGCCTTACCATCACCCCGCTGGCCTTTGCCGCCGACGGCGGCTGTCCCTATCCGCAGACGGTGAAGTTCGCCGGCCCCAACTGGGAGAGCGGCATGTTCACCACCGAGGTGCTGCGCCTGCTGGTGGAAAAGGGCTATGGCTGCCAGACCGACAGCGTGCCGGGCAACACCGTGACCCTGGAAAACGCCCTGGCGCAAAACGACATCCAGGTCACTGGCGAGCAGTGGGCCGGGCGCAGTCCGGCCTGGCGCGCGGCGGAAAAGGCCGGCAAGGTCTTTGCCGTCGGCGAGACGGTCAAGGGCGCCACCGAAGGCTGGTGGGTACCGGAATACCTGGTCAAGGGCGATCCCGCGCGTGGCATCCAGGCCAAGGCGCCGGACCTCAAGAGCGTCGCCGATCTGCCGCGCTACAAGGAGCTGTTCCGCGATCCGGAAGAGCCCGGCAAGGGCCGCTTCCTCAACTGCCCCACCGGCTGGACCTGCGAGATCGTCAACAGCCAGAAGCTCAAGGCCTACAAGCTGACCGACAGCTACACCAACTTCCGCACCGGTACCGGTCCCGCGCTGGACGCGGCCATCGCCACCGCCATGCGCCGTGGCGAGCCGGTGCTCTTCTACTATTGGTCGCCGACCCCGCTGATGGGCCGCTACAAGCTGGTCCAGCTGGAAGAGCCGCCCTTCAGCGAGAAGGCCTGGGAGACCCTGTCGGATCCGAAGAATCCCGATCCGCTGCCGTCGCGCTCGCTGCCGGCCAAGATCACCATCGGCGTCTCCCGCGACCTGCACGACAAGGCACCGGCCCTGGTGGCCCTGTTCGAGAAGGTCGAATTCCCCCTCGACCAGTTCAACGGCATCCTCGCCGGCATGGCCGAGAAACGCGAAGACGCCCAGGTGGTGGCCAAGCGTTTCCTCAAGGAGCATCCGGAGGTCTGGACGACCTGGCTGCCGGCGGAAAACGCCGAACGGGTAAAGGCGGCGCTCTGAGTGCAGTGATAGCGGATAATGGCGGTTTTCCATGCTGGAGCCGCCCATGACCGTCGCCGCCCTTACCATGTACGTCGAGCCTGCCGAGGTGCGCGATGCCTATCGCCAGCTGGCCGAAGCCGTGGCGCTGCGCCTGGGCGAGACGCTCGACCCCGCGCCCGAGGACCTGCCGGCGCTCTGGACGCATCCCGAGCTGCTGCTGGCGCAGACCTGCGGCTATCCCTGGGCCACCCGCCTGCGCGGCCAAGTGCGCCTGGTGGCGGCGCCGCGTTATCGCTTCGCGGGCTGCCAGGCGGCCGAGCACTGCGCCTTCATCCTGGTGCCCGAGATGCTGGAGGCGACCGGCCTGGCCGATCTGCGCGGCAAGCGTGTGGCGCTCAACGGCCTGGATTCCAACACCGGCATGAATCTGCTGCGCCACGCCGTGGCGCCCCTGGCGGAGCGGGCCCGCTTCTTTGGCGAGATGATCGTCAGCGAGAGCCATGCCAACAGCCTGGCGCTGTTGCAGCAGGGTCATGCCGATGTGGCCTCGGTGGATGCCGTGACCTACGGCTACCTGCAGCGCGCCCAACCCGAGCGGGTCGCCGGCCTGCGCCTGTTGCAACGCACCCGCCCCAGTCCGACGCTGCCCTTCATCACCGCCGCCAGTCGTTCGGATGCGGACGTGGAAGCCCTGCGCGCCGCCCTGAACGACAGCCTGGCCGCCGATCCTGCCCTGGCCGACATCCTGGCCATCGAGGGTGTCACGGCGGTGGATGAGACGACCTATCTACCGCTGCTGGACTGGCGGCGAGAAGCGGTGGAGCAGGGTTATCCGGTGATTGCCTAGGTTGGTTGCGACGGCCTTGTCGTCGCAACCAACCTGAAGGATTCGGCCCTGGCATTGTTGCCGTTGCGCTCTGATCAACCGCGGCCATGGCGGTCCGCCGATGCGGCCGCTCTTACGGGAGCATCAGCCCTCTGTAGGAGCGGCCCATGGCCGCGATGAGTAGCCGCTAATGGGTACGCGCGTAGGTTGTTTGCGACGGCTCCATCATCGAAACCCAGCACGAGAGGTTCGGCCTGGCCACTGTTGGGCTTCGCTGCGCTCAACCCAACCTACGGTGTCCCTGCCTGCAACCGCTTGAACTCCACCAGATCATGGCTGCAGAACAGCGTCAGCCCCAGGTCCTGGCGCAGGGAGAGTTCGCGCAGGCGGTCCTGGTTGTCCAGGCGGCTGGCGCGGTCGGCTTCCATCAGCCGCTGGTAGAACCTCAGCCCCGGCGTGCAGTGGCGTTCGGGCTGGCGCATCTCGTCGCGGTAGAAATAGGCGTCGCCCGCATGCAGCAGCCAACCCCCTTTATGCTGGACGGCGATGCCGGCATGGCCCGGGGTGTGGCCGGGCAGGGGGATCATCAGGATTTCCGGCGGCAGGCCGGGCAGGTCGCGCACGCTGGCGAAGCCGTGCCAGGCCTCGCCCCGGGGCTCGTGGAAATGCCAATGGCGGATGCCTTGCCACTGCGCCGGACTGTAGCGGCGCCGACCGATGAAGCCGTGGCGCTGGCGCTGCGCATCCCACTCCCGCTGCAGCACGTGGACCTGGGCCTGGGGAAAGTCGTCCAGGCCGCCGGCGTGGTCGAAATCCAGATGGGTCAGCACGATATGGCGGACATCGCCCGGACGAAAACCCAGGCGGCGGAGCTGCGCCAGGGCGCTGAGTTCGGGATCGTACTGGATGCGATTCATCAGCCGGAAGAAGGGACTCAGGCGCCGGCCGCGCTCCCGCAGATCGGCTTCGCCAAAGCCGGTATCCACCAGCACCAGACCGTCCCGGTCGGTTTCCACCAGCAGGCAGTGACAGGCGAGGTGGGCGGCGAGTCCGCGGCTGAAGCCGTCGTACAGCGCCCCGCCCAGGGGGCACATGCAGCCGCAGTTGAGGTGATGGATACGCATGCTCGGCTCCGCGAAGGTGACCTCCGGTAGAAGAGGCGCGCGTGGGCAAAGTTCGAGCGCAGCGGCCATTCGCGCGGGTGTCGCAGCCGGTGAAGAGAGATCGACGGACCCGGGTGGCGATGATCGATCGACCGGAGCACGCTCCCGGATTCAGCAGCGCCGAGGCGGGCAAGGGCAGTGCCAGGGCCTCTGGCTGAACCCTGAGCCGTTGGCGCTGACCAAGATAGGATCGCCAGCGGACCGGCTCTGCCGCCCTGGCCCTCCCAGTGCAGACGGAGCCACCCATGCCTATAGCCTTTCCCCGCCGTTCCCTCCTGGCCGCCGGCCTTTCCCTTGGCCTGCTCGCCGCCGGTACCGCCCAGGCCGACAGCTGGTGCGCCAGCAAGCCGGTCAAGTTCGCCGGGGTGAACTGGGAGAGCGGCATGCTGCTCACCGAACTGATGGGCTTCGTCCTGCAGCACGGCTACGACTGCAAGGTGGATAGCATCCCCGGCAACTCCATCACCCTGGAGCAGGCCCTGGGCAACAACGACATCCAGGTGTTCGCCGAGGAGTGGATCGGCCGCAGCGAGGCCTGGAACAAGGCCGCCGCGGCCGGCAAGGTGGTCGGCGTGGGCGCGCCCATCGAGGGCGCCACCGAAGGCTGGTACGTGCCGCGCTATCTGGTGGAAGGCGAGGGCGCCAAGGCGCCCAAGCTGAAGAGCATCGCCGACCTGGGCCAGTACGCCGAACTGTTCCGCGATCCGGAAGAGCCGGGCAAGGGCCGCTTCTACAACTGCCCGGCCGGCTGGACCTGCGAGCTGGAAAACACCCAGATGCTGCAGAGCTACGGCCTGAGCGACAAATACACCAACTTCCGCCCCGGCACCGGTCCGGCGCTGGATGCGGCCATCGTCTCGGCGACCAAACGCAAGCAGCCGATCCTCACCTATTACTGGTCGCCGACGCCCTTGCTGGGTCGGGTCGACATGGTCCAGCTCAAGCCCCGCGATGGCGAAGCCAAGCGCATCCAGGTGCAGGCCGGCCTCTCCAAGCCCTTCCACGACGGCGCCCCCGAACTGGTGGCCGTGCTGAGTCGGGTCAATGTGCCCATTGAGCTGCTCAACCGCACCCTGGCCGAGCAGGCCGACGCCAAGCAGGACGCCCCCGCCGCCGCCAAGGCGCTGCTCAAGGCCCATCCCGAACTCTGGCAGGCCTGGGTGACCGACGCCGCGGCGCGCAGCAAGATCCAGGCGGCGCTCTAGGATGTTTCCCGAAGGCCTGACCTTTTCCTTCGCCGACGCCGTCAATCGTGGCGTCGACTGGCTGGTGACACGCTACGGCGACGTCTTCCGTGCCATCTCCGACACCCTGCTGCAGGCCATCGTCTGGCTCGAGGGCCTGCTGCGCGGCACCCCTTGGTGGGCGCTATTGCTGATCGTCGCGGCCCTGGCCGCCCACGCCACCCGCCGGGTGCTGCCGACCCTGCTGATCACCGGCCTGCTGTTCCTGGTCGGGGCCCTGGGGCTGTGGGACAAGCTCATGCAGACCCTGGCCCTGGTGCTGGTGGCCACCGCCATCGCGGTCATCATCGGCGTGCCCCTGGGCATCCTCTGCGCCCGTAGCGCCCGCCTGCGCCTGGTGCTGATGCCGCTCCTGGACATCATGCAGACCATGCCCAGCTTCGTGTACCTGATCCCGGTGCTGATGCTGTTCGGCCTGGGCAAGGTGCCGGCGATCTTCGCCACCGTGATCTACGCCGCGCCACCGCTGATCCGCCTCACCGACCTGGGCATCCGCCAAGTCGATCGCGAGGTCATGGAAGCGGTCAACGCCTTTGGCGCCAGTCGCTGGCAGCAGCTGTTCGGCGTGCAGCTGCCGCTGGCGCTGCCGAGCATCATGGCCGGCATCAACCAGACCACCATGATGGCGCTGTCCATGGTGGTGATCGCCTCCATGATCGGCGCCCGCGGCCTCGGTGAAGAGGTGCTGGTGGGCATCCAGACCCTGGACGTGGGCAAGGGCCTGCAGGCGGGCCTGGCCATCGTCATCCTCGCCGTGGTCATCGACCGCATCACCCAGGCCTATGGCCGCCAGCGCCATGAGGTGGAGCGATGAAGATCGTCGTCGAGCGGGTCTCCAAGATTTTCGGCAAGCGCGAACAGGCGGCCCTGGCGCTGCTGCGCGAGGGGCACGACAAGGCCGAGATCCTCGCCCGCACCGGTTGCGTGGTGGGGGTGGACGATCTCTCCCTGGAGATCGCCGAGGGCGAGATCTTCGTCATCATGGGCCTTTCCGGTTCCGGCAAATCGACCTTGGTGCGCCACCTCAACCGGCTGATCGATCCCAGCAGCGGGCGCATCCTCATCGATGGCCAGGACATCCTCCAGCTGCCGCTGCCGGCGCTGCGCGAATTGCGCCGCCAGCGCATCAGCATGGTGTTCCAGAGCTTCGGCCTGCTGCCCCATCGGCGAGTGCTGGACAACGTCGCCTACGGTCTCAAGGTGCGCGGCGAGCCCAAGGCGGTCTGCCGCGAACGGGCGCTGCACTGGCTGGAGGTGGTGGGTCTGGCCGGCTACGAGCGCAAATGGCCGCACCAGCTCTCCGGCGGCATGCGCCAGCGCGTCGGCCTGGCCCGCGCCCTGGCGGCCGATACCGAGATCATCCTGATGGACGAGGCCTTTTCCGCCCTCGATCCACTGATCCGCGCCGAGATGCAGGAGCAACTGCTGGAGCTGCAACAGCGCCTGCACAAGACCATCGTCTTCATCACCCATGACCTGGACGAGGCCCTGCGCCTGGGCAATCGCATCGCCATCCTGCGTGACGGTCGGCTGGTGCAGGTGGGCACCCCGGCGGACATCCTCGGCCAGCCGGCCGACGACTATGTGGCGCGCTTCGTTCAGCGGCGTACCGCTGCGACAGTTTGAAACAATTGCGGCAGAGGCCTTCACGAGCATTTCACAGATGCGAAGCTCTGATGGTGAGACCTGCGGCCTGACCCTGTCAGGCCTTTCTCTTCCCACTGGAACCGCGCCGCAATGGACTATCTGCTACAACTCGCCGCCGACCCGACCGTCTGGGCTGCTCTCGCCACCTTGATCGTGATGGAAGTGGTGCTGGGCATCGACAACCTCATCTTCATCTCCATCCTGACCAACAAGCTGCCCGCGCACCAACAGCAGAAGGGCCGCCGCATCGGCATCAGCCTGGCGCTGATCCTGCGCCTGGGTCTGCTCGGTACCGTGGCCTGGATCGTCCAGCTCACCGAGCCCATCATCGAGGTGTTCGGCAAGAGCTTTTCCTGGAAGGACCTGATCCTCATCGCCGGTGGCCTGTTCCTGCTGTGGAAGGCGACCAAGGAGATCCACCACAACGTCGATCCCGAGCCCGACAGCGCCCTGAGCAAGGGCGGCGAGACGGCGACCCTGGCCTTCGGTTCGGCCATCGTGCAGATCCTCCTGCTGGACCTGGTGTTCTCGGTGGACAGCATCATCACCGCCGTCGGCATGACCGAGCACCTGCCGGTGATGGTGATCGCGGTGGTGGTGGCGGTGACCGTCATGTTGCTGGCGGCCGACCCCCTGGCCAGGTTCATCAACGACAATCCCACCGTCGTGATGCTGGCGCTGGGCTTCCTGATCATGATCGGCATGACCCTGATCGCCGAGGGTTTCGGCGCCCATGTGCCCAAGGGCTACATCTACGCGGCCATGGCCTTCTCGGCGCTGATCGAGGGCCTGAACATGCTGTCGCGGCGGGCCAAGCGTCGCCAGCAGGCTGCCGGCAAGTGAGGACAGGGCGTGTCGGAAAAGGCCTTGTTACATTCCGGCACGCCTATTGCTAACAATTACTGGCAAGTCTAGGCACTATCGGTCAAGACCTTTGTCATAGCAGCGTCACACGTGAGGTTTACAACTGAAGTCATGAACATACAAGCCCAAGCCCAGAACGCCATGCATGCCCTCAGCGCCGCTTTCGCGCCGATGAGCTGCGTCATCGACGCGCCCAGCAAGCGTGGTTTTTCCTTCATCGTCGTCAACGAGCATGGCGTGGCCAAGCACACCCGCCGGATCTACCGCGACGAATACAGCAACCCGAGCCGCCTGCAGGCCATCATCGACAGCACCCGCCTGGCCATCGCCGGCTGAGATTCAGCCGGCTCCCGCTCCACCCCTCCCGCTTTACCGTCTGCGCCCCACCCGAGCTACGGGTGTACCGGCGGCAGATAGGCCAACGTTCCCCCCAACAGCCATAGCAGCACCAGCACCAGGGGTGCATGGACCAGCAGCTGTACGAAGGAAAAGCCGACCAGGTCGCGCGCCTTCAGCCCCAGCACGCCCAGCAGCGGCAGCATGTAGAAGGGATTGATCAGATTCGGCAATGCCTCGGCGGCGTTGTAGATCTGCACGGCCCAGCCCAGGTGATACTGCAGGTCGTTGGCCACCTGCATGACGTAGGGCGCCTCGATGATCCACTTGCCCCCGCCCGAGGGGATGAAGAACCCCAGCAGCGCCGAGTAGACGCCCATCAGCAGGGCGAAGGTGTCGTGGGTGGCGATCTGGGTGAAAAATGCTGCGATATGGTGCGCCAGGGTCTGGCCATCGGCGCCATTGACCTTGGTCAGGATGGCGGCGATGGAGCCGTACAGCGGAAACTGGATCAGCACCCCGGTGGTGGCCGGCACGGCGCGGGCCACGGCGTCGAGGAAATGCCGCGGCCGCCAGTGCAGCAGGGCGCCCAGGGAGATGAACAGCAGGTTGTAGGTGTTCAGCCCGGAAATGGCCTCGATGGCCGGCTTGCTGGCGAATTCCTGCACCAGCCAGCCCGCGGCCAGGAGCACCAGCAGGATGATCAGGATGGGGCTGTATTCCAGCCATTCGCCTGGACGGGTCGGCTTAGCGGCCGGCTTGGGCGCCGGGGTGACGTCAACGCCACAGGCACGGGCATCGCGCGCGCTGTCCGGTCCGGGCGCGGTGACATAGGCGATCACCGCCGAGACCACCAGCAGCACCAGCAGCAGGGCGCCGGATTGCCAGAGGAACAGCGTCTGGCTGAAGGGAATCACCCCGGTGATGGCGAGGATCGAGGGCGGCAGGCTGGCCGGATTGGCCTGCAGCTGCGCCGCCGACGACGACAGCCCCAGCGCCCAGACCGCGCCCAGGCCCAGGTAGGCCGCGGCGCCGGCGGCGCGATAGTCCATCTTGAGTTCTTCGCGGCGGGCCAGGGCGCGCACCAGCAGGCCGCCGAACACCAGACTCAGGCCCCAGTTGAGCAGCGAGGCGAGCATGGCCACCAGGGCCACCCAGCACACCGCGCCACGACCGGTACGGGGCACCCGCGCCAGACGCTCGATCAGGCGCCCGGCCGGACCGGAACTGGCCACCACATAGCCGCCGATGACCACGAAGGCCATCTGCATGGTGAAGGGAATCAGACTCCAGAAGCCGTCGCCAAAGGCCTTGGCGGTCTTGGCTGCCGGCGCGCCCATGCCCAGGGCGGCCAGGGCCACCACGGCCACGGCGAGCACGGCGAACACCCAGGAATCGGGAAACCAGCGCTCGGCCCAGTTGGAACAGGCCAGGGCGAACCGCGCGCTGCGCGAATCGCGGGAGGGGGTTGAACTCATGGGAGATCCTTTTGTTGTTGTTTTTCGGGGGAACATCAGGCGTAGCGTGGAAAACGGCGCAGCCTTTTCCACGCGGTTGGGGTCATATCGCGGCCATGGCGGTCCGCCGATGCGGCCGCTCCTACAGTGTGTCCGTATCTGTAGGAGCGGCCCACGGCCGCGATAGGGACTAGCGCCGCTCCACCGCCAGGGCCACGCCCTGACCACCGCCGATACACAGGGTCGCCAGGCCACGCCGGCCCTCGCGCCGCCGCAACTCGTGCAGCAGCGTCACCAGCACCCGGCACCCCGAGGCGCCGATGGGGTGGCCCAGGGCGATGGCGCCGCCGTTGACGTTGACCTTGTCATCATCCCAACCCAGCTCCTGGCCCACGGCCAGGGCCTGGGCGGCGAAGGCTTCGTTGGCCTCGATCAGGTCCAGGTCGCCCAACTGCCAGCCGGCTTTCTCCAGAGTCTTGCGGGTCGCCGACACCGGGCCGATGCCCATGATCGCCGGGTCCACCCCGGCGCTGGCATAGGCGGCGATATGGGCCAGCGGCATCAGGCCAAGGGCGGCGGCCTTGGTCGCGCTCATCACCAGCACCGCGGCAGCGCCGTCGTTGAGGCTGGAGGCGTTGCCGGCGGTGACGCTGCCGTCCTTGGCGAAAGCCGGGCGCAACCGCGCCAGGCCCTCGGCGGTGGTATCGGCGCGGATGCCTTCGTCGGTGTCGAACAGCAGCGGCTCGCCCTTGCGCTGGGGGATGGCCACCGGGGTGATCTCCTCGCGGAAACGCCCGGATTCCACCGCCGCCGCGGCGCGCTGCTGGGAGCGGGCGGCGAAAGCATCCTGGGCCTCGCGGCTGAGCTGGTACTGCTGCACCAGATTCTCCGCGGTCTGGCCCATGTGATAGTCATTGAAGGCATCCCACAGCCCATCGCTGATCATGGAATCGACCAGCTCGGCATGCCCCAGGCGCAAGCCGGTGCGGACCTTGGGCAGCACATAGGGCGCCAGGCTCATGTTCTCCATGCCGCCGGCGATGACGATCTCGGCGTCGCCGCAGCGGATCGCCTGGGCGGCCAGTTGCACCGCCTTGAGGCCGGAGCCGCAGACCTTGTTCAGGGTCAGGGCCGGCACCTCGTGGGGTAGGCCGGCCTTGACCGCCGCCTGCCGTGCCGGATTCTGCCCGGCGCCGGCGGTGAGTACCTGGCCGAGGATGACTTCATCCACCTCGGCTGGCGCCACGCCGGTCTGCGCCAGCAGGGCGCGGATGACGGTGGCGCCGAGCTCCACCGCGGGTACGTTGGCCAGGGAGCCCTGGAAACTGCCGACCGCGGTGCGGGTGGCGGCGACGATGACGACGTCTTGCATGGCTGGGGTCTCCTCAGGCCTGGATGGGGGCGCCAGTGGCGGCGCGCAGTTCATCGAGGCTCACGCCTTCGGCCAGTTCCACCAGCTTGAGGCCGCCTTCGGTCACCTCCAGCACGGCCAGGTCGGTGATGATCAGGTCGACCACGCCGACCCCGGTCAGCGGCAGGTCGCAGGCCGGCAGGATCTTGTGGGCGCCCTTGGCGGTGTGCTCCATCAGCACCACCACGCGCTGCACGCCGGCTACCAGGTCCATGGCGCCGCCCATGCCCTTGACCATCTTGCCGGGGATCATCCAGTTGGCCAGGTCGCCTTGTTCCGACACCTGCATGGCGCCGAGGATGGCGAGGTTCACGTGGCCGCCGCGGATCATGCCGAAGCTCGCGGCGCTGTCGAAATAGCTGCTGCCGGGCAGGGCGGTGACGGTCTGCTTGCCGGCGTTGATGAGGTCCGGATCGACCGTCTCGGCGGTGGGGAAGGGACCGATGCCGAGCAGGCCGTTTTCCGACTGCAGCCAGACGTCCATGCCGGCGGGAATGTAGTTGGCGACGAGGGTCGGCAAGCCGATGCCGAGGTTGACGTAGAAGCCGTCCTGCAGCTCCCGGGCGGCGCGTTGCGCCATCTGTTCGCGGGTCCAGGCCATCTTACTTCTCCTCGCTCAGGGTACGTTTCTCGATACGTTTCTCGGGGCTTGCGTTGACCACCAGGCGCTGCACGAAGATGCCGGGCAGGTGGATCTGGTCGGGATCCAGCTCGCCGACCTCCACCAGCTCTTCCACCTCGGCCACGCAGACGCGACCGGCCATGGCGCACAGCGGATTGAAGTTGCGCGCGGTCTTGTTGAAGACCAGATTGCCGGCCTTGTCGGCGCGTTGCGCCTTGACCAGGGCCACGTCGGCGGTCAGCGCCAGCTCCATGACATGGGGCTGGCCATTGAAGTCGCGGACCTCCTTGCCCTCGGCCACCAGGGTGCCGTAGCCGGTGCGGGTATAGAACGCCGGAATGCCCGCGCCACCGGCGCGCAGCTTCTCGGCCAGGGTGCCCTGGGGGGTGAATTCCAGCTCCAGTTCGCCGGCCAGGTACTGGCGCTCGAATTCCTTGTTCTCGCCCACGTAGGAGGAAATCATCTTGCGGATCTGCCGGGTCTCCAGCAGCTGGCCGAGGCCGAAGCCGTCCACCCCGGCGTTGTTGCTGATGGCGGTGAGTTCGCGGGCGCCGGTGTCGCGCAGGGCGGCGATCAGCGCCTCGGGGATGCCGCAGAGGCCGAAGCCGCCCACGGCCAGGGTGATGCCGTCGCTGACCAGCCCATCGAGGGCAGCCGCGGCGTTGGGATAGAGCTTGTTCATGATGGAGATCCTCTTGTCGTTATTGGGCGGTCCAGCCGCCGTCCATGGTCCAGGCGGCGCCCCGTACCTGAGCAGCGGCCTGGCTGCACAGGAACAGCGCCAGTTCGCCCAACTGGTCGGTGGTGACGAATTCCTGCGACGGCTGCTTCTCGCTAAGCAGGTCGCGCCGCGCCTGGTCCGGATCACTGCCACGGCTGTCCAGCTGCTGCTGGATCAGCGGGGTGAGCACGAAACCCGGGCAGAGGGCGTTACAGGTGATGCCGGTGCGGGCGGTCTCCAGGGCGGTGACCTTGGTCAGGCCCACCACGCCATGCTTGGCGGCCACATAGGCGGCCTTGCCGGTGGAGGCCACCAGGCCATGCACCGAAGAGATGTTGATGATGCGACCCCAGTCGCGCTCGCGCATGCCCGGCAGCGCCAGGCGGGTGGTGTGGAACACCGCCGAGAGATTGAGCGCGATCACCGCGTCCCAGCGTTCCACCGGAAAGTCTTCCACCGGCGCCACGTGCTGGATGCCGGCGTTGTTGACCAGGATGTCCACGCCGCCGAAGTCGCGCTGGGCGTAGGCGAAGAGCTCTTCGATCTCCTCCGGCCTGGACAGGTCGGCGCCGTGGAAGCCACTGCGGCCGGGCAGGCTGGCCTGGGCCGCAGCGGGATCGCCGAAGCCGTTGAGGATGAGGGTGGCGCCAGCGGCGGCCAGGCGCTGGGCGATGCCCAGGCCGATGCCGCTGGTGGAGCCGGTGACCAGGGCGGTCTTGCCGGTGAGGTCCATGGCTGTCTCCTTAGACGAGGCCGGTCAGGTAGTAGAGGGCGATGACGAAGAACACCGCCACGGTCTTGATCAGGGTGATCTTGAACACGCCGCCATAGGCTTCGCGGTGGGTCAGGCCGGTCACCGCCAGCAGGGTGATGACCGCGCCGTTGTGCGGCAGGGTGTCCATGCCGCCGCTGGCCATGGCCGCCACCCGGTGCAGCACCTCCAGGGGGATGCCGGCCGCGTTGGCGGCGGCGATGAAGGTGTCGCTCATGGCGGCCAGGGCGATGCTCATGCCACCGGACGCCGAGCCGGTGATACCGGCCAGCAGGGTCACGCTGACGGCTTCGTTGATCAGCGGATCGGGGATGGCCTTGAGGCCCTGGGCGAACAGCACGAAGCCGGGCAGGGCGGCGATCACCGCGCCGAAGCCGTATTCCGAGGCCGTGTTCATCCCGGCCAGCAGGGCGCCGGAGACGGCCGTCTTGCTGCCTTCCGCCAGGCGTCCGCGGATGGCGCCGAAGCCGGTCGCCAGCACCAGCAGGATGCCCGCCAGCAGCGCGCCTTCCACCGCCCAGATGCCGGTCAGCTTGGCGACTTCCTGGGTCACCGGTTTGGCCATGCCGGGCAGGGCCAGGTTATGGGTGGCGCCGTACCAGTCGGGAATCCAGCGGGTCAGCAGCAGGTTGAGCACGCCCACCAGCACCAGCGGCGCCAGGGCCAGCCAGGGATTGGGCAGCGGCAGGTCGGCAGCGGTCTCGGGTTCGTTGCGCAGCGGCACGCTGGCATAGCCTTCGCCACTGTTGCGCGCCTTGCGACGAGCGCTGCCGAGGTAGGCCAGGCCCACGGCGATGACGAACAGCGATCCGGCCAGGCCCAGCCAGGGCGCGGCCCAGGCGGTGGTCTGGAAGAAGCTGGTGGGGATGATGTTCTGGATCTGCGGCGTGCCGGGCAGGGCGTCCATGGTGAAGGAGAAGGCGCCCAGGGCGATGGTCGCCGGGATCAGCCGCTTGGGGATGTCGCTCTGGCGAAACATCTCCGCGGCGAAGGGATAGACGGCGAAGACCACCACGAACAGCGAGACGCCGCCATAGGTGAGCAGGGCGCAGACCGCGACGATCACCGGGATGGCCCGCTCGCGACCGAGCAGACGAATGGCCGCGGCGACGATGGCGCGGGAAAAGCCCGACAGCTCGATCAGCTTGCCGAACAGGGCGCCCAGCATGAACACCGGGAAATAGAGTTTGAGAAAGCCCACCATCTTGTCCATGAACACCCCGGTGAAGGCGGGCGCCACGGCGGACGGGTCGGTGAGCAGCACGGCGCCGAGGGCGGCGAGAGGGGCGAAGAGGATGACACTGAAACCCCGGTAGGCGGCGAACATCAGCAGCGCCAGGGCGGCGAGTGCGATCAGGACACTCATGGCTTCTCCTAGAGCTTCGCCTGGGGCGAAGCGGTTTTTGTTGTTATAGGGCGATGCAGAGATCGCCCGAATGCAGGAGCCAGAACCGTGCCAGATTTCTAAGTGATTGTTTTGTAAAGACTTTTATTTTATCGATAGCTAGTCGCCGGCAAATCTTCTCAAAAGCTGGACACCGTAGGTTGGGTTGAGCAGAGCGAAGCCCAGCAACAGCTCGACGTTGGCCATGTTGCGCTTCGACGACAAAGCCGCTCAACCCAACCTTCGGCTCGACATTGTAGGAGCGGCCCATGGCCGCGATTGCCAATCCATCGCGGCCATGGGCCGCTCCTACAGGCTTTGTCTCTATCTATGGATCTGTCTCATATTCGAGACATAAGCCCCAGCGCCACCAGCTTCTTGTATAGCGTGGAACGCCCCAACTCAAGGCGCCGGGCGGCTTCGTCTACCTTGCCGCCGCAGGCGGCCAGGGTCGCCTGGAACAATTTCCGGTCGAAGCGCTGGCGCGCTTCGGCGTAGGTTTCGCCGGTAGCGCTCGTCACAGGCTTGGCTGGCAGTTCGGCGGAAACGCCCAGGGCCTCCGCCAGCGCCGCGGCGTCCAGCTGGCTGTCGTCGCCCAGCAGCACCGCGCGCTCCAGCACGTTGCGCAACTCCCGCACATTGCCGGGCCAGGGCTGGCGCTGCAGCAGGGCCAGGCCGTCGGCGGTGAGGTCGGGCGTCGACTGTCCGCCTACCTGCGGCAGCCCGTCGAGGATGGCCTCGGCCAGCACCGCCAGGTCGTCCAGGCGTTCACGCAGCGGCGGGATGCGGATCGGCAGCACGTTGAGGCGGTAATAGAGATCGGCGCGAAAGCGTCCCTCGGCCACGGCGGTCTCCAGGTCGCGGGAGGTGGCGGCGATCATGCGCACGTCGCAGGCCAGCACCTCGTTGGAGCCCAGGGGTTCGTATTCCTTTTCCTGCAGCACCCGCAGCAGCTTGGCCTGCAAGGCCAGGGGCATGTCGCCGATCTCGTCGAGAAACAGGGTGCCGCCCTGGGCGATCTGCAGCTTGCCCGGGCGGGCGCGCCGTTCGGCACCGGTGAAGGCGCCCGGCGCGGTGCCGAAGAATTCCGCTTCCAGCAGGCTTTCCGGGATGGCCGCGGCATTGATGCTGACGAAGGGCCGCCCGGCCCGTGGCGAGGCGCCGTGGATGGCGTGGGCCAGCAACTCCTTGCCGGTGCCGGTTTCGCCCAGCAGCAGTACCGCGGCCTCGCTGGCGGCCGCGCGCCGGGCGCGGCGCTTGACCTCCAGGCTGGCCGGGCCGCTGCCGACGAAGTGGCCGAAGCCGTACTTGGCGGTGCGCGCATGCTGCAGCGAGCGCCGGGTGGTGGCCAGCTCCTCCTGGATGCGCAGGTAGCGGGTCACCAGCGGCGCCAGTTGCTGCAACTGGTCGAACAGGGCGAAACCGATGGCACCGATCAGCTCGCCCTCGTCGGTATGGATCGGCAGGCGCATCACCACCAGCGGTCCGTTGCGGGTCTCCAGCATGTCCAGCAGGATCGGCTGGCCATTGCGCGCCACCTCGCGCAGCAGGCTGTGGGGAATGATCTGTTCCACCGGCTGACCGATGGCGGCGGCGGCATCCGGCAGGCCGAAGTGCTGGGCGTATCTCTGGTTGATCCAGACGATGCGCGCCTCGCGGTCGACGATCACCGTGCCGTTGCTGGTCTGCTCGATGATCTCGAACAGCGAGCGGATCGCCCGCTGGCGGATGTCGGCATAGTCTTCCAGCCCGGGCAGACCCGGCGGGGTGCGGCTCATGGCTTCAGCGCATGGCGCAGCTGGTGCAGCCGCCGCTGGACGATGCGCTCACGCCGCGCGGCGTCCCATTCATGGAAGCCGTGGCCGCTGCGCAGGCCGGTACGGCCGGCGGCCACCTGGTCTTCCAGCAGCTGCAGTGGGGATTCGTCCCGCGCCAGGGTCGGCCAGAGATGCCGGGCGATGTCGCGAAAGGTATCCAGGCCACCCATGTCCGCCGCTTCCAGCGGTCCGACCATGGCATAGCGCCGACCCAGGGAGGCGCGCATCACCCGGTCCACCGTCTCGGCATCCGCCGCGCCGCTCTGCACGATATGCAGGGCCTCGCGCAGCAGGGCGAATTGCAGGCGATTGCCGACGAAGCCGGGAATGGCGCGCTGCAGGACCACGGCTTCCAGTTCCGCGGCTTCCAGCAGTAGGCGCACGGATTCCAGATGGGTGGGCAGGGTGGCCGTGCCGGGCACCAGCTCCACCAGGGGAATGAAGTGCGGTGGATTCCAGAAGTGCGCGATCAACAGGCGCTCGGGATGGCGCAGGTGCGCGGCCAACTCATCCGGTGGCAGGCCGCTGGTGTTGCTGGCGATCAGGGCATCGGGGCGCAGCACGGCTTCGAGCTGGGCATAGAGGCGGTGCTTGAGCTCCAAGCGCTCGGGCACGGCTTCGAACAGCAGGTCGCAGTCGGCGAGATCGGCCAGCTCGGTGGTGGTGCTGAGGCGGGCGATGACCGCCTCGGTGTCCACCGCGATGTCGGCTTCTTCCAGCTCGGCGAGCAGGGTGCGCGCGGTGGCGGCCACCTCGGCGAGGCGGCCGGGGTCGACGTCCTGCAACTGCACGGCATGGCCGTGGCGCGCCAGGTGCACGGCGATGCCGATGCCCATGAGACCGGAACCCAGGACGGCGAGGCGTGGCGTGGTCATGATCTTTTCCTTGTGAGACGGCCGCGGCAACCGTCTCACACTTGACCGCCCCCGGCCAAGGCACGGGGCTGTGCCTTGCACCAAAGCCGGGCTCCAGGGGCCGGCCGGCGAGGGCGTCCTGGCCTCTGCCATGCCGCTTGGCGGGGCCTGGCACGGCCACTGCTAAGTCTCAGGTACGCCCATCCCGAGGAATGCCTTATGAGCAACGCCGGCAACGACTATCCCCTGAGCGAAGTCCCGCCCCACGCCCGCAAGGGGCTGGCCTCCCTGGCCATGGTGCTGCTGGGCTTCACCTTCTTTACCGCCACCATGTTCGCCGGCGGCAAGCTGGGAGTGGCCTTCGGTTTCGCCGACCTGCTGTGGGTGATCGCCCTCGGCAATCTGCTGCTGGGTCTCTATGCCGCCGCCCTCGGCCATATCGCCTGTCGCAGCGGCCTCAACTCGGTACTGATGGGGCGCTTCGCCTTTGGCGAACGCGGCAGCAAGCTGTGCGACCTGATCCTCGGCTTCACCCAGATCGGCTGGTACGCCTGGGGGACGGCCACCGCTGCCGTGGTGCTGGGCAGGTACTTCGGCCTGGAGCAGGGCGCGGTGCTGGCGCTGATGGCGGTGTTCGGCCTGGGCTTCTGCGCTACCGCCTACATCGGCTACCGCGGCCTGGAGATCCTCTCCTGGATCGCCGTGCCGGCCATGGCGCTGCTGCTGATCCTGTCCATGAGCGTGACCACCGCCAAGGCCGGCGGCCTGGCCGGCCTGCTGGCGATCCAGCCCAGCGCCAGCCTGGACCTGTCCACCGCCATCACCCTGGTGTTCGGCACCTTCGTCAGCGGCGCCACCCAGGCCACCAACTGGACCCGCTTCGCCCGTTCCACCCGGGTGGCGGTGCTGGCCAGCCTGATCGGCTTCTTCATCGGCAACGGCCTGATGGTGCTGATCGGCGCCTATGGCGCCATCGTCTACCAGCAGCCGGACGTGGTGGAGGTGCTGATGCTGCAGGGCTTCGCCACCGCCGCCCTGGCCATGTTGCTGCTCAACATCTGGAGCACCCAGGACAACACCATCTACAACTTCGCCGTGGCCGGCTGCAACCTGGTGCGTACCAGCCGCCGCAAGACGGTGACCCTGGCCGGCGCCCTGATCGGTACCGCCCTGGCGGTGCTGGGCATGTACGATCTGCTGGTGCCCTATCTGGTACTGCTCGGCACGGTGATCCCACCCATCGGCGGGGTGATCGTCGCCGACTTCTGGCTGCGCCATCGCGGGCGCTATCCGCTGCTCGCCGAGGCCCGTCTGCCGCACTACAACTGGCCGGGCCTGGCCGCCTACGGCCTGGGCACCATCGCCGCCTTCGGTTCGCCCTGGGTGGCGCCCCTGGTGGGCATCGGGGTGGCGGCGCTCGGCTATGGCGTGTTCAATGGCCTGAGTCGCGGTCGTCGTGCCGCCGCCCCCGCTTCGCTCTAGGAGATCGACCATGCGCATCCTCAACGCCCGCCTGCGTGACCGCGAAGGCCTGTATGACATCCGCCTCGAAGGCGGACGCATCGCCGCCATCGCCGAGCAGCTCATGCCGCCTGCGGTAGGGCCGGACGACATCGACGCCGCCGGCAACCTGGTGGTGCCGCCCTTCGTCGAGCCGCACATCCACCTCGACGCCACCCTGACCGCTGGCGAGCCGCGCTGGAACATGAGCGGCACCCTGTTCGAGGGCATCGAGTGCTGGGGCGAGCGCAAGGCCACCATCACCCAGGAAGACACCAAGACCCGCGCCACACGCACCATCCGCGCCCTGGCCGCCCATGGCATCCAGCACGTGCGCACCCACGTCGACGTCACCGATCCGTCGCTGGCCGCACTCAAGGCCATGCTGGAGGTACGCGAGGAGACCGGCCACCTGATCGACCTGCAGATCGTCGCCTTTCCCCAGGAGGGCATCGAGTCCTTCAAGAACGGGCGCGAGTTGATGGAGGAATCCATTCGCCTGGGCGCGGATGTGGTCGGCGGCATCCCGCACTTCGAATACACCCGCGACCAGGGCGTGAGCTCGGTGAAATTCCTCATGGACCTGGCTGAGCGCACCGGCTGCCTGGTGGACGTCCATTGCGACGAGACCGATGATCCCCATTCGCGCTTTCTCGAGGTGCTGGCCGAAGAGGCGCGCAGCCGCGGCATGGGTTCGCGGGTCACCGCCAGCCACACCACCGCCATGGGCTCCTACGACAACGCCTACTGCGCCAAGCTGTTCCGCCTGCTGACCCACGCCGGCATCAACTTCATCTCCTGCCCGACCGAGAGCATCCACCTGCAGGGCCGCTTCGACACCTTTCCCAAGCGCCGCGGCGTGACCCGGGTCAACGAGTTGCTGGAGGCCGGCCTCAACGTCTGCTTCGCCCAGGATTCCATCGTCGATCCCTGGTATCCGCTGGGCAACGGCAACATCCTGCGGGTGCTGGAAGCGGGGTTGCACATCTGCCACATGCTCGGCTATCGCAACCTGCAATCGGCGCTGGACCTGGTCACGGTCAACAGCGCCAAGGCCCTGTGCCTGGGCGATCGCTACGGCCTGGAGGAGGGGCGACCGGCCAACCTGCTGGTGCTCTCCGCCGACAGCGACTACGAGATGGTCCGCAGCCAGGGCCTGCCGCTGTACTCCATCCGTAACGGCAAGGTGCTGATGCAGCGCCGCCCGGCACAGGTGGAACTGGCGGATCGGTAACGGGTGGCGGTCCGCCGATGCGGACAGGCTTGTGCCGGTCGCCTGCGATTTTCAGGGCTGGCAAAGATCTGATTTTCACTCGGACAGAGCCCCCTCTCCCTCTGGGAGAGGGCTGGGGTGAGGGCGCGCCCCATGCCGCAGTCCCCTGTGGAAAAGGCTGCGCCGTTTTCCACGCTACGACGCTACGACGCTACGACGCTACGACGCTGATACCCATTCGGACAACCCCCTCTCTCTCTGGGAGAGGGCTGGGGTGAGGGCGCGCCCCATGCCGCAGTCCCTGGGGAAAAGGCTGCGCCGTTTTCCACGCTACGGCGCTACGGCGCTGATACCCATTCGGACAACCCCCTCTCCCTCTGGGAGAGGGCTGGGGTGAGGGCGCGCCTCATGCCGCAGTCCCAGTGGAAAAGGCTGCGCCGTTTTCCACGCTACGACGCTACGACACTGATACCCATTCGGACAACCCCCTCTCCCTCTGGGAGAGGGCTGGGGTGAGGGCGCGCCTCATGCCGCAGTCCCCGGTGGAAAAGGCTGCGCCGTTTTCCACGCTACGACGCTGATCCTTGGTCGAAAATCCCCCTCTCCCTTTGGGAGAGGGTTGGGGTGAGGGCGCGCCCCATGCCGACGTCCCCGGTGGAAAAGGCTGTGCCGTTTTCCACGCTACCGTGCTGATCGCGGCCATGGGCCGCTCCTACAGGGGAATCGGAATCTGTAGGAGCGGCCCATGGCCGCGATTGGCGTCCCCTGGCAGCAGCGGATCTTCATAACCGCAACAAACACACCCATGTCGCGTCCCGTTGCGTCGGGCTTCGCTGGCGCTCAACCTAACCTGTGAATCCTACCGCCCACTCTCGGCGAAATCCCGCAGCGCCGCGCCATCCAGGCGATAGCGCACCCATTCGCTCTGGGCCTGGGCGCCCAGGCTTTCGTAGAAGTCGATGGCCGGGGTGTTCCAGTCCAGCACGCTCCACTCCAGGCGGCCGCAGTCGTTGGCCACCGCTTCCCGGGCCAGTTCGCGCAGCAGGCCCTTGCCCAGGCCGGTGCCGCGGGCGCTGGGGCTCACATAGAGGTCTTCCAGGTAGATGCCGTTGCGGCCCAGCCAGGTGGAATAGCTGTAGAAATACACGGCATAGCCCACCACCACGCCGTCGTGCTCAGCGACCAGCGCCCGAGTCGGGGTGTCGGCGGCGAACAGCGTCGCCTCGATCTGGGCCGGGCTGGCCAGCACCTCGTGGACGGCCTTTTCATAGTCGGCCAGTTCGACGATCAGTTCGTGAATGCGGGTGGCGTCTTCGCGGCGGGCGGGGCGGATCTGGGAGGTCATGGGGGCCTTGGCTAGGTCGCGGGGCGGCGGCGACCTCAGGAGGGCGCCACGGCCCGATTGGCGGACCCGGACAGCATGGCGGCGACCTGCGCAGCCAACTGGTCCAGGGTAAAGGGCTTGGTCATCAGCTCCATGTTACCACCCAGGAAGGAGGTCCTACTGAGTGCGCCCTCGGCGTAGCCGGTGAGGAACAGCACCGGCAGCCGCGGCCTGAGCTGCTGGATGACCTCCGCCAGCTGGCGACCATTGAGGCCCGGCAGACCGACGTCGGTTACCAGCAGGTCCAGCTGCGGGATCTGATCCAGAAGACGCAGCGCGGCCTTGCCCTCGGCCGCGCTCCAGACCCGATAGCCCAAGGCTTGCAGCGCCTCCTGATTGACCAGCCGTACCGCATCGTCGTCTTCCACCAGGAGGATGGTCTGGCCGGCACCCTGGACGAGCTCCGCCGGCTCGGCGCGCTGCGGCTCGCGGCGCTGTTCCGCCGTGGGCAGATAGACGCACACCCGGGTTCCGCTGGCGTCACTGGCGAGGGTCAGGCGGCCATTGCTCTGCCGGGCGAAGCCATAGACCATCGACAGCCCCAGACCGGTGCCCTGGCCCTGGGGCTTGGTGGTGAAGAAGGGCTCGAGCACCTTGTCCAGCAACCGCTCCGGAATGCCGGTTCCGGTGTCCCGCACCTCGATGCAGACATAGTCTCCTGGAGGCAGCGCCTCGTCTTCGGCCGCCGGCTCGGTGACCGTCACCGGATAGGTCGCCAGGGTGACGACGCCGCCATCCGGCATGGCATCGCGGGCATTGATCACCAGGTTGAGGAGGGCATTCTCCAGCTGGTTGGCGTCGGCCAGGATCCAGGGCGCCGCCGGGTCCAGTTCCAGCGTCACCGAGATCTGCTCGCTCACGGTGCCCTGCAGCAGATCCTGCAGCGCCAGGATCAGGTCGTTGGCCGACATCGGGCGCGATTCCAGCGATTGCCGGCGCGAGAAGGCCAGCAACCGCTGGGTGAGCGCCGCCGCCCGATGCGCCGAGTGCTGCGCCGCCTCCATGTAGCGCTCCAGGCCGGCAAGTTGCCCCTTGTTCTTGATCTTCATCAGGTCCAGGGCGCCCAGCACCCCGGTCAGCATGTTGTTGAAGTCATGGGCGATGCCGCCGGTGAGCTGGCCGACCGCCTCCATCTTCAGTGACTGGCGCAGCTGCTCTTCGGCGCGACTGCGCTCGGCGGTTTCCCGCTGCAATTCGCTGAGGGTAAGCGCCAGGGTGCGGGTGCGCTCCTCGACCTGGGATTCCAACTCTTCGTTGAAGCGCCGCAAGGCCAGTTCCGCGCGTTTCTCCTCGCTGATGTCGGCGATCACCGCCGTCGCACCTATGATGCGCTGAGCCTCGTCATGGAGAGGAACCGCGCTCACCCGCAGCCAGGATTCAGCACCTGAGGCATTGGTGTGATAGAAATCCTGGCCCTTCACCCGCTCCCCCCGCAGCGCTCGCGCCCCAGGAAATTGATCGGGCGTAAGGAGGTGGCCGGTGGTGTCCAGGGCCGCCCAGCGCGGGATCTCGTCGGGCTGCTGCGAGGGCAGGCGCTGCCCGGGCACGTACTGCTCATAGAAGGGATTGCTGACCAGGGTGCGGCCCTGGGCATCCATGAAGCACACCCCCACCGGCAGGTTCTCCAGCAGCGTCTGCAGGCGTTCGCGCTCCTGGGCGAGTTCGGCGAGACGGTCGCGCATCTCGAACTGGCGCAGTCGCGACCGCCAGGCGGCGGCCACGCTGCTCAGCAGGGAGGCCCCACTCAGGGGCCGCTCCAGGATGACCAGATTGGTGGCGGCCGCGGGCAGCTGACGACGCAGGAGATCGTTGCCGCGGCCCGAGCGTTTGGAGTCGGAAGCCAGCAGCACCAGCGGGATGTCCGACCAGGTTGGCTGGCGCTCCAAGGCCTGCGCCAGAGCGTTCAGCTCCTGGCGCAGAGCCTCCTCGGTAAACACGATGATGCCCGTCTCGTCGCCCAGCGCGGCTGCAACCTCGTTGAGCGTGGACAGGTAGCGCGTGTGATAGCCCTGGGTGAAGAGTCGCTGCAGGCTGGCGGCATCGCCCCGGAGCGGGGCACAGATGATCAGCTCGCAGGAAGACGTCTTGGTCTCGGTCAATCGCGCTCTTCCATCAGGGGTTGCTTGGCACCGAAGTACTCCGGGGTGCCGGTCAGCACGCCGCGGAAGTCCACCAGGGGCTGACCCACCCGGATGCCCCGGGTATCGATGCGCAATTCCCGAATCGCGTCCTCGTGGCCGCCACCGCGGTGCTTGAGGATGGAAATGGCCTTGCGCAGTCGGCCCTGGGCCTCGAAGAAACGGATCAGCACCACGGTATCGGCGATGTAGGAGATGTCGAGGCTGGAGGTCATCGTCCCGACCAGACCGTGCTGGGGATTGATGAGAAAGGTCACCACCCCGGACTGACTTAGGTAGGAAAGCAACTCGTGCATCTGCAGGATCAGGTGTTGCTCCTGGGGCATGGCGGCGAGGTAGCCGTTGAGGCTGTCAATGACCAGCAGTCGGCAGTCGTTCTCATCGACATCCCGCCGTACGCGCCAGGCGAATTCGCCGGGAGACAGTTCGGCCGGATCGATCTGGTGGACCACCAGCAGACCCTCGTCGATATAGCGATGGAGCGGCATACCCATGCTTTCCGCGCGCTTGAGCAGGGTGCCGATACGCTCGTCGAATTCATAGACGGCGCACCTTTCGCCGCGCGCGCAGGCCGCGGTGACATATTGCAGGGCCAGGGTGGTCTTGCCGGTACCGGCCGGGCCGGTGATCAGGGTGCTGGTGCCGCGCAGGGGGCCGCCATGCAGCAGCGCATCCATGTCCGCGATGTTGCTGGGCACGGGCTGGCCCACGAAATCCTGGTAGCGCCCTGCGGCGATCATGCGCGGATAGATCTCCAGGCCGCCGCGGCGCAGGACGAAGTCGTGATAGCCGGCGATGAAGTCCACGCCACGCAACTTCTGGATCTGCAGGCGCCGGCGGGCGGCGCCGAAGTCCAGGGTCAGGCGCTCCAGGGTCAGCACCCCGTGGCAGAGACTGTGCAGATGATTGTCTCGCTCGCCCCCACTGGTGGTCAGGTCGTCCACCAGCAACACGGTCAGGCCGCGCCCGGCGAAGAATTGCTTGAGCGCAAGCACCTGGCGGCGATAGCGCAAGGGATCCTGGGCCAGCAGGCGCATCTCCGACAGGCTGTCGAACACCAGGCGGCGCGGCTGGAGTTCGTCGACGCGGGCCTGGATCAGCTCGATGGTGTCACCCAGTTCGGACTCCCAGGGATGCAGGATGGTCTGCTCCTGCGCACCGCCGAGCACGGCATCGGCGGCGGACAGTTCGAACAGGTGCACGCCGTCCAGGCTCCAGCCGTGGGACTCGGCCACGCACCGCAGCTCTTCGCTGGTCTCCGACAGGGTGATGTAGAGCACCGACTCGCCCTGGCGGACGCCTTCGAAGAGAAACTGCAAGCCCAGGGTCGTCTTGCCCGAACCTGGGGTGCCCTCCAGCAGGTAGAGCCGATCCTTGGGCAGACCGCCGCGCAGGACCTGATCCAGGCCGGCATTGCCTGTCGCGATAATGGACGCGCTAGAAGAATTCATGGATGGCCAAACCTCGCGGCGTCGGAAACGAAGAGCACGGAAAACATGCGGCGCAGACGGCTGCTGGAGCAGGGGCGCTGTGCGTTACGCTGAGGTGAAGGGAGCGATGGGGCTGCGTTGGAACCATGCAGCGGAAAAAACGGAGGGCGCGATCCGCGCCCCGTTAATCGTCAGTCTAATCGTGTCGCTGGTCCAAGGCCACTCCGACCCATCGACACGGCCCGGCCCCGGCGCGGGTAAGAGCGCTCGCACCCTCAGGCGATCCCGTTGGGTCCGTCCAGCACCCGGCGAATCTTGCGCGCCAAGTCGTTGGGGATGTAGGGCTTGGAGATCACATCGAATTCCGAACCGCCGATGTCGGTGCGCTCCAGCGAATTCTCGGCGTAGCCGGTGGTGAGCAGTATCTTCATCGCCGGGTGCAGGCGTTTTACCTCGCGCGCCAGCATCACCCCATTCATGCCGCCCGGCATGATCAGGTCGGTGAACACCAGGTCGAACGGCTGCTCGTCTTCGCGCAGCAGGCGTAGGGCTTCGCTGGCATTGAAGGCGATCTGCGCGGTGTAGCCGTAGTCTTCCAGCACCAGCTTCGCCAGTTCCGCCACGTCCGGACGGTCTTCCACGACCAGGATGCGCTCGGTACCGCTGCGGCGCTCCGAGCGCTGCTCCGCCTGTTGCTGGGTGACATGGCTGTCATCCACCGGAAAGTACAGGCGCAGGGTGGTGCCGACGTCTTCTTCCGAATAGATGCGCACCGTGCCGCCGGATTGCTTGGCGAAGCCATAGACCATCGACAGGCCGAGCCCCGAGCCCTTGCCTTCTTCCTTGGTGGTGAAGAAGGGATCCATCACCCGATCGCGGATGCTGGCCGGCATGCCGTGGCCGTTGTCGGTGATCGCCAGGCTGACATAGCGCCCGGGCATGAGGCCGTCGTAGGACATGTTCGCCAGCTCGCGCACCTCGACGTTGCGCGTCTCGATGCCCACGCTGGGCTGCGGGCAATCCGCCAGGGCGTCGCGGGCGTTGATCAGGATATTGAGCAGCGCCACCTCGGCCTGGGTGGGATCGATGCGGCAATTCCACAGCTCGGGGTCCAACTGAGTGCGGATTTCCACGTCGCCCAGGGTCCGCTCCGCCAGTTCATGGGAGGTGCGGATCAGGTTGTTGAGGTTGAGTACCCGGCCTTCGAGCTTCTGCTTGCGGGAAAAGGCCAGCAGCTGCTGGGTGAGGGTACTGGCGCGCTCCGCCGCCGACTTGGCGTGGGTGGCGCTGCGCACGATGCGTTCCTGGTCGAAGCTGGGCTTTTCCGCAGTGCGCTGGATGATGTCGATATAGCCCATCATCACCTGCAGCAGATTGTTGAAGTCGTGGGCGATGCCGCCGGTGAGCTGGCCTAGCGCCTCCATCTTCTGCGCCTGGCGCAGGGCGTCCTCGGCGTCGCGCCGCCGGCTGACATCCAGCTGGGACGCGAAGTAGTAGGTCAGCTCGCCCGCGTCGTTGTACACCGGCGAGACGAACAGCGCATTCCAGAAGGTCGAGCCGTCCTTGCGGTAGTTGATGATCTCCACCGAGATCTCGCGCTCCTGCTCCACCGCCTCGCGAATCTGGCCGACCACCGAACGATCCGTCTCCGGTCCCTGCAGGAAGCGGCAGTTGCGCCCCAGCAACTCGTCCACCTGGTAGCCGGTCATGTCGGTGAAGGCGTTGTTGGCGAAGATGATCGGGTTGTCCGGCTGCTTGGGATCGGTCACCAGCATCGGCATCCGCGTGGTTTCCACCGCGGCAAAGAAGATGTTCTTGCCCTCGTGCGAAACATCGCTGGTAGCGGAATTGTCGACCCGCGCCTTGCGGGAGGGGGGCTGTCGGCTCACGGAGGCGGGGTCCTTGCGCAGGCGAAAAATGGGCGTCTTGGCCCTCAGACAGCCAAGCGGCGAAAAAACTTCATCCGCGCCCCTCACGAGGCCGTCTGGCATGGTTCTTTTAAGGGCTGAAAGCCAGGCGTGGCGCGGGTTTGAAGGCAATTGGCCAGCCTACCGCTCACCTGCCTCAGGTGACCGTTAGGTAGGTTCGGGGAGAACCTCTCCCGCCTTCGCTGTCTGAGCTGCCATGAAGCCGAGAAGCCTTGAAATACAAAGACAAATTCTGGTTCTGGAAGACGATCCGGGGCAGCGCGAGCTGCTGACCGAAATCCTCACCGAACAGGGGCTGAACGTCGTGGCAGTCGCCTCCAGCGATGAAGCGATGGCTCATATGGACACCCGCGGCAGCGATACCAAGATGGTCATCGCCGACGTCAACGTGCCGGGCATGCTGGACGGTCTGGCCTTCGCCCAGCTCGCGGCGGTGAGCTGGCCCACGGTGCCCTTCATCATCATTTCCGGCTACATCGACCAGGATCTCGCCGTCCTGCCGCGGCGCGCCGCCTTCCTGCCCAAACCCTGGAGCGTGGCCGACCTCAGCCAGTTGGTCGAGAGCCTGCTGCCGCGTCGCTAGCGTCCTGCTTCATGGAATAGAGCGGCTTGACCGTGGCTTCCTCCCCGCACCTGTCATCCTGCCTTTTGTCCCCCGAATAGACACGCTCGTCGGCCTCGACCGGTCGTGACTGGCCAAATGATATGACGTCCGTCGGCATGGTGGTTTTGCAGGGAACCAAATGCGCTGAACGCTATCAATGTGCCATCTATTCCCGACTGGCAAGGAGCGCTTCATGGACGCAGTCATCACCCAGATTTCTCAGATCACCGATTGGGAATTTCTCATTGCGCTGGAGCGCAGCCTGGAAAGCCGCGGTCGCCTCGACCTGGCCGCGCGAGAAGCCCTCGAACGCCAGGGCAATCTGCTCTCGCGCCGTTACCTGATGCAGAAGGGCAAGCTCGGCAACGGCCCCTTCACCCCGGTGGAAAACGAGATCCTCGACGTCCTGGCCATGGCCACCGCCGCTCTGCGTCGCAGCCGCCGTCTGCCCCACAACATCGTCAAGACCCTGCGTGCAGGTGGTCTGATCGAAGCGGTCGAGCGTAACGTCTGCCACGCCGGCGCCCTGCAGTGCCGCACCGACTTCGAAGCCGACGGCATTCCCCGCGGCACCCTGGAGCGCATCGTCGATCGCAATCCCCAGGCCTTCGAACTGGAAGCCCGCCGCGCCGCCGCCCGCTACATCGCCGACCAGGAACCCGCCTTCCGCGCCGCCGGTTGAGCCTTGCCATGGCCGCCTGCGGGCGGCCATCGCGGTACGAGGACAGGCTGATCGTCGTCCTGACCCCGTGCTACCGTTTCGAGCCTCTCCCGCCGAAACGAGCTCCGCCATGTCCCTCGTCGACAACCTGCTGGCCTTCACCCTGGCCGCGTCCCTGCTCACCGTCACTCCGGGTCTCGATACCGCGCTGATCCTGCGCACCGCCGCGGTAGAGGGCCGCGCCCAAGCCTGGCGCGCGGCCCTGGGGATCAATGCTGGCTGCCTGCTCTGGGGCGCCGCCGTGGCCTTCGGCCTGGGCGCGCTGCTGGCGGTCTCGGAACTGGCCTATACGCTGCTCAAATACTGCGGCGCCGCCTACCTCTGCTGGCTCGGCCTCAACCTGCTGCTGCGGCCCCGTAACGCCATCGCCCCCGCGGCAGGCGAGGGCGGCTCAGACTCCAACTGGTTCCTCAAAGGGATGCTCGGCAACGTGCTCAATCCCAAGGTCGGCATCTTCTACGTGTCCTTCCTGCCCCAGTTCATCCCCCAGGGCCAACCCCTGATCGCCTGGACCTTCGGCCTGGTCGCCATCCATGTGGCGCTGGGCCTGGTCTGGTCCCTGACCCTGATCGGCGCCACCCGCACCCTGGGCGAGACCCTGCGCAAGGCCGCGGTGATTCGCTGGCTGGATCGGGTGACGGGCGTGGTCTTCCTGCTGTTCGCCGCCAAGCTGGCGTTGAGTCGGCGGTAGAGCGGGGGAGGGGCGGCGCTCCTTCGGGAGCGCCAAAGCCAAACCCCAGAAACGACAAAGCCCGCACTAGGCGGGCCTTGTGGTGATCCTTGCGGATCAAATTGGTCGAGCGACTACATCAATACAAACGGATCAATCTATTGAATAATAAGGAATTTTATTTTGGCGAAATAAGCTGGCATACAGGCTGGCATACAGGCCGGCATCTAGATAGGTAGCTATCTTTCTATAGTGGCGGTTGAGAATGCCTTCGGCATCTCATTTTAGGTTTAGTTAACTCAGCATCTGGCCATCAGGCGCAGTAAGTGACGTTAGCTGTGACAGATAAATATCTTGTGAGTCACCCGTGTCTGTGTGCAGACGTTTTGATAGGGATGCAAACGTAACTTTCACAGTATAGCATTACTTCATGCTCTGATTTGAACGCTGCCTCTAAGTCATCCTCCCTGTAACGTGCACTTTCAAGTTCCTCCTCTATGGAAGAAATCGATCCTCGGTTAAGGAAGAGTTCCAGCATGTCGCATACTATTGGTGACCAGCAAAAACGATAATCGTCCAGAGGTAGTATTCTGGCAATATGGCCCGGGCTTGCTGCATAGTTTGCGGCAATGTGCTCGCTGGATGTCACTAATAAAGCTTGACTCCTGTATGGAATGCCAAATCTCTTTTCGAACCACGCGTCGGCTACTTCGTGTATATGTAGAGGCAGGTCGCGGGGCGCGCGATTTTTGCGAGTAAGGTGGAGAGAAGGAGAACTGATATCATAATTTGACGATAGCCCCCTATAAAAAGCTAAGCTTTCAAATGACGTCACTCAAAACTCCTTTTCTTTGAGTTATACATTTCGGACTTTCGGTTTTTTTCTTCGCTTGATCTGCTCAAAATATCCAACGCTTCATAAAGAATTGAACGGAGCTTTTTGTTTTCTGCAGAATCCCGTTCAGCGTCAGAGCTTTTGATTTTGGAAGTTTGGTCTTGGGCTCCTATTTCAAGATCAATGTCAATGCCGGGTAGAAGTGAGACGGATATCACTCTTTGTCTTTTGGGCTTGAGTATTGACGCCTTTAGGGCGAGTCTAGAGATGATCTCTAATTCTTCTACAGAAATATCGCATTCTGGTCTCTCGCTTATGGAGAAAGGCTTATGTAAGTCGCGCGTCAATTTAAGACATATGCCGGACATAGCGTTTTTGGGCTCAAATTCTTCAGAGCGACAAGCAAAAAGCATGTACCAGAATACAATCCTGTTGTGTTCGGTGATATGATTTTTGAGCACTGCGGTGTGATTCATTGAGCCAGGCTGAATCCGATTGCAATAATATGCAATTGCAGCGGACTTTAAGTTTTTCAGGGCGTCCGATGAGTTAACAGTTTCAGTGATTTTATTGAATGCAGAGATTCTACCGTTATAAGTGTGTGTGATCTCCTGGTCCAATTCCTTCAAGCCAAACTTCTCAATGAAGAATTCTTTCAATAATATTTCGGGAGCCTCTCCTCTAGCATATTTCAATAATGTCCAGAGTTCATTTTCATTCTCTACACTTTTTTCCAGCTCATCTAGGTGGATTATTGCAATGCGAGAAGAATTCTTTGTGTCATGCTGTGTTAGCTTTTGTGCTAATGCCCAGCGCTCAAAGAATTCTCCATTGTCAATTTCTCCATAGATTTTCTTTGCTTTGAGTAATGAAAAGCTGAGAGTTTGTGTGCAAGCCGCGTAGCCAATATTAGCAGTTATTAGATTTTGGCGAGTAAGTAGGGTTTCTGTAATGGCTTCGCCCAGAATCATTGCAATATCAAGACGCCCTTTGATGTCATTGAACTTGACTCGTCTTTGGGATTTCTTGCTTTCAAGTGCTAATTTGGAAGCGGTTATTTCTGTGCATACATATGCATAAGCAGATACGGGAGTTACTGATGGATGAAAAGTACTAAGGTCTGCATAAAATGCTTCAAAATCATCTTTTTGAGGAATGATAACTAATGGAAACTCAAGTGCGTCCCCCTGTTTCTCATAATAACAGGTGTGCGTCGAGTAGGTTTTCTCGAAAGAGCTATCAAAAAGATCTTCTTTATACCCTGCCTTCGGTTTGATAATGCTTTCAATAGCAAGTTTTGTTTTTTGAAGCATGGCTATTCTCCGAAAAGGCTATCAAAAGTAGGGTCTGCTACTGGGGGCGATAAAACTCGCAGCGAGCTCTCTAAATAACCGGGCATATTTCCACTGTAATATAAGGTTACAGCCGTCTTTCCTCGAAGGACGGCGGTGTAAGCAAGTCGCTTTTGAGTTGCCCGCATTTGCGATATGGTCTCACAGGCTCCGATATGGACCGCTCGAAACTCCCATCCTTTGCTAGCGTGGAGGGTAAGATAGTGGATCCTATTAAGATCCTCCTGTTCGAAACCTGCGGCAATCAAGCTATTTTTGAATTGCGCAACTTGTATGTTTTTTGGAAACAAGACGCCGAGACGTTCTTGGGGGTATAGCGTAAGTTGTTCTGCTAGGCTTTCAATTATTTTTAATATCTGCTCTGACAATGATGCGCAGTTTACACGATCAACAGAGGAAGGTTTGGCCGTTTCGTCATACTTACTATTGTTGCTGATTCGTGGGTATTTTTTGCTGTCGGTCAAAATGTTGTCAGCGACTCTGCAGATTTGGTAACCGCTGCGATAGTGATACTTCAATTTTACTAAATTATTGTCTGTAAGGTCTTCTAGCAAGCCTTGAGTTTGGGATATGCGGTATATTGATTGACGAGAGTCGGCGGCTAAGATTAATCGCTCTGTTAGCGCCTTGAAAATTCGAAGTTCTGTGTCTGTGTAGTCTTGAGCCTCATCTACTAGTAGCGCATCATATATGGGGTCGATCTCATTTTCTAACAGATATGCGTGTATTTTTGATGCTAGAAGCTGTCTGTCAGTTTCAAATGAGCCGTCTAACTCAAAGGGAATGTCATATTCTGTAAGAAATTCTTTGAAGAGCTGCATTGCCGTGCAGGCATGTTCTGGAGGAATGTTGTATTGCTCGCAGCCCACCTTTACGAAATCGCGTAGGGATGATGTGAACACAACTATTTTGAAGTTGGTAAAATTTTTGAGTCGGAGCCACTTGGATCTTAGTAAGAGGATATTTGTCTTCCCAGAGCCCGCCGGTCCGGTGAGGAGGAAGCTGCAGTGTTGATCCATTCCTCTTACGGCTTTTTTCTGCTCATCGTCCATGTCGACTTCGCCAATCCAAAATTCACTCGCCATCATCATCTCCTTAATTAGACGAAACAATACTGTCGGCCGCATCTAACAATGCTATTTCACAGACCTTGAAAGCTTTTGCTGTGCTTAGAGTCTCGGTCCAGCTATTTCTAGACAGTTCTTTCTTGTTTGTGCTGGCAATAATAGCAACCGTCAGACTGTGTTGATGGTCTAGGGTGCATGAGAGGTTGACCTGAAAGTGTAGCTGTTCGTTGAACGATAGAGCGGGGTCTACATCGAATTCAAAATTTATTTGATGCTCGGTTTCCAACGTTGAAACTTGAGAGTGAGAAAATCGCGGGAATATCGGGTCTTGTAGTAGATAGTCGCGAATTTCAGAAAACAGTTGCTCCTTCAGCTCCCATAATGCCGTAAGTTTGTCGGGGCTTGGCTTCTGTTGTTCATTAAGCTTTCTAGTTTCATCTGCATGCAACTGTTTCAATCTTATAAGGGTTCGTCGATCAGAGCTGTCTGTTTCTGGAGGGGGGCCCTCGAATTTATCCCAGGTAACAAGTTCTAATCTATCCCTCCAGGATTTTATGAGGCAGGACTTAGCTAAATTTATGAGCCAAGATTCAGTTGATGCTGATTCAAATTTTGGTGTTCTAAATTTAACGCAATCATATAAGTGTGCGCGAGGTGTGTCATAGCCGGAGAAGATATTTATCCCTTCGATCATATCGTACATCACTGCGCCAATTTGATAGAAAGTTATAGCTCTCCAAGCCTCACCGTCTACACTTTGTTCCTCCCTCCATACGAATTCAGGTGGGCTGTAGCGGAGTGAGGCAACAAATTCATCTCCTGATAGTCGGCGGTCATCTTGCGCTGATTCAGGGGTTTGATGGATTATGCCTAAATCCAAAAGGCACAGGTGCGTGAAGTCTTTATTTATAATTATGTTTGCGGGCTTTATATCTCTGTGGAAAAGGTTTCTGCTTTCGAGAAATCGTGCTGCGCCTGCTAATTGCGATATTAATGGGGATATCGAATGGCTTGGTATTCTTCCGACAAGCTTGTCAAGAGTTTCTCCCTCTATATATTCCATAAAAATATAGATTGTTTGGAGATCTTGAGAGTAGCCTCCGTCGAATACCTCTACTAAATTGGCGTGATGCTTTGCGCCACGTAACGAAAGCTGCAGATCTAATCTTTCGATTTGCTCTTCTGCGCCGTTTTTCTCCAGTGACTCGCGGAAGAAAAGCTTGAGCGCGCGGTTGCTATTTCCATCTGATACGAGATAAACGATTCCATCAGCCCCCCGGCCTATCTCGTGTTTGATATCCCAGCCTTCAAAAACCGACCCCGAAAGATTCTTAACATCCATGACTTCTACACTCATCCATAACGGTGCAGTCTGTGGCCGCACTTCTTGAAATTTCCGGCGTTGAGGTCCTGCCTTTGCCAGATCCGGTACCAGGTGGCTGAGCATAGCTGGTGCAGGGATTCGCAGGCAAAAATCGCCTTCGGATAGGCTACCTGGCGCCAACGCCGGCGCGGCTTTGGCTACTATGCAGGGCTGCAGAGAAAGTGACCCATTTAGCCCGCAGGTGTGGCGGGGGGACAACGGCGCGCGCCGGGTGCAGAGCCCTCCGGCGCGGCCCCTGGCGGTCAAGGTGTGGGACCGGCTGCCCGGACACCTCGACGCCGTCCGCCGTCGGCCTTTCGCTGGCCAGGGTAGGGTGATCGCTGCAGTCAGTCGGCTCCGCAGCCTGTGACGCTCCACAGGCGCAGCTCTGCATCCAGCGGGCAGGGGGTCTGACCTGATCAGACTCCCTGCAAGGCGCGTAGCGCTTCGATGCGGGCCTTGGCGGCAGGACACGAAAAGGCCGCCCGTAGGCGGCCTATCGCTGGCCAGGAAGAGCTAGGCGGTGCGCTGCTGGCCTTGTTGATCGAGCAGCGCCTGGGCCTCGGCCCTCTGGATGTTTAGCGCGAGGACGCTCGTTGCCCGGCCGGTCAGTTCGTAGGCCGTGAGGTCGAGCGCCTGCAATGTGTGCTCGAGTGGGTCCATCTCGGCCGGCTCGACGGCTGCCGCCGCTTCGTCCACTAGCTTGGCCAAGGCGCGCTCCATACGTCCCCGGGCGGCCTGCTTGCGCTCGGCCTGGCCTGAAGTTGTCTGCGCGTTGCCGATGATGTTCTCTTTGATCACCGCGTGCAGGTGCTGGGCTTCCTGGCGCTGCACCAGCCTGAGCCAGGTGCGGCCCTCGGCCGTGGCGAACAGTGCCGCCGAGGCGATGGCGAGGCGGTGATCGCCATAGGCCGCCGTGGCCCTCTCCAGGGCGCTGTCATACGTCCTGCGCGCATAGGCCGTTTCCACCTGGGCCAGTTGGTAGCTCGGCTCCAGCTCGGCCGCCAGTTGCTCGTAGCTCTCGGCCAGCTCGCGCTTGTCCAGCTCGTCGCGCTTCGCCTTCAAGACCTCCGGCGTCAGCTCGCCATCGGCGTCGCGGAAGGCCGCCCGCCATTCACTGCCGGCCGTCTCCGATTCGTGCCGGGCGGCGCGGCCGGTGGCACGGTGTTTCTCCAGGCGCTTGCCCAGGGCGACCAGCGTCTCGCGTTGGGTCAGGTAAGCGGCTTTCGCCTGGTCGTGGTTGACCAGGGCGGCGGCGACGTCTTCGGGGAGGGTATTGGTTTGGGTTTCGGTACTCATGGGGGCTCTCGTTTTGGTGCTGGGGGCTCGTGACGGACCGTGCTCGAGCACGGCCAGCCGTCGCCGTTGGGGTTGTGTGGATCAGGTCAAAGGAGGTGCGTCAAGCACTTCGTGCCACAACACCCTTGTTCATGACTGAAAACGCGAAGTGAGTGGGAACGTGGGCACGTGGGCAAAACCTCTCTGGAATGCGGGTTTCAGCACGTGAATTTGATCCCACTCTTTTTGAGTGGGAACGGAGAGGGGGAGGGTGGCTATTGATTGAACAGAGTTGTGTTCCCACATTCCCACTCTCGTTATTCAGATGGGAACGCTGTAACCCGCGTCGTTGCTGGTCTGTTCCCACGTTCCCACTGTTCCCACCGAAAACAGTCAGTAAGGGGTTTCCTTCTAGGAGACTCATGCTTGACTTTCTCCTTCGGTATCCAGGCGCTCGGGGTCGATGACGTAGAACCGAGCATTACCTCCGCCTGGCGTGCGATAGCGTTTCGTGCGCCGGGAGGTGCGGGCCTCTTCATCCACCTTGGCCAGCGCATTGGCTTCTACCAGCGCCCGCAGGATTCGCTCCTTGCCGTAGCCGGCTGCCGCCTCGAGCAGCGCGGGCGCGTTGAACAGGTAGAGCCGACGATCGTCGATCAGCTCGTAGAAGCCCGCCCGATCGCGCACCGTGACGGCGGCGTGCTCGGCGTGAACCCAGGAGAAGCGGCTGTCACCGTGCAGAGCGATGAAGTCGGCGATGCCGCGCAGGATCTGGCGCTCCTCGGCGTTGCCATCGCCCATCCTGGCCAGCCATTCGCCGAACAGCTGGCGACAGGCGTTGCCGGCCGTGCCGGTGGGCCAGCCCAGTAGCTGGCGCTCGCTGGCCAGCTCGCCGGCCAGCGCCATGAGGGCGAAGCGATCCGCCACCCGGCCGGCCTGGGAGCTTTCCGTGCGGAAGGTCGCCCGCAGCTCGCGGAAACGCTCGAGCAAGTCTTCAGGCGTCTTGAGCAGGTTTTCCACGAAGGCCGGGCCGAGGTGGCCGTAGTCCTGGCCAACGGCATCGGTCAGCAGCCGGTGGAATTCCTGGCCGGTCAGCCCCTGCACATCGTCGAAGGCCCGGAACGGCCGGGTGCCGGCGTTCACGTCCACCATGCGCAGCTCCGCGCCGGCATGGGCACCGTTGCCGGCAATGGCCGCATGCTCCGACAGCGAACGCTCGCCGCTGGACAGCGCCAGAACGCGCCAGGTCAGTTTGGCCCGGCCCTCGCGCTCGCGGGTCATGGTGCTCTTGCCCATGCCGTTGGCGATGGCATAGGCCATTTCCTGCACCCGCTTGGGATCGGCCCGCTTGATCTCGTCGAGGATCAGCACCGTGTCGTTGCGGGACGCCGCCTCGATCTCCACACCGCCCTTGGACACGTCCCAGGACGCGGCGAAGGTGCCGGGGTTGCCCCACACCGAGGCCGCGATCAGTTGGGCCAGCGACTTGCCGCTCGAGGAATCGCCCACCAGGTGGATACCGCCACCGTTGACGCCCAGCTTGGTCAGCAGCGGCCCGGCGAGGGCGCAGCAGACCGACAGGATCAGCACCGGGTTGCCCAGGCAGCGCGGGGCGATCTGCGCCTGCCAGTTGGCCAGCGTGCCCTTGGTGGTGAAGAGGTTCACCGCCCGGCCCGAATCCTGATAGCGCACGTTGTCGCCGCCCAGCACTCGCGACGGCAGCACGAAGGCGCCGGACTCATGCCAACCTGGCTTGGTGGTGGTCGCGATCACCCGCGCCGGGGCGTGGTAGCTGGCCAGATAGGGCGCGACGTGGCGGCGCTGGTGGTACTCGATGGCCAGCCCCTGGCGCATGAGCGCCTTGAGCACCTCGTCGGCCTTGCCAGCCAGGGCCTCCATCGGCATGACCCACTCGATACGCTTGCCGCGATAACGAAAGCTGAGTAGGCGACCAATGCTGCCGTCTTCGGTGTTCACCGTCTCCGCCTCGACGTGCAGCGGCGAACAGATCCAGTAGTCGAAGGGCACCGGGTCGTCTTCCGGGCCGCTGTGTTTGACGCCGTGGTACCAGGTGCCTTCGCGGAACGCCTTACCCTCCTTGAAGACGGGGCGGTCGTACACGGAGAAGCACGGCCGGTCGAGGGTGTCGCGCTCCGGCGCCTTGGGCTCGCCGACCAGGCTCAGGCCGGCTTTCGGCTCGGGGTTGCTCATGCCGACACCTCCCAGCGTCCGTTCTGCCAGAGGTGCAGGTCATTGAAGTCGGACAGCCCGGCCGGCCCGTCATAGGGCCACTCTGGGAAGACCACCAGGGCATCGGCCGCTGCCGCCGCCCGGTTCGCCGCGGCGCGGCCGGGGTTGCCGGGAGAGCCGCGGTCGTCGTCACCCGCGATCACCAGCTCGACGCGCTGGCCGAAGCGCTCACGCATGGCCAGGGCCACCGGCTTGAGGTTGCCCGCGTTGAGCGCGCAGACCACCGGCGCGCCGGTGTGCTGGTGCAGGGTGGCGCCCGTGGCCCAGCCCTCGCAGACGTACAGCCGGGCGCCGTCCGTGACCTTACCCAACGGGCAATAGCAGCCATGGACGCGACCCCCGGCCAGAAAGCGCTTGTTGCCCTGGCCGTCGATGATTTGCAGGTTGACCAGCCGCCCGCCCAGGACCAGGGGCACCGCCAGCCGGCCATGGGCAAGCTGGCGCAGCCCGAACGGCTCCACCTGCTTGGCTTGCAGGTAGGTATGCAGCCGATCCACCGGCTTGCCGTGCTGCCAGAGCAAGGCCGCCTGACGCGCCGCAGCGGCCTGCTTGTACTGCAACTGCGCCTCGGCCTCGCGCTGCTGCGCCTCGAGGTGCTGGCGCACGGCCAGGGCGTCGGCCGAGGGCTGCCCATTCTCCCTGGCGAGCGAGGCGAACAGCCCCAGGCCGAGGCGCTGATCGATCTCCCGCGCCGCCTCGCCCTGGCGGCAGCCGCGCAGATAGGCCAGCAGGGACACCAGGTCGCCGCCGTGGGCGGCGCTGTCGGCGAAGTCGTTCCATTTGCCGCTGTCCAGGGAGACGCCAAAGGAACCGGCCTTCCGGTCCCCTCGGGCGACGTTGGGCGCGACCCATTCGCGGCCCTGGCGGCTGCCCTTCGGCAGCCACTCGGGGAGCAGGGTGGTGGCGTTGGCCAGGGCGTGCAATGCGGCCTGGCGGATCAGCTCGGGAATGCGGCTCTCAGCCATGGGCCACCTCCCCACGAGCGCTGAGAGCCCGAGCCGTCTTGTAGAGGTCCAGGGCATCGGCGACCAGCACCCGCGCCGCCTCGGAAACGTTGATGAGGTCGTGCCGGTCGACGGTCTTGATCGTCATGCAGGTGACGCTATCCAGCAGCCCATAGGCCGCGCTCAAGCGCAGCTCGGCACAATCGAGCAGGGCGGTCAGCGGCTGGCTGCTGTCGAGCAGCAGGACGTGGCTATCGCTGGGGTTGGCGGTCAGTGGGGTGAACTCACTCATTGCCGGCCTCCTTCTGCGCCATGGCCAGCAGCAGGCGGGCCAGCGACAATGGCACCTGGCGGACGTGGAGCTGGCCGGCCTGCTCGGCGGTGTGGATCTCCGCGCGCAGTTGGTTAGCGACGCCGGGCTCATGGTTGAGGGCGTCGACGGCATCGAGCATGGCCTCGAGGGCGGAGCGGGACGGCGACTGGCCGGGGTTGGCCAACTCGGTCAGCAGTTGGTGGAGGGCATCGATGGAGTCAGCCATGGCGCACCTCCAGGAAGGCGGTGGCCACTGGCGCAACAGGGGTAGGCAGGGCAGGGCGAGCGGGGAGTGCGTTGCTGGGGAAGGTGTCGAGTGCGGCGCTGGCCTCTAGGGCACGGGCGCGCTGCATGTGGTGGTTGTAGCGGGCGAGACGGGTGGAAAGGCTGGAATTTGCGTGCAGGGCAACCAAGGCCATGGCCTTGTGTGCGGCGACGCGGATGCAACGGGGGGACGGATTGAGGGCGTGCGAACGCTTCATGGGTGGGACTCCTATGTGTGAGGAGCTGCCACCAATCGTCGCCAAACGATTTAGGGTGGCAGCTGTACGCGGGTTGGCGAACCGGACACATAGGAACCCGGCAGGGCCGAAGCCCTCCCACGCACAGCTGCCATAAAGGGGCTCTGCGGGCACAAAAAAAGCGCCTGCAGGTCTATGGGCGCTGTTGCGCCTATGTGTCTTGTTCAGGTCGCCAAACCCGGTCACGGATTTTGCCGCGACACCCTGACTATAGGCTGTCTTCGAAAGGCTTGGCAAGGCTTGAGCGAGCTCGCCCTGTAACAGGCGATGCAACCTGGCCGCGTTGGCCACGCGGGCCGAACGGCTGCAATTAGCCAGTGCTGTGGTAGCCTTGCGGGTGCGGATTGATTGATTCTGAGCCCTGGCAGCGTTGGCGCGCTTGCCGGGGCTTTGTCTTTTCTGAGGCATGCAAAACTCCTCTCCGCCGAGCAAGCCCGGCGGCGTATGCGTATGGATTCAGGAAGGAAGCGGTAGGTGGATCAGCAGTCGGTCAGGATGACCGGTGCGGCGGCCTGGCTGAAGGTGAGGGCATCGCCTGGCAGGCCGCTGGCGGTATGCCGGGCGCCGTTGGTGGTGCCGGACACGTTCAGCTCGATCTTGGCGCCTACGCGGTTCGGGCCGAGGGTGCGAAAGGTCTGCTGGCCGGGCTTGCGTGCCGCTTCGATGAGCACGGCCTCGATGCTGGCGATGTCCTCGACGGCGAAGGTCAGGGTCTGGTTGTCGATGGTCAGGGTGCAACGGTTCATGGTGGATCTCCGGGGTGGGGAACTGACGGGCCTAGGACGCAGCGCTGGCGAGCTTTCGCTCGGCGAGGCGGTCGGCGATCCATTGATCGATCTCCGCCTCGAGCCACGCGACGCTGCTCCGGCCGATAGGGACCGGCTCCGGGAAGGTGCCGGCGCGAATGTCGGCATAGATCGCAGCCCGGCTCTTGCCGGTCTTGAGTTCCACCTCACGGCGCCGCAGCAGGCGATTGCCCAGGGTGATGCGCTCGATGGGGCGGAATGCGCTCTGTGCCGGCTTGCTCATGCACGCTGCTCCCTGGCAGCGATGCGGCCTTGAATCCACGCCTGCACCTCGCCCAGGACGAACCCCACCGGGGCGTTACGGGCCGTGCTGTCGCTGAGCTTGACCGGCTTGGGGAAGGTTGGGTCGGTCTTCATCAGCCGATGCGCCGTGGTGCGTGACAGGCAGGTCAGGGCCAGTAGCTCGGGCATACGCACGAACCGCAGCGATTCCTGGCTGAGGCTGACGGGTTGGGTGTTGGAGTTCGTGCTCATGCCGCGCCTCCTGCTACCTGGCCAGCGCAAGCCACGTCGACATCCTGCTCGAGGTCATCCAACGCCGCCCGGCGAAGCGCGCTCGGCGCATAGGGGAGGGCGACGGCCGGATTCGGCTGGCTGGACGGGCTGAGGCGGTGGGTGATCTCGTCGACGCCGAGAAAGGTCGCGCCGCAGACCGGGTTCCGGCAGATCAGGAAGGTGCGCGACAGCAAGGGGTGCTTGCTCATCGAGCTACGCTTCACCAGCGAAGCGCCGCAGTCGGGGCACTGCCGGCCACGCTTGGTCTTTTGGGCGGATTGGAGGGTATGAGTCATGGTCAGCACGCCGTGGTTTCTGGACGCGCCAAGCTTCCCTTGGACTGCTGAAGAACGACATGCGGCCGATTTGTACGCGGCGCTCCTACAAAAAACCGGGAAGGTGATAGCGGCTGGCTGGTGGTGGGAGTGCATCACTCGGCACCTCCATGACGGCGGGATTCCAGCCAGCGGGCGACATCCTGCTCGCGATAGCGCACCAGGCGCCCGATCTTGAGGAATGGCAGGTCATGGCGGCGGGTGCTGCGCCAGGTGGCCAGCGTGCGAAGGGAGACGCCCAGCGCCTGGGCGGCGCGACGGGGCGTCCAGAGATCAGCGCAAGGCGCTGTAGGTGAGGGATGGTGCATCTTCGTCTCCGTAGTGCGTTCTCGATGACGGAGCGAAGGGTGCTGGGTTACGGCGCCTGACCGGCGCTTTGTCCGAATTCCGAATTCGGAAAATCAGGGGTGCAGGTGCCTGAGCGCTGCGCTCAGCGTTTTGCTGAAGCCATCGCTTTTCAGTTCGTAGTTGTGCTCAGCCGCTATACGCGCAAGCTCTTTCGAAATGGTCGAACAGTTAGGTTTGCCGCCACACGAAAGCCCTCTCTTCCGATTTCCCGCCTTCTCTAGTTGATCGAGCTTGTCACCCAACTCTGCAATCAGATGGGCAGCGAAACCAATTGTTCTGAGTAGTGGCTCCGGGCGCTTGGGCGCAGCGATTGTGCTTGGCTGCACGTTGCTTGCCTCTCGGCGATTAGTAACGGGATAAGCCATCCACGGCGCGGGACTGTGGATGAAAGGAATATCTTCTGAGCTGTCCTCGTCTGGCGACTTGAGGAGGTTCAAGTTGCAGATGCACGGGGGCAGCTGTGGTTGGTTAGGTAGAGTAGCTGAAAGCTGCTCAAGGTCAGTGATGTGGATGAAGAAGTCATAGTGACCGTCCTTCAGACTGATAGCCTTTCCATCTTCACCGACTCTGTAGCAGCCACCGACCGTTATCACTCCACTATCCAACGGATTGATTTGAACAGTAATGCCGATAGGCTGTTGATGTCCTGCCCTGCAGTTGATGGCGAAAATTTGATAATGAGTAATCGGTACAGGTCCCTCGAAATGAATTATATATTCCGATTTTTCTAGAAAAACAGGTACCGGTGATTCGACATGGCGCGCGAAGAATGGTGGCAGTTTCTTCATCCTTTCTTCGTCGTAAACGATACTGAAAACGCCTAGGTCTGCGTCATCGGTTGGCCAGTAGTGTGCCCGGACTAAGTTGTTGGTCGCAGCCCTATCAATGGCGTCTTCGTCAAACTTTCGTCCGGTTTTATCCGACAGGTAGGCGGCTGCCTCTGAATAGTTGAGCCACTCTTTGAATTCATAAGATGACATCGAATTTATCCTTTGGCTTGAAAGTCGACCGTAAGGACATTGCCTTTTTCAAGTTTGTCCAAATGATCCGCATACCACTGCATCATCACTCGCCGCTGATCGAGGTAGATGGCCTTGTTATAAACGCCCGCAACGCCCTGCTCGGCATGGGCGAGTTGCGCCTCCACATGCTCGCGAGGAAACCCGTGCTCACGGAGTGTCGTCGACGCAATGTGGCGGAAGCCGTGGCCCGTCTGCCTGCCCTCGTAGCCCATGCGTCGGAGTGCCATGTTGAAGGCCATGTTGCTGCGCGGCTTCTTCCGGTCATTGCGTCCAGGGAAGAGCAGTGGATATCGCCCGTTCAGCTCCTGTAGTCCCTTCAGCAGCTCGAGCGCCTGGCGAGATAGCGGAACCAGGTGATCGCGACGCTTCTTCATGCGGGCCGCAGGGATGTTCCAGATCGCGGCCTCGAGGTCGAACTCAGACCAGGGCGCCTCGCGCAGCTCACTTGGCCGCACACCCGTCAGCATCAGCAGCTTCAGACCGAGCCGGATGTCATGGGCGTGGGGATAGGCATTCATCGCTCGCAGCAGCTCGGGCAGCTCTTCCTGGGAGACGTGGGCGTAGTTCTCGGCCGGCTTGGTCTGCAGGAACCTATGCAGCCCCTCAAGCGGGTTGTGGGTGGCCCGCCCCGTGACCCTGGCAAGGTCGTAGATCTCCTTGCAGAAGCGGCGCACGTTACCCATCTGATCGATGATGCCTTTGCGCTCCATGCCTCTCAGGAACTCCATCCACTCGATGGGCATGATGTCGGTGAAGGGGCGCGGGCCGAAGACGGGGAACACATGCAGCTCGAGGGCGCCGATGATTCGCCGAGCGGTGCCATCCTCCCAGCGCGGCTTGCGAGCCTCGTACCACTCGCGAGCCAGCTTCTCGAAGGTGTTGGTGGCGGCCAGCGCCTCGGCCGCTTTGCGCTCGCGTTTGGTCACCATGGGACTCTTGCCGCTGGCGGCCTCGGCTTTCAGCTCGGCGGCCTTGGCCCGGGCGGCAGCACCGGTCACGGCCGGGTAGGCACCCAGGCCGAGCCAAGACCATTTGCCGTCAGGCTTCTTGTAGCGAAGCTCCCAGCTTTTCTGGCCGTTGGGTTTGACGCGGAAGTAGAGGCCGTTGCCATCCTGCTCGCGGTAGACGGCGGCTTCAGGCTCCAGGCTGGAGAGGGCGGTGTCGGAAAGGGGGCGACGCTTGATGTCCTGGCGATTCATCCTTGTATGCCTTTGGTTCGAATTTTCCCAAGGCATACACACTGGCATACACCATGGGTTGGAATGACCAGAGACTACATGGAACCACCAGAAACAACAAAGCCCGCACTGGGCGGGCTTTTGAGGCTGTTTCTGGTGCTACGTGGTACTACCAGAAACAAGGTAATGGTCGGAGCGACTGGATTCGAACCAGCGACCTTCTCGTCCCGAACGAGACGCGCTACCAAACTGCGCTACGCTCCGTGATGGATGGCGCGCATTCTACCTAAAACTCATGCAAGCACAAGGGGTTAGGTAAAAAAATCGCGCCGGGCAGGAATCAGAGCTCCTTGATGGTGCGAACCTGGTCCTTGTTGATGCGGGTTGGCTTGCCGTCGAGCTGCTTGAAGGTATAGAAGCCCGAGTCGTCATCGTACTTCGGCGTGTCGGTGGCCTGGATCTCGCGGCCATCGTTGAGGGTGATGACGCTGGGCGTGGAGCAGCCGGCAAGCAGGGCGCTGGCAGCGACCAGCAGGGCGGCGGGGAGCAGGTGCTTGTTCATGTGACGGTCTCCTTTCTTGGCAACCAAGCGGGCTTAGGACCGCGGGTGCAGGGCCGAGTTCGTCCGGGAACCGATGGGTCACGCCCTCTGGCCGGGTGGATCGCCGCGTTCAGACCGCGCTTTCCAGGGCCGCGGGGTCGTTGAAGTTGGCCAGGCGAATATCGTCTTCAGTGAAGTCCACGGCGGTCAGGCCAAGGGGCAGCAGGGCGCCACGCGGACTGCGCTCGCCATCCGCCCAGGCCTGGCGCAGGGCCGGCAACAGGCGCCGGGGCAGGGCGCTGAACAGCGGTTGCCAGTAGCCACCCTGGCGCGCCATTACTGGCCCCACGCTCGCCTGAGCCGCCGCGAGCAGTTGCAGGGCGAGGGCGGCGTCGATCCGCGGTGCATCGCAGGGCAGCAGCAGCACCCAGTCATGCCGCGCCACGGCGAGGCCGGCGAGGATGCCGGCCAGCGGGCCGGGAAAGTCCGGTTGGTCATCGGCCACCAGCTGGTCGGCCCACTGGGCATAGCGCGGCGCATTGCGGTTGCAGGAGATCACCAGGTCATCGGTCAGTGGCCTTACCGCGGCCTGCACCTGGGCCACCAGGGGTTGGCCGCGCCATTCCACCAGTCCCTTGTCGCGTCCGCCCATGCGCTGGCCGCGACCGCCGGCGAGGATCAGGATGGAAGCGGGCAGAAGGGACATACAGCGGACCTCGGCTTTTGGACGTGGGGAGCGGGCTTTCATCCTAGCCCGGTTTCGCCGCTGGCGGTCGGCTGGAGCAAGGGTTTGTCCGGGCTAAACGGCTGGGCTAGACTCGGGCGCGTCCCGTGCAAAGGGGCGTGCTAGACACCTTTGATCCCTGCCGTGCGGTGGCGGGGAGTCCCTGCCCAGAAGGAGTTTGGAAACGATGAAGACGATGTTGCTCCCTGCGTTGGCCCTGGCCGCCTTGCCCGCCTTTGGCGCGGGCGGCGGTGAACCTCCCTCGGTCAAGGTCACCTTTGGCCAGCCGACCATCCGCCAGAAGCTGTTCTACGAAAAGCTCTACGAGAAGAAGCCCTATCCCGACGCCACCCTCTATTACTACAGCAACGGCGTCTACAAGATCATCTCGCCCGGCGAGGAGCACTACGGCGTCTACGTGGTGCACGGCAAGCTGACCGACGACCAGTATCAGGTGGATTTCATCTCCCTGCCGTCCGCGGACTGGGGTGGCAAGACGGCCCGGCATTTTCTCAAGTTCGATCGGAAGGCCGGCACCTTCACCCAGCAGGCGACCTGGGAGGAGGACCCGAATATCGCGCCCCAGTACGGCCGCTTCAGCCAGGATGTCAACGACATCGCCGATCCGCGCCCCATCAAATGGGAGACCCATGCCGAAGGCGAACAACGCCAGCGCTAGGCGTGGCCAGGCGCCCTCTCGGTTGAAGGGGCGCCGGCTTTTCCTCTAGGCTGTGACGATGCAGCCTTCTCGGACCTTCCCCGCGATCCTGGCCGACAGTCGGCGCGGCTATCTCCTGGCCGCTGCCAGTCCGGCGCTCCCCCTTTCGGGAAACCCGCGGCCCGTCCGGCGGTCTTCCGCTGCACCCTTTCTTTCGCACACTTCGGAAACCCAAGCAGATGAGCCACAAAGCCGAGGCGGTTTTCGTACCGCTGAACATCGCCGTCCTGACGGTCAGCGATACCCGCACCTTCGAGACCGACACCTCGGGTCAGCTGTTCGTCGACCGCCTGGAGGCCGCCGGCCATTTCCTCGCCGACCGCGTGCTGCTCAAGGATGACCTCTACCGGATCCGCGCCCAGGTCGCCCACTGGATCGCCGAAGACCAGGTGCAGGTGGTGCTGATCACCGGCGGCACCGGCTTCACCGGTCGCGACAGCACCCCGGAAGCCGTGGCCTGCCTGCTCGACAAGCAGGTGGATGGCTTCGGCGAACTGTTCCGCCAGATCTCCGTGGCCGACATCGGCACCTCCACCGTGCAGTCCCGCGCCCTGGCCGGCCTGGCCAACGGCACCCTGGTCTGCTGCCTGCCGGGTTCGACCAATGCCTGCCGCACCGCCTGGGACGGCATCCTTGCCGAGCAGTTGGACAACCGTCATCGCCCCTGCAACTTCGTGCCGCATCTCAAGCAGGCCGAACCCTGCGGGCCACGCGGATGAGCCTGCTGTCGCTGGAAGAGGCCCTGGCGCGACTGCTGGCCTTGGCGGCCGAAGACGGTCCCTTGCCCCTGGAGCAGGTCGCCCTGGAAGACGCCGACGGGCGCATCCTGGCCGCGCCCCTGGTAGCCGACCTGGATCTGCCGCCCTGGGACAACAGCGCCATGGACGGCTACGCCCTGCGCCTGGACGACTGGCAGGGCGAACCGCTGCGGGTCTCCCAGCGCATCTTCGCCGGCCAGGCACCAGCGCCGCTGGAGCCGGGAACCTGCGCCCGCATCTTTACCGGTGCGCCGGTGCCGGCGGGTGCCGACTGCGTGGAAATGCAGGAAAACACCGAGGTGCTGGCCGATGGCCGGGTGCGCTTCGTCGAGCAACTGCGGCTTGGCCGCAACATCCGGCGCCGCGGCAACGAGGTCAAGGTGGGTGACGAGGTCCTGTCGGCCGGCACCGCCCTGGGTCCTGCGGAGCTGGGCGTCGCCGCCTCCCTCGGCCGGGCCCAGCTGACTGTCTTTCGGCGCCTCAGGGTCGCGGTGCTGTCCACCGGCGATGAACTGGTCGCGCCCGGCCAGCCGCTCGGGCCGGGGCAGATCTACAACAGCAATCGTGCCCTGCTGATCAGTTGGCTGCGGCGGCTGGGTTGCGAGGTGTCGGACCAGGGCATCCTGCCCGACGATCTCGCCGAGACGCGCCGGCGGCTGGGCGCGCTGCAGGCCGATCTGATCCTTTCCACCGGAGGTGTCTCGGTGGGCGAAGCCGACTACCTGGGGCAGGCCCTGCGCGAGGAGGGCGAGCTGACCCTGTGGAAGCTGGCGCTCAAGCCGGGCAAGCCGCTGACCTGTGGGCGCTTCCGCGGGATCCCGCTGATCGGCCTGCCGGGCAATCCCGCCTCGACCCTGGTGACCTTCGGTCTGCTTGCGCGGCCCTATCTGTTGCGGCGGGCCGGCAAGATCGACGTGGCCCCGCTGAGCGTCGAGGTGCCGGCCGGTTTCGACTGGCCGCGTGCCGGTGCCCGCCGCGAATACCAGCGGGCGCGTCTGGAGAATGGCCGGGCGGTACCCCACCGTAACCAGGGCTCCAATGTGCTGCAGACGGCGGCCTGGGCCCATGGCCTGGTGGAGATCCGCGAGGACCGCACCTTCGCCGTGGGTGACCCGGTGCGCTTCATTCCACTCGCGGAATTGCTCAAGGCCTAGCCAACCGGCGGTCAGGACTGAACGTGGCCGTTGGGCCACAGTCCTAGTCTCCAGATTCGCTCGCCGGGCGCTGCCCGGTACCTGACGCGGCATCTCGCCGCGCAGCGCCAACCTTGGACGACAGACATGACGACGACAGGCACCCTGGCTGACGCAGCCCTGGTCATTCTCAATGGCAAGGAAACCGGTAACGAGGACGTTCGGGAGGCCATTCTCGAACGGCGTGCCGCTGGTCATCGCATCGATGTGCGGGTGACCTGGGAAGAAGACGATGCCGCGCGCTTCGTCGAGCAGGCGACCCGCGAAGGCTACGGTACCCTGGTCGCGGCCGGCGGCGACGGCACCCTGCGGGCGGTGGCCGAAGCCATGGCGCAGAATCACAGCCAGGCCCGTCTCGGCCTGCTGCCCCTGGGGACCGCCAACGATTTCGCCCGCGCGGCGGGTGTGCCGGTGGAGCCTGCCGCGGCCCTGGCCCTGCTGGACGGTCCGACCAGCGCCATCGACCTGGTCGAGGCGGAGGGTCAGCTGTTCCTCAACATGGCCACCGGCGGCTTCGGCTCCCAGGTCACCGCCAACACCCCGGGTGAGCTCAAGCGCCTGCTGGGTGGTGCGGCCTATTTCCTCACCGGCCTGACCCGCTTCGCCGAGGTGCATTCGGCCCATGGCCGCTTCCGCGGTCCCGGTTTCGAATGGGAAGGCGAATTCCTCGCCCTGGGCATCGGCAACGGTCGCCAGGCCGGCGGTGGTCATGTGCTCTGTCCCACCGCCGTGGTCAACGATGGCCTGCTCGACGTGGGTATCCTGCCGGCGTCCCAGGACGTACTCGGCACCCTGGGCGAATTCCTCAGTAAGGGCTTCAGCACCGAGGAGATGTTCATCCGCGCGCGGCTGCCCTGGGTGGAGCTGGAAGCCGCCGAAGGCCTGGACATGAACCTCGATGGCGAACCGGTCAAACGAGACCGGGTGAGATTCGAGGTGCGTCCGGGTATCCTGCAGGTCTGTCTACCGGTGGATTCGCCCCTGCTGGGCGAGACCGCCGGCACCCTGGCCGAGCCGGCGGCGACGTCCTGAGCAGGCGCCTGCGGAGGTAACGTTGGAGCTACTGATCAATGCGGGAATCGTGCTGGCCACCGTGGCCGGCATGGAGGCCTTCGCCTGGTGGTCGCACAAGTACATCATGCATGGCTGGGGGTGGGGCTGGCATGAATCCCACCACCGCCCACGTACCGGCTGGTTCGAGAAGAACGATCTCTATGCGGTGGTCTTCGCCGGCCTCGCGATCCTGCTGATCGCCCTGGGCAATGCCGGCTACTGGCGCCTGCAGTGGATCGGCGCCGGCATGACCCTCTATGGCCTGCTGTACTTCATCGCCCACGACGGCCTGGTGCATCAGCGCTGGCCGTTCCGCTACATCCCGCGCAGCGGCTATCTGAAGCGGCTCTATCAGGCGCATCGCATGCATCATGCGGTGGACGGCAAGGACGGCTGCGTGTCCTTCGGTTTCCTGTTGGCGCCCACCACCCAGCAACTCAAGCAGCAGCTGCGCGAGATACACGGCGGCGCTCTGGATTCCTCGCGCGAGCGCAAGGCGCGGGATCAGGTGCAGGAAGGTGCGGATTAGGCGGGAGAGGGGAGCGCCTCCGAGGAGGCGCTAAGCGGGGTCAGGCGACGGCAGGGGTGTCGTCGTAGGCGGCGAACAGGGAGTGGGCGTACTGACTGCGTTCGCTTTCGTTGCGCAGCAGATCGATGAATTCCTTGGCGGGCGGATTCAGGGTACCCGCTTCGGCGGCGGTGACCACCTGGGCCTGTTCACCGGCTGCCAATTCGGCGAAACCGGCACCCAGACGCTCGGTGCAATAGCTGTCCACCACGGCCAGGCCGTCACGCAGCAGATCGCGCAGGTTGGCGCCCTGCTGGACCTGCGCCTGCTCGTCGAAGGGATCGACGATATTGGAGCGGTCGCCGTGGGCGTAGGGGGTCAGCATGTGGCGATCGATGAACTCGGGCAGCCGGGCATCGGCCTGCTCGCTGTCGGCCTGCAGGTGAGCGCAGAGGGCGACCAGGGTGCGCCACTGGGTGGCGTTGAAGAATTCGGGCTTGTAACCGGACTGCGCGTTAGCGGAAAGGCCAAGGGCAAGTAGTGACGAGGAGGCAGCGAAGCGATCGTGTGAAACAGCCGTTTCCGTCTTGTGCATGTGCAAATCCCATACTCGTAGGCTGACTACCGGATGCAGCGCTCTGGCTCAGGCATCCATCCATCCGCGGCCCACCAGGGGTCGCTTTAATCCGACCCGTTTATCGCATAAAAGTTTGCAGGTGGGCAGCCCCAAGATGCGCACAAATGTGACCGAAGCGCGATCGCGGGCGTCAGCGCCGCGGCCGGGTCCAGAGCTCGCTCGCGCGTGGCTCGTCGCGCTGGTGGCGGGACAGCATGGCGCGCGCGGCGCCGCGGCAGACCAGGCGCAGCTTGTCGGCGGTGCTGGTGCTGACCCGCTGATCCCAGGCATGGGCGCCCAGGTGCAGCACCTGCACGCCGATCTCGCGATAGACGCCGCGGGCGGTGGCGATGGCCCAGGCCGAACGCAGGGGCAGGGCGGCCAGGCCCTGGCGTGCCGAGTCGTAGTAGGGCTCGGCCAGGCGCACCAGACGCTCGGCCAGCTGGGCGACGGCTTCGCGATGGCGCGGCGCGGCCAGTTCGTCCGCCGGCACCCCGAGTTCGTCGAGCCATAGCCGCGGCAGATAGACGCGGCCGATGCGGGCGTCCTCGACGATGTCGCGGGCGATGTTGGTGAGCTGGAAGGCCATGCCCAGGTCGCAGGCACGATCCAGGGTTTCCTCGTCTTCGGCGCCCATGATGCGCGCCATCATCACCCCGACCACCCCGGCGACGTGATAGCAGTACTCCAGGGTGTCTTCCAGTTCCACATAGACGCGCTCCTCGACGTCCATGCGAAAGCCGGCCAGGTGATCCAGCGGCAGCGCAAGGGGAATGCCGTGGCGCTTGACCACCCGCTGGAAGGCGGCGAAGGCCGGATCCTGCAGCGGCTCCTCGCCGTAGGCGGCGCGGGTCAGGCGTTCCAGCTCGGCCAGGCGTTCCCCCCCGGCGCGGCGATCGCCGTCGACCTGGCCATGGCCCAGTTCCTGGCCATCGATGACGTCGTCGCAGTGGCGGCACCAGGCATAGAGCAGCACGGCGCTCTCGCGGGTTTCGGGGGCGAACAGCTTGGCGGCCGCGGCAAAGCTCTTGGAACCGACGGCGATGCTCTGTTCGGCGTGGTCGACGACGTCAGGGGTGGCTGGCATGGCTAACCGTGCTCCTCGAGGATGACGCTGGCGGTGGCCTTGGCCGAGCCGACCACGCCCGGAACGCCGGCCCCGGGATGGGTGCCCGCGCCGACCAGGTAGAGGTTGGGAATGACACTATCGCGATTGTGCGGCCGGAACCAGGCGCTCTGGGTGAGGATGGGCTCCAGGGAGAAGGCCGAGCCGACATGGGCATTGAGCTCCTGGCGGAAATCGGCCGGGGTGAAGATGCGCGAGGTGACCAGGTTGGCCCTCAGGCCGGGCATGTAGCGCTCTTCCAGGTAGGCGAAGATCTTGTCTCTCAGGAGCGGGCCTTCCACACTCCAGTCGACGTCGGCATTGCCCAGGTGCGGCACCGGCGCCAGCACGTAGTGGGAACTGTGGCCGGGCGGTGCCAGCGACGGATCGGTGACGCAGGGCGAGTGCAGGTAGAGCGAGAAGTCGTCCGGCACGCCCGGGCCCTTGAACAGTTCGTCGATCAGGCCACGATAGCGCTGGCCGAAGCAGACCATGTGGTGTTCGAGACCCACCGGCGGCTGGCTCAGGCCGAAATGGATGACGAACAGCGACATGCTGTGTCTCTTGCGCTTGAGGCGATTGCCCTCGACCACGCCATGGGTGTGGTGGCCAAGCAGCTTGCGATAGGTGTGCACCACGTCGGCGTTGGAGGCCACCAGATCGGCCGCGAGCTGGCTGCCGTCGGCCAGGCAAACGCCGGTGGTGCGATTGCCTTCGGTGAGGATGCGTTCCACCGGCGCGTTCAGCCGCACTTCGCCGCCGAGGTCGGTAAAGAGCTTCAGCAGGCCGAGCACCAGCTGGTGGGTACCGCCCTTGGCGAACCAGACGCCCCACTTGCGTTCCAGCGCATGGATCAGCGCATAGATCGAGGAGGTGGCGAAGGGGTTGCCGCCCACCAGCAGGGTATGGAAAGACAGCGTCTGGCGCAGCTTCTCGCTCTTCACGAAGCGCGACACCTGGGTGTAGACGCTGCGCCAGGCGCTGAGCTGGGCCAGCTTGGGACCGGCGGCGAGCATGTCGCCGACCTTGAGGAAGGGCTTGGCGCCGAGGCGGATGTAGCCTTCTTCGAATACCGCCTGGGAATAGGCCAGGAAGCGCTGGTAGCCGGCGACGTCGTCCGGTTCCAGGGCGCGGATCTGCTCGTCCAGCCGGGCCTGGTCGTTGACGTAGTCGAAGCGGGTGCCGTCTTCCCAGCACAGCTGGTAGAAGGGGCTGACCGGCAGCAGCTCCACATAGTCGCGCATCTGCCGACCGCTGAGGGTGAACAGCTCCTCTAGGGCCGAGGGATCGGTGATGACGGTCGGACCGGCGTCGAAGGTGAAGCCCGCGTCCTCGTAGACGTAGGCACGGCCGCCGGGCTTGTCGCGGCCCTCGATGAGGGTGGTGGCGATGCCGGCCGACTGCAGACGGATCGCCAGGGCGATACCGCCAAAGCCGGCGCCGATGACGATGGCCCGCTTGGGCGCGTTACCTTGGGTCATGGTGCTTCCTTGAACTGAGGAGGACGAGCCAGCGCGGCATCCAGGGCCGGTTTCAGCGGCACCGGCGGTTTGCCGGAAAGGATGCGCAGCCGATCGAAGGCGGTGAGGCGGCCGGCGTAGAAGCGCTGGATCAGCGGTTCTCCGAGGCCGTAGAACCTTTGCATGACGCGCACCCGGTGCTCGGGGCGGCCGGCGAGAAAGAGCATGCGATTGAGCAGGCGGAAGAAGCCCTGGCCCTGCCAGCGGCCCTGGGCGTACTGGCGCAGGCTGTCGCGCAGCACGGCGCTGGAGGTGAAGGGCTGGGCGGCCAGGTGCTCCGCCAGGCGCACCGCTTCGGGCAGCGAATAGCCGGTGGTGGGGTGGAACAGCCCGGCGGCCAGGCCAATGGGGGCGCCGGCGGTGACGTTGTCCCAGTAGCGGTCGAGATCGCCGCCCAGGGTGATGGGCAGCACGCCCTGTTCCTCGCGCAGTACCTCGGCGATCTCCCAGCCCTGCTGCCCGGCATAGTCGGCCAGGTGCTGGCGCAGGCGCTCGACCGGCAGGCTCTCGCCATCGGCGTAGTAGGTGTCCTCGATCAGCAGCCGATCGGGGGCCAGTGGCAGGCTGTAGACGAAGCGATAGCCGTCCAGCTGATCGACGGTGGCGTCCATCACGATGGGTTCGGCCAGGCCATGGGGCCGCGTGAGACGCACCTCCTGACCGAGAAATTTCTGATAGCCGAGCCAGAGCGCCGGATCGGGCCGCGGTCCGCGGGCGTCGATCACCGCGCCGGCGGCCAGGGTGTAGCCATCGGCGAAGACCACGCCGTCGTCCTGCAGGCGCAGCACCTGGCGCCCCAGCAGCAGGCGCTCGGCGGGCAGGCGCGCGCTCAATACCTCATGGAAGCGTTCGGCGCTGATGCTGGCGTAGCCGCTACCGAGTTGCCGCTGGCGCTGGGGGAAACGCACCTCGTAGCCCGGCCAGCGATGGGCGACCAGCGGATCGATCCAGGCATGCTGCGGCGCGGTGAGGTCCGGCTCGTGGAAGGACCAGGTGTGGTTGCCGCCCAGGCGCGGACCGGCTTCCACCAGGCGCCAGTCCAGCTCCGGACGCGTTTCGGTCAGGCGCAGGGCGAGCAGGCCGCCGGCCAGGCCGCCGCCGACGATCAGCAGGTCAGGACGCACGTTCGAGTCCTCGGCGGGCCAGGTCATCCACCAGGCGAGCGGCCGTGGCGACGCCGCCTGCCGCTCTGGCGATGGGCACGAAGCGTTCGGCCGCCTGGCGATAGCTGGGGTCGGCCAGCACGGCGCCCAGGGCCTGGGTCAGGCGGTCCTTGCTGGCCAGCCGCGGTGCCAGGCAGATGCCGGCGCCGACCCGCTCCAGGCGCCGGGCGATGCCCGGCTGGTCGAACACCATGGGCAGGGCGAGCATGGGCTTGCCGGCCGCCAGGGCGTCCAGCACGGTATTGAAGCCGCCGTGGGTGATGACCGCATCGGCGCGGGCAATGGCCGCTTCCTGGGGCGCGAAGTCGGTGACCCAGGTGGCGCCGTCGTCGAGCAGGCGGCGTTCGCCGCTGGCATCCAGACGCCCGCAGTGGGCGATCAGCACCTGGACGCCCAGGTGGCGACAGGCCTGGGCGATGCGGCGGAACAGGGGCAGACGGCCACCCTGGAGGGTGCCGAAGGAGGCGAAGACGAAGGGCCGGCGCGGATCGATCTCCAGCGCCAGCCGTTGCTCGCGCACCGCCGGCGAGCGCAGCGGCCCGACCTCGTGGAAATGCGGTGGCGGGGCACGACGCGGAAAGTCGAAGCCCGGCAGGCACTGGCTCAGCTGCAGATAGGGCGAAAAGCAATCGTCGAGGGTCCGGCGGTCGCCAAGGCCGAAGGCCTGGGCCTGGCGCTGGATGACCTTGCCCTGGCCGCGCATCATCAGGTCGAACACCTGGGTGGCGCCCTGGACGATCTGCCGCTCCCGCTCGCTGGCGGGGTAGGCGAAGGGCAGGGTGGGCAGGGGCAGATGGGGCTCGCGATTCATCGGCACGGCGCAGGCCAGGGATGCATAGGGCAGGCCCAGGTGGTCGCCGAGGAGTCCGCCGGCCGGTTCCATCTGGTCGGCGATCAGGCAGTCGACCTCGAGGTCACGCAGGGCGGCAGGGCCTTCGCGGCAGAACAGTTCGGTATTGCGCGCCATGTCGGCGATCACGCCGAATACCGACCAGGGCTTGCTGCTGGCGGTACGGGCCAGCAGCGGCGCCAGGCTGCCGCGCGGATGACTGGTCGCGCCTATCGCCTCGAACTCGATGCCCGCCGGCAGCGCCCGGTCGCCCACCTCCACCTGGTGCAGCAGGGTGACCCGGTGGCCGAGCGCGACCAGCGCCTCGCCCAGCACCAGATGGGTGGACAGGTGGCTCGGCAGCGGCGGCGAGATCAGGGCGACATGCATGGCGGCGTCCGGTCGGGTGTCGGCCACTATGGGCACCGCAGCGGCGCGGCGTCTAGCAGCTCGGCCTGGCGCAAGCCGGCCAGATTGGCCGAGCCAGTGCAGAAGCAGGCGATGCGCAGCTGTTCGATCACCACCTGGAAATGCGCGATCACCGCCTCGGTGGATTCGGTGGCGCCGGGCAGGGCCGCGGCAGCCTGACCGGCCAGGTCCGCGCCGAGGCGAATGGCCTTGGCCACGTCGATGCCATCGCGGATGCCACCGGAGGCGATCACCGTCGCCTGGGGGCATGCAGCGCGCACCTGGCGCAAGCTCTCGGCGGTGGGGATGCCCCAGTCGGCAAAGGCGCGGGCAACGGCGCGCTGCTGGTCGTCACGGGCCCGTTCGGCTTCCACCGCCGCCCAGCTGGTGCCTCCGGCGCCGGCGACATCGAGTACCGCCACGCCAGCTTCCACCAATTGCTTGGCGACTCGGCCCGACAACCCGGCGCCGACTTCCTTGACGACGACCGGCACGGCCAGTTGTGTAACCAGATTTTCCAGAGCGAGAAGAATGCCGTGCCAGCGGCGATCGCCACCGGCTTGCACGGCTTCCTGCAGGGGGTTGAGATGCACGATCAGGGCGTCCGCCTCGATCATCTCCACCGCGCGGCGGGCTTCATCGAGGCCATAGCCCGCCACCAGCTGCGCCGCGCCGAAGTTGGCCAGCAGCGGCACGTCCGGCGCCAGACGGCGCAATTCGCCGGTGAGGCCCTGGTCGCCACCCTGCTGCAGGGCGATGCGTTGGGACCCGACTGCCAGGGCGATGCCCAGGGTCTGGGCCGCTTCGGCGAGATGGCGATTGATCAGCGCGGCCCGCTCTGGGCCGCCGGTCATGGAGCTGATCAGCAGCGGCGCGGCCAGGGGACGCTCGAACAGGCGGGTGCCGAGGTCGATCTCGTCGAGGTTCAGCTCGGGCAGGGCGCAATGCGTGAAGCGGTAGGCGTCGAAGCCCGTAGTAACGGCGCTGCGGGCCTTGTGGGGATCCAGCACGATGTCCAGATGATCGTTCTTGCGGCTTGCCAGTTCCCAATCCACCATGTCTTCTAGAGTCCGCCCTGAATGACCTTTCGTCGGTCGTTGTGGTCTGGTAGGGGACGACGGGTTCGCTTTGCGAAGACCTAATCCACCAAGGTGCGACCGTTCGTCGGTTCCACATATGGAGTATCTCGACTCATGGCGACCGTATTAGTGCCGAACGCGACAGACAATTTTGCCGCTGCGCTGCAATGGCAGCGTACCCGTATCGACGAGCGTCTGGCAGAGCTGTTACCGGCCGGCAGCGATCCGGTCGCCGAAGCGATTCGCAGTGGTGTGCTGGCACCCGGCAAGCGGCTGCGTCCGCTGCTGATGGTGCTGGCCGCCGAGGACCTGGGTCAGGCCGACGAGGCCGTCCTCGATCTGGGCTGCGCCGTGGAAATGGTGCACGCCGCCTCGCTGTTCCTCGACGACATGCCCTGCATGGACGACGCCCGCCTGCGCCGCGGGCGGCCGACCCTGCACGTCGAGTTCGGCGAGGACGTCGCCATGCTGGCTGCGGTGGCCCTGCTCAGCCACGCCCTGCGCCTGGTCGCGGGCCTCGCCGGGGTACCGGCGGAAACCCGCACCCAGATGGTCTGTCAACTGGCCGATGCGGTCGGCACCGCCGGGCTGGTCTGCGGCCAGTACCATGACCTGCACGGCGGCCGCCAGGCACGGCCGGCCGATGCCATCGCCCTGACCAACCAGCTCAAGACCGGCGCGCTGTTCTCCGCGGCCATGGCCATGGCCGGTGCCACCCTGGTCACCACCGCCGTGCAGCGCGAGGCCTTCCACGTCTTCGCCTGCCAGCTCGGCCTGGCCTTCCAGTTGCTCGATGATCTGGACGACGGCAAGGGCCTGGGCAAGGACGCCGGCAAGGATGGCGACAAGTCCACCCTGGTCAGCCTGCTCGGCCGCGACCATGCGCAACGCCAGTTGCACGGTCACCTCAAGCAGGCCCGCGAGGCTCTGGCCCAGGCTGGTTGCGCCGACGGCGCCCTGGCCGGCCTGCTGGATATCGTCTTTCGTCCGCGTTAGGGCGAATTACTGGGGATCCGGCCCTCTAATCTCTCGATAGCCTTGTTTCCCCCTGAGGAGTCCTGAGATGTCGAAGTGGAAAATTGCTTACAGCAACGTTGACGGCAACACCTCGGTGGTCACCACCGACGCTGACCAGAAACCGGACATGGAGCGGATTGCCCAGATCGTCCGAGACGATGCCTTGGAAGAATACGACGACAGCGAAGTCCCCCGGGATTACGACGAACCCACGGTAGCCCTGCTGGAACGCCACGGCATCACCATCACCGGGATCACCGAAGAAGGCTGATCGCCGGGGTATCTGGCTCTAGCGCAAGGGCCAGATACCGCCATCCCCCACCACGAAGATCCGTCGCGCTGGATCGGGTGCCAGCAGGTGCCCGCCGGTGAAGTCGCCAAAGGCCGGCAGGATCAGCACCTCGTCATTTTCCAGACAGAAGCAGGGCAGGCGCAGCGCCTGGCGCCCACGCCCCTGCAGGCGAAACGCCGGATGGATGTGGCCGGCCAGCACCGGCAGGCGCGGGTGTGGATCGGGTTCGTGCTGCAGCGACAGGCCGTCCAGCTCCAGCGGTTCGCCCACCACGTCGATGCCCAGGGCGGCCGGTGGGTCCCCGGCGCGCCGGTCATGGTTGCCACGAATCAGCAGTAGCCGCAGATGGGCCTGGTGTTCCCGCCAGCGCTCGAGGGTGTCCAGGGTCAGGGGTGCGCGGGACTCCGGGGCGTGCAGGAAGTCGCCGAGAAAGATGATCTCGCGACAGTCGTAGCGTGCCAGCAGGCTATCGAGCCGGGCGATGTTGCCGGCCGTGGTGCCATGGGGCACCGGCTGGCCCAGCGCCCGGAAGGCGGCCGCCTTGCCGAAATGGATGTCGGCCACCAGCAGCGCCTGGCGCGCCGGCCAATAGATGGCCTTTTCCGCGAGCAGCCAGAGTTCGACACCGGCGAGGATGAGAGGGTGATAGGCAGGCATGGGGTCTCCAGGAAGCGCTTCCTGCTCTGATGGCGGCCAGGTGCCAGGGTTCAGCCCTGTTGCAGGGTAGGCCTGCTCGGCTAGCGCCCGCTCCTTGGGTGAGGAGGTTGGGGTGAGGGCGACCCTGACCCGAATTCTTCAGTGGAAAAGGCCAGGCCGTTTTCCACGCTACGGGATTCGCATCCGCGTAGGTCGGGTTGAGCGCAGCGAAGCCCAACAGCCCAATCCGGCATCGCCCCTGTCGGGCTTCGACGATGGAGCCGTCTCAACCCAGCCTATCGCGACACCGGGCCGCGAGCCGAAACACACCCTATGACCACCATTGAACCAGGCCAGGTGCACCGTCGTCGGCAGCCCGGTAAACTGGCGGTTCACTAGAGTCCGGAGCGACCCATGTCGACATCCTTCGCCCAGATGCTGGAAAACATCACCCCCGATATCTACGAAGGCCTCAAGCTGGCCGTGGAGATCGGCAAGTGGCCGGACGGCCGCAAGCTCAGTCGCGATCAGGTCGAGCTCTGTCTGCAGGCGGTGATCGCCTACGAGGCCAAGCACCTGCCCGAAGACCAGCGGACCGGCTACATGGGTCCCCAGGAGTGCGCCTCCAAGTCGGTGCCCATCGAGAACATCCTGTTCAAGTCCGACGCCATCCACTGATTGTCCGCGCCTTACCCCGACGAGGTGCCCTTCGGCGACGAAGAGGCACCTCGCGTCTTTTAGAAATCGAGAAATTCCTACCGTGATGACCGAACTGGGCCGTGGCGCCCTGCGCAAGATGGCCGTGACCCTGGCCGACCCCGTCAACTACGCCTTTCGCCTCGACGAGCGCGAGGTGCCGGTCAATCCGCTGATCGGCAGCCGCCTGCGCCTGGAATACCTGGGCGCCATCCACTGCACCCACTGCGGCCGCAAGACTCGCAAGAGCTTCAGCCAGGGCTACTGCTATCCCTGCTTCACCGCCCTGGCCCAGTGCGACAGCTGCATCGTCAGCCCCGAAAAGTGCCACTACGAGCATGGCACCTGTCGCCAGCCGGAGTGGGGCGAAGCCCATTGCATGGTGCCCCACGTCGTCTACCTGGCCAACTCATCGGGCCTCAAGGTGGGCATCACCCGCGCCACCCAGCTGCCCACCCGCTGGATCGACCAGGGCGCCTACCAGGCGCTGCCGATCCTCAGGGTCGCCACCCGCCAGCAGTCCGGCCTGGTGGAAGACCTGCTGCGCAGCCAGGTGGGCGATCGCACCAACTGGCGCGCCATGCTCAAGGGCGTGGCCGCACCGGAAGACCTGGTGGCGGTGCGCGAGCGGATCTTCGACGCCTGCGCCCAGGGTCTGGACGATCTCCAGGGCCGCTTCGGCCTGCAGGCGATCCAGCCGGTGGTCGACATGGCGCCCATCGAGATCCATTATCCGGTGACGGTCTATCCCACCAAGGTGGTCAGCCACGACCTGGAAAAGACCCCCGTGGTGGAAGGCACGCTGCTGGGCATCAAGGGTCAATACCTGATGTTCGATACCGGCGTGATCAACATTCGCAAGTACACGGCCTATCAGCTGGCCGTGTCCGCCTCCGCAGCAGAGATGTAAGGACGTAAGCCATGCGCACCGACCAGCCCCAGACCATCTATCTCAAGGACTACCAGGCGCCCGAGTACCTCATCGAGGAGACCCGCCTCCGCTTCGAGCTGCACGACGACCAGACCCTGGTGCATGCCGAATTGCGGCTGCAGCGCAATCCGGCCCGTGGCGCGAGCCTGCCGCCGCTGGTGCTGCATGGCGAGGAACTGGAGCTGCTGGCCGTGGCGCTGGACGACCAGGCCCTGGCCGCCGACGACTATCAGGTCGAGGCGGGCAGCCTGACCCTGCAGCCCCAGAGCGAAGCCTTCGTGCTCAAGACCTCGGTGCGCATCCATCCGGAAAGCAACACCGCCCTGGAAGGCCTGTACGTCTCCGGCACCATGTTCTGCACCCAGTGCGAGGCCGAAGGCTTCCGCAAGATCACCTACTACCTGGATCGGCCGGACGTGATGAGCGTCTTCACCACCACGGTGGAAGCCGACAAGGCCAAGTACCCGATCCTGCTCTCCAACGGCAACCCGGTGGCCAGCGGCGAAGCCGAGGGCGGCCGTCACTGGGCCACCTGGGAAGATCCCTTCCCCAAGCCGGCCTACCTGTTCGCCCTGGTCGCCGGTGACCTCTGGTGCGTCGAAGACAGCTACCGCACCGGCAGTGGCCGCGACGTGGCCCTGCGCATCTACGTCGAACCGGAGAACATCGGCAAGCTGCAGCACGCTATGGACAGCCTGAAGAAGTCCATGCGCTGGGACGAGGAGGTCTATGGCCGCGAATACGATCTGGACATCTTCATGATCGTCGCGGTGAACGACTTCAACATGGGAGCCATGGAGAACAAGGGCCTCAACATCTTCAACTCCAGCGCCGTGCTGGCCAGCCCGCGCACCGCCACCGACGCCGCCCATCAGCGCGTCGAGGCCATCGTCGCCCACGAATACTTCCACAACTGGTCGGGCAATCGCGTGACCTGCCGCGACTGGTTCCAGCTGTCGCTCAAGGAAGGCTTCACCGTGTTCCGCGATGCCGGCTTCAGCTCCGACATGAATTCGCCCACGGTCAAGCGCATCGAGGACGTGGCCTTCCTGCGCACCAACCAGTTCGCCGAGGACGCCGGTCCCATGGCCCACCCGGTGCGCCCGGACCACTTCATCGAGATTTCCAACTTCTACACCCTGACGGTGTACGAGAAGGGCGCCGAGGTGGTGCGGATGCTGCACACCCTGCTGGGCGCCGAGGGCTTCCGCAAGGGCACCGATCTCTACTTCGAGCGCCACGACGGTCAGGCGGTGACCTGCGACGACTTCATCAAGGCCCTGGAAGACGCCAATGGCACCGACTTCAGCCAGTTCAAGCGCTGGTACAGCCAGTCCGGCACCCCGCGCCTGGCGGTCAGCGACGGCTATGACGCCGCGGCCCAGACCTATCGGCTGACCTTCAGCCAGAGCTGCCCGCCCACCCCGGGCCAGCCGACCAAGGAGCCCTTCGTGATCCCGGTCCAGCTCGGTCTGCTGGATGGCCAGGGGCGCGACCTACCGCTGCGCCTGGAAGGCGAGGGCGCTGCCCAGGGCACCGACCGGGTGCTGTCGGTCATCCAGGCCGAGCAGACCTTTACCTTCGTCGACGTGCCCGAGCGCCCGCTGCCGTCGCTGCTGCGTGGCTTCTCCGCGCCGGTCAAGCTCAGCTTCCCCTACAGTCGTGAACAGCTGACCTTCCTCATGCAGCACGACAGCGACGGCTTCAATCGCTGGGACGCCGGCCAGCAGCTGGCCGTGCAGGTGCTGCAGGGCATGATCGCCGGCGAGCCGCTGGACACCCGGCTGGTGGAAGCCCTGCGCACCGTGGCGGCGGACGAGTCCCTCGATCCGGCCATGGTCGCCGAGATGCTCTCGCTGCCGTCCGAAGCCTATCTGGTGGAACTGTCCGAGCAGGCCGATCCCGGGGCCATCCACGGCGCCCGTCGTCAGGCGCGTCGGGCCATCGCCGAAGCCCTGCGCGACGTGCTCTGGCAGCGCTATCGCAGCGCCCGCGAGGCCTCGCGCACCACGCCCTACCAGGCCAGCGCCGACCATATCGCCCGCCGCAGTCTGCAGAACGCCGCGCTCGGCTATCTGATGCTGCTGGAAGAGCCGGAGGCGCGCGACGCCGCCCTGGAGCAATTCGACAACGCCGACAACATGACCGAGCGCCTGGCCGCCCTGAGCGCCCTGGTCAACTCCGGTTTCGAGCAGGAAAAGGCCGACGTCCTGGGGCGCTTCTTCGAGGAGTTCAAGAGCGATCCGCTGGTCATGGACACCTGGCTCAGCGTTCAGGCATCCAGCCCCCTGCCGGGCGGTCTGGCGCGCGTCCAGGCGCTGATGGAAAATCCGGTCTTCACCCTGAAGAACCCCAACAAGGTGCGGGCGCTGATCGGTGCCTTCGCCAACAGCAACCTGGTCAATTTCCACGCCGAGGACGGCAGCGGCTATCGCTTCCTGGCCGACCAGATCATCACCCTCAATCGGCTCAATCCGCAGATCGCCTCGCGGCTGCTGACGCCCCTGACCCGCTGGAAGAAGTACGGCCCGGCGCGTCAGGCGCTGATGCGCGCCGAGCTGGAGCGCATCCTGGCCAGCGGCGAGTTGTCCAGCGACGTCTACGAGGTGGTGAGCAAGAGCCTGGCGTAGGAGATCCGACTGGGCTGCTTGTTGGGCTTCGACGATAGAGCCGTCTCAATCCAACCTACCTCGTCTCGTAGGTTGGGTTGAGCGCAGCGAAGCCCAACATCCGCCCACCGTTGCAAAGCCTGACGCCCAGCGTCGGGCTTTTTTTCGCCCGGATTTTCCCGCGCGGCCCTAGCCTATAGCGCCTCTGCTGCCTACGGAAAAAACCGCGCACACCCCCGTGCCTGACAATTCGTCTCCGCCCTGGCGCCGCTTGGCTGATAGAAATGCTTTTGGCTGCCAGCTGTATTCAAATCGGCTGCAGAACGAGGCGCCGCCGCCGACAGGGTAGGCGAGAGGTCTCGACAGGCCTGGATCCAGTCACCGGAAGAGCACGGAGCGGCAGATGAGTCATGCACAGCTGATGGATTGGGGATTCGTCCTGATAACCCTGTGCAATATCCTGCTGATCGCGCTGGTGGTGTTTCTGCTGTGGCAGCGGTACGTCGCCAGCGACGCGGCTTCCAAGGCCGAGGGCGCTAACGAGGAGCAGGCGCCGGTCGCTCCCGAGGTGGTCGACAGCGCGCCTGCCGACGCTCCGCCGCCGCCACTTCCCGCCAGTCCCGCCCCGGCGGCGAACCGCAACGTCGACCTCTTCGACGAGGGTCCGGAAGAGGTGTACGACGCCAACTATCCCGAGTGGAAGAAAAGCGACGACCCCTATGTCGAGGAATTGCTGTCGCACCGCGAAGCCCTGGAGCTCAAGGTGGACAACATGGTCATGCGGCTGACCCGGGCGCACAAGGTGGTAACCGGCCTGCGCGCGCAGAATCGCGAATTGCGCGCTTCCGAAGCCCAGGCCCAGCGACTGCAGGAGGAACTGACCCGGACCCAGACCAGCCTCGCCCAGATGCGTCAGGAGCGCGATGCCCTGCTGCTGCAGCTCCAGCCCGGCCGCAAGGCGGACGCAGCGCCACGCCAGCCCACCGACCCGGGCACGCCATCCCCGTCTTGAACCGCGGTATGCCCCCCGGATTCACCAGCCATCCCCTCAACCGCCGCATCCGTCGCGCTGTGCAGCGGGCGCAGCGGCGCGCGCCCTAGACTGGAAATTCTCAGCACCTTCAAGGACGATTCGATGAAACTGCTGCTCCTGCTGGCTGCCCTGGTCGCTCTCGGCCTGTTCGCGATCAGCCTCTACAACGCTCTGGTCACGGCGCGTAACGCCTACCGCAACGCCTTCGCCCAGATCGATGTCCAGCTCACCCGCCGGCACGATCTCATCCCCAATCTGGTGGAAGCGGTGAAGGGCTATCTGCAGCACGAGCGCGAAACGCTGCAGGCGGTGATGACGGCGCGCCAGCAGGCGCAGTCCGGCCTGCACCAGGCCAAGACCCGGCCGGAGGATCCCGTCGCCCTGCACGCCCTGGAGCAGGGCGAGCAGGGTCTCGGCATCGCCCTCGGGCGGCTGTTCGCCGTGAGCGAGGCCTATCCGGAGCTCAAGGCCAACGACACGGTCCTGCAGCTGATGGAAGAGCTGAGCTCCACGGAAAATCGCCTGGCCTATGCCCGTCAGGCCCATAACGATGCGGTGATGGACTACAACAATCGCTGCGAGACCTTTCCCGGATCGCTGCTCGCCCGTCGCTTCGGCTTTCGCCTGGCGCAGCCGCTGACCTTGCCAGACGGGGCCGCGCGTCAGACCCCGCGCATCAGCCTGAGCTGAGCGCGTGCGCTTTCTCGACGACCAGGCCGCGGCGCGCCGGCGCACCCGGCTGTGCCTCGCCTTGCTGGCCCTGGTGGTGCTGCTCATGGCGCTGGCCAGCGCCGGTCTGGCCCTGGTGTTCCTGCCGCGGGAGGTGATCGACTACCTCGGTGGGCGTGGGGCGACGCTGGTCAAGACCGGCCTGGCATTCACCGGCATCATCGCCGGCGCTTCCTTCTGGAAGGTGCGGCAACTGGCGCGCCAGGGCGGCGAGGCCGTGGTCAGGCGGCTGGGCGCCGTGCCATTGGACGATCAGACCGACCCCCGTACCCGTCAGCTGCACAACGTGGTGGCGGAGATGGCCCTGGCCGCCGGCGTACCGGTGCCGCGGCTGTACCTGCTGCCGGACGAGCCGGCCATCAATGCCTTCATCAGCGGCTACGGACCGGCAGATGCCAGCCTGTGCCTGACCCGCGGCGCGATCAAGCTCTTGAACAGGGACGAATTGCAGGGTGTCGTCGCCCATGAATTCAGTCATCTGCTCAACGGCGACATGCGCCTGAATCTGCGCCTGCTGGGCTGGCTGCATGGCATCAGCCTGATCGCCGACCTCGGACAGGAGCTCTTCTCGGATCGCACCTCGACCATCACCCGGGTCGATGGCAACCACCTGCTGGGCTGGTTGCTGGGCACCGTGCTGCTGGCGGTCGGCGGCTGCGGACTGTTCTTCGCCAACCTGATCCAGGCCGCGGCGGCGCGCTCACGCGAGCGTCTGGCGGATGCCTCCGCCGTGCAGTTCACCCGCCAGCCCCAGGGTCTGGCCAATGCCCTGAAGAAGATCGCCGCCCATCCGCTGCAGGGGCGGCTCTATCACCGTCGGGCGCGCAGCGTCGCGCACATGGTGCTGGGCGACTCGGGCGCCTCCTGGTTCGCCACCCATCCCCCGGTGCTGGAGCGCATCCAGCACCTGGAACCGGACTTCGACGAATGGCAGCTGGAGCGCCTCCGGGCGGAAGCCTTGCTGCCCATGGGCGTCGCCTATGTGGCGGGGGGTACGCCGCCCGCTTCGCCGCCGCCGACCGCCATAGCGCTGCCGGTTGCACCGGCACTGGCCGATACGCCCCTGCGCGCCCTTCCACCGGCCCTGCACGAAGTGCTGCGCCAGCCGCAGCAGGCGGCGGAGCTGTTGCTGGCACTGGCCGGCACGCCGCCGGCAGCGGGCGGCGGGGAGGGCGCGCGCTGGGTGAACAGTCTGCATGCCTCTCTGCGGCTGCCGGTGGCGCAACTGACCTTTCCGGCCATCCGCCAACTTCCGCGGCCGGTCCTGCGCCAGCTGCTGATCGATCTCAAGGCAGGCTTCGCCGCTGCGCCGGACCTGGAGTTGTCCCGCTACTGCCTGGCGCAGATCATCCAGCGTCAGCTGATCGCCAGCTTGGCGCCGGGTCGCCAACGGCTGTCGGGGCGGGGCAAGCTGGCACAGGCCCGGACCGCGGTGCTTACCTTCTATGCGGTGGCCGCCGAACAGAGCCACGATGACGTCCAGGCCGCTCGTCGGGCCTTCCTGCTCGCCGTCGCCCGTACCTTTCCCGGTTTGCACTGTAGCTACGCGCCGCCGCGTCCCTGGCGTCTGGCGCTGGACGGCGCCCTGGCGCAGCTCGCCCAACTGAGCGTGGCGGCGCGCACCCTGGTACTGGAGGGCCTGCTCTGTCTCATCGAGGCGGACGAAAGGGTGCAAACCGCAGAGCTGGAGCTGCTGAGGCTCTATTGTACGGTCCTCGAATTGCCGTATCCCGCCCTGGACGAATACCTTTCACTCGCCGATGACAAGCTCTCGCAAAAAGGTTGCTGTTCGGCTGATACTGGCCAGGTGATATCTGCACTGTGATCCACACTGGCGCCCGCGGCGACAGCTCGCCGAGGGATAACGTGGCGTTCATAATTCAGGATGATGCATGAAGTTCCTCGTGGTAGACGACAGTCGAGCGGTCCAGACCATCATCAAGCGGATTCTGGCGAATACCGGTTACAGGGATATCGAATTGCGCGTGGCGTCCACCGGTGAGGAAGCCGTGGCGCTGCTGGAGAGTTGGACGCCCAACCTGGTGCTCACCGACTGGCACATGCCCGGCATGACCGGTCTGGAACTGCTCCAGGCGATCCGTCAGCGGGTGGGCGCCGACATCCACGTGGGTTTTGTCACCACCGAGTCGTCGGCGCGCAACATCGAGGCGGCCTACCGCAATGGCGCAGCCTTCGTGGTGACCAAGCCCTTCGCCCAGGAAACCCTGCAGCAGGCGGTGCTCACCGTGCTGCAGGATGGCGCCAGCGCCGAACAGGCCATTGAATCCTCCGGTCGCGAGAGCCTGCCGATCCCGACTCGTTTCAACCCTGACCCACAGCGCATCCGCCAGTTGCTCGGCCTCTCGTCCATCGTCTGCCAGATAGAGCCCATGGCGCCGATTCCGGTTGATCGGCTGGCCTTGCCCTATGTGATCGGCATCTATGGCCATCCGCAGAGCAAGGCACTGGAAGCCGTCTGCCTGCTGGACCTCAACGCGGCCTGCATTCTCGGTGGCTCCCTGGCCGGACTCGCGCCGGCAGCCATCCACAGCGCCATTGCCAGCGCGACCCTGAGCCGGGAAATCTACGAGAACGCCACCGCCTTCCTCGCCGACCTCAGCGGCATGATCTCCGCCGGCAAGGGTGGTGCGCCGCTGGTACTCAGCACCAGTCACCTGGTGCAGAAGCCCTTCGAGAAGCTCTACAGCCTCTGGCGGCAGAACAATGGTCGCGCCGATTTCAGCCTGTCCTTTCCCGGGCTGGGTGACGGCTTCATCGCCTTCCTGTTGAGCTAGGGGATGGCCGACTCGCGCTTCGTCGAATGGGGTTTCCTGCTGGTCACCCTGTCCAATGTCCTGCTCATCGCCCTGGTCCTGACCCTGCTCTGGCAGCGCCTCTTTCCACGCCCCGAGGCCGCGGTCGAGGACCCCGAGGTCCCTGCGGCGTCTGCGCCCGGCGCGCCGCTGCCGCTCACCAGTCAGGCCGAGACCGCGGCCAGCCTGATCGACGCGGCGCGGCAGGCGGATGTCGAGCCCCTGGGGCAGGCCATCAGCGACAGCCTGGATCTGGTAGGCCGCCTCGACGGGGTGGGCGGTGACGACTATCCGGACTGGAAGAAGACCAACCAGCCCTATATCGACGACCTGCTGTCCCATCGCGAGAGTCTGGAATTCAAGCTGGACGATCTCAAGTCCAAGCTGGACCGGGCGCACAAGCTGATCACCAACCTGCACGTGCAGAATCGCGAGATGCGCGGCGCGGAAGCCAAGCTGCAGCGCCTCAGTCTCGATCACGATCGGGTGCAGGGCACCCTGCTGGAAGTGCGCCGCGAGCGCGATCAGCTCAAGGTGAAGGTACAGCGACTCGGCGAAGAGCTGCTGCGGCTGCGGCAACAGCCCGCGGCGCCGGCTGCGGCGGGCGTGGCCGAGGTGGATGGGCGCCTGCAGGAGGAGCTGGAGACCCTGCGCGAGAGTCTCGAAGAGGAGCGGGCGAAGCTGTCGCGCACCCTGGTGGAAAAGGAGTTCATCGAGCAGGTGTTCATCGATACCGACGCCGTCACCGACAGCTATCAGGCCCTGCAACAGGAGCATGCCGCGCTGCAGGAGCAGCTGCAGGCGCTGCAGGCCCGGCTGGACGCCGCTCAGTCGCGGTAAAGGGCATCACGGATGGCGTCGGGGAAGGGGCCGCTCATGCCGGCGATCGCCGTGTTGGTGAGGATGACCACGCTCAGCTCGCGCGCCGGGTCGATGAACCAGGCATTGCCGTAGACGCCACCCCATTGCAGGGTGCCAGGCGTCTGCGGGGTCTTCGCCACCCGGGCATCGCGCAGCACCGCCGCGCCCAGGCTAAAGCCCCAGCCCGGGGCGTCGTCGCGCTGCAGCTCAGGGATCTGGTCTTCCATGAACAGGCGCTGGCTGGCCGGTTGGAGCAGCCGCCCCTGGCGGAGCGCCTCGAGAAAGGCAAGATAGTCGCCCGCGCTGCCCTGCATGCCACCGCCGCCCGAGGCGAAGGCCTGCGCCGAAAGGGCGCGTGCCGGCGAATAGAGAATGCCGCCCTTGGGCATGGGTAGCAGATAGGGCTCGCTCATGGGTTCGGGGCGCGGATAGCCGTCGCGATAGGCCGTGGCCAGGCGCCCGGCGTCGCTGACGTTGAAGCTCAGGTCGTGCAGACCCAGCGGTGCGGCCACCTCCCGCTGGACGACCTCGGGCAGGGGCTGCCCGGTGGCGGCCGCCAGCACGCCGCCCATCACGTCCAGCCCAAGGGAGTAGCGCCACTGGGTGCCCGGCTGGAAGTCCAGCGGCACCCCCGCCAGGCGTCGGAGGTTTTCTTCCAGGGTCAGGGAGGCATCATCCAGGCCGTCGGATACCCCGGCGCGGTGATAGGGACCGTGCTGGTCTTCGCCGAAACCATAGTGCAGGCCGGCGGTGTGGCTGAGCAGCTGCGCCAGGGTCGGCGTGGCCGGAGTGCCATCGGCCAGAGCCGGGGTGAAGTAGGGCAGGTAGCGACTGACCGGCGCCTGCAGATCCAGGCGGCCCTGGTCCGCCAGCCGCAAGGCGGTCACGGCCACCAGCGGCTTGGTCAGGGAGGCGAAGCGAAACAGCTGGTCTTCCTGCATCGGCCGCCGGGCTTCGCGATCGGCGAAACCGGCGGCGCGCCGATACACCACGCGGCCCTGGTGAGCGACCATGACCACGGTGCCGACGATGCGCTGCTGGGCGATGGCCTGTTCCAGGATCGGATCGAGGCGGGCGGCGAGGGCCGCGTCCTCGGCCTGGGCAAGGGGGGTACTCAGGCCGAGGCCGAGTGCGCTGGCGAGCAGTAGGGAAGACATCTGGTTTAAGCTCCTGGCGAATCGCCGGCGGCTGGACCGGCCAAAGGAGGAATCCTCGCATGATTCGTGACATTTTGAAGATGGGCGATCCCCGCCTGCTGCGGGTGGCACCGCCGGTGGCGGCCGAGCGCTTCGGTTCGGCCGAGCTGCAGGGGCTGATCCAGGACATGTTCGACACCATGGCCGCCGCCGGTGGCGTGGGCCTCGCGGCGCCGCAGATCGGCGAAGATCTGCAACTGATGGTCTTCGGCTTCGAGCGCAATGTCCGCTATCCCGAGGCGGCGCCGGTGCCCCTGCAGGTGCTGATCAATCCGCGGATCGAGGTGCTGGACGCCAGCGAGGAGCTGGGCTGGGAAGGCTGCCTGTCGATCCCGGGGTTGCGCGGCGAGGTGCCACGGCCGCGGCGGATCCGCTATCGGGGCGTGGATGGCGACGGTCGTCCGGTGGACCAGGAGGCCGAAGGCTTCCATGCACGGGTGGTGCTGCACGAATACGATCACCTGATCGGGCGACTCTATCCCTCGCGCATCCAAGATTTCGCCCGCTTCGGCTTCACCGAGGTACTGTTTCCCGAGTTGACCGCGGCCGCGCAGCGCTAGGCGCCGGCGGCCTCCAGCTGCGCCCTGACGGCCGCCGCCAACTGGGCGAAGGGCACCGCGCCATCCAGGGCGCGAGCCTCTTCGACGGGCGCCCCGGCGGAGCGCAGCAGCAGCGTCGGTACCGCGGTGATGCCCAGGGCTTCGGCGCGATCCTCGGCGTGCAGCACGACATCGGTATGGTCGCCCCGGGCCAGGCTGGCTCTTAGCGCCTCGCTGTCCAGACCGCTGTGACGCGCCAGGTCGAGCAGCACGTCCAGCTCGCCGATATCCCGACCCTCTTCGAAAAAGGCCTGGAAGACCGCCAGGTGGAAGGCGTCGAAGCGATCCTGCTCGCGGGCGAATTCCGCCGCCTCCAGCGCCAGGCGACTGCGGGGTTGCACGGGCGGCAGCCGCAGCACCATGCCGTATTCCGCCGCCATGGGATAGACGGCGCGATCCCAGGTCCGGCGCAGGTAGTCACCGGCAGGGTCGAGGGTGGGCGTGGGCTCGGGACGCAATTCGAAGGCATGCCACTCGATGGCCAGCTGGTCGCCGAATTCTTCCTGCAGACGCGCCAGCTGGGGCAGCTCCAGGTAGCAGAAGGGACAGACGTAATCGCTCCAGACATCCAGACGAACGCGCGGGGTGGCGGTCATGGCAGTGCTCCGGAAGGGCATGGTGTCTGTCGGACCGCACCCGAAAGCGGATGTTCGGTGAACGTGCCGATATCCACGGCCGATAGGGCCTCCAAGTACGGGTTGCGAGCCACAGGTTGGCAGCCAGCAACCGACATCCTCTTCATATCCGGAAACGGAATGGCCACCGGCCAATTGCGTGAAATGGGTGGCGATCCGCGCTCTAGACGCTTGCCTTGAACCTGTCCCCGACCCCAGGTTCCTATGGCTGCATCCTTTCTTTCACGCGCTAAGGACTATCACCTTGGGTTTTTTCGAACGCAAACTGACATTCCTTCGGCAAACCTTCAGCTACGTCGGCTGGTCGGTTTTCTGGCTGCTGCTGTGGGACATCGCCGTCACCGTCGACTACATGATCTTCGTCGACCAACGGGCGCAGCTGCCCAACATCCCCCTGACCCTGATCGGCTCGGCGCTGATCGTGCTGACCAGCTTTCGCAACACCAGTGCCTATCAGCGCTGGTGGGAAGCGCGCACCCTCTGGGGCGGCATGGTCAACAGCTCGCGCAGCTTCGCCCGGCAGGCGCTGACGCTCATCGACGATGGCGACGAGCATTTCAACGCCATCAAGACGGTACTCATCGAGCGCCATCTCGCCTACGTCCGCTGCCTGGCCTGCCAGCTCAGCGGCGACCCGCTGCCCAAGGAAGTCCGCACCTACCTGGGCAAGGAGGAGTGGGCGATGCGCAAGGAGACCAACAACTTCGCCAACGCCATCCTCAGCGGCTCTTCCAGCCTGATCGCCCTGGAGTACCGCGCCGGTCGCCTGGACAGCATCCGCCTGGAGCGCCTGGAAGCCACCTTCGTCGACATGTCCAACTGGCAGGGCGGCATGGAGCGCATCGCCAACACGCCCTTGCCCTATCCCTATGTCAACTTCCCGCGGTTGTTCGTCTTCCTGTTCTGCGTGCTGATGCCCATCGGCCTGGTGGAAAGCCTGGAGTGGTACACGCCGCTGGCCTCCACCGTGGTGGGCTTCATGTTCCTGGCGCTGGAAAAGGTCGGGACCGATCTGCAGAGTCCCTTCCAGCGCAGTCGGCACCAGATCACCATGGGCACCATCTGCAATACCATCGAAGGCAACCTGCGCACCATGCTGCGCGATGCCCGCGGGGGTTACGCCTCGGTCAGCGAGATCGTGCGGGATTCGCGGTTGAGCTCGCCGGAGAAGGATTCCGTCTGAGCGGCGCCCGGTGGCTGGCCATCGCCAGCCCCGGGCATGGCCCTTACTTGAAGTCCCACTGCATCTGCGCCGGGATGCTGATGTCGCGCGAGGAATGCACGCAGACATCCAGGTAGTCGGTGAAGCGCGGCGGGGCGGCGATGCCTTCGTCCAGCAGACGCTGATTGTCGAACAGGTAGTTCAGATCGGCGAAGCCGCCGTACAGCTTGAGCGCCCGCAGCACCAGCCGCGGATTCGCCGGGCCGATGCGTTCGTTGAAGTCGGCCGCCAGTTCCTTGAGATCGGCGCTGTCCACCTGGCGATAGCGCTCGCCCACCGGGGCATCGCCCATGGCGCCGGCATAGGCCTCGTCGATTTCACCAAAGGTGCAGGCGCCGGCATTGCCCGCCGAGATGTGATACAGGCTGTAGTTCAGCTTCGGCTTGAGGGCCAGTTCCACCAGGGCTTCGGCGCAGTAGTCCACCGGAATGACATCGATCTGCTCGTCGAGGCCACAGGTGAAGCGCTCCAGGGCGAAACCCATGCGGAACACCCAGAAGATGCTGCCTGACGCCTTGCAGCCGGAACGACGGTGACCCACCACGATGGAAGGGCGTGCCACCACCAGCGGCAGCAGCGGCAACTCGTTGCGCAGCTTGAGTTCGATGGCCGCCTTGGAGGCGGTGTAGTCCACCAGTTGCTGCTCCGGCTCGGGGAAGTCCCAGGTCTCGGCGACCGGTGACTGGCGCTGCGGACCGCAGGCCATGGCGGTGCTGACGTGCAGGAAGCGCTTCAGCCGCCGCGACTGGGCGCAGGCCTCGGCCAGGGCGAAGGTGCCTTCGACGTTGACCGGCCAGATCTTCGGATTGCGCGAGAAGGAGGCGACCGCCGCGCAGTTGATGACCTCGTCCAGCGTCTGCAGGAGCGGCTTGGCGGCGTCGATCCAGTGGGTGTCCAGCAGGTCGCCACAGAGGATCTGTTCGGGCCTGAGCAGGGCGGCCAGGCGCTCGTCGACGTCATGCACGCGCAGATTCTGCAGCAGGCGCTCCAGGCCTTCTGCGGGAGTCGCGGCCCGGACCAGGAATCTCAGCCCTTCGACATGGCCCAGCTCCAGCAGGCGCAGGGTGACGGCGCCGCCGAGAAAGCCGGTGGCGCCGGTGACGAGGATACGGCGCGGCGCGGCGGTGAATTGGATGGAAGAGACGGGAAGCGACATGGCGGAGGCCCTGGTTGGCGGAACGTGGGCGTACCTTAAGGGTCGACGCTGAAGGATTTATTAAGGCCGGGGAACCCCTCCAGGCTGGCGTCTTTCTAGATGCCCAGCGTAACGACCGATAACCGCCTGGAGACCCCCATGGAACTTCCCGTTCACGATCTGACGACCCTCTTCGAACAACTGGGCCTGGACTCCGATCCGGCTGCCATCGACGACTTCATCGCCAGTCATTCGCCACTGCCCGATGAGGTCAAGGTGTCCGAGGCCGACTTCTGGTCGCCGGCGCAAAAGGCCTTTCTCAAGGACGAAATCATGGGCGACGCCGACTGGGCGCCGATCGTCGACGAGCTGAACGTCCGTCTGCATAGTCATGACTAATGCTGTAGGGCTGGAGGTCTCCAGCCCTGCCACACCTCTCGTGTCCGGAGATTTGCCATGAACGCCGTCCATGCCCAGCAGCAGCCCAACGATCCGCCCGTCGCCGATGACGAGGACGAGGTCAGCGAAGAGCAACTCGACGAATCCGTCGAGGAAACCTTTCCCGCGAGCGATCCCATCTCGCCCTGATGGATTCTTGGCGCCGTTTCGACGGCGCTGTTCCTACCCCTGATCCGGCTTTCCTGCACTTTCGTCGTGCCGTTTTCCTCCGCTGACCAGCCTTTCCCGCCGCGGCTGCTAAGGTAATCGCGTCGCGCACGCATCGCGACCGGGGTCGCGCAGGCGATCCGATGGATCGTTCAACGCAGGGAATCCCATGATCAAGACCTTTTTCGCCACCCTGGCCGGCTCGCTTATCGCTTTGGCCATGCCCTTCGCCGTGGCCGAACCCATAGTCATCAAGTTCGCCCATGTGGTGACGGACGACACGCCCAAGGGGCGCGGTGCCCTGCAGTTGCAGAAGCTGGTGCAGGAACGCCTGGCGGGCAAGGTCAAGATCGAGGTCTATCCCAACTCCAGCCTGGTAGGTGATGCCGACGAACTGGAGGCGTTGCGCAGCAACAGGGTCCAGCTGCTGGCACCCTCGGTCTCCAAGCTCAATGCCCTGGCCAAGCCGCTCAAGGTCTACGATCTGCCGTTCCTGTTCGACAATATCGAGGCGGTCAAGCGCTTCCAGCGCCGCGACAAGAGTCGCGAGCTGCTGGGCAGCCTCGTCCCCCACGGCATCACCGGGCTGGCCTACTGGAACAACGGTGGCCGGCAACTCTCGGCCACCCGGGAAATCCACGTTCCCGCCGACCTCAAGGGCCTGAGCTTCCGCGTCGAGTCCTCCGATGTGCTGGCGGCCTACTACCAGCAGTTCGGCGCCCAGGCGGTCAAGCTGCCCTTCGCCCAGGTCTACGACGCCCTGCGCACCGGCAAGGTCCAGGGCGCGGAAAATCCCTGGTCGAACCTGCTGGGGCAGAAGATCAATACCGTGCAGCCCTACATCGTCGAGGACAACCACAGCTTCCTCACCTACATGCTCATCACCAACACCACCTTCTGGAACGGGCTGCCCTTCGAAATCCGCAGCGAGCTGGAGGCCATCCTCGACGAGGTGTCCCAGTCGGTGAATCGCGATGCCGAAGCCATCAACGCCAAGGCACGCGAGCGGGTGGTGGCGGCCAATACCAGCAAGATCCTGGTGCCGACGGCTGCCGAGCGCGAGGCCTGGCGCGCGGCGGTGGCGCCCCTAGTCAAGGGGTACGAAAGCGAAGTGGGCAGCGATGTCCTGCGCGCCGCCGAGGCGGCCAATCGGCGCTGAGATTGCACGGGCGTCCACCCCGGATTTGCGGCAAACTGGCACGGCGTCATCCCGACAACAAGAGGAATAGCCGTGCAGCACGCGGTCATCAGCGGTAGTGGGCTCTATACGCCGCCCGAAAGCATTTCCAACGACGAGCTGGTTGCGTCCTTCAACCAGTGGGCAGGCCAGTGGAATGCCGAGCATGCCGACGCCATCGCCCAGGGCAGCCTGGCGCCCCAGCCTGAATCCAGCGCCGCCTTTATCGAGAAGGCCTCCGGCATCCGCAGCCGCCATGTGGTCGACAAGGCCGGCATCCTCGATCCGGCGCGCATGGTGCCGCGTATCCCCGAGCGTTCCAACGACGAGCCCTCGATCCTCTGCGAGATGGGTGTCGCCGCGGCACGCGAGGCCCTGGATCGCGCCGGACGGACGGCCGCCGACATCGACGGCGTCATCGTCGCCTGTTCCAATCTGCAGCGGCCCTATCCGGCGGTGGCCATCGAGGTCCAGGCCGCGCTGGGTATCCAGGGCTACGGCTTCGACATGAACGTCGCCTGCTCCTCGGCGACCTTCGGCCTGCAGACCGCGGCCAACGCCGTGCAACTGGGCCAGGCACGGGCGGTGCTGGTGATCGATCCGGAGATCTGCACCGGCCACCTGAATTTCCGCGACCGCGACAGCCATTTCATCTTTGGCGATGCGGCCACCGCCCTGGTGGTGGAGCGTGCCGACCAGGCGACCTCGGCGCACCGCTTCGAGATCCTCGGGACCCGGTTGTTCACCCAGTTCTCCAACAATATCCGCAACAACTTCGGCTTCCTCAACCGCGCGGCGGAGGAGGGCATGACCCACCCGGACAAGCTGTTCGTCCAAGAAGGGCGCAAGGTGTTCAAGGAGGTCTGCCCCCTGGTGGCCGAGCTGATCGGCAATCACCTGGCCGAACTGGACATCCCCGTCGAGCGGGTCTCGCGCTTCTGGCTGCACCAGGCCAACCTGGCGATGAATCAGCTCATCGTCAAACGCCTGCTGGGCCGCGAACCCGAGCCCAACGAGGCGCCGGTCATTCTCGACACCTACGGCAACACCAGCTCGGCCGGTTCGGTCATCGCGCTGCATCTGCACCACGAGGATCTGGCCAGCGGCAGCTTGGGCGTGCTCAGCTCCTTTGGCGCGGGCTATTCCATCGGCAGCGTAGTGTTGCGCAAGGTCTGATCGACGGCAGGAGTCTTCCCGGGATGACCGTTGTCGGACCTGGGAAGACCTCTTGAAATAGGAAGACCCCGTGCCGCCAGGAAGCCTGCTCCAGGTGCAACTGCATCAGCTGCGCCCCACCCAGCCCGCGATCGGCCACGACCAGGTGCTGTACAAGCTCGGCAAGTACGCCTGCGACCGGCGCAAGCTGTTCGACGACTACTGCGAAGCCAACGGCCAGCACCTGAGTGGTGGCTTCCAGCCGAGCACCAGTCTGCGCTCGGCCGGCGACGCCCTCGGGGTACGGCCGCCGGGTAGCTGTCCGGATGAAATGAAGACCGTCGTCATAGGTCCGGGGCGGCAGCTCTATCTCACCGACGGCCACCACACCTTTTCCGCCTTCTGGGAGCACCCCGGTGGCGGCCCCGAGACCCCGGTGTGGGTCAGGGTCACCGACGATTTCAGCGACGCCGCGACCATGGCCGACTTCTGGATCCGCCTGCTCGACGAGCGCAAGGCCTGGCTCAAGGATCCCCAGGGCCGGTCCATCCTGCCCGAGCAGCTGCCGCCGACCCTAGGGCTCTCCGCCATGGCCGACGACCCCTACCGGGCCCTGGTCTATTTCACCCGCCAGATCGGCTACGACAAGCCGCGCACCCCGGATGGCCGGGTATTGCCGTCGGAATTCCTCGAGTTCTACTGGGCCGAATGGCTGCGCATGCTGCTGCCGCTGCGTGACTACGATCTCGACGATCGCAAGAGCTACGCCAAGGCGGTGGAGCAGGCCGCCAGGCTGATGGTGGCCAACCCGGGCATGCTGATCGGCAGCTCGGGCCGTACGGCGCTGGAAATGGGGGCCTATCGCGCCCTGGACAAGAAGGTCCTGCGCAAGCTCTCTTCCAGCGATGGCAAGTTCACCTACCTGCTGGCCGCCCGCGCCCAGCGTGCGGCCCTGTCCCGGGCGATCTAGTCGGTTTCCGGCTTAAGTGTCTGTTACTAGCAGGTTTTTTTCTTATTGGTGTTGACAGGGGAGGCCGGGCCTCTTAACATGCGCCCCGTCCTGACCGACGGGGCTATAGCTCAGCTGGGAGAGCGCTTGCATGGCATGCAAGAGGTCGACGGTTCGATCCCGTCTAGCTCCACCAAATTTCGGTTTCGCCTTCGGGGGGAATCGGTAGAAGGTTTCGTCCCCTTCGTCTAGTGGCCTAGGACACCGCCCTTTCACGGCGGTAACAGGGGTTCGAGTCCCCTAGGGGACGCCATATCAGTCACGTATCCCAGACGTGGCGAACGTTGTACGCGGGGCTATAGCTCAGCTGGGAGAGCGCTTGCATGGCATGCAAGAGGTCGACGGTTCGATCCCGTCTAGCTCCACCAAATTCGTGATCCGCAAGGATTGCACCAGGGTAACGTCCCCTTCGTCTAGTGGCCTAGGACACCGCCCTTTCACGGCGGTAACAGGGGTTCGAGTCCCCTAGGGGACGCCACACTCGAAAGAAACCGCCTCACGGCGGTTTTTTTTCGTCCGCACGAAAGCCAGCCGCCAGAGTCTTTCACAGGAGCCGTCCGGCTACTGTGTTAGATCTGTAGGCCGAGTCCAAGCAAGGGGAGTGGGATGATCGTCGAGTATCTCTACAGCCTGGCCCAGGTGCCTGCCGCCCAGTGGAACGCGCTGCTGGCGGACGACCAGCCCTTTCTGCGTCATGAATTCCTCGCCACCCTGGAAGACAGTGGCAGCCTCGGGCAGGGGACCGGCTGGCAACCGGCGCACCAGATCCTCAAGGATGAACAGGGGCAGCTGCGGGCCGCCATGCCGGCCTATCTCAAGATGCATTCCTATGGCGAATACGTCTTCGACTGGGCCTGGGCCGATGCCTGCCGCCGGGCCGGGATCGACTACTACCCCAAGCTGCTGGCCGCGGTGCCCTTCTCACCGGTACAGGGCGCGCGCCTGCTTGGCGATCCCGCCGCCTGCGCGATCCTGCTGGACGCCACCACCGGCAGCCTGGCCGGCCTGGAGCTCTCCAGCCTGCACGTCAACTTCACAGATCCCAAGGCCGATGCGCTGCTCGAGGATCGGGAGGGCTGGCTGGCGCGGCTTGGCTGCCAGTTCCACTGGCACAACCGCGGCTATGGCGACTACGGCGATTTCCTCGCCGCCCTGACCTCGCGCAAGCGCAAGCAGCTGCGCAAGGAGCGCGACCAGGTCGCGGGCCTGGGGGTGAGCTTCGAATGGCGCCAGGGCGGAGAGTTGAGCGAAGCGGAGTGGGATTTCGTCTATGCCTGCTACGCCAACACCTACGAGGTGCGCGGCCAGGATCCCTATCTGACCCGTGCCTTCTTCAGTCTGCTGGCGGAGCGGCTGCCCGCGGCGATCCGGGTGGTGCTGGTCCGCCAGGGCAGCCGGCCGGTGGCCATGGCCTTCTATCTCAAGGACGGCGACACCCTCTATGGCCGCTACTGGGGCTGCCTGCAGGAATTCGATCAGCTGCATTTCGAGACCTGTTTCTACCAGGGGATCGAATACGCCATCGCCGAGGGGCTGCAGCGCTTCGATGCCGGCGCCCAGGGCGAGCACAAGCTGATTCGCGGCTTCGAGCCGACCCTGACGCGTTCCTGGCACTACCTGGTGCATCCGGGCCTGAGAGCGGCGGTGGCGGAGTTTCTCGAGCAGGAGCGCGACGGCGTCCAGGCCTATGCGCGGCGGGCCGCCGAGGCCTTGCCCTATCGCCAGGAGGACGGCGCGGCGCCATGCTGAACTATCTCTGGTTCCTGCTGGCGGCGCTGTTCGAGATCGCCGGCTGCTATGCGTTCTGGCTCTGGCTGCGGCTGGATCGCAGTCCCTGGTGGATAGCGCCGGGACTCGCCAGCCTGGTGCTCTTCGCCCTGTTGCTGACCCGTATCGAGGCGGCCTACGCCGGACGCGCCTATGCGGCCTACGGCGGCATCTATGTGGTGGCTTCGCTGGGCTGGCTGGCGCTGGTCGAGCGTACCCGACCGACCTGGACGGATCTGGCGGGCGGTCTGCTTTGCGTGGCCGGGGCCTTGGTAATCCTGCTGGCGCCGCGGGGCAGCGCCTGACAGGCGCGAGAGGCGCTAGTCGTCCAGCAGTTCGGGCGGCACGTCGCGGCGCAGCACCAGCTGGCAGAGGGCGCTGTCCGGATCGAAGAGGATCACGGCTTCGCCGGTTTCCAGGGCGCGGCGCGCACGCTGGGTCCGGGTCGCCAGGGGCGTTTCGTCACCGTTGTCGGTACCGTCGCGGGTGACGAAGTCTTCCAGCAGGTTGTCGAGGGTGGCGGCAGCGAGCTGGTCGTGGGGGATGATCATCGAGAGGTGCCTGGAAAAAGGCGCCCAGGATACCCCAGGCGCGTTGATCGAACGCTATTTGCTGCCGTCGCCGACGACCTCCTCCAGCGGCGGCAGGTGCGTCTGGTTGTCCATCTGGGTGTCTTCCGGCAGCAACTGGTGACCGAAGCGGTCGAGGGAGCTGTCGGCCGGCTGGGCATCGCTGTCGAACACCGGCGGGCTGAGCATGTAGCCGGTCAGCAGCTGGCTGAGCGCCGCCAGGCTGACGATATGGGTGCGCTCGTAGCCGTGGGTGGCGTCGCAGCCAAAGGCCAGCAGGGCTACCCGCACGTCCTGGCCGGAACTGATCGCCGAATGGGCGTCGCTGTAGTAGTAGCGGAACAGGTCGCGGCGCACCGGGATGTCGTTGCGTTGCGCCAGGCGCAGCAGGTGCCGCGACAGGTGATAGTCGTAGGGGCCGGCGGAATCCTGCATGGCCACGCTGACGCGGTGCTCGTCGGAGCGCTGGCCGGGCGCCACGGGGGCGATGTCGATACCGACGAATTCGCTGACGTCCCAGGGCAGGGCACCGGCGGCGCCCGAGCCCACCTCTTCGGTGATGGTGAACAGCGGGTGGCAGTCGATCGGCGGGGTCTGACCGCTTTCCTTGAGCATCTTCAGGGCGGTGAGCAGGGCGGCGACGCCGGCCTTGTCGTCCAGATGGCGCGAACTGATGTAGCCGCTGTCGGTGAATTCCGGAAGCGGATCGAAGGCGACGAAGTCGCCGATCTGCACGCCCAGCTGCTCGGTCTCGTGGCGACTCTTGGTCACGGCATCAAGGCGCAGCTCGATGTGGTCCCAGGTCACCGGCATCTTGTCGATCTCGGTGTTGAAGGCGTGGCCGGAGGCGAGCAGGGGCAGCACGCTGCCCCTCAGGGTGCCGTCATCGGTGAACAGGCTGACGCGGCTGCCTTCGGCGAAACGGCTGGACCAGTGGCCCACGGCTGCCAGACCCAGGCGGCCGTTGTCCTTGATCTCGCGGACGATGGCGCCAATGGTGTCCAGGTGCGCGGAGACCGCCCGGTCCGGACTCTCCTTGTGGCCCTTGATGGTGGCGCGGATAGTGCCGCGACGGGTCAGCTCGAAGGGGATGTCCAGTTCGTTGAGCCGTTCGGCGACATACATGACGATGGTGTCGGTGAAACCCGTGGGACTGGGGATCGCCAGCATGTCCAGCAGGACCTTGCGCAGGTAATCCAGATCGGGCTCGGGCAAGCGATTCATAGCGGAACCTCCCGGGACAACGGGAACAGCAGGTCGATGAAGCGTTCGGCGGTGGGACGCGGTTCGTGATTGGCCAGGCCCGGCCGCTCGTTGGCTTCGATGATGACGTAGTCGGGCGCATCGGCGGCGGGCACAAGCAGGTCCATGCCGGTGACCGGGATGTCCAGCGCCCGGGCCGCCTGGACGGCGGCGTCGGCCAGCACCGGATGGAGGCTGTCGGTGACATCTTCCAGAATGCCGCCGGTGTGCAGGTTGGCGGTCTTGCGCACGGCCAGGTGGGTGCCGGTCGGCAGGACGCTGTCCCACTCGTAGCCGGCGCTGCGGATGGCACGTTCGGTTTCCTCGTCCACCGGGATGCGCGACTCGCCGCCGGTGGCGGCCTGGCGCCGGCGACTCTGGGCTTCGATCAGGTCCCTGACGCTGTGCTGGCCATCGCCGACGATCTCTGCCGGACGGCGAATGGCGGCGGCCACTACCTCGTGGCCGATGACCACCACCCGCAGGTCGAGACCCTGGTGGAAGCTTTCCAGCAGCACCCGATCGTCATACCGGCGCGCGGCCTGGATGGCCGCAGCGAGGTGCTCGGCGTCGCGGATGTCCACCGCCACGCCCTTGCCCTGTTCGCCGTTGACCGGCTTGACCACCAGGGCGCCGTGTTTCTCCAGAAAGGCGGCGTTGTCGTCGTCGCTGCCCGCCAGTTGCTGTTCCGGCACCCGCAGCCCGGCCCGGGCCAGGGTACGGCTGGTCAGCACCTTGTCGGCGCAGAGGGTCATGGTCACCGCGGAGGTGAGGTCGGTCAGGGACTCGCGGCAGCGGATGCGCCGGTTGCCCTGGATCAGGGTGAAGATGCCGCCCTCGGCGTCATCCACCTGCACCTCGATGCCGCGCCGCAGGGCTTCGTCGACGATGATGCGCGCATAGGGATTGAGCTCGGCCGCCGGCCCCGGACCGAGGAACAGCGTCTGGTTGATGCCGTTCTTGCATTTGATCGCGAAGGTCTGCAGCGGCCGGAAGCCCAGTTTGTCGTAGAGCCGCTTGGCCTGCAGGTTGTCATGCAGCACCGACAGGTCGAGAAAGGCCAGGCCACGGCTGGCGTAGTGTTCGATCAGATGGCGCACCAGCGCCTCGCCGACGCCGGGTCTGCTGCAGTCCGGGGAGACCGCCAGGCACCAGAGCGAAGAGCCGCCATCCGGGTCCTGGAAGGCCTTGACGTGATTGAGCCCCATCACCGAGCCGATGATGGCGCCACTGTCGTCGTCCTGCGCCAGCCAGTACACCGGGCCGCCCTTGTGCCGCGGGGTCAGTCGCTCGGTGTCGACGGGCAGCATGTGGCGCTGCTGGTAGAGGCGGTTGATCTCGCTCCAGTCCTGGGCGGAGCAGGCCCGGCGGATGCGAAAGCCACGATAGATCCGTCGGGCGGGACGATAGTCGCTGAACCAGATCCGCAGGGTGTCGCTGGGGTCGAGAAACAGCTGTTGCGGTGCCTGGGCCAGCACCTGGTGGGGCGCGGCCACATAGAGGGCAATGTCGCGCTCGCCAGGCGTTTCGGTGAGCAGTTCCTTGGCCAGGCTGGCGGGGTCGGGATAGGTATGGCCGATGAGCAGCCGGCCCCAGCCGCAATGCAGGGAGAGCGGCTGGCAGGTCGGCTGATCGCCTTCCGCCAGGCGCGCCTGCAGCCGTTCGTAGGAGGGCGTCTGGGCGCGTTGGAGGCGCTGGTTGTAGCTGGTCGCTTTCATGGGTGTTCCGCCCTTACAGTCCGTGCTCGCTCAGCCAGAGGTTGAGCGCCGCGAGTTGCCAGAGCTTGGAACCGCGCAGGGGGGTGATGCGGTCGGCCGGATTGGTCAGCAGGCGATCGATCTCGGCGGTCTCGAACAGGCCGCGATCCTGGCTGGGATCCAGCAGCAGTTCCCGCACCCAGGTCAGGGTGTTGCCTTCCAGGTGCTTGAGGCCCGGCACCGGGAAATAGCCCTTGGGCCGGTCGATGACTTCCTGGGGAATGACCTTGCGCGCTGCCGCCTTGAGCACCTGCTTGCCGCCGTCGCCCAGCTTGAATTTGGCGGGGATGCGTGCCGAGAGTTCGGCCAGGCGATAGTCGAGGAAGGGCACCCGGGCTTCCAGGCCCCAGGCCATGGTCATGTTGTCGACCCGCTTGACCGGGTCGTCCACCAGCATCACGGTGCTGTCCAGGCGCAGGGCCTTGTCGACGCCGGCGCTGGCGCCGGGCTTGGCGAAGTGCTGGCGGACGAAGGTCTCGGCGGCGTCTTCCTCCAGGCGCACGCCGGCCTGCACGGTGGCGGCGTACTGGGCATAGTCGCGATCGAAGAAGGCGGCGCGGTAGGCGGCGAAGGGATCGGCGGCGCCATGCACCTGGGGATACCAGTGGTAGCCGGCGAAGAGTTCGTCCGCGCCCTGGCCGCTCTGCACCACCTTGCAGTGCTTGGAGACCTCCCGCGACAGCAGGTAGAAGGCGATGCAGTCATGGCTCACCATAGGCTCGCTCATGGCCGAGAAGGCGCGCGGCAGCTGCTGGATGATCTCGTCCTCGGCGATGCGCAACTGGTGGTGGCGGGTGCCGTAGTGATTGGCGATCAGGTCGGAATACTGGAATTCGTCGCCGCGCTCGCCGCCGGCATCTTCGAAGCCGATGGAGAAGGTCAGCAGGTCCTTGACCCCCGAATCGTGCAGCAGGCCGACCAGTAGACTGGAATCCACCCCGCCGGAAAGCAGCACCCCTACCTCGCGCGCCGCCCGCTGGCGGATCGCCACGGCGTCCTTGAGGCCATGCAGGACCCGTTCGGCCCAGTCGTCCAGGGTGTAGCGACGCTCGTCTTCGTGGGGACCGTAGTCCAGGGTCCACCAGGTTTCCTGGTGCTGCTGGCCGGAGGCGTCCACGGTCATCCAGGTCGCCGGGGGCAACTTCTGCACGCCCTGCAGGATGGTGCGCGGCGCGGGCACCACGGCATGGAAATTCAGGTAGTGGTTGAGGGCGACCGGATCGATGCGGGTGTCGATGTCACCGGCTTCCAGCAGCGCGGGCAGGCTGGAGGCGAATCTCAGGCGCTTGTCGGTAAAGGACAGGTACAGCGGCTTGATGCCCAGGCGATCCCGGGCGATGAACAGCCGACCGCTGTCGCGCTCCCAGATGGCGAAGGCGAACATGCCATTGAGCTTGGGCAGCATGGCCTTGCCCCAGGCGTGATAGGCCTTGAGCAGGATCTCGGTATCTCCGCCGGAGTGGAAGCGGTAACCCTTGGCTTCCAGCTCGCTGCGCAGTTCCGGGTAGTTGTAGATGGCGCCGTTGAACACCATCGACAGCCCCAGCTCGGGCTCGATCATGGGTTGGCCCGAGGCTTCCGCCAGATCCATGATCTTCAGCCGCCGATGGCCCAGGGCGACCGGCCCCTGGCTATGGAAACCCCAGGCGTCGGGGCCGCGCTGTTCGAGGCGGTGGGTGATGCGCTCCACCGCGCTGATGGATGCAGGTTGACGATCGAAACGAAGCTCTCCGGCGATGCCGCACATGGTGCTGTGCCTCTTGAATCCTTGGGATGCGGCGCGGTGAGTTCAGTCCCGAACCCGGCGTGCGCATCCAATGCGTGTGGACTTCTCGCCATCCTTGAGAAGCCAATGCAGGGGCGCTGTGCGAGTGAACAGGGCAGGGTGGCGGACAGCTCGTCTGTCTGGCGCCGCGGGCCTGAACGCACGCACCGACCGACAGCGGGTCTCAGAGAGGGTGGGGTACCGCCGGTCAGGGCCTCAGGTTACGAGCCCCGCGCGCGGCGGATGGTTCCATTGCAAAGGCCATGGCTGCCGTCACCGTCACAGGCGGGGCTGCAAAAACGACCTTTATATGTTATAATGTATCTTTAATCGGTGCGCAGGAGACATTCCGTCTCGGGCGCCCAGACCAGGAGACGCCTCATGAAACCCGGTATCCATCCCAACTATCGTCCCGTGCTGTTCCACGACACCACCTCGGACACCTACTTCCTGATCCGCTCCACCGCCGAGAGCGACCGTACCCAGGAATACGAAGGCGAGACCTATCCCTACATCAGCCTCGACGTATCCAGCGCCTCGCACCCCATCTATACCGGTGAGCAGCGCCAGATGAAGGTCGAAGGCCGGGTCTCCAGCTTCAACAAGAAGTTCGCCGGCTTCCCGGGCGGCAACAGCAAGTAAGCCCCTCGCGAGCAGCGCACCGGCTCAGCGCGCGCTGCTGACCCCTTCCAGGGTGGCGAAGGAGGTGTCCTTGGCGGTCAGCAGGAAATCCTGCATGAAGGGCGCCTCCAGCATGTCTTCGCGGATCGCCGCGTAGAGCGTCGCATACAGCCCTTTCTCGCCCAGTCGCCGCGCGGTCACATAGCCGCGCGAGCTGTACTCGTGGATCGCCCAGTTGGGCAGGCAGCAGACGCCACGCCCCGAGGCCACCAGCTGCAGCATCATCACCGTCATCTCCGCCGTGCGCACCGACAGCGGCTCGACATCGGCCGGATCGAGGAAGCGGGTAAAGATATCCAATCGATCGCGCTCCACCGGATAGGTGATCTGCGTTTCCTGGGCGAGATCCTCGGGGACGATATAGGGCCGTTGCGCCAGCGGATGCTGGTTGGCTACCGCGAGCAGGGCCTCGTAGGTGAACAGCGGCACATAGGTCACCCCCGAGAGGTCCACCGGATCGGCCGTCACCACCAGGTCCAGATCGCCCCGGGCCAGCGCTGGCAGGGGCGCGAAGGAAAAGCCGGAGGCCAGGTCCAGCTCAACCTCCGGCCAGGAATCACGGAACTGGTCGATGGTCGGCATCAGCCACTGGAAGCAGCTGTGGCATTCGATGGCCATGTGCAGGCGCCCCGCCGTACCCCCGACCAGACGCGCCAGGTCCCGCTCGGCACTGCGCAGGTGCGGCAACACCGCGTCCGCGGTCTGCAGCAGCCGCAGGCCGGCACTGGTGAAACGGATGGGCTTGGTCTTGCGGATGAACAGCGGGGTCCCCAGGCGCTCTTCCAGTTCCTTGAACTGATGGGAGAGGGCGGACTGGGTCAGGTGCAGTCGCTCTGCGGCTTCCACCAGGCTGGAGGATTCACGGAGAGCATGCAGGGTTTTCAGGTGACGGAGTTCGAACATGGCGCTGGCACTGGAGACAAAGGCGCATCATGAAGACTTTTCATGGTGCTGCCTATGCTCTGACGCCTCTGGCCAGTCCTTGCCGGTTCGATTGCCGGGTGAGTTCCGACCGTCCCCGAGCGGATTGCCCACTCGGAGACAACTCTTCCCGGGTCTCAGGCCGCGTTGCTGCCCTTGGTGGCCTGGGCCGGTTCCGAATGCGCCAGGAAGTCTTCCAGGGCCGTCCGCTCGGCGTCGGTGAACACCAGGCCCAGCTTGGTTCGCCGCCAGAGCACGTCATCGGCGCGAGTGACCCACTCGTGACGCTGCAGGTATTCCACCTCACGCACATGCAGATCGGCGCCTAGTACCGCACCCAGCTCCTCCACGGAGCGCGAATCGCCCAGCAGGGTCCAGACGCGGCTGCCGTAGGTGGTCGCCCAGCGTTGTGCCAGGGCAGGCGTCAGGCCGCTGACCTTGTCCAGCAAATCGCGGGTCAGCGCCTGGGGTGTGGTCATCTGCTCGCCGCCGGGCAGCGGTGCCGAGGCGGTCCAGCTGTTGCCCAGCTGCGGAAAGAAAGGCTGCAGCTGCGCCATGGCCGATTCGGCCAGCTTGCGGTAGGTGGTCAGCTTGCCACCGAACACCGACAGCAGCGGCGCGCCCTGTTCCTCGGCCAGCGACAGGGTGTAGTCACGGGTGATGGCCGAGGGGTTGTCCGATTCGTCGTCGCACAGCGGGCGCACACCGGAAAAGGTGTGCAGCACATCGTCGCGGCTGAGCTGCTTGCGGAAGTGGGCGTTGGCCACACCGAGGACGTAGTCGATTTCCTGGTCGGTGATGGTCACCTTGGCCGGATCGCCCTGGTACTCGCGATCCGTGGTCCCCACCATGGTGTACTGGCCCAGGTAGGGGATGGCGAAGACGATACGGCGGTCTTCGTTCTGCATGATGTAGGCCTGATCGCCTTCGTACAGCTTGGGCACGATGACGTGGCTGCCCTGGATCAGGCGGATGCCATAGGGCGACTTCTGCTGCAGGTCCTGGCGGATGAAGCTGGCGACCCAGGGGCCGGCGGCATTGACCAGGCCCTTGGCGCGGATCTGCTGGCGGCCCTGGGGCCCCTCGACCTCGACTTCCCAGTGACCCTCGACGCGCCGGGCGCTGACGCAGCGGGTGCGGGTGAGGATGTCGGCACCCTTGTCGCGCGCCTGCATGGCGTTGAGCACCACCAGGCGGGCGTCGTCCACCCAGCAATCGGAATATTCGAAGCCGCGCTTGATCTCGGCCTTGAGCGGCCCCTGGGCATCGAACTTCAGGCCACGGGAGCCCGGCAGCTTTTCGCGCTTGCCGAGGTGGTCATAAAGGAAGAGACCGGCACGGATCATCCAGGCCGGACGCAGGTGCGGACGGTGGGGCAGGACGAAGCGCATCGGCTTGACGATATGGGGCGCCTTGGCCAGCAGCACCTCACGCTCGGCGAGGGCTTCGCGCACCAGGCGGAATTCGTGATGTTCCAGGTAGCGCAAGCCACCATGGATCAGCTTGCTGCTGGCGGAAGAGGTATGGCTCGCCAAGTCGTCGCGTTCACAGAGAAACACCGACAGACCCCGACCGGCTGCATCGGCCGCGATGCCTACACCGTTGATGCCACCGCCGATGACGGCGAGATCGTAAGTCCGGGGAGTTGCAGTGGGTGCCTGGGCCATGGTGCCTCCTGTGAAACGAACATAATTATTCGGTTTCGAACATAATAGCCCAGCAAAAACTCAGGTTCTAGCCAAGCCTGTGGCTTAAGACCGCTAAAACGAAAAAAAACGAATATAGACAGAGGTGAGGCGACGAATGGTCGTCGCCTCGAGGGATCAGCGCGGACGCGCCACTTCGACCTTGACCTGCCACTCGCGCAGGCAGCGTGCGAAGGCCGGAGAAGGCTCCTGCTCCGTGAACAGCTGGTCGATCTGTTCCAGGCTGCCGAGGCGGATCATGGCGTTGCGGCCGAACTTGCTGGAGTCGGCGGCGAGAAACACCTGGCGGGCGTTATGGATGATGGCCTGGGAGACGCAGACTTCCTGGTAGTCGAAGTCCAGCAGGGTGCCGTCTTCGTCGATGCCGCTGATGCCCACCAGGGCGTAGTCGACCTTGAACTGCTTGATGAAGTCGGCCGTGGCCTGGCCCACCACGCCGCCATCGCTGCGCACCTTGCCGCTGGCGATCAGCACGTCGAAGTCGTCCTTGGCGCTGAGAATGTTGGCCACGTGCAGATTGTTGGTGATGACCTTGAGGCTGCGATGCCCGAGCAGGGCATGGGCGATGGCCTCGGTGGTGGTGCCGATATTGATGAACAGCGAGGCGTGGTCGGGCACGGCTGCGGCCACGGCTTCGGCGATCAGACGCTTTTCCTCGCGCATCTGGCCCGCTCTCATGCTGTATTCGGTGTTTTCCACGCTGGAGTCGTGGGCGGCGCCCCCGTGGTAGCGCCGCAGCAGTCCGGCTTCGGCGAGCTGATTGATGTCACGACGGATCGTCTGGGGGGTGACGGAGAAATGCTGGGCCAGCTCTTCGATGCTGACGTAGCCGCGCTCACGGACCAGTTCGAGAATCTGCTGTTGGCGAGGCGCCAGGCTCATTACGGCTTCCTTGAGGTGATCGAGTAAATTCACAGAGGATGCCGTAGCTCTATCCAGGTGGAAAGCGCTTGTCGCGCAAAGCAAGACCGGCGTCGGAAGACGCCGGCCTGGTGGGGGAGCCTTGCGGGAAGCGGCCCGGCAGGTGCCGGTCGCCTCCCGGTCGGATTCGAGTCAGTCCAGCGCCCAGCCGCGGGTACGCTCGACGGCCTTCTTCCAGCCCTTGTACAGGGAGTCTCTCTTGGTCGGATCACAGGCCGGTTCGAATACGCGCTCGATGGTGCTCTTGCTGCGCAACTCGTCCAGGCTGCTCCAGAAGCCGGTGGCCAGACCGGCCAGGTAGGCCGCGCCGAGGGCGGTGGTCTCCTTCATTTCCGGCCGCTCGACCCGGGTGCCGAGCACGTCCGACTGGAACTGCATGAGGAAGTTGTTGGCGGTGGCGCCGCCGTCCACCCGCAGGGACTTCAGGGCTTCGCCGGCGTCCTGCTGCATGGCGTCCAGCACATCGCGGGTCTGGAAGGCGATGGATTCCAGGGTGGCGCGAATGATGTGGTCCACCTTGACGCCGCGGGTCAGGCCGAACAGCGCGCCGCGGGCATAGGGATCCCAATAGGGCGCGCCCAGGCCGGTGAAGGCCGGGACCAGGTAGACGCCGTTGCTGTCGGTCACCTTGGTGGCGAAATACTCGGAATCCAGGGAATCGTTGATCACCTTGAGCTCGTCACGCAGCCACTGGACGGTGGAGCCGCCGTTGAAGATGGCGCCTTCCAGGGCGTAGTTGACCTCGCCGCGGGGACCGCAGGCGATGGTGGTCAGCAGGCCGTGCTGGGACTGCACCGCCTTCTCGCCGGTGTTCATCAGCAGGAAGCATCCGGTGCCATAGGTGTTCTTGGCCTGGCCCGGCTCCACGCACATCTGGCCGAACAGGGCCGCCTGCTGGTCGCCGGCGATACCGGCGATGGGGATGCCGGTGGTCTGGCCGCTGCCCAGGTGCGCCTGGCCATAGACCTCGGAAGAAGACTTCACCTCAGGCAGCATCTCGCGCGGGATGTCCAGCACCTCGAGCATGGTGGCGTCCCACTCGCGCTTGTGGATATCGAACAGCAGGGTGCGCGAGGCGTTGGTGTAGTCGGTCACGTGGGCCTGACCCTGGGTCATCTTCCAGATCAGCCAGGTGTCCACGGTGCCGAACAGCAGTTCGCCGCGGTGGGCGCGTTCACGGCTGCCTTCGACGTGGTCGAGGATCCACTTGATCTTGGTGCCCGAGAAATAGGGGTCGATCACCAGGCCGGTGGTCTTGCGGATATGGTCTTCCATGCCGTCGCGCTTGAGCTGGTCGCAGATCGCGGTGCTCTGGCGGCTCTGCCAGACGATGGCGTTATAGATGGGACGACCGGTGGTCTTGTCCCAGACGATGGCGGTTTCACGCTGATTGGTGATGCCGATGGCCGCGATCTGCTCGTTGCTGATGCTGGCCTGGGCCAGGGCCTCGACGAACACCGCGCTCTGGGTGGCCCAGATCTCCATGGGATCGTGCTCGACCCAGCCGGCCTGCGGATAGATCTGCGCGAATTCGCGCTGGGCGATGGTCACCACGTTGGCATTGCGATCCAGCACGATGGCGCGCGAACTGGTGGTGCCCTGGTCGAGCGCGACGATGTACTGCTTGTTCTGGTCGGTCATGGTCTTGTTCCTTATTGTGATTCGCGGCGATCAGGACGCTTTGGAGGCGGAGGTCACTTCGGTGCGGGCACTGTCCTCGGCCTTGGCCGGAACGTCGCAGGCACCGGAGGCCAGGCCGGGCAGATGGCGGCAGATCAGCGCCTTGTAACCGGCGGCGCCCAGGCAGGCACCGACGATGGGGCCGAAGATGGGCACCAGGAAGTAGGGGATGTCACGGCCACCGGTGAAGGCGATCTCGCCCCAGCCGGCAAAGAAGGTCATCAGCTTGGGTCCGAAATCCCGTGCCGGGTTCATGGCGAAGCCGGTCAGCGGGCCCATGGAGCCGCCGATCACGGCAATCAGCAGGCCGATCAGCAGGGGCGCGAGCGGGCCGCGGGGCAGACCGTTGCCGTCGTCGGTGAGGGCCATGATCATGGCGAGCAGGATCGCGGTGATGACGGCTTCGACGAGGAACGCCTGGCCAATCGACAGGGAAGGATGGGGATAGGTGGAGAAGACGCCGGCCAGCTCCAGGCTCGCCTGGCTGCCGCGGACCATGTTGTGGGCCTGTTCATAATCGAAAAACAGGCTGCTGTAGAGGCCGTAGACCAGCGCCGCGCCGCAGAAGGCACCGGCGACCTGAGCCAGGATGTAGGCCGGCACCTTGCGTCTTTCGAAGCCGCCGAACAGCCAGAGGGCGATGGTGACGGCCGGGCTGAGATGCGCGCCGGAGACCCCGGCGGACAGGTAGACCGCCATGCTCACACCCACGCCCCAGATGATGCTGATTTCCCACAGGCCGAGGGTGGCACCGCCGACCTTCGCGGCCGCCACGCAACCTGTGCCGAAAAAGATGAGGAGGGCTGTGCCGAGGAATTCGGCGATGCATTGACCGCGTAGCGTTGGAGCGAGAAGAGTACTCATGGAGGAGCCTCGTGGTTGTTGTATTTATAGGTGGCCGGGGAGCCATTTGTTCGCAACCGAAAATCTAATTTCAAATATGAAAACTGTCAAAGCTCCTGAGCGCAAAAACAGTGACGACGTTCGACAATTCATTGCCGATGCGACGCCGCCTGCTATTTTGGTCATAGGACTTCTGGCGACAACCGGCCCGTTGGCAGGTCTCAAGAGGTAGCCGTCGCGGCCAGGGATCATCAGGGGTCTGGTGCCCGCGCGACGGCGACGCTCGCTGTTTTTCTTCTTCTGCTCAGGTAGCGCGCATGCCCCTAGAATTTCATCAGGTCGATGCCTTCACCGATCAGCCCTTTCGCGGCAATCCCGCCGCGGTCTACCGCCTGGACAGCTGGCCAGCCGACGAGCTGCTGCAGCGGATCGCCACCGAGCACAATCTTTCGGAAACCGCCTTCGTAGTGCAGGAGGGAGATACCTGGCGCATCCGCTGGTTTACCCCGCGGACCGAGGTGCCCCTGTGTGGCCATGCCACCCTGGCCGCGGCGCATGTCCTGTTCGAGGTGTATGGCGAGGCGGGCGACCGCCTGGCGTTCATCAGCCAGTCGGGCGTTCTGCGCGTGTTTCGCGAAGTGGACGGCCTGCTGGCGCTGGATTTCCCTGCGCTAGTGCCCACGGAGCTGGGGGTGACCCCCGAACTGGAGCGTGCCCTGCGGGTATCGCCGGTGGATGCCCTGGCGGCGGACAAGCTGCTGGTGCTGTTGGAATCGGAACAGGCGGTACGGGACTGCAAGCCGGATCTGGCGGCTATCGCCCGGCTGCCCTGGCAGGGCGTCATCGTGACCGCGCGTGGCCAGGAGGTCGACTTCGTGTCGCGCTTCTTCGCCCCGGCGGTGGGCGTGGATGAGGATCCCGTCACCGGTTCGGCGCATTGCAGCCTGATTCCCTACTGGTCGCGGCGACTGGCCAAGCGGATGCTCACCGCCCAGCAGCTTTCGGCGCGGGGTGGGCAGCTCAGGTGTCGGCTGGAAGGGGATAGGGTCAGCATCGCCGGACGCGCGGTAACGGTCATGCGCGGGCAGTTGCTGCTGTGATGGTGAGACCTCGGCGGCCAAGGTGCCGCCGAGGCCTTCGGCTCCGGATCAGGCGTGCAGTGGCGGCTTGATGAGGAATTCGAGCAGCGCCTTCTGGGCATGCAGGCGATTTTCGGCTTCGTCCCAGACCACGGCGCGCGGGTCGTCCAGCAGGGTATGGCTGATCTCTTCGCCGCGGTGCGCCGGCAGGCAATGCATGAAGAGGACATCCGGCGCGGCGCCATCGAGCAGCTCGGCAGTGACCTGGTAGGGCTTGAAGGCTGCCAGGCGCAGGCGGGTTTCCTCTTCCTGGCCCATGGAGGTCCAGACGTCGGTGCTGACCAGGTGCGCCTGGGCTACGGCCTCGCGCGGATCCCGGGTCAACCGGACGCGCTCGCCGGCACGTTCGAGAAAGCGCGGATTGGGCTCGTAGCCTTCCGGGCAGGCGATGCGCAGATTGAAGTCGAGTTGTTCGGCCGCCTCGATATAGCTGTTGCACATGTTGTTGCCGTCGCCGATCCAGGCCACGGTCTTGCCACGGATATCGCCGCGGTGCTCGAAGAAAGTCTGCATGTCCGCCAGCAGCTGGCAGGGGTGCAGATCGTCCGACAGGCCATTGATCACCGGCACCTGGGAATGGGCGGCGAAGGTGGTCAGCATCTCGTGGGCGTAGGTGCGGATCATCACGCCGTCGAGCATGCTCGACATGACGCGAGCGCTGTCCGGGACGGGCTCGCCACGGCCGAGCTGGGTGTCCCGAGACGAGAGGAAGATCGCCTGGCCACCGAGCTGGATCATGCCGGCCTCGAAGGAGAGGCGGGTGCGGGTGGAGGCCTTCTCGAAGATCATGCCCAGGACGCGATTGCGCAGGGGCTCATGCAGCACGCCCCTGTTACGCAGGGCCTTGAGCTCGATGCCGCGTGCGATGAGTTGCCGGAGTTCCTCGGGGGAACAGTCCATGAAAGAAAGAAAGTGGCGAACCGTCATTTCGTTACCCTAGCGTCCCGTCCCGGTAACGGCCGTCCATGGAGGGCGCGGCGAACCTGAGAGCATGCCGTTTCAAACGGCGGAAAGACCAAAGGCGAAATGGTATAAGTTCATGTCGCATTTTACCACCATCCCAGCCTAGGCCCTTCGTTTCGAGCGGCTAGCCTGGGACGGGGTAGCGAAGGGGCGGTGCCTTACAGCAGGTCAGCGGGGACGTTGCCGCCGTTGTCGGCCAGCTTCTGCAGAACGGCCTTGTGCAGCCACATGTTCATCTGGGCGGAGTCGCCCATCTTGTCGGCGGGGCAGTTCAGTTCCTTGGCCAGCTCCTGGCGGGCGGTCAGGCTGCTGTCCAGGTCGAGCAGCTTGAGCAGGTCGACGATGGAGGTCTTCCAGTTGAGCTGTTCGCCTTTCTGGGCGGCCAGACCGTCAAGCTTGGCGGCGACGTCCACCTGGCTCATGGGGGTGGCGCCGGTCGGGGCGGCCGGGCTGCCGGCGGGTGCGGCGGTATCGGTCGCGCCGGTGGTGGGCGCAGCGGCGGGGGTATCCGCATGGGCTTCACCAATGCCGAGCTTCGAGAGGATCTTGCTGAACAGGCTCATGGAGTTCTCCTGGGTCTTGGATCAGGCGCACCGAGCGGCGCCTACCCTTAACCTGACCACGGCCCGGGCGCCAAAGTTTTGCCTGGCGCCGCTCGGGATGGTCATGGTGCTGGCGAACGGCCGGGTCGGAACGTGGTCGATTGCCAGGTCGAGCCGCGCCTGTCACGGGCTGGACGTCGCGGAAATCCCGGCGTTCCACCGGCCTTTCCGTTACAATCGTCCCACCGTATTAGCGAGGTGCATCGTGGACATCATCGATACCATCAAAGACCAGATTGCCAACAATCCCGTGCTGCTCTACATGAAGGGTTCGCCGAACGCGCCTCAGTGCGGCTTCTCTTCCCGTGCCGCTCAGGTGCTGATGGCCTGTGGCGAGAAATTCGCCTACGTCGACATCCTGCAGAATCCGGAAATCCGCGCCAATCTGCCCAAGTACGCCAACTGGCCGACCTTCCCCCAGCTGTGGGTCGGTGGTGAACTGGTCGGCGGCAGCGATATCCTCGCCGAACTCTACGAGAAGGGCGAATTGCAGACCCTGATCAAGCAAGCCGTGGAAACCAAGGACGCCTGAGTCCCTGGTCCACAAAAAAGCCCGCAATGTGCGGGCTTTTTTGTGGGCATCTGCCCGATCAATCGTCGTCGTCGTGCATCTGCGACTGGATGTAGTTCTCGATCCCGACACTGGCGATGAGGCTCAGCTGGGTTTCCAGCCAGTCGATGTGCTCTTCCTCGGATTCGAGAATGTCCTTGAGCATGTCGCGGCTGACGTAGTCCCGTACGCTTTCGCAGTAGGTGATGGCTTCACGCAGGTCGGCCACGGCGCTGATTTCCAGGCGCAGGTCGCACTGGATCATCTCCTGAGTGTTCTCGCCGATCATCAGCTTGCCCAGGTCCTGCAGATTGGGCAGGCCTTCCAGGAACAGGATGCGCTCGATCAGGCGATCGGCGTGCTTCATCTCGTCGATGGATTCCTTGTACTCGTGATGGCCGAGTTTGCGGATACCCCAGTCGTTGTACATCCGCGAATGCAGGAAGTACTGGTTGATGGCCACCAGTTCGTTGCCGAGGATCTTGTTCAAATGCTGGATGACGGTGATATCGCCTTTCATGGCCGGACCTGCGAATGGGGTGGGATTGCCGGCAGTCTGAGCGTGGAACAGCCCTTTGTCAAAAGCTTAAGTTGTTGAAAAATCGACGAAAATCGAACGGTAATCGGAAGCTTTTCCATCCTTTCCGTAAGCGTTTGATTAGACAATAAAAAAGCCGGACCCTGGGTCCGGCTTTTTTTACAGGGCTTGCGCTCAGGCGCGCGGCACGTCCAGCGCGTAGGCGAGCTGCTGGGCGCCGTGCAGTTCGCCGAGGGTTTCCTTGACCACCTGCTTGGCCAGGCAGGCGCACTTGCCGCACTGGGTGGCGCAACCGGTGCTTTCCCGAACTTCCCGATAACTGCAGCAGCCCTCGTAGATGGCTTCACGGATCTGCTTGTCGGTCACGCCACGGCAAAGACACACGTACATGGATCGCCTGCTGTATGAGTGGAGGTGCCGCCAAAGCTAATGACAATGAGAATGATTGTCAAAGTTGTAGGCGGCAAAATCTCATCAAAGGCAGGATCGGCGACGGACGGTCAGTCGAGATCGACCCAGCCGCCCATCTCCCGCCAGCGATTGACGATGCCGCAGAACAGCTCGGCGGTCTTCTCGGTGTCGTAGCGGGCCGAGTGGGCTTCGCGGTTATCGAATTCGATGCCGGCCGCCTGACAGGCCTTGGCCAGCACCGTCTGGCCATAGGCCAGGCCGGCGAGGGTCGCGGTATCGAAGCTGGAGAAGGGGTGGAAGGGATTGCGCTTCAGGCCGCAGCGCAGCACCGCGGCATTGAGGAAGCCCAGGTCGAAGCTGCTGTTGTGGCCGACCAGGATGGCCCTCTTGCAGCCGCTGGACTTGAGCGACTTGCGCACGCCCTTGAAGATCTCGCTGAGCGCCTGCTCTTCACCCACCGCCATGCGCAGCGGATGGTCGAGCTTGATGCCGGTGAATTCCAGCGCCGCCGCCTCGATGTTGGCGCCGGCGAAGGGTTCGACGCGGAAGAAGTAGGTGTGATCCGGATAGAGCACGCCTTCCTCGTCCATGGCCACGGTGGTGGCGGCGATTTCCAGCAGGGCATCGGTGGCGGCGTTGAAGCCGCCGGTCTCGACATCCACCACCACCGGCAGGTAGCCGCGGAAGCGGCGGGCCATGGGGATGCGCGAGTCGGACATCGGCTGGCTGGCGTCCAGTTCGTCGCTGAAGGTCTCGTCCATGCTCATGCACCCACCTCCAGGCGCCAGCGCAGGGTCTCGCCGGCGCGCAGCGGAATCACCTCGTGGTCACCGAAGGGCAGGGAAGCCGGCGCCTGCCAGTCCTCGCGCACCAGGGTGACGGTTTCAGCATTGCGCGGCAGGCCGTAGAAATCGGCACCGAAGTGGCTGGCGAAGCCTTCCAGGCGGTCGAGGGCATCGCGGCTCTCGAACGCCTCGGCATAGAGCTCCAGGGCGCCATAGGCGGTATAGCAGCCGGCGCAGCCGCAGGCCGCTTCCTTGGCGTGACGCGCGTGGGGCGCCGAATCGGTGCCTAGGAAGAACTTGGGATTGCCGCTGGTGGCGGCGTCCAGCAGGGCGCTCTGGTGGGTGTTGCGCTTGAGGATCGGCAGGCAATAGAAGTGCGGCCGGATCCCGCCCACCAGCATGTGGTTGCGGTTGTACAGCAGGTGATGCACGGTGATGGTGGCGCCGACGTTGGCCGGGGCCTCGCGCACGAAGGCCGCAGCGTCGCCGGTGGTGATGTGCTCGAAGACCACCTTCAGCGTCGGGAAGCGCTGGACGATACGCACCAGGTGCTCATCGATGAATTTCTTCTCGCGATCGAAGACGTCCACCTCGGCATGGGTGACCTCGCCGTGCACCAGCAGCGGCAGGCCGATCTCGGCCATGGCTTCCAGGGTGGGGAAGAGGTTGTCCAGCGAGGTCACGCCGGAATCGGAGTTGGTGGTGGCGCCGGCCGGATAGAGCTTGGCGGCATGCACGAAGCCACTGGCCTTGGCGGCGCGGACGTCTTCCGGGCTGGTGCGGTCGGTGAGATAGAGCACCATCAGCGGTTCGAAGCGGCTGCCGGCCGGGCGTGCCGCCAGGATGCGCTCGCGATAGGCGGCGGCCTGCTCGGCATTGCGCACCGGCGGTACCAGGTTGGGCATGACGATGGCGCGACCGAATTCCCGGGCGGCGTCGGCGACGGTCTGCTGCAGGGCGGCGCCGTCGCGCAGGTGAATGTGCCAGTCATCGGGACGGGCAAGGGTGATCCGGTCGGTCATGCGGGATTCCAGGCTGCGGGAAAGTAGGGAAATGCTACCGGAAAAGGGGGTAGCCGGCACCCGTGCGGCGGGACCGCGCTCAAGTTTTCCGCGCCCTCGACCGATAAGAACCCCAGGTACTTTTTCTTTCCGGAGTCCGACGTGCGCCCGCGTTACCTCTTCCTTTCCTGTCTGCTGCTTGCCGTGCCGGCCTGGGGGATGACCTTCCAGAGCCGGCTCGAGAGCGTGGAATGGAAGGTGGAGGGTGACATCTTCGCCTGTCGCCTGCTGCAGCCCATCCCGCGCTTCGGCAGTGGTGGCTTCCTGCGCCGCGCGGGCGAGTCCACGGTGTTCGAACTGCGGCCCAATGGCCAGTGGTTGCCGGCGGGCAGCGCCAGCCTGAAGGCGGCGGCGGTGCCCTGGAAGCCGGGGCTGGGCGATATCAGCCTTGGCTCGGTCAAGGTGGTTGAGGGCGAGCAGGCGCTGGCCACCAGCGCGCAGCAGGCGCAGCGCCTGCTGGCGGGGCTGATGGAGGGGCGCATGCCCCAGGTGAGTCGCTCGGGGGCCCTGGACGACCGAGTCGAGGTGCGACTGTTGCCAGTGCGCTTCGAACCGGCCTACCAGCAATTCCAGGCCTGCACCCAGAAGCTGCTGGCGGTCAACTTCGAGCAGATCCGCCATTCCCAGGTCAATTTTCCGGGCGGCGGCGATACCCTGGACGACCTCGCCAAGGCCAAGCTCGACCTCATCGACGAATACCTGAACGCCGATCCGACGGTCAATCATGTCATCGTCTCCGGCTACAGCGACAACCAGGGCACCCGCCTGGACAACCGCCAGGAATCGCGGCTGCGCGCCATCGCCGTGATGGAGTACCTCAAGAGCAAGGGCTTCGCTGCGGAGCAGATCGAATTGCGCTTCTTTGGCGAGCAGTACCCCGTGGCGCCCAACACCAGCAAGGCCAATCGCGCGCTCAACCGCCGGGTGACCCTGGTGTTCTCGCGGGTCCCGCCGAGCGGCGAGCCGCCGGCTGCGCCAGCCACCAGTACCGCGGCCAATCCGCCCGAATCGCTGGCGCCCACCCCGGCACCGCCGGCCAAGCCCAAGGGCTGACCCGCCCCGACCGCATGTCGCCCAGACATCAGAGTGCGTCGCGCCCCTGTAAAAGCAGCGAGGCGACCAGTAGAATTGTCGCTTTCCGACTCAACGCAATACACGGGAGCGAACGGCATGGCGGATGTGAAGAAGGTAGTCCTGGCGTATTCCGGCGGCCTGGACACCTCGGTGATCCTCAAGTGGCTGCAGGATACCTATAACTGCGAAGTGGTGACCTTCACCGCTGACCTCGGCCAGGGCGAGGAAGTCGAACCGGCACGTGCCAAGGCCAAGGCCATGGGCGTCAAGGAAATCTACATCGACGACCTGCGCGAAGAATTCGTCCGCGACTTCGTCTACCCGATGTTCCGTGCCAATACCGTCTACGAAGGCGAGTACCTGCTGGGTACCTCCATCGCCCGTCCGCTGATCGCCAAGCGCCTGATCGAGATCGCCAACGAGACCGGCGCCGACGCCATCTCCCACGGCGCCACCGGCAAGGGCAACGACCAGGTGCGCTTCGAGCTGGGCGCCTATGCCCTCAAGCCGGGCGTCAAGGTGATCGCGCCCTGGCGCGAGTGGGACCTGCTGTCCCGCGAGAAGCTGATGGACTACGCCGAAAAGCATCAGATCCCGATCGAGCGCCACGGCAAGAAGAAGTCGCCGTACTCCATGGACGCCAACCTGCTGCACATCTCCTACGAGGGCGGCGTGCTGGAAGACACCTGGACCGAGCATGAAGAAGACATGTGGCGCTGGACCAAGTCGCCGGAAGCCGCGCCGGATACCCCGACCTATCTCGAGCTGACCTACCGCAACGGTGACATCGTCGCCATCGACGGCAAGGAACTGAGCCCGGCCACCGTGCTGGCCGAACTGAACCGCATCGGCGGCGAGAACGGCATCGGTCGCCTGGACATCGTCGAGAACCGCTATGTGGGTATGAAGTCCCGTGGCTGCTACGAGACCCCCGGCGGCACCATCATGCTCAAGGCCCACCGCGCCATCGAGTCCATCACCCTCGACCGCGAGGTGGCCCACCTCAAGGACGAGCTGATGCCCAAGTACGCCAGCCTGATCTACACCGGCTACTGGTGGAGCCCCGAGCGGCTGATGCTGCAGCAGATGATCGACGCCTCCCAGGCCAACGTGAACGGCGTGGTGCGCCTGAAGCTGTACAAGGGCAACGTCATCGTCGTCGGCCGCAAGTCCGACGAGTCGCTGTTCGACGCCAACATCGCCACCTTCGAAGAAGACGGCGGCGCCTACAACCAGGCGGACGCGGCGGGCTTCATCAAGCTCAACGCCCTGCGCATGCGCATCGCCGCAGGCAAGGGCCGCACCCTGCTGTAAGGGTCGCCCCGCACGACAGAACCCCAGCCTCGGCTGGGGTTTTTTAAGGCTTACAGATCGAAGTCGTACTCGGAAATCTGCCGCTTCAGGCGGCGCTCTTCGAGCATGTTGTCGATCAGCCGCCGCTTGGTCAGGTTGGTCTTGCTGACGACGGGTTCGACGGTCTCGGGCGCTTCGCCATCGGTCTCGAAATCATCGTCTACATCGATATCGCTTTTGTCTTCGGCCATTGGTAACTCCTGCAAGGCTGGACAGGATCACACGCACTCATCGACAGGGCTGCGGGACCTTTTCGCGCACCTTATAACGACAAAGCAGGGGCCGGTAAAAAAGATTTTTTCAATCGCCAAAGGGCTTTGACAGGCCCTTTTTCAATCGTCAGAGGTTTTCGCCTTGTATTCGCAGAGATCCTCGATCCGGCAGCTGCCGCAGCGGGGCTTGCGCGCCTGGCAGACATAGCGGCCGTGCAGGATCAGCCAGTGATGGGCATCCAGCAGGAAATCCCTGGGCACCACCTTGAGCAGCTTGAGCTCGACTTCCACCACGTTCTTGCCGGGTGCCAGGTTGGTTCTGTTGCTGACCCGGAAGATATGGGTGTCCACCGCCATGGCGAGCTGGCGGAAGGCGGTGTTGAGCACCACGTTGGCGGTCTTGCGGCCCACGCCGGGCAGGGCCTCCAGTTCCTCGCGGGTCTGGGGTACCTCGCCGCCATGGCGCTCCAGCAGCAGCCGGCAGGTCTCGATGACGTTCTTGGCCTTGCTGTTGTAGAGGCCGATGGTCTTGATGTACTCCGACAACCCTTCCACGCCCAGGTCCAGGATGGCCTGGGGCGTGTTGGCCACCGGATAGAGGCGGGCGGTGGCCTTGTTGACGCTGACATCGGTGGCCTGGGCGGAGAGGATCACCGCGATCAGCAACTCGAACGGCGAGGCGTAGGCCAATTCCGTCTTGGGATCGGGATTGTCCTCGTGCAGGCGGCGAAAGATCTCCAGGCGTTTGGCGGCGTTCATGGGCTGTTCGGGTTTTCCAGTGCGGCGAGACGGTGGGCAGCCTGCTGAGCGGCGCCGCGCAGGGTTGCCAGTTGAGTGCTCTGCTCGGCGGTGGGCGCGCTACCGAAGGCGCGCTCGGCCTTGGTCAGCTGGGCACGCGCCAGGGTGGCGGCGATGCGTGCCTGCTTGAGGGCGGCGGGGTCGGTGGCTGGCGTCGTCAGGGCCGGCGCCCTGGCGGTGGCCGCTCCACGCTGCGCGCTGTCCAGGGCCACCTGGGCCTGCTCGGCGGCTTCGCGCAGTTGCTGTACCTGGGCCTCCAGGGCGGACGTGCCGTACTGCGCCAGTTGCCGTTCGGCCTTTTGCAGAGCGACCCGGGCCATGGCAGCGGCGATCTTCAAGGGTTTGAGCGCAGCGTCAGCGGTGGCCGGCGTCTCCGCCTGCGTGCTGACTGCAGGAGGCACCTGCCGCCGCTGGCGTTCGGCCTCCAGGCGCTCGCGGTCGCGCTGCAGCCGCGCCTGGCGGGCGTCGAAGCGGCGGCGGTAGTACTGCGCGCGCTGACGCTCCGCCGGGCGATCGACCGGGGCCGGTACCGCCACCAGGTCGATGCAGTCCACCGGGCAGGGTGCCAGGCACAGTTCACAACCGCTGCATTCGCTCTCGATGACCGTGTGCATCAGCTTGGCTGCGCCAAGGATGGCGTCGGTGGGGCAGACCTGGATGCACTTGGTGCAGCCGATGCAGTCGGCCTCGCGAATCACCGCGCGCTGGCTGGGCGTCACTGGGTAGGGCGAGTCCAGGGGCAGTGCCGGACGCTGGAGCAGCGCCGAAAGCTCGAGGATGGTGGCGGTGCCGCCGGGTGGACACTTGTTGTGCGCTTCGCCCGCGGCGATGCCCGCCGCATAGGGCTGGCAACCGGGATGGCCGCACTTGCCGCACTGGGTCTGCGGCAAGAGGGCATCGATGGCGGTGATGAGGGTAGGTTGAGCGTTCATGGCTTGCACTTGAAAGGACGGCGCCCTGGGGCGCCGTCGCTATCACATCACCCGCTGGCCGGGCTTGGCGCCGCTGTCCGGGCTGAGCAGGTGGATCTCGGTACCCCCGGGGCCGGCGGCCAGCACCATGCCTTCGGAGACGCCGAACTTCATCTTGCGCGGCGCCAGGTTGGCAACGTACAGGGTCAGGCGGCCTTCGAGCTGGCTCGGCTCCGGGTAGGCGCTCTTGATGCCGGAGAAGACGTTGCGCTTGGCATCGCCGATGTCCAGGGTCAGGCGCAGCAGCTTGTCGGCGCCCTCGACGAACTCGGCCTTCTCGATCAGGGCGATGCGCAGATCGACCTTGGAGAAGGTGTCGAAGTCGATGGTCTCGGCCAGCGGGGCCTTGGTCAGTTCACCATTGCCGGCGGGCTGGGGTGCGGCCTGGGCGGCCAGGTCTTCCTTGGAAGCGTCGATCATGGTCTGCACCTTGGCGGGTTCGATGCGGGTGAGCAGGGGCTGGAAGGCATTGAGCTGATGATTGGCCAGGCGCGTGTCCAGGTCGGCCCAGGTCAGGGGGGCGACATTGAGGAAGCTCTCGGCGGCAGCGACCAGGTTGGGCAGCACCGGCTTGAGCAGGATCGCCAGCTGGCGGAAGAGCTCGATGCCCTGGGCGCAGATGGCCTGGACCTCATCCTGCTTGCCGTCCTGCTTGGCCAGACTCCAGGGCGCCTTATCGGCGATCCAGGCGTTGGCGCGATCGGCCAGGGCCATGATCTCGCGCATGGCGCGGCCGAAGTCGCGGGTCTCGTAGGCCTCGGCGATGCTCGGCGCGGCGGCGCGGAAGGCGGCTTCCAGCTCGGGCGCGGCCTGGGCGTTCACCAGCAGGCCGGCGTTGCCCTTGTGGATGAAGCCGGCGCAGCGGCTGGCGATGTTGACCACCTTGCCCACCAGGTCGGAGTTGACCTTCTGCACGAAGTCTTCGAGGTTCAGGTCGATGTCTTCGACGTGGCGCGAGAGCTTGGCGGCGAAGTAGTAGCGCAGGTACTCGGGATTGAGGTGATCCAGGTAGGTGCGCGCCTTGATGAAGGTGCCACGGGACTTGGACATCTTCTGGCCGTCGACGGTAAGGAAGCCGTGGACGTTGAGCGCGGTCGGCTTGCGATAGCCGGCGCCTTCGAGCATGGCCGGCCAGAACAGCGCGTGGAAGTTGACGATGTCCTTGCCGATGAAGTGGTACAGCTCGGCAGTGCTGTCCTTGTTCCAGAAGGCGTCGAAGTCCAGGTCGTCGCGGCGATCGCAGAGATTCTTGAAGCTGGCCATGTAGCCGATGGGGGCGTCCAGCCAGACATAGAAGTACTTGCCCGGGGCGTCGGGGATCTCGAAGCCGAAGTAGGGCGCATCCCGGGAGATGTCCCACTCCTGCAGGCCGGCGTCCAGCCATTCGGCGATCTTGTTGGCGACCGATTCCTGCAGGGCGCCGCCGCGGGTCCAGCCCTTGAGCATGTCGGTGAAATCGGGGAGCTTGAAGAAGAAGTGCTCGGATTCGCGCAGCACCGGGGTCGCGCCGGAGATGGCCGACTTGGGATCCTTCAGCTCGGTGGGGGCGTAGGTGGCGCCGCACTTCTCGCAGTTGTCGCCGTACTGGTCGGCACTGCCGCACTTGGGGCAGGTGCCCTTGATGAAGCGATCGGCCAGGAACATCTGCTTGTCCGGGTCGAAATACTGGGTGACCGGACGGGTGGCGATGTGGCCGTTTTCGCGCAGCTTCAGGTAGATGGCGCGCGACAGCTCGCGATTCTCTTCCGCATGGGTGGAATGGAAGTTGTCGAAGGCCACGCCGAAGTCGGCGAAATCGGCGCTGTGCTCGCGCTTGACGTTGTCGATCAGCTGTTCGGGCGTGATGCCCTCGCGTTCGGCGCGCAGCATGATGGCCGAGCCGTGGGCGTCGTCGGCGCAGACATAGAGGCACTGGTTGCCGCGCAGCCGCTGAAAGCGCGCCCAGATGTCGGTCTGGATGTACTCGACCATGTGGCCGAGGTGGATGGAGCCGTTGGCATAGGGCAGGGCGCTGGTGACGAGAATCTTGCGGGGCTCGGTCATGGTCTTGGCTGGATCGCGACGCTGATAAGGTGACCGACCATCATAGCGAAATGGCCGGTCGGTTTCATCCGTGGGGATGGGCGGGTGCAGGTCCGGACTTAGAGATCCGCCAGCTGCCAATACAGGGCACTGACCATGGCGGCACCCAGGGCAGCGCTGCGGGCACCGTTCCAGCCGACGTCCGGACGGGGATCGTTGGCGTTGTCCTTGAACGGCAGCTCCAGGGTCAGGGCCAGGCAGCCATGGGTATGACCGACGTACTTGGTGGCGAGCTTCAGGGTCTCGCTGCCGAAATGACCGCGGGGATAGCCGTACTGGGTCTGGAAGTCCGGACTGGCGCGCTGGAAGCGCTGCAGGAAGGCCCGTTGCTCGGCTTCCTCGCGCTCGCCGAAGGTGGGCAGGCCATTGCAGCCGTCGACGAAGACATAGGGCAGGGCTTCGTCGCCGTGGATGTCGAGGAACAGGTCGCAGCCGCTGGCGGCGATGGCACGGCGTACCGCCAGCACCTCGGGACTGCGCTCTTCGTCCGGCTCCAGCCATTCGCGGTTGAGGTTGGCGCCGGCGGCGTTGGTGCGCAGATTGCCCAGGGCCGAACCATCGGGATTCATGTTCGGCACCACGTGCAGCACCGCGTGCTCCAGCAGCTTGCCGCCCACCGGATCGCCCTGGTGTTCGCCCAGGCCCAGCAGCCGGCGCAGCAGGCCTTCGACGAACCACTCGGCCATGGGCTCGCCGGGGTGCTGGCGGGCGATGATCCAGATGTTCTTCTTGCCGGCGCCCGGCGTGCCGATGCGCAGCAGGTCCAGCGAACGCCCCAGCAGCGAACGGCCGACGGTTTCCAGACGGACGGCGGGATGCCGCTGGGCTTCGCCCACGAAGGCCAGGTGGCGGCTCTCCGGATAGGGCTCGAAATAGGCGAAGAACAGGCTGTCGTGCTCCGGGGTGAAGGTCCAGCTCAGGGTCTTGCCGTCATAGCGGCTGGGGATGCGGAACCACTGCTGGCCGCAATAGCTGGCCACCACCCCATAGTCGCGCCAACCTTCGGGGTAGGCGCACTCGCCGGCGTTGTCGAAGCTCAGCTGGCAGGGCAGGCCGCGGGCGCCTTCGAGACGGAAATGGAACCACTGGGTGAAGGGCGAGGCGGTGTCCGGGCGGATGCGCAGGCGGATGTCGGCGTGGTCGGCCAGGGACAGCACCTCGACGGCGCCGCTGTCGAAGGTGGAACTGATGTGCAGGGAAGAGGCGTTCACGCAGGGCTCCACGGGCGAGGGGAAAGCCGGGAGTGTAGCGCCGCGTGGATAGGCTTTAGCAAGGACAGTGGGTAGCATAGGCCGCAGCTTCTCTTTCCTATCCGCTGTTTCCGGGAGTCTGCATGACCGCTCCGACTCGCGAGGCCATCGAGGCCGCGCTGCGCCAGTATCACGATCCCTATCTCGAACAGGACCTGCTCAGCGCCGGTGCCCTGCGCGACCTCGCGCTGGACGGTGGCCGGGTGCGCGCCCGCTTCGAGCTGGGCTATGCCGCCGGACTGTTCAAGGGTGGCCTGGCCCAGGTGCTCAAGACCGCGCTGGAGAACGTGCCCGGGGTCGACACCGCCGAGATCCAGGTCGACTGCATAATCGCGCCCCACGCCGCCCAGCCGCAGCTGGAAGCCATGGGCAACGTCAAGAACATCATCGCCGTGGCCTCGGGCAAGGGCGGGGTGGGCAAGTCCACCACCGCCGCCAACCTGGCGCTGGCGCTGGCCCGCGAAGGCGCCCGGGTCGGCGTGCTGGACGCCGACATCTATGGTCCCAGCCAGGGCATCATGTTCGGCTTCGCCGAGGGCACCCGTCCCGAGGTGCGCGACGAGAAGTGGTTCATCCCGCTGCAGGCCCATGGCGTCGAGGTCATGTCCATGGCCTTCCTGACCAACGACAAGACCCCGGTGGCCTGGCGTGGCCCCATGGTCTCCGGCGCCCTGATCCAGCTGATCACCCAGACCGCCTGGAATGACCTCGACTACCTGGTGATCGACATGCCCCCGGGCACCGGCGACATCCAGCTGACCCTGGCGCAGAAGGTGCCGGTGGCCGGCGCGGTGATCGTCACCACGCCCCAGGACCTGGCTCTGCTGGACGCCAAGAAGGGCGTGGAGATGTTCCAGAAGGTCAACATCCCGGTGCTCGGCGTGGTGGAAAACATGGCGGTGCACATCTGCTCCAACTGCGGCCACGCCGAGCACCTGTTCGGCGAAGGCGGCGGCGGCCGGCTGGCCGAGCAGTACGGCGTGGATCTCCTGGCCTCGCTGCCGCTGGCCATGGCTATCCGCGAGCAGGCCGATGCCGGGCGGCCGACGGCCATCGCCGATCCCGACAGCCAGATCGCGCTGATCTACCAGGAACTGGCGCGCAAGGTCGGGGCCCGTATTGCCCTGGGCGGTCAGGCCGGCGGCGGCATGCCGACCATCACCGTGAGCGACGACTGATTTCGTCCGTTCGCCTTTGAGACCGCGCTGCGATCCTCTAGAATGCGCGGTCAATTTTTTCGCCCCGGAGCCAGACCTGCCATGAGCATCAAATCGGACAAGTGGATTCGCCGCATGGCCCAGGAGCACGGCATGATCGAGCCCTTCGTCGAGCGCCAGATGCGCGGCGCGGACGACAGCCGGGTGATCTCCTACGGGGTGTCCAGCTACGGCTACGACGTGCGCTGCGCCAACGAATTCAAGGTGTTCACCAACATCCATTCGGCGGTGGTGGATCCCAAGAACTTCGACGACAAGAGTTTCGTCGACGTGGTCAGCGACGTCTGCATCATCCCGCCGAACTCCTTCGCCCTGGCGCGCACCGTGGAATATTTCCGCATTCCGCGTGACGTCCTGACCATCTGCCTGGGCAAGAGCACCTATGCCCGTTGCGGCATCATTGTCAACGTCACCCCGCTGGAGCCCGAGTGGGAAGGGCACGTGACCCTGGAGTTCTCCAACACCACCACCCTGCCGGCCAAGATCTACGCCAACGAGGGCGTGGCCCAGATGCTGTTCCTGCAATCCGACGAGGCTTGCGAGGTGTCCTACAAGGATCGCGGCGGCAAGTACCAGGGCCAGCGCGGCGTGACCCTGCCACGCGCCTGAGTCGATGCCATTCGAGCGAAGCCGCCTGTCTGGCGGCTTCGCCGTTTCCGGGTCTCAAGAAAAGTCCACGGCCGCCGATAGCCTGTGACCTGACTTATCTTTGGAGTGGACTTTCCATGGCCGGCATTCTCGACACCGTCGATCAACGCACCCAGCTGGTTGGCGAGAATCGTCTGGAAATTCTCATGTTCCAGCTGTCCAGCCGGCAGATGTTCGCCATCAACGTGTTCAAGGTGCAGGAGGTCCTCAAGCTGCCGCGCCTGACCCAGATGCCCAAGCGCCACCCGATGATCTGCGGCGTGGTCCACCTGCGTGGCCAGACCCTGCCGGTGATCGACCTGGCCGCCGCCATCGGCATGCGACCCATCACGCCCGACGAGAACAGCACCATCATCGTTACCGAGTACAACCGCTCGGTGCAGGCCTTTCTGGTCGGCAGCGTCGATCGCATCATCAACCTCAACTGGGACAGCATCCAGGCCCCGCCCGGCGGCGCCGGACGGCAGCACTACCTGACCGCCATCACCCGCATCGAAGACCGCCTGGTGGAGGTGATCGACGTGGAAAAGGTGCTGGCCGAGATCGCCCCCTACAACGTCAAGGTCTCCCAGGAGCGCCTGGCCGATCCGCTGCTGGCCAAGGCCCGCGGTCGCGAGGTACTGCTGGTGGACGACTCCAGCACCGCCATCGGCCAGCTGCGCGACACCCTGGTCCAGCTGGATCTGAAATTCCACGTCGCCACCGACGGCCTGCAGGCCCTGCGCAAGCTCAAGGCCTGGGCCGACGAAGGCGTGGTGCTGACCGAGAAGCTGCTGATGGTGCTGACCGATGCCGAGATGCCGGAAATGGACGGCTATCGCCTGACCACCGAGATCCGCCAGGATCCGCGCCTCGCCGACCTCTATGTTGTGCTGCACACCTCGCTGTCGGGCAGCTTCAACGAAGCCATGGTGAAGAAGGTCGGCTGCAACGCCTTCCTCTCCAAGTTCCAGCCCGATCAGTTGGTCGAGGAAGTCCGCCGCCGCCTGGCACTGGCCGAGGGCTGATCCCCGCGGTTTCGCCGCTCCGGCGCCTCCCTTACACTGGCGGCCTTTGTCCGCCGCCAGGAAGCCGCGCCCATGTCGCACCTCAGTGCCCTCTATCGTTATCCCGTCAAGTCGACGGCCGTGGAATCCCTCGCCCAGGCCGAGGTGGATGCCCTGGGCCTGGTGGGGGATCGCCGCTGGATGGTGGTGGATGCCGACACCGGTCGTTTCCTGACCCTGCGCCAGCTGGCGCAGATGAATCACATCGAGGCGCGCTGGCTGGCCGCCGATCGACTGCGCCTGAGCGCGCCCGGGCGGACTCCGCTCGAGGTGGCGGTGCCCGATGCCACCGGTCAGCAGCTAGGCGTGACCATCTGGCGCGACACCCTGCAGGCGCCGGTCGCCGCCGAGGCCGATGCCTGGGTGAGCGACTTCCTCGGGCGCCGCTGCCGCCTGGTGTACATCGCCGAAAGCCATGCCCGCCAGATCAATACCGATTTCGCCGAGCCGGGGCAGAAGGTCCACTTCGCCGACGGCTTTCCCCTGCTGCTGACCAGCGAGGCCTCCCTGGCCGATCTGGCGGAGCGGGTGGGCAAACCGCTGGAAATGCTGCGCTTTCGGCCGAATCTGGTGGTGGAGGGCACCGCGGCCTATGCCGAGGACGGCTGGAAACGGCTGCGCATCGGCACGGTGGACTTCGCCGTCGCCTGTCCCTGTTCGCGCTGCATCGTCATCACCCAGGATCCGGTGACCGGCGAAAAGGATCCGGATCGTCAGCCACTGACCGCCCTGCGCGAATACCGTTTCCAGGACAATCGCATGCTGTTCGGCATGAACGTCATCCCCCTGGGGCGCGGCGTCATCGAGGCTGGCATGCCGGTAGAGGTGCTGGAATGACTCCCGTGCGGCGTGTGGCGCTGGTCAGTCCGGCAGGTGCGGTCAAGCAGGAGCTGGTCACCGCGGCGATAGAACAGCTGCAGGCGGCCGGCATCGAAGCGGTGCTGGGCGAGCAGGCGCTCAAGCGTCATCGCTATCTCGCCGGCACCGCCGAGGAGCGGGCCGCGGATCTGCACTGGGCCTTCAGCCAGGCGGACGTGGATGCGGTCTGGTGCCTGCGCGGCGGTTACGGATCCGCACAACTGCTGCCCTGGCTGGACTGGTCGCGCCTGTCCAGCAGCAAGGGCCGGCCCCTGATCGGCTATTCCGACCTGACGGTGCTGCTGGAAGCCTTCCATCGCCGCGGTCTCACCGCCATTCATGGTCCTGGCGCCCTGGACTGGGGGCGCCGCGACGAGGATCCGGCTACCCAGGCGGCCCGGACCCGCTCGCTGGAATCGGTCCTGGAGCTGTGCGCCGGTGGCCGTCCGGCCTGGCAGCTGGAGCGCCTGGCCGGTCCGGCCCAGGTGCCTGCCGGCGAGCTGATCGGCGGCAACCTGACCACGCTGGCCAGCGTGGTCGGCACCGCCGCGGCGCTGCGTCCCCACGATGGCGCCATCCTCATGCTGGAAGATGTCGGCGAGCCCTACTATCGACTCGAACGCAGCCTCTGCCAGTTGCTCGGCAACCTCACCGAGCACCGCATCGGCGCGGTCTGCCTGGGCACCTTCACCGACTGCCCGGCGCGCAACGTCGAGCAGTCGCTGGAAGAGATCTTCGCCGAATGGCTGGCGCCGCGCGGCATCGCCCTCTATCGCGGCCTGCCCAGCGGCCATGGCCCGGACAACCAGGCCTGGCCCTATGGCGCCCGGGTGCGCCTGGAAGCGGGTCGCCTGCAGGTGCTCTAGGCCCGACCGATCCTGGGCGGATCAGTCCGCCCAGGGCGAGGCCAGCTCCAGCTTGCGCAGCATCTGGCGCTTCTTGCTGTTATAGCCCTGCATCCGCACCAGCAGTTCATCCAGGGTGGCGACCGCCTTGAGGATGTGCGGGCCCTTGTTGAGCATCACGCATTCGGCGCGGACTCCGGTGGCGGCATCGGTGATCTCGGCGCGCGAAGGCGAACCCTTCTTGGCCAGATTCTCCAGCACCTGGGTCGCCCAGATCACCGGCACGTGGGCCGCTTCGCACAGGCAGAGGATATCTTCCTGCAGCGCCGCCAGGCGCTCGAAGCCGCCTTCCACCGCCAGGTCGCCGCGGGCGATCATCACGCCGAAGCCGCCGCGCTGCATGCCGGCCAGCAGCAGTGCGGGAAGGTTGTCGAAACCGCGGCGGGTCTCGATCTTCAGTACCACACCCAGGTGCTCGGCCTGCAGGCGCTCGAGTTCCGCGAGCAGCGCACGGACGTCGTCGGCGCTGTTGACGAAGGACATCTCGATGGCGTCGGCGTGCTCGGCGGCAAACGCCAGGGCTGCGAGGTCCTGTTCGCCCAGCGCTGCCAGCCGCAGGTTGCTCTGGGGAAAGTTGATGCCCTTGTCGCCCTTGAGCTTGGCGCCGCCCGGCGCGTGGGTGATACGGACCTGCAGCGCATCCTGATCGGCGCCTTCGATCACCCCGCCGATCTTGCCGTCGTCGAACCAGACCGGCTCGCCGCCGCGCACGTCGGCGAACACCTGGGGCAGGGTGCAGCCCAGGGTGGCGGGTGTCAGCAGGCGACCGCCGCTGTCCTGGCTGGCGGGCCGGCCGGGCGTCTGGTCGGCAGTCAGGATCAGCAGATCATCCTCGGCGAGGCGCAGGGCACCCGGCTGCGGGGCGAAATCACCAATGCGGCTGTGTCTCTTGCGCCCCTCGCGCGTGACGCTCAGACGCAGTCCGGGCGCAAGGTAGGTGGTCTTGGTCGCCTCCGCCCAGCAGCCGCGGTCGCCGACCTCGACCACCGTCCAGCGCCGTTGCGCCTGCCGGGTGTCCACTAGGCGGATGCAGTCGCCCACCTGCAGATCCTTCAGCCAGCGTTCGCCCGCTTGGACACTGGCGGCTGCCGGGGAGGGCGCCGGTCGCGGCTGGCGACGGCCGGTCAGCCAGATCCGCGCCGGCTGGCAGACACGGCCCTGGGCATCGCGTTCGGGCTTCACCTTCTGCACCGCCGCGCCCGTGGCGATGGGCCCGGTACGCAGCTTGGGGCCCGGCAGGTCCATGAACACCTTGCAGGGCCGGTCCAGCTCCGCGCTGGCACGGCGCACGTGTTCGATCATTCGTTTCCAGCTGGCCGGTTCGTCATGGGCGCAGTTGATGCGCACGCAATCCATATGCGCCGCCAGCAGATCCCGCACCAGGGAATAGTTGTCCGCGGCCTCGCGCGGCAAGGTGACCATGATGCGCACCTCCCGCTCGGCGGCAGGGGAGCCGAACAGCATGCGGGCGTGATCCGCCAGCGGGTTGGCGGCCTTGGCCGTGGGGCGGGCCGCCGGGCTCCCGCCGAGCAGTCGCTCCAGGGTGTTGATAAGGGTCGCCACTGCCGGCAGCACCGCGGCTTCGGAACGACCCAGCGACGACAGCCCCAGGGCGGAGAGGCGCAGCTGCAGGCCGTGCAGATCGCCCTCGCGCAACGCCAGATAGGCGAGCAGGTTTTGGGCGCTGGCGAGGTAGGCAGGATTGAGCGCCTGCCGATCCAGGCGCGGATCCGCGCTGGCCTGGTGCAGGGCATCCTGGAGGGCGCGCAGTTCAGCGAGGAGGGTGGCGAGATCGTGATCGGAGGTCCGGGAACGCGAGGTCGAACGGGGCGGCACGATAGGTCTCCAGCAGCGGGGCCCAGGCGAGACGCTCACCGGGCGTTCCTGTCTCGGACCCGTGACCGCCGGAGAAGTGAAAAGCCAAGTGTTGCCAGACATTAGCGGCAGATGGCCACTCATCGCGCAGGCCGCCGCTGGCGCCCATAGGGAGTCGGCCAGGATGCTGCTATGATGCGCGGCCTTGACGACCCCCGTTTTCAGGTACCCGCCATGGTGCAGATTTCCGAACGTCTCCTGGTCCAGGCCCATCTGGCCGCCAAGCAGCCCAAGGCGCTCGGGCCGGACGAGATCGCGGCCTACAAGACCGCCATCGCCCGCGAGCTCAAGGCGCAGAACGCGGTGCTGCTCGCCCACTACTACACCGATCCGCTGATCCAGGCGCTGGCCGAGGAGACCGGCGGTTGCGTCGCCGACTCCCTGGAGATGGCGCGTTTCGGCAATCGCCATCCGGCGTCCACCGTGGTGGTGGCCGGGGTCAAGTTCATGGGCGAGACGGCCAAGATCCTCAACCCGGAAAAGCGGGTGCTGATGCCGACCCTGGAAGCCACCTGCTCCCTGGACCTGGGCTGCCCGGTGGAGGAATTTTCCGCCTTCTGCGACCAGCATCCCGAGCGCACCGTGGTGGTCTACGCCAACACCTCGGCCGCGGTGAAGGCCCGGGCGGACTGGGTGGTCACCTCAGGCTGCGCGCTGGACATCGTCGAGCACCTGATGGACAACGACGAGACCATCCTCTGGGCCCCCGATCGCCACCTGGGTCGCTATATTCAGCGCGAGACCGGCGCCGACATGCTGCTCTGGGAAGGCTCCTGCATCGTCCATGAGGAGTTCAAGGCGAGCCAGCTGGAAGACCTCAAGCGGCTTTATCCGGAGGCGGCCATCCTGGTGCATCCGGAGTCGCCCGAGGCGGTGATCGAACTGGCCGACCATGTCGGTTCCACCAGCCAGATGATCAAGGCGGCCCAGACGCTGCCCAATCGCCAGTTCATCGTCGCCACCGATCGCGGCATCTTCTACAAGATGCAGCAGGCCTGCCCGGACAAGACCTTCATCGAGGCGCCCACCGCCGGCAACGGCGCCGCCTGCCGCAGCTGCGCCCACTGCCCGTGGATGGCGATGAATACCCTGGAGCGCACCCTCAACTGCCTGCTCGACGGCTCCGGCGAGGTGCTGGTCGATCCGGCGCTCATCCCCCGGGCGGTCAAGCCGCTCAAGCGCATGCTCGACTTCACCCAGGCGCTGCAGCTGAAGGTCAAGGGCAACGCCTGAGGGCGCGGCCCAGGACGCTAGCGCAGGATTTCTTCGCTCAGCTTGCGCTGGGCGATCATCTCCTGCTGGCGGGCATCGATCCGCGCGGCCAGCTGATAGTTGCTGGCGGCGCGCTGCTTGGCGAAGCCCAGTTGCTGGATGGCCTGGTTGTAGTCACCGGTGAGGGCGAAGTACTCGGCGCGTGCCTGGTGTACGCCGACCAGGTCGCCGGCCTGACCGCGGACGTCCGCCGCCTGATTCCACAGATCCGGATCGATCGGCCGCTGCTTGAGCAGCTTGTCGAGCAGTTGGCTGGCGGCCTTGGCCTGCTTGGTGCGGCCAAGCAGGTCCACCTGGGCCAGGCTCACCGCCAGATCGTCCGGATAGAGCTCCAGCAGTCGCTGTACGCGTTTCTGGGCGTCGGGCAGGCGATTGGCGGTGATGTCCAGGTCGACCTGGGCGAGGTTGTAGCTGATCTCGTCCGGCGCCTTGCGCAGCAGCGGCGCCAGGGTGTCCCGCGCCTCGTTGAGCTGGCCCTGCTTGGTCAGGCCCATGGCCAGGCCGTAGCGGACCGCGTCGTTGTCCGGGTTTTCCTGCAGCTGGGCTCTATAGCGCTTCACCAGCAGGCCGGCGGTTTCCTCGAAATACATCTGAGCCCGCACCTTCATCAGCTGGAAGCGCTTGCTATCCTCGACGCCGCCCTTGGGAAAACGCTCGGCACGCGCCTGGGTATCGGCGATCCGGCTATCGGTGACCGGGTGGGTCAGCAGGAATTCCGGCGGGGTACGGTCATAGCGATACTGCCGGGCGAGCCGACCGAACATCTCCGGCATGGCGCGCGGATCGTAGCCGGCGCGCTCCAGATTGACGATGCCGACGCGGTCGGCCTCCTGCTCGTTGAGTCGGGAAAAGCGCAACTGGCTCTGGATGGCCGCCGCCTGGGTCGAGGCGATTGCGGCGATTCCCGCATCGCCGCCGCCTGCCGCGGCGGCCACGATGCCGGCGAGCAGGGCCGCCATCAGCGGCAACTGCATGCGCTGCTGGTTTTCCACCCCGCGGGCGAAGTGGCGCTGGATGAGGTGACCCAGCTCATGGGCCATGACCGCCGCGTACTCGGCTTCGGTCTCCGACTTGAGGAACAGCCCGCCATTGACCCCGATCACCCCGCCGGGCGCGGCGAAGGCGTTGATCTCGGGATCCTTGATCAGGATGAAGACCAGGCGGTGGTCCTGCAGGTCGCTGGTTTCGGCCAGCTTGTAGACGGTCTGCTCGACGAATTGCTTGAGCTGCGGATCGTTGATGGCCGGGACCTGGCCGCGCAACATGCTCAGCCAGGCGCGGCCCATCTGAAACTCCTGCTCGGGCGAGACGATCGAAGAGCTGGCATCGCCCAGTGACGGCAGATCGTTCGCTCCCTGCGCCAGATGGGGCGCGGCGAGCAGCGCCAGGGACAGCAGGGCAGGGCGCAGGACGTTCATGGCAAGACTCGTGGCCGCAAAAGGGCTACTTTAGCGGCCCGCCGTCTGGGTGCCTAGCAAGCCCGGGCACTGACCTAGCCCCCAATGGAGAATCTCATGGCCGATCTGAGCCAACCCTACACCGGCGCGGTGACCGCCCAGCTGGACGCCAGTGGCCTGAGCTGCCCCATGCCGCTGCTCAAGGCCAAGCTGGAACTCAACCGCCTGTCTTCCGGCGAGGTGCTGGCCGTGGTGGCGACCGATGCCGGGTCGCAACGCGACTTCCGTACCTTCGCCAAGCTGTCGGGACACGCCCTGGTGGGCGAAGAGGTGGCGGGGGAAACCTTCCGCTACTGGCTGCGCAAGGCCTGATCAGGCCTTGTTCAGCGCCTGGGCGGCGGCCAGGACCTCGGCGACGTGCCCGGGAACCTTCACGCCGCGCCAGATCTGGCGCACCACGCCTTCCCGGTCGATGAGGAAGGTGCTGCGATCCACGCCGATGTAGTCCTTGCCATAGAGCTTCTTCTGTCGCATCACGTCGAACAGCTGGCAGAGGGTCTCGTCCTTGTCGCTGATCAGCTCGAACGGAAAGCCCTGCTTGGTGCGGAAATTCTCGTGGGTGCGCAGGCTGTCACGACTGATGCCGAAGACCTGGGTGTCGGCCGCGAGGAACTGCTCGTGCAGATCCCGAAAGCCCTGGCCCTGGGTGGTGCAGCCGGGGGTGTTGTCCTTGGGATAGAAGTACAGCACCGCCTGGCGACCGCGCAGGCTGGCCGGCGAGACCTCGAGGCCGCTGGTGGCCTGGGCCTGGAAATCCGGAAGCGGTTGGTCGAGGGTCACGCTCATGGGCAGCTCCTTGGGGGTTCCGTCAGTTGCTCTGCGGCCGCCAGGGCTCGATCAGGGCATCGAGATTGAGGGCGTCGGCGAAATCCAGGAACTGGTCGCGCAGCCAGCTGATCTGGGTGCCGGCGGGCAGGGTCACGGTGATGGTGGCGTTGAGCATGGTGCCGCCGGTCTGGGGCGCCTGGTAGGAATCGCAGACCAGGTTCTCCACTTCGATCTTGTGGTCGGCGAAGAACTGGCAGAGCTCGTTGAGGATGTCCGGGCGATAGGCGGCACTGACATAGACGACGTACGGCAGGGCCTGGGGGCGATTCTCCAGGGCGGCGCTGCGGGTGACGCCGACGGTGAAGCCGTGACGCTTGCCGAGGCCGGCGAGGCCGCCTTCGAGGCGCGCCAGGCCGTCCCAGTTGCCGGAGACCTGCAGGATCAGCGCGCTGTATTCCCCGTGCCGGCTCAGCCGGCTGCTGACCACTGCGCAGCGGTTGTCCATGCAGCTGCGGTAGAGCACGTTGGTCAGCTCCATGGGGTTGGCGCCCAGCGCGCTGATGACGAGAAATTGTTCGCGAATCGGGGGGGTGGCGGACATTAGGCTTCCTGGCAGGGGGAATTACAGACTGGCAAAGGCGAAAGGGTAGCGAAAAGCGCTCGCGGGGGGAATGCCCGTTGGGGGCGCGTTGCTTGTGCTGGCGCAGAGGCGTCAGTACCATTACCGCTCTCTTTTTCCGGCAGGAGCGGTTGCATGATTGCGGGGAGCATGGTGGCGCTGGTCACCCCTATGGACGCCCAGGGGCGTATCGACTGGGACAACCTGACCAAGCTGGTGGACTTCCATCTCGCCGAAGGCACCGACGCCATCGTCGCGGTGGGCACCTCGGGTGAATCCGCCACGGTCGACGTCGACGAGCACGTTGCCGTGATCCGTCATGTGGTCGAGCAGGTCAAGGGCCGCATCCCGGTCATCGCCGGCACCGGTGGCAATTCCACCCGTGAGGCCATCGACCTGACCCGCGCCGCCAAGGACGCGGGCGCCGACGCCTGTCTGCTGGTCGTGCCCTACTACAACAAGCCGACCCAGGAAGGGCTGTACCAGCACTTCCGCATGATCGCCGAAACCGTCGCCATTCCGCAGATACTCTACAACGTGCCGGGCCGTACCGCCTGCGACATGCTGGCCGAGACCGTCGAGCGCCTGGCCAAGGTGCCGAACATCATCGGCATCAAGGAAGCCACCGGCGACCTGGCGCGCGCCCGCGACATCCTCTCCCGTGTGGGCAAGGACTTCCTGGTCTACTCGGGCGATGACGCCACCGCCGCCGAACTCATGCTGCTGGGCGGCAAGGGCAACATCTCGGTGACCGCCAACGTCGCGCCGCGCGCCATGAGCGAACTCTGCGCCGCCGCCATGCGGGGCGATGCCGACACCGCACGCGCGCTCAACGAACAGCTGATGCCGCTGCACAAGAATCTGTTCATCGAATCGAATCCGATCCCGGTGAAGTGGGCCCTGCATGAAATGGGCATGATCGACGCCGGTATCCGCCTGCCGCTGACCTGGCTGAGCTCGCGCTGCCACGAAGTGGTACGTCAGGCCCTGCGTCAGGCGGGAGTGCTGGCGTGATTAGGAAGCAGTCGATGAAACGTGTTCTGGGTTTGACGACGCTGGGTCTGGCCGTGGCCTCCGCCAGTGGCTGCAGCTGGGTGTGGGGCGAGCATGGTTATTTCCGCGATCGCGGCAATGACTATCTCGAAGCCCGCGAAACCGGCCCCATGCAGGTGCCGACCGATGTCCAGGCCAAGCCGATGGATCCGCTGCTGCCGATTCCGGCCAACGTGGCCGATACCCAGAATCGCTCCTATGGCTTCGAAGTGCCGAAACCCCAGGCGCTGGCCGTCCAGGGCAGTGGCAACGAACAGTTCAGCGTGCAGCGCAGCGGCAACGCCCGCTGGCTGGCCGCCCAGAAGGTCCCCGCCAGCGTCTGGCCGGTGGCCCGTCAGTACCTGACCGACAACGGCTTCCGCATTGCCGAAGAGCGTCCGCAGACCGGTGAGATCATCACCGCCTGGCAGGCGCCCACCGAGCTGTCGACCCCGCTGGCCCGCAGTCTGAGCACCAACGGCCGCCTGCAGCCGGGCAACGAGCTGCGCACCCGCCTGCGCATCGAGCCGGGCGTGCAATCGGGCAGCAGCGAAATCTTCATCCAGACCCAGACCCGCAGCCAGGGCAGCTCCAGCGAGCCGTCCTGGTCCAGCAGCCAGAACAGCTCGGCACTCGATGACGCCCTGCTGAATCAGGTGCTGGCCGGCCTGGACCGCAGCGAGCAGGGCAGTGGCTCGGTCTCGCTGCTGGCCGCCGGTGGCTACGACACCCCCGAGCGCGTGACCTACGAGGTCGACGGCAGCGGCGTGCCCATGCTGGTGCTGGAAAGCGATCTGAATCGCGCCTGGTCCAGCGTGGGTCGCGCCATCGAAGGCGCCGACATCCGCGTCGACGACATGGATCGCAGCCTGGGCGTCTACTACGTGAACATCGCCGAAGGCGCGCAGAAGCCCGAAGAGCGCAAGCCGGGCTTCTTCGGCCGCATGTTTGGCAAGGGCGAGACCAAGGAAGAGGAGGACGCCCGCGCACGGCGCTTCCAGGTGCGCCTCACCTCGGTAGGCAACACCGTCCAGGTCACCCTGGACAAGACCATCAACACCGCAGCACCCCAGGACATCGCCGAAGGCGTGCTGAAAAAGCTTCAGACGAGCATGCAGTATGCGCTTCGCAATCCTGGGCAGCGGCAGTCGGGGCAACTCGACCCTGGTGCACAGCCATAACAGCTATGTGCTGATCGACTGCGGCTTCTCCCTGCGGGAAGCCGAACGTCGTCTGGCCCGGCTGGGTGTAGTACCTGCCCAGCTGGATGCCGTCCTGGTCACCCACGAACACTCCGATCACGTGCAGGGCGTCGAGCTCCTGGCGCGCAAGCACGGGGTGCCGGTCTATTACAGCGCCGGTACCGGGCGCGGCCTGCGCAAGCCGGTGGCCGCCCAGGGCCTGCTGGTGGACGGCGAACGGCTGGTGCTGGACGCGCTGGAAGTTACCGTGGTGCAGGTGTCCCATGACGCCCTGGAGCCGACCCAGTTCGTCTTCGACGATGGCCGCAAGCGCCTGGGCGTGCTCACCGATCTCGGCGAGGCCACCCCTGGGGTGCTGGCGCATTACCGTGGCCTGGACGCCCTGGTGATCGAAGCCAACCACGACAGCAACATGCTCGCCGCGGGCCCCTATCCCTATCACCTCAAGGCACGGGTCGGCGGGGTGCGCGGTCATCTCAACAACCGGCAATCGGCCGAGCTGGTGATGGAGCTGGCCTGTCCGGGCCTGCAGCATCTGGTGCTCGCCCACCTGAGCGAGAAGAACAACAACCCCTGGCTCGCCCGCGCCTGCTTCAGCAATGTGCTGGGCTGCGATGCGGACTGGCTGCAGATCGCCGATCAGCAGCAGGGGCTGGAGTGGCAGGCCATCGCCTGAGGCGCTGACCGGCTTTCTTTCGCGGTCGGGCACTGCTGCACGGCCAAAAGATCCACGATCCTATGTAAACTGCGCTTCCCGGCTGTACTCGTCCCGAACCGGTCGTCTCACCTGCGTTCGTCCACAGCCTGCAAGCCCTTCGAACCGGAGTCCAAGATGGAAAAACGCGCAGAACTCTACCGTGGCAAGGCCAAGTCGGTATTCACCACCGACGATCCCGATCGCCTGGTCCTGTTGTTCCGCAACGACACCTCTGCCTTCGATGGCGAGCGCATCGAGCAACTCGAGCGCAAGGGCATGGTGAACAACAAGTTCAATGCCTTCGTCATGCAGAAGCTCGAAGCGGCCGGCATTCCCACCCAGTTCGAGCAGCTGCTGGGCGACAACGAATGCCTGGTCAAGAAGCTCGAGATGATTCCGGTGGAATGCGTGGTGCGCAACTTCGCCGCTGGCAGCCTGGTGCGCCGCCTGGGCGTGGAGGAGGGCCTGGAGCTGACGCCGCCGACCTTCGAACTCTTCCTGAAGAACGATGCGCTGCACGACCCCATGGTCAACGAAAGCCATGTCCAGGCCTTTGGCTGGGCCACTCTCGACCAGCTGGCCGAGATGAAGGCGCTGACCTTCCGCATCAATGACATCCTCAAGCAGCTGTTCGACGACGCCGGTCTGCTACTGGTCGACTTCAAGCTGGAATTCGGGCTGTTCCACGGCAAGGTCGTGCTGGGCGACGAATTCAGCCCGGACGGCAGCCGCCTGTGGGATAAGGAAACCCGCAAGAAGATGGACAAGGATCGCTTCCGCCAGGGTCTGGGCGGCGTGATCGAGGCCTACGAAGAGGTCGCCCAGCGCCTGGGCGTCCCGCTCTAAACGCAAGCCGCTGATACCAGAGCTTTTTTTGCAATTGCTTGTTCGCTTTTGCACGCATGACTGGTATCATGCGCCGCGTTGGAGAGATGCCGGAGTGGTCGAACGGGACGGATTCGAAATCCGTTGAGTCAGCAATGGCTCCTAGGGTTCAAATCCCTATCTCTCCGCCATTTATAGAAAAGTCCTCTAAATCAATGGTTTAGGGGGCTTTTTGCTTTCTGGGTTTACTACTCAGTTTTACTACTCCCGATAGGACCGACCTTCCCTTGCCATTGGAGAAGGCTTTCCATGGGCTCTTGCCAGCGTCTCCCGGCGTTGTGGGCATCGAGAATAGCTTGAGTCCGATCTAGCTGCTCTTGGGCCAGCGTCGTATCGCCACCTTCCTCTCTGATCCTATCCCTTGTCACCCTTGCCTGATCCAGCATGGCTACGATCTTGTCTGTCACTTCGCTCATAAGCACCTCCTAGTATCCTGTCTTTAGGCTAGCACCTATTCTGAACAGCGTTCCTCTTCTGCTATATTCTAGCTTTGCGAAGGAGCGTTTTGATGTTTAGAGCAAAATTTATAAATGAAATTAGAAGAATACTAGACAGTAGTAGGTTCAGTGCTGCAGATTTTTCTATGAAAACCGGCAGGGAACCACTGTTGCTTCTAGACTTTATACCTGATCCAAAGTTTACTTTTCGTGTGGATGAGGCCTCTAACCCGATAGGATTGGGCGGCATACAGTATAAGGTTAGCAATTCTCCAGGTCTATATTGGGCTAATGAGGAGCGGTTTATTACCGATATAGACGATGTCTTAGACTGTATAAATCGGTGGGTGACTTATCTTTACGAAGATTTGAAATGTATATCGCCTGTCTATGATGAGCTTGAGATGCTGCGTGCGAAGCTTGAGGAACATGTACAAAGTAGCATTGAAGAACCTGATCAGATGTTCTCGCCAGAGGAAATTCAGCGGATTGTGGAAAAGCTGGGTGACCTAGAAGAAAGAATCTTGAAGATGGAAGAAGAATCAAAGATAAGTAAGTCACAATCTGCCGAGGCTCAAGCTGATATCCAAAAAATTATCACAGGTGCTCACGATCTTCCGAAGGGTATTTGGTATAAAACTGCTTGCACTAAGGTATGGAAAATTATTACCGGCGTGTCTTCCTCTAAAGAGGGGAGGATGGTTCTAACACAGGTAGCTCAAAAAGCTCTAGGTGTAGATACCAATACTCCTTGATATAGTAGGTGTCAGGAGGGAGGCTAACCCCCTCCCTTTCTTTAGGCAATGAGCTTTGTAGCTGTATCCCCACCACAAAGCTCATTCAGAGCGAATAGAAATTTCTCCTCATTTCCTTCCTTTACTGCCTGTTCTGCCATGAACAAGAGGCATCCTTGCTGCCACAGCTCGTCAGGTACTTCTTTGCCTTCAGCCTGGTAGGCTTTGATGGTGATAGCGAGTTGATTCTTTAGGTCGTCTAACATTTCTTAATTTCCTATAATTTGATTAACGTAAAACTGCTGGAGCCCTTGGTATATCTACGTTTGAGCATGATACTGTTATACATTTAATATAAGCGGGCAGTGTTATCGGTAGGTGTTATTTTGATTGCCGGAGGCATGTGGACCCTGCTGGAATCCATTCATAATGACGACAGGCTTCTTCTCCAAAGCTTCAACACGTTGCTCAAGAAGACGAATGGATTTTGAGTTGTTGAATTGCGTTTCGTCCTGCTGCTGGCGAAGGGCGTTGAATTTAGTCTCCAACTCGTTCTGAATACTGAACAGGCTACGTTCTGTCTTCACCTGAAGAGTTTCAATCTTCCCAAGAATCTCAGTACGAGTGTTCTGGTTTTGGTATAGCTGAGCGCAGACAAGCAGGCTTAAGACAATCTGTGGAATTGCCATGAATTTGTTAAACTTGTCCAAGGTCATAGCAGCACCTCGACGAGACGACTAATGACAAGACTTGAGCCGATACGGTTAGCTTTCTCAGCCTTTAACAACTGAGTAAGAAATGGGCCAATACTTTGATTGGGATACTTCTGATTGAAGAGTTGAACAAGCTTAGCGGGTAGTTCAATACTGGTGCGTTTGTCTTTAAATACGTAATTTACGAAAACTCGCATAATAGTAACCTCGGATATGATGATTTTGATGTTTTAAATACAGTGTTAATGCGGCTTGGAGAGGGCTAAAAAGTGCAGGTAAGGGGGTAGCCAGGGGTGCAGATTTTTTACCCCTACAGAGCGCATTCTACGGCGTTATAGATACTTGTTTAGATAGGCTTTAGCGACAGTGACACCACAGAGAAACTTATCGTTTAAGGCGTGTTCGTCTGCGTTCGGATACTGAGCAATCCAAGAGGCGATAGTTGCTTCACGGCTGGAAGGTGCAACGTCTTCCGTATAGCGTGGGACAGTGGTGCGAAGCTCTGAGTCTTTAGGGTTAACCTGATCGTTCAGATATTTTGACTTGAGAGCTAAATCCCCAAGGTCAGGACAGATATCACCATTCTTAGAAAGCCACTTAAAATAGCTATCTACGCTTTTCTCTGATGCTGGAATAAAACGGTAGTGATCACTTTTGGCAGGCGTATAGCTTGAAGTGATGATACCTGCGACAAGGTTTGATTGTTTGTGAAGAATAAAGTATTGCATTCTTGTTCTCATAAAAATGCCCCAATCAAGGGGCCGTATTGTTGTTGTGGTTAGGGAGTATTGGTGAACGTTAACGTCCGATCTGGGGATATTGGATCATCGTGTCGGACCAGGAATTTTCTTGCATACGGCGGGCGATATCACCCATACGACTCTCCAGTTCACTGCCAAGCTCATCGACGGAAAGATTGGTGCCGTTTATCTGGATGGCACCGTTCTCAATGACAAGATGATTGTCTACGTTGGTAGTATTATGAGACTGGTAATTCTGCTGCATGCTCTGCATTAAATCGGCAGTGCTTGGAGTATTTACAATTGGATTTTCTCCGAATTGAACCGGGTTCGTCCAAGGCAATGCCGCTGGCATCTGAAACTCATTGAAGGGAGTCTGGTAACTTAGCTTGGGTGGCTGGTACGCTTTGAAGTCTGGAACCCACCTGTTGCCAGGAGTGCCTTGCTCGGGTCCCATAATTTGATCGTACAAGCTGGCTGCACCATCCTTTACTCGCTTTAGAACAGGGTGGTTCTCCCAAAGCCAGTTAATCCCTTGAAGGCCTGGGTGGTGATCAGCGTAGTTTTGGGCAGCGTCAGGTAGCTTCTCCTTCACCGTCGCTAAAGCTTTCTCTGGTGAAATGTTGCCTTTAGCGATGCCACGCATCCGCAGGGCGAAGTCAGACGTTGATTTGTAGGCCTCCCCGAAGCTTTTGACGAGGCTTAGGGCTGCCGGCTGTAGGTCTTGAGCAAAGGTGTTAATCGCGTTCAGAGCACGCTGGAAACCTTCCTCCAGGCCTTGCTGACTCGCTTCGTCAATCGTCCTATCTCGGGTGTTCAGAGTACGGTTTAGCTCGGCCTGTGAGGTGCTGGTACTACGTTCCAAGGCGGCTTGGGCGTTCCTGCTGCCAATCTGTAGTGCCTTTAGTACAACGTCGGTTCCGACGATGCCTGCCTTCATATCGGCACGGAGCTGGATCATTGCGGCTTGGCCCGTCTTACCGCTTTTACGGATCTCAGCGTTGGCTTGAGCTACCAGGGCGGGGAAGGTGGGATCGTGCTCTGCGGCTTGGCCGAAAAGCTCCTCAGACTGGACCCTGCCCTTGCTGATCATCTGAATTACGGCAGTGCTCAAGCCCTTCATACGCTCATTGGTAAGGTGCAATGTCACTGCGTGTTCGTTGAGCTGTGTCCAGGCATCCTGTGATTGGGCGTACTTCAGGCCAGCAGCGTGACCACCAGCGAGCATAGAGGCATAGCCGTTCACCTGATCCGTAGCACGAAGGCCGAGGCGATTGCTCTCGTTCCACACGTACTCGTTGGCGTTGTCTGCTCGCTTCTGATTGATCTTGGCGCTAGGGGATGTACCTACCACGTTGGCAATCAGATTGCGGTTACTGAGCTGTTGAGCATTGGCGTTGAATAGAGCAGTGGTTCCGCGATAGGCGCCATAGCCGAGTGCAGCCGGGGCAAGCCATCGAGGGACAGCGGCCAATACAGCACCGCCAGCAGCGCCATTACCTTCAACCGGCTGCATCCCAGCAGCGTGAGCACTACGCGCCACCTGGCGAACTGCCTGACTGACGGGGCTACGTTCGATAACCGTCTTGATTTTCAGCGACTGGGCTGACCACTCTGCACGCTTGATAGCAGAGGAAAGGCTTCGGTTGAGCTTCACATTGTCGATGGTGAACCGCTCCATCTTGAACTCAGTAAGCCGGCTAATCTGGTTCAAGGATTTCTGGATCTGCTTTTGAAATTGAAGGCTGTTAAATTGAACCTTTGGCATGACCACGAGGCTTTTGCCAAATTGCTCTTTGAGCTTTAGCATCATGGCTTCGAGGCGTTGCATTGCCTGTTCTGCTTGACGTAGCCGGCTCTTATTAATGACGAATCCGAATTCGCTATAAAAGCTTGATATTTTGGTTCCTGACATGAAATTCACTCTGATTTGAGGTGGTAATGAGTTTTTTTGAGGATTTGAAAAATACAAAGGTTTCTGATGTTGCGTTTTATTTGATTTTTGTTATGGCCCAAATAGCGCCCGGCACGTCTTACGCAATGTACTTTTTTATGGATGTATTTAAAGAGCTAGATGGTTGGAAGGCGGTTTTCATGATTATTGCTTTCAGTTCGCCTTTGACATTCTTGGCGATACTTTTCACGTATCTGGGAAACATGCAGGGTTTCTCATATGAAGAGCGGCTAAAGCCTATGGCGTTTTACTCGTGTATCGTAGCCGTCTCATCTAGTTATCTTGCTCTAATGGTAAGCTCGACTCTAAACTGGGGCTTTGAACTTACAGCGGGAGTTGCAGGGATGGGAGTTATGGTGCTTTCATTTATAGCGGGATTCTGTAGTCGCTTTGACTAAAGGGCTTCCCTGCCCGAATTTGGTATTTACTTGGCGAGCTGATAAGCAGCTTTGAAATTTTTATCTTTCAACATCTGATCCAACGTTACATCCTTGCCGCCGTACTGCTGGGCGAGTTTGTAACTCAGCATCGTCAAACCATCAGCTTGCACCAGAGTTACACCTACACTCTTTAGGAGAGAAGAGACATCCATTGAGATTTTGGTGGTGGTTACGCGACCATCTGCTGCAACAAGAAAGGCATCAACCATCGGGGACATAGCCTTAGCTTTGGTAATTCCAGCTTGTTCCATCAGCTTTTTAGTCTTGGCCAATGTCTCAGGATTTGACCTAAGTTCAAGATCCTTGGTTGGTTTGGTCTTAAGGACCAAGTGCTCGATACGATTATTAGAGAGAAGCTTGTCGGCCCGTGAGCGTTCGGAGTCCTTAGGGAAAAGTTTTGACTTAAGCATTATTGAATACCTTCTTCTTGTAGAATTTGTTGGAAGGCTTTCTCTGCCTGATCCACTAGTTTTGCGTCTTTATCAGCAGCCTGTTTAGCAGCTTTATCAGCCTCTTTCTGCCGCTCAGCGTCGATAAGCTCTTGCTTGAGTTTTACCTTGTATACCTTCTCGTTCTGCTCCACAGCAGTGATATAGTTAGCCATCACCATCTCTTTGATAAACTCCTTGTCTCCGTTCTGTAGGGTTTGGGGTTTCTCAAGATAGAAGGCGTAGTTCGGGCCGGAATGAAGAGGCTTTCGCTTTTCGGGATAAGTGAACCCGTCTTTTGATAGTTCAATCACTGCGTTAACAGCAGATTCGAAGTGGCCTGCATTCACGAAGATTTTGTTGTAGTTCAAGCCAGGCTGCGAATAGAGGTCGTAGGCTCGATCAACCAGAGTCTTAAGCTCAGCAGAGTTGAACTTGTAGGATTCTGTCTTCAGAGGAAAGCTGTAATCCGCTTTGAATTGATCGCGAGTAGTGTAGTTAGTAGTCATAATATTTAACTCCGATATTGATTTTAGGTTATTGAAGGCATAAGGCAGCCTTCAGGCCATTAGTCTGATTAGGACTGAATTAGATTTAATTGATTAAAACGTAAAGTGTGGCGGGGGTATGAACGCTAAAACGGAATGCTTCCTTCGCTCTCATCCAACTTGTTTAGCATCCATTCCATTCCAGCGGCTTCTGCTAGTGTTTTAGGTGCTGATGATTTATACGTTGTGGCTTTGTATTCAACGAACGCACCGGCCTCAATAATGAATCGCTTTGCCTTATGTTTGAATACAGTTTGGTTGTCCACATTGGTGATGGCTACTTGGTTCTTATCGCACCAAAATTCCATCTCCTCGCTCACTGAACCGTTGGGCTTAAACCGTTTAGTAGGCGCAGTGGCAAATGGGCACGCATTCACTGGCTTCTGTTGCACTACCTCAGCAGGAAATGTCTCCCACTCCTGATAACTGCTTGATTCATTCTCAACATAAAACTCAATGCCCTCATAATCTTCCAGCGGTAGGGATTCATTTACCCAAGTCTCTCCAGCGGCTTCAAATTCAACGTATACCTCAGGCTGAGCGTTGGTATACGTTTGTTCTAATCGTTCAGCCTGCGAGCTAACAGAGGCCTTCTGAGTGACGTTCTCACGCTGTACCAAAACTAGGTCTTTAGTGATCTTGTAGCTATTGGATTTATGACCGCCTACACGGATCTGATGGATTTCCAGATACCCGGCAATACTTAGATCTTTGAAAAGTCGAATCACTGTCCGCTCGCTTACATCACAAGCGATAGCAATATCTGCCTGATTGTCGAAATAGTCTTTATTACTGTCTTTGAAGAATTTATAGCGGTCCAGCACGTAATGCCAAACTAGCTTCTGCTCTGCTGAGAACCGCTTGGCTTCACCTGTCTTTGGGTTTACCCAAGATGTTGCAGATAGGATAGCCTTATAGGCTGGTAGGTAAGGGCAGAGTTCTTTTTCAGATTTGGCAAATAGCTGGGTCTTGTTCATTTGTGTCCTCATTGAGACGAAGTTGTTTGTATAGTTTGTTGATTAGCTTATTGGCGCAATGACCAGGTGAATCGGTTTCAAATACTTCCATCAGCTTCATTAACTGGGCTGTAGCTTTAGGGCTCAACCTTACTCTGATACTGTCATTCATTATCTATTCCTAATTATTAAATCTAAGAGCCATGTGACATGGAGTCACTTGGGTATCTATTTCTCTATAGCTCTAAGGAGCTTCAGCACAACAACGATGTATAAAGGTTAAGAACTCCCAATACCACAGGCAAGCACCAAAGCATGAGTTAGCACAGAAAGAATATTAAGATTAAGGAGAATGTTCTTTGCTTTTGGTCTTTCTCTATATCAGGATCTGCGTGTGAAGCTCGTAGACCGTAGCTAAGCATTCCTGAGCTTCTTAGTATCTAAGTCATAATTTTGTTTCTCCTTTCTTTAGTATTCTTATATCTTTATTATTTGATCATTATTACTATAGTGACTCTGTGTCACATGGCTTTGGACATGAAGTCACATGGCTACTGACTCTGTGTCACTTGGCTGTCATTCCTCTTCTTCTCTTTGTTTAAGAAGTTCGAATCCTTTTGCTGGACCTTCTCTAGGTGCTACCTTCTGGCGCCATCGATGAAAAGCCACATGACACCTAGAACTGCAAAGTTTTTTACTGCTTCTGGTGGTTGGCATATCCTGTCTGCACCATTCGCACTGTTTTGTAATTATCATTTTCATACCATTTGTTGTAAGAATAAGGTTTTTCGGGCATAAAAAAGGCATAGTTTTTAGGCTATGCCGAGGGGTTGCACTAGGTGTTTGGAGTATAAAAGTGCCAGCTTCTATCTGATGTTTAATGACATAGCTGGCTGCTCACACGTATTCATTACCCATAGCGCTGCCGCCACCTGCTGAAGAACTGGTAGTGAGGACAGGTGCGAGAACAGAGCTTGGATAAGCGAGCGAGGAGGATAGAACTCCCACGACCACCTTACTTGAGGCGAGATGGCGGACCTTATACAGTAGAAACAAAAATACCCAACGCATGGCTGGGTAAGCTTATATTTGGTGGAAATTAACTTTTAAATGAAAGCCTAAGACGTTGCCACTCATTCCAGCAGTCTTCGGCAACTATGTCGTCAAACCCACGACCTTCTTCCATTTCCATTGCGGCTTCAAAAGTTAACGCAATGCACGTGGCTTGATCGCGAATGCTGAATACTTCAGACTCAGTAAGTGGCGATCCTTTTGCTTTCTCTGCGTTTTGTAAAACTACCGAAAGCGCCGGAATAAATACAAGATAAAGTTGTTCCGTCATCTTTAGCTTATCCTTTTCCCTTCACTCTATTATACATCTAAATTTGATTTTTAGCAATTAATAAGTTGCACACCCAAACCTATCGGGCGCCGTTAACTTTCTCTGTCCCTATAACAATATTATAACCCGGATTTCTTAGTTTGCAAATAGTTAATTGCATAGTGCTAAACTTTGATTTATATAAGAATCCAGTAATACCAAGGGTTTGGACCATTTATCCTTACATAGCTATCCGACGAACGGTATTATTTGTAGTAATGCTTTCCTGCTTCAAGACCCCTTTGCTGGAGAGTTTCATCTATTATTGTAATTTCATTGCGGATGGCTTGCTCTTTTGCATCTAGCTTATCGTATAGACCAAGCTTTGCTGTTAGCTCAGGGTCAGCGGTAAAATGTCTTAGCTTTTTGGAGCGTAGATCGTCAGCCTTCTCGGTTAGTCTGAAGCGATGTATAAGTAAAATCTCAGTGGGGTGCTTGTTGTATTGGCTAAGGCGCTTGGTAACTGGATCAGCAGGGGGCGTGTGCTGCGCCCTAGACTGCGACTGATCTTCCTTCTTTCTTATCCAAACAACGCCAAACGCCATAGCGACAAGAAGTAGTATCGCTAGAACTGCGCCACCAAACATGATGCTCAAGTTAAAGTCTCCAGGCTGTCAGCCCTATTCAGCCTAGCCTATTGACGGATATTTTCCACACCAAGATAGTTCGCTGCATTGTTAAGTGCTCCCCTGCATTAAGTAATAGAGCACTCGATGAATATAAAATATTCAGTATAGGCCACCTACAGACCTTTTGGTGCAACGCTGAGGAGGAGGAGGTAGCTGAGTAGTCAGAAACAACAAAGGGGCTCTAAGGCCCCTTGCAGCTCGCTGTAGACATGACAGTTACGTCTTAGCAATTCTGTACACGGTCGCAACACCACACCCACAAAGCTTGGCGATCTCATCCTTCGTATAGCTACCTTTGGATAGATAACCCTTTACCTTCGAATGCAGAGCTTCATCTACCTTTCTACCCGAAGGCTTCCACTCGGGATCGGCCTTGCGCTTGGCAGCCAAACCTTGCTGGATGCGCTCCACACGCTTCTCTTGATCCAAGCGAGCCATCGTCGCCATAAGATCGATCAGCATTGAGTTGATCACTCTGAGTATCCCGCCAGTGATGCTATCGCTGATGACTTCGTGTGAGGTGGGCAGGTCAACCACAACCAGGCGCAGGCCCTTATCTTCAATCTGCCGCTTGAGCTTGGTCCAATCCTGCTGACTGAGGCGGGAGAGACGGTCTACCGACTCGACTACCACTACATCTCCTTCCTGCGCATTTCCCAGCATCCTAGTCAGCTCAGGTCTATCAAGCTTGGTGCCTGAAGCGTTCTCGGTGTACTGGCCTACGACCTCCAATCCTTTCTCTGCTGCAAAGCTCTTAAGCAGTGCCTCAGCTCGTGTTGCGTCTTGGCGATCAGTGGATGCCCGCAGGTACAGATGCGCTCTCATTTCTATCTCCTATCGGAATTACAGATGTTTGATAGGACTTATGATAATCGATCATTTATCTACCATGAATGGGACTTCTGATAGATGGCTATCAAAAGGGCATCTGCTACCGGATTGCTATAGATATCTGATAGGCGAATGGCGATATATAGATCTGGTGGATTATTGCACTGAAATTGATAGATTTTATCAATTACAAGTTTGTTTGATGCCAACCTGCTGTAGAAATCGAGTTACCAATGCTTAGCAAATGGGGGGAGGAACAGTATACGGGCTACAGACGTGCTACAAGGTGCATTCTCACTGGATCGGTAGCGAGAGGTAGTTGTTACTCTATAACGTTAATTGATAGTTATTGGTTAATTTTTGATCAATTAAATTTGTAGCCAAGCTTCCCTATCGCAGCCTGCTTTTGAGCTACAGAGTGTCCGCCCGCGTAAACGTCGAAAGTTACGGTGCCTGTCTCATGGCCTACCAGCTCGGCAATGAGCACCCCTGGAACATCGGCCCTTTGCAACTGAGTCACCACCATCGACCGTACCGAGTGGAAGACGTGCTGAGGACTAAACCCCATAGCAGTCTTCAGACGCCCAAAGGCCTTGCTGAGTGAGTCAGAACGGACGCCATACTTGATGCCACCAGAGGAGGGCAGTAGATACCCCTCGCTAGGATTTGCCACTAGGTAATCAACCAGCGGGAACAGGTTAGGGTGAATCGGCACCTCTCGTATCCCGGCAAAGGTCTTGGCATCTTCGATGTTGAACACCCTGACACCATCAACCTCAATCACATGCTCAGGCTTGAGACGGCATAGCTCCTCGATCCGGCATCCCGTATAGCTACCAAGCTCGATCAGGGCAGTTAGGGTAGGGAGGTCATCTTCCTTGGCCCTCTGGTGAATCCTTGCTATCTCAGCAAGCGTGAAGGCACGGCGAGCAGTTTCCGCTTTCACCTTTCCTCTCACCTTAGGCAAGTCGTGTTCGGCAAAGGGATTGGCCTTGTCCTTAAAATCCTTTTTCCACTGACTGTCATAGCGTGTGGCCCACTTCCAGAAGGTGGACCCGGCAAGGAGATACTGAGCTTTGGTCTTGCTGGACAGCGGCAGGGACTCTAGCCATTCCGACACCGAATCAAACTCCAGCGGCTTTCCTTCGGCTGTCAGGTAGGCAGATAGCTTCTCAAGCTTGGACTGCTGCTGATCAATCGTCTTTGCGGGTAGACCTGCCTTCTCACGGAATGTACGGAAAGCAGCAATACGACTGGAGGTGATAGGGGAGCGCGGCTTGTACAGTTGTGGAGCTTGAACGATCCGCTTTGCTTCCTCTATCTCGCTAGGGTTCAGACCCTTCAGTGACGTCACTGCGACTGACTCAAGGAACGACCTGAACCGCTCGCTATGCTCCAGAGAAAACGACTCACCAGCCTTTTGCGCTTTCGCCATCTCTACAACGAGAGCGATCATCTGCTGTAGCTGCTCATCGGTTTGAATATCTAGCTTCTCGATAGGAACACCGAGGGCCTTGCTCATATTCGAGAGCAGGAATTGAGCAGGATTTTCTATAGGTGCGTCAGCGTAACCATGGGCGCGTAGTACCCCGTCCTTAGCGATGGCCTCAATTACCCTGGCTTGGCCGTGAAGCGTGTCTTGCCAATGCTCTGGCTTTACCTTCCTAGCTGCTGCTATTTGAGCCTTCCAACCGGCAAGGATAGGCAGACGTAGGTCCATAGCCTCCGCCTTGTTGCTGGTGCCAGTGGTCTTGGTGAGGGTGGTCCGGTTGCCAAAGGCGTGACGGACATCCTTGGGTACGATGATCCGAACGTACCAAGTGGATTCGCCTGCTTTCTGGATCAGATGAGTAGCTGCCATGACCATCCTAGGTGGCGATTTTACTACTCAGTTTTACTACTTAAGGGCTCGTAAGTCTAGGAATACGGCAGTTTCTGGCTTTGATATGCTAAAAAATAGAGTCCCTATCTCTCCGCCAAATACGGAAAACCCCGAGCGTGCCAGGCACCTCGGGGTTTTTTATTGCCTGCGGATTGGCTAGTCGATCTTGCGGGTAGGGGAGGCTGCAGGCGTCTGCGCGGTCTCTGCATCGGCTGGGCCAGGAGCGGAGAATTCCTGGATCCGCTGGTAATGGCTTAGCCAGAAACCCAGCTCCAGGGCCAGCGTCTTCTGCTCCAGGGGGGAGAGGGCGTTCAGGCCCTGGCGGATGGCCCGTTCGGCATAGTCGATGGCCGCCAGCTGGCCCGTCGTGCGCGCGGGACAGTTTCTGATGGCATAACGGAGCGCCTCTTTGCAGTCGCTATCCAGGCCAGTCATAAAAGGTCCTTGAGTGGATAAGGGGTTCACCGAGGCGCCGCCCTGGATGGCCAGGGCGGCTGCAGGCCCTGCTGCTGGCGATTCGCGAAAAGGCGTTCAGCCGGTCAGGGATCCGAACGCGACCAGGCGCGGCTGCCTGGGCACCGGGACCGTCCAAGTCCTTGTCAGGGCTGCGATTTCGACCACTCCTGGCGATCACGGTTGGCCGAATACTAGTTCGCCGGAATCGTCGTGAGCAGCCAATATCGCCTTGCCTGATGGGCGGTACCAGAACTTGTACCCTTGTTGTATCCGGCTCTGGAATGGCGGTCTTGCGTGATCTCGAGGCGATAAAGCGGCCGGCAGACCCGATGTCATCTTGTATGGAAGTTGGACGAAGCCGCGGCGCTTCATGTCGCATCCAGGGCCGTTTGCGGTAGCTGCGTACCGTCGAGCGGTAGGGGCCAGCGCCCGGGAATGGCTGGACGCCTCAGGCAAATGGAGCGATGCTGGAAAGGCACGCCTCAGAGCGTGCGACCTCCGATGGCCGAGCGGCAAGCGGCAGCCATTGGACGGTGGCTTCGGCGCATAACAATAAGAGGAGTCGAGCGATGTTCTACAAGGTCAGCGTGTATTCCCGGCCTGAAGATCGTGGGCTGCTGGTATGGCGGTGGAAGAAGCAGTTTCTCGGTGAATGGGTGGAGTCGCGTCAGGAATTCGAGGACTGCGACCACTGCGTCCACCATGCCCTGCAGGATGCCAAGGGGCAGAGCGTTCACCTCGAGACCGATCGCTGCACTCTCTATCGTTACCGCTTCGAAAGCATGCTGCATCAATATGGCAGCTGCTATTGCCTGAGCGGCGGCCGCTCGGCCGAAGCCGTCCTGGATCTCATCGCCCAGATCGAAGAGCGCCACAACGTCATCGTCCTGCGCGACGGCCAGCCGTTCTTCGCCCACTATCGAGCGGATCTGCAGGCCGAAGGCACGCTGGCGCCGGAGCTCTGGCAAGGTGTTGAATGGCGTGGTCTGGAGGGGCGCTTCGAGTACGTGCGCAACCGCAACTCGCCCTGGTTGCGGTAGCGACGGTCGGTCAGCGGCGACTCAGAAGGGCAGCAATTCCTGCCGCATGACGCTGATGTCGGTCGGCGCCTGGATGCCTACCTGCACGCGGTCGCCCTGCACCTTGAGGATGCGGATGTTGATGCCGCCATTGAATAGCAGATCCAGCACCTGTTCTTCATCGGCCACCGGCTTCAGGGAAAGGTTGATGATTTCGTCGGTGCGACGGGTCAAGACCAGATAAGACATGAGCATCCCTGCCATGATTTCAGGGCGCCGATGATAACCAGCTCCGCCTCTGGTGAGAATCAGTAGACAGATTGTTGGGCTCCGCCGGTTATCTGGCGCGATGTACGGAGCAACACCGACGCCCCAGTTGCCAGCGCCTTCCAACGAATCCCAGAGCGCCCGCAAGGACCACCAGCAGGTTGATGGCATTGGTCGGACCGCTGCCGTGATAACCCGCGAGCAAGGCGACCAGGGTGGTCAGAGCCCAGACGGAGATGGCGGCGGCGACGGCGGCAGCCATTTCGTTGAAGTCGGAATGCCCCGCCGGTTTCGAGCAGGGGTGCGGATCGCTTTCGTATTCTTCTGGCATGGGAAGCTCCGGCTGCTGTTCTTGTTGGAGAGTATCGCCGTGAGTCTTATCGACTGCTGATGAACAGTCTGGATGGGATCGATAGCGCGATCAGCGATTTTTTCCGCCGAACGGACGAGAGGTAGCGGCTAGAGCCCCGGGTGGTCAGCGCAAGCGGCCATGGCGCCGTTTCGTCTCCGGACAGCTCGTCTGACGGCTGACAACTGCCGCGGACAGGCCCGGTCACTGCAGTGTTCGACGTGACTAGCCTGGAGACCACCATGAGCGACGACAAGATCACTCTCACGACCCGCCAGGGTCATCCGGTACGGGACAACCAAAGCCTGCGCAGCGTGGGCGAGCGGGGCCCCGCCACGCTGGAAAACTACCAGTTCATCGAGAAGATCACCCATTTCGATCGGGAGCGGGTGCCCGAGCGAGTGGTGCATGCCCGGGGCACCGCCGCCCATGGCTGGTTCGAGGCCTATGGCACCATCGGCGACGAACCCGCCAGCCGCTACACCTGTGCCAAGGTGCTGACCAAAACCGGGGTGAAGACGCCGGTCTTCCTGAGGTTCTCCACCGTCATCGGGGCCAAGGAATCGCCCGAGACCGCGCGCGATCCGCGGGGCTTCGCGATCAAGTTCTATACCGAGGACGGCAACTGGGATCTGGTGGGCAACAACCTGAAGGTGTTCTTCATTCGCGACGCCATCAAGTTTCCCGACATGATCCATGCCTTCAAGCCCGACCCCATCACCAATCGCCAGGAGCCCTGGCGCTTCTACGACTTCGTCCAGCATCACCCGGAAGCGCTGCACATGGTGACCTGGGTGAAGAGCCCCTGGGGCATCCCCGCAGACTATCGGCACATGCAGGGTTCCAGCGTGAACACCTACAAGCTGGTCAACGACCAGGGCGTGGCGGTGCTGTGCAAGTTCTCCTTCGAGCCCAAGCAGGGCATCCGGAATCTCACCAGCGAGCAGGCGGCCGAGATCCAGAAATACGACGTGGGCCATGCCAGTCGGGATCTCTACGACGCCATCGAACGCGGCGATCATCCCGAGTGGGAGATGTGCGTGCAGATCATGACGGACGAGGCGCACGACGAATTGCCCTTCGATCCCCTGGACGACACCAAGCGCTGGCCGGAAGACCAGTTTCCCCTGTTGCCGGTGGGCCGGCTGGTGCTGGATTGCAATCCCTCGAACGTCTTCGCCGAAACCGAGCAGGCCGCCTTCGGCACGGGGGTGCTGGTGGAGGGCATCGACTTTTCCGACGACAAGATGCTGCAGGGGCGGACGCTGTCCTATTCCGATACCCAGCGCTATCGGGTCGGCGCCAACTATCTGCAATTGCCGATCAACGCGCCCAAATGCCCCTACGCCACCAATCAGCGCGATGGCCAGATGGCGCTGCAGGTGGATCGCAGCGGGAGCAATCCCCACGTCAATTACGAGCCCAGCTCCCAGGGTGGCCTGAGCGAGGCGCCGCGGCCGCAGCACGAGTATCGTCAATGGATCGAAGGCCATCTGGGGCGCTATCAATCCCGCAAGACGGCTGCCGACTACCAGCAGACCGGTGCGCGCTATCGCAGCTTCGAAGACTGGGAAAGGGACGATCTCATCGCCAACCTGGTCGCCGACCTGCAGGCCTGTCCCGCAGACATCCAGTTGCGCATGGTCTGGCACTTTTGGCACTGCGATCCGGACTATGGCACCCGGGTGGCCCAGGGCGCCGGCATCGACCTGGAAAGGGCCAAGGCGCTACCGAATCTGCCGGGCCATCCTGCGCCCAACGAGGACGTGGCTGAACCCACCTACCAGGGTGGGGAACGGGAGAGCCGTTGAGGGGGGGGGACGCCGTCGCCTGCGGCTGAAGCCGAGGCGACCCGGCGGACAGGCGCCGCCGGGGTCCGGCCCGCTCAATTCAGCGTTCTATCGCGTTCGAACCGCGCCCAGCAGCGGTCGAAGTCGGCTTGCCAGTCCGGCAGGGCGTTCGGCAGGACCGCTTCGACCTTGCTGCAGTCGAGACACGAATAGAGCGGTCGTGTCGCCGGCGTGGGGTAGTGTTCGGTCGTGGTGGGATAGAGGCGGGCACGCAGTTCGCCGCGTCGCTCCAGGCGCGCGGCGATGGCGGCGGCGAAGCCGTACCAGGAGGTCTGGCCCGCATTGGTCAGGTGATAGAGACCGCCGACATCCCCGTGCTCCAGCAGACGTTCGACCAGCTGGCGGGTGGCCGTGGCGATCGTGGGCGCCCAGGTGGGGGCGCCGAGCTGATCCTCCACTACGTGGAGTTCGTCGCGCTCGGCCAGCAGCTGGCGCATGGTGTTGAAGAAGCACTGGCCATCATGGGAGTAGACCCAGGAGGTACGCAGCACCAGGGCGCGGCCACCGGCCGCCAGTACCGCCTGTTCGCCCGCCAGCTTGGAGCGACCGTAGACGCTCAGCGGCGCCGGCGCGCAAGCCTCGGTATAGGGCTGATGCCCCCGGCCATCGAAGACGTAGTCGGATGAATAGTGCACGAAGGGGATATCCCGCTCACGCGCCAACTCGGCCAGGATCTGCGGTGCCCGGGCGTTGATCGCCTCGGCGCGTTCGATTTCCGCCTCAGCCTGATCCACGGCGGTATAGGCGGCGGCGTTGAGGATGAGGTCGGGTTCCAGCCGGTCGAAGGCCGCGCGCAGTTGCCCGGTTTGGGCCAGATCGAGATCCGCCTGACCCAGCACGGTCAATTGATGGGTGCTACCGAACTCGCGCTGCAAGGCGCGCGAAACTTGGCCGGAACGGCCAGTGATCACAATATTCATGAAAGCATGCCTGAACGTCTTCTGCGGAAGACGTACGTCCTGTCGATCGATTCCTGAAAAGCCCTGGGCTTTTCCCACACGAATCAACGCCTGCCGCGCGAGGCGACAAAACGGGGATTCCGATCATCTTTCCTGGGGAAAGATGGCAGCCGCAGACTATGGCGGAGTGGGCATCGACAGGATGGACAGGGTGGTCATGCTGGGACTCGAGCAAGGGTACGCGGCTAGGACTGCCGTCTGTCGGCAGAGTTCAGCGGGGTACCAGGGACAGTGGCAGCAGCTTGCCAAGCTGGAGTCCGGACGTCGAGGCAGTTAGCAGCGCGGTATGGAGAACCTGTTCAAGTTCGCGAATGTTTCCCGGCCAGGGATAGGCGATCAGCGCGGCTTCGTCCTCAGCCGTCAATTCCGGGGGTGTCCGGTCGAGACGTTCGGCATGCAGTCTGAGGAAATGCCGGGCGAGGGGGAGCAGATCGGCCGGTCGCTCGCGCAGGGGCGGTACCGCCACCTGCCCCGGCGCGAGGCGTTGCCAGAGGCGTTCGTCGAAGTGGCCGGCTGCGACGGCCAGCGCCAGATCGATACTGGAGCCGGCGATCAGGCGGACGTCCACCGAGGTGCGCTGACTGCTGCCGAGCCGCAGGATGCTTCCGTCGGACAGGACCTCGACCAGCTCCTCCTGCAGCGGGCGGGAGAGGTCGGCGATCTCGTCGAGATAGAGGCTGCCCCCGTGGGCGGTACCGAACCAGCCCACCCGACTGCCCGAGGTGCCGGCATAGGCGCGTGGGACATAGCCAAAGAGTTCGGCCGCAGCATGCCGACGACTGAGCGAGGCGCAGTCGAGGCTGCTGAACAGTCCGGTGCGGCCGCTGCGCTCGTGGAGCCGTCGCGCCAGCAATTCGCGCCCGGTGCCCCATTCGCCCGTCAGCACCACGGGGGAGGGGCGCGGCGCCAGGGCATCCAGGTGCTCGAGCAGTTGCCGCGAACGCGGGTCGGCGAAGGCCAGGGCCTTGGCGCGGATGGTCAGGGAGCTTTGTTGCTCCGCGGGCACGATCAGGAGGTCGGAGGAGAGCGTCGGCATGGCGATATCGCGGGCAGTCAAAGCCTCATCCTAGCGGCCATTTAATATATCTAAAAATAAGCTTTAGCTATTTTTTAATATCGATTGGTTTTTTGGGCGGAGCGCGATCCCTTGGTACTCGGCATGCAGGGAATCCCTGTGTCGGCCACGGGGTCTCTTGAACGGCCGGGAGACTCACTGTCTGGACGTTCTGTCGTGTCGCCCACTCGGCACCGCCGTCGTCAGAGTGAGGCGATCGGCGCTATCCTGCCGCTCCGGAACGAGAGGAAAAGACGTCACATGGCTTCCTTGCGTGCGCCCTGTCCGCCTGGCGTCTGTACCTGCGAGCGCGACGCCGTGCTGGCCGATCCGGCCGCCGATGCGCGGGCGCTGCTGCTCAATTGCCAGGAAGAACAGCGCCTGCTGGAGCGCCTGGAAAACGTCACCAGCGTGACCGATCTGCAGCGCCTGCAACGGCGCCTGCAGGAGCAACTCGGCATCCAGCTGGAGATCGAGCCGGGACCGGGAGAGGTACGCAGCGCGCGTGGCATGCTCATCGAGCTGCAGCCACGCCCGGGACTGTGTCGCAAGCTCCATCAGACGATACCGGCCGCGGTGCGCCGCGGTCTCAATCAGCGTCCGGAAGTGCTCTTCGCCCTGCTCAACGCCAACGACCTGCTGCGCGACGCCTGAACGCCTTCAGTCAGGCGCCTTGAAGCGGATCCAGGTCGGCGCATGGTCGCTGGTCTTTTCCAGGTCGCGTACCCAGCGATGCACCCCGGCTTCCTGCAGGGACTTCTGCAGCGCCGGACTCAGCAACAGATGATCGATACGCAGACCGGCGTTGCGCTGCCAGCGTTGGCGGAAATAGTCCCAGTAGGTGTAGATCGCCTCATCCGGATGGCAGGCGCGCAAGGCGTCCAGCCAGCCCTGGTCCAGCAGCCGTTCGAAGCAGGCGCGACTCTCGGGTTGCAGCAGGGCGTCCTTGCGCCAGGATTTCGGGTCGTAGATGTCATGGTCGGTCGGCACCACGTTGTAGTCGCCTGCCAGCACCACGGGATGCCCACTCGCCATCAGTCCCTGGGCATGCTCGATGAAACGCTCGAACCAGGCCAGCTTGTAATCGAACTTGGGGCCCGGCCAGGGATTGCCATTGGGTAGATAGAGGCTGGCGACGACCACGCCCTTGACCGCGGCTTCCAGATAGCGGCGCTGGGGATCGTCGGTCATTCCCGGCAGGCCCCGGCGAACCTCCAGTGGCTGGTCATCCCGCGCCAGGATGGCGACCCCGTTCCAGGAGGGCTGGCCGTCCCAGAGCGCACCGTAGCCCGCAGCTTCCAGCTCCGCCTGCGGGAAGTCGGCAGACTTCGCTTTCAGTTCCTGCAGGCAAACGATGTCGGGCTGCTCCCGCTCCAGCCACTGCAGGAGGATGGGCAACCGGGCACGAATGCCGTTGACGTTATAGGTCGCAAGGGTAAGGGAGGTCATGAAGTGCTCCGGAAGCGGTTATAGCCATGACCCGAACGAGATATGGGCAGTTCCTCAGCCATATTTATGTGATCTGTTTCACGTTAATTTGCGACTTACTTTTTTTGGCACCTTCGGGAACTTTTGGTCGGTTGTCGGGTTGTTCCGGAAATAAATTTGACGGCGGACTTGAATCGGCGCGCTGATGATTAGTGGTGAATGGATTCACCCGTCGGAGCCGATGAACGGTAGTTATAGAAAAGCCTTCAAAATCAAAAACTTTAGAAACTTCTCAATGATGTCTAAATAGTGGCCATAGTAAAGCGGTATGAAGTTGGCATGTGGCTTGTATAGCTGGACATGCCTGGAGGCAACGTCGCGCTTGGCAACATGGCGCGACTCTTCTCTCACTTCATATCGGCCAGTGTTCAGGGAGCGGGCTGTCGATTTAGCGCAGTTGGTGATGATGAATCCATCCTTCCTGAAGTTCTCCCGCAGAGCAGCCCAGGTGCTGCCCTTCGTTGCCGCCCTGACCCTGGCTACCGGTGCCAAGGCCGAGCAGGTCAATCTGGTCGGCCTGAACCTGTCCGGCGCCGGTTTCGCTGGCCAGGTACTGCCGGGCGTCAACGGCACCCACTACATCTTTCCTGTCGAGGCCTACTTCAAGCAGTGGAGCGGCAAGGGCATCAAGCTGATCCGCTTCCCGATCATCTGGGAGCGCCTGCAACCGGTGCTGGGCGGTCCGCTGGACCCGACCTATGCGGCGCTGGTGGACCAGACCTTCGCCAATGCGCAGAAATACGGCATGCGCATCATCCTCGACCTGCACAACTACACCTTCTATCGCGGATCGGTGATCGGCAGCGCGGCGGTTCCCTATGACCGCTACCAGGAGATCATGACCCGGATCGCCCAGCGCTGGAGCAGTCAGCCCTCGCTGTACGCCTACGACATCATGAACGAGCCCCACGATTCCATGGCCCAGTGGCCGATCGCCGCCCAGTACGGCATCAATGGGGTCCGCGCGGTCGACAAGACCAAGCCGATCATGATCGAAGGCAACGGCTGGTCGGAAGCGACCCGCTGGCCGCTGTGGAACGACTCCCTGCTGGCGCTCAAGGATCCGTCCGACAACCTGATCTTCCAGGCGCATTCCTATTTCGATGAAAGCGCCGGCGGCAACTACACCGGCATCGATGTCGGCAAGCTGAGCCAGGACTATGGCGTGGAGCGGGTGCGGCCCTTCGTCGAGTGGCTGAAGAAGAACAAGAAGAAGGGCATGATCGGCGAATTCGGCGTGCCGGATAACGATCCCCGCTGGCTGCCGCTGATGGACCGGATGCTGGCCTATCTCAAGCAGAACTGCATTCCCGCCACCTACTGGGCCGCCGGCCCGGGTTGGGGCAACTATTTCCTGTCGGTAGAGCCGATCAATGGCGTCGACCGGCCGCAATGGCCGACCCTGAAGAAGTACATCGATGACAGCAGCTGCACCGCCATCGGCCCGCTGGCCAGTGGGTCCGGCAGCACGCCAGCCAGCGGTACCGGTGCCACGGGCGGCTCCAGCGGCTCCACCGGCAGCAGCGGTGGCTCCACCAGCGGCAATACCGGCTCGAACAGCGGTGGCAGCTCGGGCACCGGCGCCTCCGCGGGCACCGGCAACACCGGCGGCTCGACCACGACCGGGGTGACCACCTCGATCAACGATTTCACCAACGAGGACTGGCTGCACGGCGTCTATCGCAAGGCGGCAGGCTTCTCCATTCCGGCGTCGGCGGCCAACGTGGGCGCCTTCAAGGTGGGCGCGCAGATCACGCCGGCCGATGGCAAGAGCTACAAGGTGACCTATGCCCAGGTCGTCGGCAGCAACATGAGTGTCTTCATCGAGAGCCCGCAGCTCGATGGCAATGCCTACGGCTATCCCAAGACCCTGAAGACCGGGACCACCACCTCCGGCACGCCGACGACGGTGCCGGGGACCACGACGGGCTCTACGGGCAGTACCGGCAGTACCGGCAGCGCCAGTTCGGGCAGCAACTCGGGCAGTGCGACGCCGGCCGTGACGACGCCAGTGGCCGAGGTGAAGCCTGCGATCGGCACCGGCAGCACGGGCTCCTCGGGTGCCACCACGCCCGCCACCGGTTCGACGACCACACCCACGGGATCGACCGGCACGCCCGCCAACAGCGCCAAGCTCAACCTGGTGGGGCTGAATTTCTCGGGTGCCGCCTTTGCACCCCAGACGCTGCCCGGGGTTCTCAACGTCAACTACATCATGCCGGGCGAGGCGAATTTCCAGCAGTGGAGCGCCAAGGGCGTGCGGCTGATCCGCTTCCCGGTGATCTGGGAGCGCCTGCAGACCCGCTTCTTCGGTAGCCTGGAAGGAGCCTACACCCAGCAGGTCACCCAGGTGCTGGAGCTGGCCAAGAAGTACAACATGAAGGTGATCCTGGCGCTGGACAACGGCGGCCGCTACAAGGGCACCCTGATCGGCACCGGTACCGTCACCAACTTCAACTACTGGGATCTGATGTACCGCCTGGCCTACCAGTGGGGCAACCATGCCGCGCTCTATGGCTATGACATCATGGGCAAGCCCAATGGCGCCGACAGCAGCTGGCCGGTGACGGCCCAGTCCGGCATCGACGGCGTCCGCACCATGGACCGCACCCACCCGGTGATCGTCCAGGGCAATGCCTGGGGTAGCGCGGCCAACTGGCCCGGGGTGAGCAATGCCTTGCTCAATCTGAAGGATCCGGCCAACAACATCGTCTACGCGGCCAACGTCTACCTCGACGAGGACGGCAGTGGCACCTATGCCACCCAGAATCCGAGCACCATCGATCCGCAGGTCGGGGTCAATCGGGTCAAGCCCTTCGTCGAATGGCTCAAGCGCAATGGCAAGCGGGGCATGATCGCCGAGTTCGGCGTACCCGCAGGCGACAGCCGCTGGCTGACCGCCACCGACAATATGCTGGCCTATCTGCAGCAGAACTGCATGCCGCTGACCTACTGGGCGGCCGGTCCGGGCTGGGGTGCTTCCGCGCTGGCGGTGGAGCCGGTCAATGGCGTGGAGCGTCCGCAGTGGCCGACGCTGAAGAAATACGTCGATGCCAGCAACAGCTGCACGGCGGTAGGCCCGCGCTAGCTTTTACCGCGTGTGTCCTGAAGGCGACGAACCTCCTCGGGTTCGTCGCCTTTTTTCTTGATCGTTCGATGAGGAAAGATGCGCTTTTCACGCCTTGCACTGATGCATTCGCGAGACGAAACGGCTCTGCAGCGGTGGTCTAAGGGACGACGAACGGCTATAGCTCGACTTGTCGGGGCACGGTTAGAGTCCATTTGACACCCCAAGCACAAGGAGTAGGTGCCATGACGCAAACCACCCAGCAGCGGCTGCAGACGCTTGAAGAGCAGATCCGCAGTCATCGACAGGACCTTGCCCGGAGCCGTCAGAGCTTTCAGGAGCAATTCGTCATCTACACGCGCCAGTTCGCCCGGCTGAGCGTGCTCGAAGCCCAGCTCGAGTTGGTGCGCCGCAATACCAAGACGCCGAGCTGAAGTCGGCCAGACCTCAATCGTCGCGTGTCAGGACTTCCAGCAATTCGATTTCGAACCTCAGGTTGGCATGTGGCTTGATCAGCGCTCCGACCTGGCGTTCGCCATAGGCGAGGGCCGCCGGTACCTCCAGGCGCCGCTTGCCGCCGACCCGCATGCCCATCAGGCCCTGATCCCAGCCCTTGATCACCCGGCCAGTACCGATGACGCACTGGAAGGGCCGTCCCTTGGTGCGGGAGGAATCGAACAGGGTGCCGTCGTCCAGCCAGCCCTCATAGTGGGTGGTGATCAGGGCGCCCTTGACCACCGCCTTGCCGTCGCCCACCACCAGATCCTCTATCCGCAATTCGTCACTCATCGCCATGCTCCAGGCAAAAGCCGGATTCTAGCCTGGGCGCGGCGTCCTGGCGGGGCGACTTACTCCGGTACGTCACCGAACAGGCCGGCCTGGTAGTCGCGGATCGCCTGACGGATCTCCTCGGCGCTGTTCATCACGAAAGGGCCGTGGGCGACGATGGGCTCGGCGAAGGGCGCCGCATGGCCATAGAGCAGCACGGCGCCGTCGCGACTGCCGATGTCGATGTGGTCGCCATCATCGGCGAATTCGAACAGCTGCCATGGCGCTTCGTCCTGGCCGGCGATCTGCACGGTGCCGCGCACGCCATAGCAGAACACCGAGTTGCCGGCCGGGGCGGGCAGGGTGACGCGGCCACCCGGGGCGATCTCGACGGTCATCAGGGTGATGGGTGTCGGGCTGGCCACGGCGCCCTGGATACCCTCATAGCTACCCGATGCCAGGTGCAGGCGTACCCGGCCGCTATCGGCCTCGATCAGGGGCAGGTCCGCGGCGGAAACGCCGTGGTAGGCCGGCGGCGTGAACTTGAGGCGGGCGGGAAGATTGACCCACAGCTGCAGGATCTCCAGGTCACCACCATCGCGCTTGAAGGCGGCGGGCGACAGCTCGGCATGCACCAGGCCGCTGCCCGCGGTCATCCACTGGATGCCCCCGGCTTCGATGACGCTCTCATGGCCGCCGCTGTCGCGGTGGGCGAGCGAACCGGAGAGGATGAAGGTCACCGTCTCGAAGCCGCGATGGGGATGAGGACCAAAGGGCAGACCGGCATTGTGCGGCGGATAGACCTGGGGACCGTGGTGATTGAGGAACAGGAAGGGGTCCAGATGGGGCAGGCCGGGGCCGGGTAGCGGTCGCCGGGTCTGGAGGTCGCCGATGTCGTCACGCCGGGCGGAATGGCGGTGCAGCAGGGTACGGGGAGTCATGCGGAGGCCTCGCGGAACAAAACCCCAGTGTAAGGCGCTCCATGGCCTGTCGGTATCCCGTCGGGTAGGACCACCCTTCAGATGGAGAAGCGGACCTCGCGTTCCGGCCGGGGCGCGAGCGGCCGACGGTGATTGACCACCAGTTCGCCGATACGGATCAGGTGGGCACGGGTGACGTTGCGGCTCAGCCCCAGCAGGCGGGCGGTGTGGACCTGGTTGCGATGGCAGAAGCGGTAGGCGGCGCGGACCAGGGCATCTTCGACGCGCTCGTGCAGGGCCTCCGGTTGCTCTTCGAACAACTGGGCGAAGGCGTCGGTCAGCAGGCTGTCCACCGGCGCCGCCTCGGTCGGGCGCGGCGCCGCCGGGACCAGGCTGGGACGCTGGACGAACGACAGGTCACCGGCATCCAGCAGGCCCTGAGGCTTGAGCAGCAGGGCGTGCTGCAGGGTGTTTTCCAGTTCGCGGATATTGCCCGGCCAGGGGTGCTCCAGCAGGCGCCGTTCGGCCGCGGGACTCAGGGACACCGCCGCCTGGGCATAGGCATGGAGGAAGTGCCGGGCCAGCGGCAGGATATCGCCCTGGCGCTGGCGCAGCGGCAACAGCGGCAGGCTGACCACATTGAGGCGGTACCAGAGGTCTTCGCGAAAGGTGCCTTCGGCCACCGCCCGCTCCAGCGGGACATTGGTGGCGGCGATGATCCGCACGTTCAGCGGCACGCTGCGGCGAGAGCCGAGCCGCACCACCTCGCGCTCCTGCAGGACGCGCAGCAGCTTCACCTGCACCGACAGCGGCAGGTCGCCGATCTCGTCGAGAAACAGGGTGCCGCCGTTGGCCTCCTCGAACCAGCCGGCGCGCGCGGCCAGGGCGCCGGTAAAGGCGCCCTTTTCATGACCGAACAACTCCGCCTCGACCAGGCTCTCGGCGAAGGCGCCGCAATTGACGGCGACGAAGGGGCCGGCATGGCGGTGACTCAGCGCATGGATATGCCGGGCGATCAGTTCCTTGCCGGTACCGGTTTCGCCGATCACCAGCACGCTGGCGTCGCTAGGGGCGATCTTTTCCAGGTGGGCGAGCAGGTCGCGCGACTTGGGATCGGCGAACACCTGGGCCGTTGCCCGGTAGCGGGGCACCTCGGGTGTGCGCGTCAGGGTCAGCAGGGTCATCGCGGGCTCCTCAGGAGTAGAAACTGGGGGTGGGCAGGGTGTCGTTGAGGGCCCAGTCGCCCAGCTCGTGCAGCTTGTAATCGACCGGATCGTGCAGGGTCTGGGTGCGCAGGTTGCGCCAGTAGCGATCCAGGCGCAGCGCGCCGGCGGTGGCGCGGGCCCCGCCCACCTCGAACAGACGGCTGGCGAGATCGAGACCGTGACGACTGGCGGCGACCTTGGCCGTGGCGATGGCGATGGCCAGTTCGCCCCGTGCCGCGGCGGTTAGCGCGGGGCCCTGCTGCCAGGCCTGGGCGAAGGCGCCGTTGGCGCGCTCCACCAGCAGCCGGCTGCTCTCCAGGGCCACCCAGAATTCTCCGTAGTGGCGCAGGATGTAGGGGTCTTCGCTGGCGCTGGCGGCGGGGGACTTGAACCAGGGACGCGCCTGGGTGATGGTGTAGCGGCGCGCCTCGGCAAAGGCGCCTTCGGCCAGGCCGAGAAAGATGTTGGCGAAGATCAGCTGGGCCAGCAGCGGCCGCAGGCAGGCGAAGGGGGTGCTCAGCGGACCGGGATCGAGCAGCCATTCCTGTTGTTCGACCCGTACGCCGTCGAAGCGCGCGCTGCCGCTGTCGGTCTGACGCTGGCCGTTGTTGTCCCAGTCGTCGAACAGCTGGATGCCGGCACGGCCGGTGGGTACCACGGCGATCAGCAGGCGTCCGCTGTCATCGTTTTCCAGCGCGGAAAGCAGCAACAGATCCGAATCCAGGGCGCCACTACAAAAGCTCTTCTGGCCATCCACCTGCCAGGCATCGCCGCTGCGGCGGGCGAGGGTACGGCGATCCAGGGGATTGAGGGCATTGCCCCAGAACAGACCATCGCGCGCGGTGCCCTCCAGCCAGGGTCGCCACTGCGCGGGCTGGCCGAACAGCTGGGCGGTGGCCAGCAGCAGGTGATGGAAGCCGAAGACGTGGGCCAGGGAGCTGTCGACCCGGGCCAGTCGCCGCACCGCCTCCAGCGTCTGTTCCCAAGAGGCGCCAAGGCCGCCCAGTTCCGTAGGAATGCTCAGGGCCAGGAGACCGCTCTGGCGCAGGGCATCGCGCTCGGCCTTGGGCGTGCCGCCCTTACGATCACGTTCCGCCGCGGTGGCAGCGAAGCGCTCCAGCAGGGGAGGGAGGGGGTCCAGCAGGGAATCGGACATGGGGGACTCTTGCAATGGAGAGAGCAGACAGGCGTTAGAACGTAATGCCGGCCAAACCCTGAGTTGAAATATTTTTTTGTTATTAGTTAATGGCCCGCCGCCATCCATCTTGCATTCCGGACATCTGGTCACTGTCCTGCTGACGGCATTAAAGGCCTGACTAATCCCGGTCGATACAGCGGTAACCTAATCTCCCAACCAGGGGCGTGTCATGTTCAACAAAGGCCTAAAACAAGAACTGCAGCGCCTCCGCGAGCAGGTGGACTCCTTCAAGCGACTGAAGGCCGAGCTCGACGTGGAAATGCTGGGCCTGGAACTGGATGGCCGCGGGTGCATTTCCGCGGTGAACGCCAACTTCGAAAAGGAGATGGGCGTGCGCGCCGCAGATGTGCTGGGACGCCCCCTGGCGGACCTCATTCCGGCGCACGTCCGCAACCAGGAATACAGCCGCCGACTGCAGCAGGCCCTGAGCCGCGGCGAGCCCTACAGCGGTGCCCTGCATCTCTTGCGTGGCGACGGTCAGGAAGCCTGGTTGCGCGGCATCCTGCACCCCTTCCATGACAGCCAGGGCCAGGTGACGCGCTTCCGACTGTTCTGCAACAACCTGACGCGAACCATCGAGACCTCGCGCGAGCACGAAAGCCTGCTCAAGGCGCTGCGCCGTTCCACGGCGGTCATCGAGTTCAACCTCCAGGGCGAGGTGCTCGATGCCAACGACAGATTCCTGCAGGCCATGGGTTATTCCCTGGCGCAGATCAAGGGCAAGCACCACCGGCTGTTCTGCGAGCCGGCCGAGGCCAATTCCGAGGCCTACGAGCAATTCTGGGCGCGCCTGCGTCGCGGCGAATTCGTCGTGGATCGCTTCAAGCGCCTGGATGCCCATGGCCGCGACGTCTGGCTGGAAGCCTCCTACAACCCGGTGATCGATGCCCATGACCGGCTGTACAAGGTGGTCAAGTTCGCCACCGTGATCACCGACCAGGTCCAGCAGGAGCAGGCAGTGTCCGAAGCCGCCAGCGTGGCCTTCGAGACCTCCCGGCATACCGATGACACGGCCCGCAAAGGCGCGGCGGTGGCGCAGCAGACGGTGGAAGTGATGCGCGCCCTGGCCACCCAGATGCAGGAAGCGGTGAAGGGCATCGAGGCGCTGGACAACCAGTCCCAGGTGATCGGCACCATCATCAAGACCATCAGCGGCATCGCCGAACAGACCAACCTGCTGGCGCTCAACGCGGCCATCGAGGCGGCCCGGGCCGGTGAGCAGGGCCGCGGCTTCGCCGTGGTGGCTGACGAGGTCAGGCAACTGGCCTCGCGCACCAGCAAGGCGACCGAGGAGATCGTCGGGGTGGTGCAGCAGAACCAGCAACTGGCCGGCGAAGCGGTGACGGTGATCGAGAACGGTCGGCGCCAGGCCGAGCAGGGCCTGGAACTGGCGGGGCAGGCCGGCCAGGTGATCGTGGAGATCCAGGATGGCGCCCAGCGAGTGGTCGGCGCCGTGGGGCGTTTCGCCCGCCAGCTGTCGAACTGATCCGGCGCGCTGAATGCACAACGGCAACCCCAGGGTTGCCGTTGTGCATTCTGGTGGTCAGCCCTGCTTGCTGCCGCCGCCGATCTGCCAGACAAAGGGCGGTTCGCTGCCGTCGATCGCCCAGGCGCCGACGATGCGCTCCTTGTAGATCAGCGGATTGTGCGAGGCGGCGGTACGGGCGTTGCGCCAGTGTCGATCGAGCCCCTTGCGGGTGCTGGTGGCCGACGCGCCCAGGGCATTGAACAGGTCACTGGTGGCCCGCAGCACCAGCTCGGCGACCGCCGACTGCGCCTGGGCCGATTCCAGCTCCGCCGCCACGTTGGCCTCATGCTCGGCGGTGGCATCCCCGGCATAGCGGGCCTCGAAGGCGGCCTGGGCCGCCGCGGCGGCGGCCAGGGTCGCGGCTTCGGCGGCATAGACGAAGGCCGAGGCCTTGCCCACCACCTGCTGCACCTGGGGATCGGCACTGGCCGCGCTGGCATTGCCATGGCTGTAGACCCGCGTGCGCCCGCGCACTTCGCCGGCGAATTCGCGCACGGCGGCCTGGCCGCTGCCGGTGATCACGGCCAGCAGCACCAGCTGGTAGAAGGCGGTCTGGTACTTGAAGCGGGTGGCGAAGTCGATGAGATTCTCGGGCGCCACCCGCACGTCTTCGAACACCGAGGTGCCGCTGGCGGTGGTGCGCTGACCAAAGCCGTCCCAGTCGTCGGACTGGCGCACGCCCGGCTGGTCGGTGCGGATGGCGGCGATGACGTCGCCGCCGGTGTCGTCGCGCTGGGCATAGACGTCGATCCAGTCGGCGAACAGGCTGCCGGTGCTGTAGTACTTGGTGCCGTTGAGGCGCCACTCGCCGTCCCGCTGGCTGACCCGGGTGATGACCTCGCCGAGCTTGACCGTGCCGATTTCGGTCCAGGCGTTGCCCACCAGGTCGCCGGCGACGAAGCGCTCGAACCAGACCCGCTGGGAGGTGCTGGCATGGGCGTTGAGGCGGTCCTCGACAAAGGCGAAGTGGCCGCGCAGGGCCTGGGGCAGATTGCTGTCGGCGGCCGCCAGCTCGATCAGCAGCCGAACCAGTTGCGGCAGGCTGGCGCCGCTGCCGCCGAATTCCACGGGTACCCGCACGGCGCCGAAGCCGGCGTCCTTGAGCCAGGCGACGGGCGCATAGGGCAGGGTGCGGTTGCGTTCGCGTTCCAGGGCGCCTTCGGCGATGCGCGCAAAGAGCGGACGGAAGCGGGCGGCCAGTTGTTCGTAGTCGGGGCTGGGCGCAGGGCTGGGCGGCAGATGGCGAGCGGGCAGATTCATGGTGATCCTCGGCGATTGAAAGGTCGACGCCAGAGGCTTTGCAAGAGCGCTGCCAGGGCCTGAAAGGCCGTTTTCTCGGGGTTTGCGGGGCCGGGGTGCCTGGCCAGCAGCAGGGGTGCCTGGCCACTGTTGCCCAGGCGACAGTGGGGCGGCCGCGCTAGACTGAGCTTTTGCCCGGAGCCCCCATGGACCTCCTGTTTCTCGGCACCTCGGCCGGGGTGCCGACCCGGCGGCGCAATGTCTCCGCCCTGGCCCTGATCGAGGACCAGGGCAGGGGCTGGTTTCTCGTCGATTGCGGCGAGGCGACCCAGCACCAGCTGCTGCGTACCCCCTTGTCGGCCGCGGATCTGCGCGCCATCTGCATCACCCATGTCCATGGCGACCACTGCTATGGCCTGCCGGGGCTGTTGGCCAGCGCCGCCATGACCGGACGCAGCCAGCCGTTGGTGCTGGTCGCGCCCCAGGCGGTGGCGGACTGGCTCGCCGCTACCCAGGCGCTGACCGCGCTGCACCTGCCCTTCGAACTGAGCTTCCACGCCCTGGAAGACTTCGCGGGCGTCTCCGTCGGGGCCTGGGATATCGACGCCTTCGCGCTTTCCCACCGGGTGCCCAGTCACGCCTTTCGCTTCCGCGAGACCCGCCGGCCGCAGCGCCTCGATCCCGCGGCCCTGGCGGCGGCCGGGGTACCGCGTGGCCCGCTGTGGGGCCGGCTGCATGGCGGCGAGGATGTGCTGCACGAAGGCCGCCTGCTGCGCAGCGCCGACTTCCTGCAGGCGGCCCATGGCGAACGACGGCTGGTGGTGGCGGGGGACAACGACGCGCCCGCCTCGCTGACGGATGCCTGCCAGGGCGCTCAGCTGCTGGTCCATGAAGCCACCTATGCCCAGGCGCAGATCGACAAGACCGGGCAGAGCTGGGGCCACAGCAGCGCGGCGGGCGTCGCCCGTTTCGCCGAGGCGCAGGCGCTGCCGGCCCTGCTGCTCACCCATTTCAGTCCGCGCTACCAGGCCGAGGCGGGGCGTTCGCCGTCCATCGACGACCTGCGCCAGGAGGCTGCGGCCTGTTACCGCGGCAACCTGCAGCTGGCCGAGGATTTCGCGCGCTTTCGCCTGGATCGCCAGGGCCGGCTGAAAGCCCTGGACCAGAGCGGCGGGCAGGGGCTGACGACCGGAACCCGATAGGAATTTGAACTCTTTCGGTCTTGTCTGACCTTTGCGCCTTGGGCATAGTGCGAACGTTTATCATTCCAGGATCGATTCGATCCCTCGCACCTCGTCCCTAGGAGAAGCAAATGGCGGTGTCTTTCAACAAGGTCTCGACGCTGGGCGCCATGGCGCTGCTGTCCCTGGCAGTGGCAGCCTGTTCCAATCGCCCGGAGGCACCGACGCCACCGCCACCCGCGCCGGCGCCCGTCGCCGCGCAACCCGCCGCGCCCCAGGCACCGGCCGAACTCAAGCGCATCGAACTGGGCTACGGCGTCTATGAGCTGGCCTACAGCCCGGCCAAGCAGTCGGTCTATGCAGCGACCGCCCAGTTGACCAAGGGCGTTACCGGTGGGGTGATCTATCAGCTGGATCCGGCCACCCTCGCGATCACCGGCCAGATCCACACCGATCTGAAGAACTTCGCCCTGACCACCGATGCCAGTGGCGAGACGCTGTTCGTCACCAACTCCCTGGACGGCGGCCTCAGCCATATCGACCTGCGCACCGGCAAGGTGGAGAAGCGGCTGAAATTCAACGAGATGGGGCGTGACGGCCATCCGGTCAATCCGCGCCAGGTCATTCTCCACGACGGCTTGCTGTATGTCGGCGGGGTCGGCGATCCGGGCGTGATCTGGGTGGTGGACGCCAAGACCCTGACCCTCAAGGCGCGCATTCCCAATGCCGGCAAGTGGGTGACCGGCCTGCTGTACTCCGAGGACACCGGGCGCCTCTATGCGGCCAACGGCAGCGGCGAAGTGCTGGTGATCAATCCGCGCACCCGCAAGATCGAGCACCGCTGGACGCCGGGCGATGGCGGCAAGTACCTCTTGCTGAACCTGGCCGAGGATCGCGCGAACCACCAGCTGTTCGTGACCGACAACTCCGAAGCCAAGACCGTGCTGGTCTTCGATATTCGCAGCGGCAAGGTGATCAAGCGCCTGCCGGTGGGCGACGCCCTGGCCATCAAGCTCAACACCACCCGCAACGAGCTGTACATCACCCAGCGCGAGACCGGTCGCTTGCTGATCCTCGACGCCACCACCTACGCCGAGAAGAAGGCCTACGACCTCAAGCCCAATCCCAACAGCCTGCTGGTCAGCCCGGATGGCCAGACGCTGTATGCGACGGTGAAGACCCCCTTCGACAAGGAATACATGAACACCGCGCCGGAAAGCGTGGTGCGCATCGACCTCTCCGCGGTGAAGTAAACCGCGCCGCCCGGGCTGCCGCAGCGTCCTGCTGCGGTGGCCCCGGGCTTCCCAAGTCCGCCGGCTTGCTCTTGAATGCGGGGGTCCCCCCACCCAGGAGCCGCCGCCTTGTCCGCCACCGATCTCAGCCTGCTGCCGCTGCTGGACGCCTCCTACCGCCACTGGCTCGGTCAGCCGCTGCCGCGTCCTGTCGGCTTGCCTGAGGCCGACGTCCCTGCCTGGTTGCACGAGCAGGCACCCTATGCCCTGCTGGCCCACGGTACCGAGAGCGATCCGCTGTTCTGCTACGCCAACCGGCAGGCGCTGAGCTGCTTCGGCTATCCCCGCGCCCAATTCATCGGCATGCCTTCGCGTTACAGCGCCTCGCCCAGGGACCGCGACGAGCGTCAGCGCCTGATGGAGGCGGTGGGGCGCCAGGGCTATGCCTCAGGCTACGAAGGCTGGCGCGTCGACAAGGCGGGAGAGGCCTTCCAGATCCATGCGGGGGTGGTGTGGAATCTGATCGATCCCGAAGGTACGCGGCGGGGGCAGGCGGCGCTGTTCTGGCCGGATCCGCAGCGGATCGGGCAGGTGGAGTGAGGCCGGATTGTTGGGCTCGGCTGCGCGCGGAAGATCGAATTCGTGGACAAGGCTGCGCCGTTGTCACCCTACGCATGCCCCCGCCGTAGGGTGGAAAACCGCGTAGCGTTTTCCACGCGAGTTAACTGAAGGAGAGGGTTAGGGGGTGAGGGGGACCACAACCCTCACTCATCCTCGACGATCAGCACCACCAGATCCTTGGGCCCGTGGGCGCCATAGGCCAGCACCTGTTCGATGTCGGCGGTCTTGGACGGCCCGGAGATCAGCAGGGCGTTGGTCGGCATGCCGTCCTGCCAGCGGTGCCGTTGCTGCAACTCGTAGAAGTTGTCCACCACGGTGCTGGCCCTGAGCAGGGCGATATGCAGCGGGGGCACCAGGCTCATCAGGCGCGGTTCCTGGCGATCCGGCCAGAGCACCAGGCTGCCGGTGGCGGCCAGGGCGCCCAGGGTGCCGGTTAGGCTGGCCGGGGTGTCGTTGAACAGCTCGGCCTTCCATTCTTCCACGGGGCGATCATAGGCATTCCAGCGCGGTGAGCCGTCGCCCTGCCAGCGCTCCACCAGGCGCGCGCCGTGGGGCGTGCCGGGGGCGATCAGCAGTTGGTCCAGCCCCCGTTCGGCGAGGATGCGCTCGACCAGCGTCGGCCAGTCCGCCGCGGTGGTCAAATGGGTTTCGGTATGCACCGTTTCCATCAGGGTACGCAGGCGGGCGACGCGCTCTTCAGGCGGATAGCGCCAGGGTTCGGTCACCAGGGCTTCGTCGAAGGTGTCCGCCAGCGGCTGGGTGCCCTGCAGACTGCCGCGCAGCTTGGCGAGGATGTTGTCGCGGGCGCTCATGGGCGTTTCTCCAAGTGTTCGCGGGCCAATTCGTGCAGCGAGCGGGATGCCGGCCTGGGCGCGCTGTGGTGTTCCGTCCAGGGGCCGAGCTGGCCCGGGGTGAAGCGGCCGAAGCGGGTGGCCAGGTAGCTGAAGCCACGGTAGAGCAGCGGCGAGGTGTAGAGGTTCTGCCAGGCGTGCCAGGTCCAGCGCTCCCGGGCGGAGAACTTGCTGCCCTGGCCGCGCAGCAGGTGCGGCTCGGCTTCGGGGGCCTTGACGTTCTCTTCGCGCAATCGCCGCAACAGCGCCGGAATCGGGATCTTGACCGGGCAGACCTCGCCGCAGGCGCCGCACAGCGAGGAGGCGCTGGGATGATCGGGTGCGCGCTCCAGGCCGACCAGGTGCGGGGTGATGATGGCGCCGATGGGACCGGGATAGACCTCGCCATAGGCGTGGCCGCCGATGCGGGTATAGACCGGGCAGTGATTCATGCAGGCGCCGCAGCGGATGCAGTTGAGGGTCTGGCGCAATTCGCTGTCGGCGAAGGCCTGGCTGCGACCATTGTCCAGCAGCACCAGGTGCACCTCGCGCGGGCCGTCCAGTTCATCGGCCTTGCGCGGGCCGGAGATCATGTTGACGTAGGTGGTGATCGGCTGGCCCAGGGCGGAGCGGGTCAGCAGCGACAGCAGCGGCACCACGTCGCGCAGATTCTCCACCACCTTCTCGATGCCGGTCACGGCGATGTGCACCGGCGGCACCGTGGTGGACATTCGCCCATTGCCCTCGTTTTCCACCAGCAGCAGGGTGCCGGTCTCGGCGACGGCGAAGTTGACCCCGGAGATGCCGATGTCGGCCTCGAAGAATTTCTGCCGCAGCACCCGCCGACCGGTCTGGATGAGTTCGTCGACGTCGGTGGTGTAGGGCTCGTCCAGATGCTCGTGGAAGAGGGTGCCGACCTGCTGCCGGTTGAGGTGGATGGCCGGCATGATGATGTGCGACGGCTTCTCGCCGGCGAGCTGGATGATGTACTCGCCCATGTCCGACTCCAGGCAGTCGATGCCCTGGGCGCCGAGGACGTGGTTCATGTCCATCTCTTCGCTGACCATGGACTTGCCCTTGATCAGCAGTTTGGCCGCATGGCGCTCGGCGATCTGCTGGACGATGGCGTTGGCCTCGGCCGTGGTCTCGGCCCAGTGCACCTGGACGCCATTGCGCGTGAGGTTGGCCTCCAGGCGTTCCAGCAGCTCCGGCAGCTTGGACAGCGCCCGGGCACGGGTGCGATTGCCCAGTTCGCGCAGGCGCTCGCGCTCGTCGGCATCGCTCATGCTGGCCAGGCGCTTGGTCATCAGCGAATCCATGGCCGTGCGGAAGTTGCGCCTGAGCTGGTCGTCGCCCAGGGCCTGCCGCGCACGGGTCTTAAAGGGAGGCGCTTCGCTGAGGTCGGTGAGGGGGATCTTCAGCATCTCGTTCATGCGGCACCTCCGATACGGCGCCAGAGAAAGCTCGCCAGGTGTTCGCCACGCAGGGCGGCGCGCTGCTTTTCCAGGGCGCCGTTGATGTTCATCAGGCACCCGCAGTCGGCGGTGAGCACCTGGGCCGCGCCGCTGTCCTGCAGGGCACGGGTCTTGTCCGCCACCATGGCACCGGAGATGTCCGGCATCCGCACCGAGAAGGTGCCGCCAAAGCCGCAGCATTCGCTTTCGTGGTCATGGTCGACACGCTCCACGGCCTCTAGCTGGCCGAGCAGGGCGCGGCCGTGCAGGTGGGTCTGCATCTCGCGGCGGGCGCTGCAGGAGGTGTGCAGCGCCACCTTGGTCGGAGCGCCGCGATCCTGGTAGTCGACCTGGCAGACGTGCAGCAGGAATTCCGCGAGCTCGTAGGTGCGCTCGGCCAGATCCTGCACCTGACGCAGGGTCTCGGGTTCGTCGGCGAACAGCTCGGCATAGTGATGGCGCAGCATCCCGGCGCAGGAGCCGGAAGGCACCACCACCGGCCAGGGCTCGGCGAACAGCGCCAGCTGGGTGCGCGCCACGGCGCGGGCCTCCTCGGTGTAGCCCGAGGTGTAGGCCGGCTGGCCGCAGCAACTCTGCGCCTGGGGGAAATGCACGCGCAGGCCTTCGCGCTCCAGCAGGCGGATGCTGTCCATGCCGGCTTCGGGATAGAAGAGGTCCACCACGCAGGTGCCGAACAGATACACCTGGGTCGGCTTCTGCTGCGGATAGGTCCGCGGCGGCGCCAGCGGTGGCGCGGTACGGGTGGCGTTGGGGGCGGCGTTGTAGAAAAGATCGTTCATCAGGCGTCACTCCGGGTTGGCCCGGTAATAAGAGGACCGGCGACGGCCTGAACCGCCGCCGGGAACCACGTGATCAGTGCACCAGCATGCCGGTGAACACATAGGCCTGCGCCAGGGTGATCAACCCGACCAGCACGGCAAAGCCGATGCTGTGGCGCACGGTGAAGCGGAACAGGTCGGATTCCTTGCCCACCATGCCGGTGGCGGCGCAGGCCACGGCGATGGATTGCGGGGAGATCATCTTGCCGGTCACGCCGCCGGAGCTGTTGGCCGCCACCAGCAGGGTGTCGGAAACACCGATCTGGTGCGCGGTGGTCGCCTGCAGCGAGCCGAACAGGGCGTTGGACGAGGTATCCGAACCGGTCAGGAACACCCCCAGCCAGCCCAGTAGCGGCGAGAAGAAGGGGAACAGCGCGCCGGTACCGGCCAGCAGCAGGGCCAGGGTGGTGGACATGCCCGAGTAGTTGACGACGAAGGCGAAGGCCAGCACCAGTCCGATGGACAGGATCGGCTTGCGCAACTCCACCAGGGTTTCCTTGAACACGCCCAGGGCGGTCGAGGGCTTGATGCGGAAGATGGCCATGGAGATCAGCGCCGAGATCAGGATCGCCGTGCCCGAAGCGGACAGCAGATCGAGCTTGTAGACCGCCGGCATCGGCGTCGGCGTGGCCACGATCGGCAGCGTCTTGAGCACCAGCTTGTCCAGGTAGGGCACCGGCACGTTGATCACCAGGGCATAGAGGGCACCGCCGCTGGCGAACAGCGCCTTGAAGGCCTTGGTGGTCCAGATCGTCACCACCACGGTGAGGATCAGGAACGGCGACCAGGCCTTGATCACGGTGCCCAGGGAATGTTCCGGCGGCAGCCGACCGCCGCTGCCGAAGCCGGCCCCACCGCCCAGTATGGCGGCGCCGCCACCGCCACCGACTACTGCAGTCGCACCCGCGGTGGCGTGCTGCGGCTGGCGCAGCTTCAGATAGCCGGTGAGGGCGATCATGGCGGCCAGCGACGAGGTGATGTCGGGCAGTTCCGGACCGATGAAGTTGGAGGTCAGGTACTGGAACACGGCAAAGGTGCCGCCGCAGATCAGCGCCGGCTTCCAGGTTTCCCGCAGGCCGCGCATGCCGTCCATCATGAACATCAGCCACAGCGGCACCAGCAGCGACAGCAGCGGCAGCTGGCGGCCGGTCATGGCGCCGATCTTGAAGGCGTCGATGCCGGTCACCTGGCCAGCGACGATGGTCGGGATGCCCAGGGCGCCGAAGGCCACCGGCGCGGTGTTGGCGATCAGGCAGAGCCCGGCCGCCTTCAGCGGATTGTGGCCCAGGCCCACCAGCAGCGCGGCGGTGATGGCCACCGGCGCGCCGAAACCGGCCGCACCTTCCAGGAAGGCGCCGAAGCAGAAGCCGATCAGCAGCACCTGCAGGCGTTGATCGTCGGTGATCGACAGCACCGAGCTGCGGATGATGTCGAACTGGCCGCACTTGACCGTCAGCTTGTAGAGGAACACCGCCGTGACGATGATCCAGGCGATGGGCCAGAGGCCGTAGAGGAAACCGTAGCCGGCCGAGGCCAGCGCCTTGTCCACCGGCATGCGATAGACGAACAGGGCGATGAGCAGGGCGATCGCCAGGGTGAGGGCGCCCGCCACATGGCCCTTGAGTCTCAGACCGGCGAGGGCGACGAAAAAGAACAGAATGGGCAAGGCGGCGACGAAGGCCGAAAGGCCCAGGCTGCCAAGGGGGAGATAGATCTGTTGCCAGGTTTCCATCGGGTGCTCCTTGATTGTTTTTGTAGGGAGGCGGCAGGACGGGGTTGCACAAGATCGCGACCTGTGGCAAAAATTGGTAATACCAATTTACAAGGGCGACTTCACGCACGTTAAGCGGGGTCTTTGTGCCTGTCAAACCCCTTGATGTGCGACTTTCGTCGGCCCAGCTCTTCCGCCTGGCGGACGGCCGCTGCTGTCCGCAGCATTTTTCGAGGTTTTTCATGGGGTTCGAACCGGTCAAGCAACGTCGTCTGTCCGACGACATCGTCAAGCACCTGGAGGCGCTGATCGCCGAAGGCTCGCTGCGCCCTGGCGAGCGCCTGCCGGCCGAGCGGGTGCTGGCCGAGCGCTTCGGGGTGTCGCGACCCTCGCTGCGCGAAGCCATCCAGAAGCTGATCGCGCGCGGCCTGCTGCTCAGCCGGCAGGGCGGCGGTACCTATGTCACCGAGGCGCTCAACAGCGCCTTCACCGATCCTCTGCTGCCGCTGCTGGAAAGCCGCGAGGAAACCCGCCGCGATCTGCTGGAATTTCGCCACACCCTGGAAAGCGCCTGCGCCTACTACGCCGCCCAGCGCGCCACCGAGCCGGACCTGGCGCGGCTGACCCTGGCCTGGGAGCGCCTGGAGGACTGCTACCGCCGGCGCGAAACCCTCACCCGGGAAGAGGAGGGCGAGGCCGACGCGGCCTTTCACCTGGCCATCGCCGAGGCCAGCCACAACGCCGTTTACCTGCACAGCATCCGCAGCCTGTTCGAATTGCTGCGCCATCACATGGTGACCAACATCGGCGGGATGCACGCCCAACGGGGTGAGACCCGCGAGCGACTGCTGGAGCAACACCGGGCGCTCTACCAGGCGATTGTTGCGGGGGAAGCGGAGAATGCACGTGAGGCGGCGAGCCGCCATCTGGGCTATGTGAGAGAGGTTCTGGAGGAGGCCGGCGCCATGGCAGGCCGTCTAGCACGGGCCAAACGGCGCGATGAGCTCTAAAAAAAATCTGGCGTGAAACTTAATGATGTCATTATGCTAGTAGCATAAATTGAGCGTCCGCGGCTAAAGTTTAGCGTTCCAGAGCTGATAACCCGGTCACACCTTCCCGCCTTCGCTGGCGTCTAGACCGGTACCCTCCTGTGGAACACGCCTCTTCTTCGCCCTCGCTCGTCGACCTTACCTTCACTCCTGCATTGCTCGGTGCATGCGGCACCGGGGCAATCCTGTTCGTGGGCGGCGTGACGCCGACCACCCTGGCCCTGAGTGCCACCCAGGTGGTCCTGGCCGCCGGGCTGGGCTTCTGGCAACTGCGTCGCGCCCAGGCGCGCCAGGCCGAGCGCGCCGCCGAGCAGGCCGTGAGCCAGAGCCCCGCCAGCGGTCGAGACGAAGCCCTCGAAGCGCTTTGCGTGGCTGTACTGCCGGTCTGGTCCGAGCAGATCGAAGCCGCGCGCGCCCACACCGAGCAGGAAATCGTCAGCCTGACCAGTCGCTTCGCCGAACTGGCCGACCGCATCCACAGCGTGGCCGGCGCCGATCACGGCAGCGGCGATCGCCTGGTCAACCTCATGGCCAGCAGCCAGAACCAGCTGGACGGCATCCTCCAGGCCTTGCGCGAGGCGCTGTCCAGCAAGGGCGCGCTGCTCAACGAAATCAACGGCCTGGCCGGCCTGACCGAACAGCTCAAGAGCATGGCCAAGGACGTCGGCGACGTGGCGCGCCAGACCAACCTGCTGGCCCTCAACGCCGCCATCGAGGCCGCCCGTGCCGGTGAAGCCGGGCGCGGTTTCGCGGTGGTCGCCGACGAGGTGCGCAAGCTCTCCACCCTGTCCGGCGATACCGGGCAGAAGATCGGCGAGACCGTGGAAACGGTGAACGGCGCCATCGCCCGCACCCTGGAGCTTTCGCAGCTCCACGCCGAGCGCGACACCGGCACCCTGAACCAGTCCGGCGAGACCATCGAACAGGTCATCGGCACCTTTGGCGGCACCACCCGTGACGTGGTCGAGCGCAGCGATGCCCTGGCCGACAACGCCGCAGCCGTGGGCGGCGCCATCGCCGAGGTGCTGGTCGCCCTGCAATTCCAGGATCGCGTCAGCCAGATGCTCGGCCACATCCGTGACGACCAGGCCCGCCTCGAGCGCCTGGTGATCGACCGTCGCGCCCTGGCCGCCAGCGGTCAGCCGCTGCCGACCCTCGACACCCGCGGCTGGCTCGCCGACCTGGCCCGCACCTACACCATGGCCGAGCAGGTCGCCGTGCACCACGGCAAGCGACCGGCCGCCGCCCCCGCCGAATCCGATATCACGTTCTTTTAAGGAAAGCTGTCATGAGCAACAAGACCATTCTGATCGTCGACGACTCCATCTCCATCCGCCAGGTGGTGTCCATGACCTTGAAAAGCGCGGGCTACGACGTCATCGAAGGCTGCGACGGCCGCGATGCCCTGACCAAGCTGGACGGGCGCAAGGTGCACCTGATCATCAGCGACGTGAACATGCCCAACATGGACGGCATCACCTTCGTCACCGCGGCCAAGAAGCTGCCGGCCTACAAGTTCACCCCGGTGATCATGCTCACCACCGAATCCGATGCCGCCAAGAAGGCCGCCGGCCAGGCCGCCGGTGCCAAGGCCTGGATGGTCAAGCCGTTCCAGCCGGCGCAGATGCTGGCGGCGGTTTCCAAGCTGATCATGCCCTGATGGCCCCGGAGGCTGCCCCCATGAACGACATCGTTCGTACCCGCTTGCCCATTACCGGGCCGCTGACCATCTACACCGCGGCCGACAGCAAGCCGCTGCTGATGGAGCCCCTGACCGCCGGGGTCACCGTGGCGCTGGAACTGGCCGAGGTCGATGAATTCGACTCCGCGGGTCTGCAGTTGCTGCTGCTGGCCCACCGCGAGGCGCAGCGTCTGGGCGGCAGCCTCGAACTGGTCGACCCCAGCCCCGCCGTCACCGAACTGCTGGAGCTGGCAGGTCTTGCCGACTTCTTTACCGCGGCCGCCGCGGAAGGTGTTGCCGCATGAACATGGACGAGATCCTCAAGACATTCATCGCCGAGAGCGAGGAATTGCTGCAGCAGATGGAAGCCGCGCTGCTGCAGATCGAGCAGGCGCCGGATGACGTCGAGCTGATCAATGCCATCTTTCGCGCCGCCCACACCATCAAGGGTTCGGCCGGGCTGTTCGGCCTGGACCATGTGGTGGCCTTTACCCATGTCGCCGAAAGCGTGCTCGACCGCATCCGCAGCAATGAGCTGGCCTTCGACGAGACCCTGTCGGCGCTGTTCCTGGAGGTCTGCGACCACCTCAACGGCCTGATCGCCCGGGTATCGTCCGGCAGCGAGCCGGAGCCCGACTTCCAGGCCGCCGGCGCCGTGCTGGTGCAGCGCCTGGAGCACTATCTGCAGCCGAGCGCCAAGACGGTCCAGCCGGCCGCCACCACCCGTAGCCTGGCGGCACCGGTCGATGGTGTCGCCGCCGGCCACTGGCACCTGTCGCTGCGCTTCGGTCCGGACATGCTGCGCAATGGCATGGATCCGTTGGCCTTCGTGCGCTACCTCAACAGCTTTGGCCGCATCGTCAACATCGTCACCCTGACCGACGCCATCCCGGCCGCGGCGGAGATGGACCCGGAGACCTGCTACCTGGGCTTCGAGGTCGCCTTCGACAGCGACGCCGACAAGGCGACCATCGAGGCGGCCTTCGAATTCGTCCGCGAGGACAGCCAGATCCGCATCCTGCCGCCGCACAGCCGCAGCAGCGACTACTGCCAGCTGATCGACGACCTGGCCGAGGAGGACCTGCGCCTGGGCGAGATCCTGGTGCGCTGCGGCACCCTGACCGCCACCGAGCTGGACGAGGTGCTGCGTCGCCAGGCCGATCCGGCGACGCCGCGCCAGCCCATCGGCGAAGCCCTGGTGGAGGCCCAGTTGGTCAATCCGCCGGTGGTGGATGCGGCCCTGAACAAGCAGCGCAAGATCAAGGAGCAGCGCGCGCCGGCCGGCGAAGGCCAGCTGATCCGTATCGACGCGACCAAGCTCGATCAGCTGATCGATCTCATCGGCGAGCTGATCATCGCCGGTGCCGGGACCCAGCTGATCGCCCAGCAGAGCGGTCTGGCGGCTCTGGTGGAATCCACCGGGGTGCTGTCGCGCCTGGTGGAAGAGGTCCGCGACACCGCCCTGACCCTGCGCATGGTGCAGATCGGCACCACCTTCAATCGTTTCCAGCGCGTGGTCCGCGACGTCTCCAAGGAAATTGGCAAGGACATCGCCCTGCGCATCAGCGGCGGCGAGACCGAGCTGGACAAGACCGTGGTGGAAAAGATCGGCGATCCGCTGACCCACCTGATCCGCAACGCCATGGACCATGGCATCGAATCCGCCGAGCTGCGCCTGGCGCGAGGCAAGCCGGCCCAGGGCACCGTGGGGCTCAATGCCTACCACGAGTCGAGCAGCATCGTCATCGAGGTCACCGACGACGGCGGCGGTCTGTCGCGCGAGCGCATCCTGCGTAAGGCGACCGAGCGCGGCCTGATCGCCGAGGGCCAGGTGCTGGCCGACAAGGACGTGTTCAACCTGATCTTCGAACCGGGCTTCTCCACCGCCGAGCAGATCAGCAACCTGTCCGGTCGCGGCGTCGGCATGGACGTGGTGAAAAAGAACATCACCGCCCTGCGCGGCAGCGTCGATCTCACCAGCGAGGAAGGCCGCGGCACCACGGTGACCATTCGCCTGCCCCTGACCCTGGCGATCATCGACGGCTTCCTCATCGGCGTCGGCAAGGCTACCTACGTGGTGCCCCTGGAGGCGGTGGAGGAGTGCATCGAGCTGACCGAGGCGGCCAGTGTCCAGGCCAACGGCAACGACTACCTCGACCTGCGCGGCGAGGTGCTGCCGGTGCTGCGCCTGCGCCAGCTGTTCGCCATCGAGGAGGCGCCGCCGCGGCGGCAGAACGTGGTGGTGGTGCGCTACGCCGGCCAGCGCGCCGGTCTGGTGGTCGATCAGCTGCTCGGCGAATTCCAGACGGTGATCAAGCCGCTCGGTCCGCTGTTCGGCCACAACCGCAGCCTGGGCGGTTTCACCATCCTGGGTACCGGCGCCGTGGCGCTGATCCTCAACGTGCCCGGCCTGATAGGAGAGGCCGCGTCTACCAGCGTTACTGCTCCAGTCCACGCTCCCGTGCTGACCTGACCGACAAGGAATTCGAGTCCATGACCGTTACCAAACGTATGTCCCTGCTGGTCCTTTCCGCGTTGCTTGGCATCATCCTGCTGGCAGGGCTGGCTTACTACCAATTGCACCAGGTGTTCGAACGAGCCAATTTCGGCAACGACGATACCGTGCCGGCCATTCTGGGCATCGACGCCGTCGACGCCCATTCCGCCGATGTCATCACCAACATCTATCGCCACCTCGCCGCCGATGGCGAAGCCGCCACCCGGCAGGCCGAAAAGGAACTCGGCGAATCGCAGCGGCTGACCGAAGAGGCGCTCAAGGCCTACGAGGGGCAGATCTCCGACGAGACCGACAAACGCCTGTGGGAAGACGACAAGCAGGCCATCGCCGCGCTTAACCAGCTCGCCGCCAAGGTGATCCCGCTGTCGCGCGCCAGCCTGGATGACGAGGTCAAGCGGCTGCTGGGCGAAAACCAGGAGATCATCACCCATGTCGGGGATGTCCTTGACGCCCATCGCCTCTACAACCAGAAGCTGGGCGCGGAACAATCCAGCCTGGCGGAAGGCACCCTCACTCAAGCCACGCTGCTGTCGATCGGCATCTCCCTGGCCACCCTGCTGCTGATCGGTCTGCTCGGCTTCTTCATCACCCGCAACCTGCTGCGCCAGCTGGGCGGCGAGCCGGCCGAGGTGGCCAAGGTCGCCAACCGCACCGCCGCGGGCGACCTGCCCGATGATCTGCAGCTGCGTGCCGGCGATGAGTCCAGCCTGATGGCCGCCATGCAGCGCATGGTGGTGACCCTGCGCGGTCTGGTGCAGGAGATGAGCACCATGGCCAGCGAGCACGATCGCGGCGAGACCGAGGCACGCATTCCGCTGGAGCGCTTCCAGGGCACCTTCCGCAACGTCGCCGAAGGTGTCAACGCCATGGTCGCCGGCCACCTCAGCGATTCCGCCAAGGCCATGGCCTGCGTCAAGCGCTTCGGCGAGGGCGATCTGGCTGCGCCGCTGGAGCGGTTCCCCGGCAAGAAGGCGGTGATCAACGACAACCTCGAGCAGGTCCGCGACAACATCCAGCTGCTGGTGGCGGAGATGGTCCAGCTGTCCGCCGCCCATGATCGCGGCGACACCGATGCGCGCATCCCCGTCGAGCGCTTCCAGGGCACCTTCCGTGGCATGGCCGAAGGCGTCAACGCCATGGTCGCCGGCCACCTGAGCGATTCCGCCAAGGCCATGGCCTGCGTCAAGCGCTTTGGCGAAGGCGATCTGTCGGTGGCGCTGGAGCGCTTCCCCGGGCAGAAAGCGGTGATCAACGACAACCTCGAACAGGTCCGCGACAACATCCAGCGCCTGGTCGAAGACGCCAACCAACTGAGCCAGGCGGCCATGGCCGGTCGTCTCGATACCCGCGCCGATACCAGTGCCCACCAGGGCGATTTCCGCCGCATCGTCGCCGGCATCAACGGCACCCTCGACGCCATCGTGGCGCCAGTCAACGAAGCCATGGGCGTCATGGCCGGGCTCGCCCAGGGGGACCTGAGCCGCACCGTACGCGGTGACTACCAGGGCCAGTTGCTGGAGCTCAAGGAGTCGATCAACGGCACCGTCGGCAAGCTGAACCAGATCATCGGCGACGTGCGCCTGTCGGCCGACTCCCTGGCCAGCGCCTCGGAAGAGATCTCCGCCACCGCCCAGAGCATGAGCCAGGCCAGCACCGAACAGGCCGCCTCGGTCGAGGAGACCAGCGCCAGCGTCGAACAGATGTCCGC
>Ga0153990_1000009_pt1 | contig 159431 bp, 142 predicted proteins | sample TSNC074MetaG_FD_104739 | JGI IMG/M metagenome (GOLD analysis project Ga0153990, IMG submission 104739) | Attine ant fungus gardens microbial communities from North Carolina, USA - TSNC074 MetaG | ecosystem: Host-associated > Fungi > Mycelium > Unclassified | place: USA: North Carolina, Jones...
CGTAGGTGGGTTGAGACAGCTCCACCGTCGAAGCCCAACAAGCCAAGCCATCCCTGTTGGGCTTCGCTGCGCTCAACCCAACCTACACGAGCCCGAGGTGGCGCCCCCTCTCCCTCCGGGAGAGGGCTGGGGTGAGGGAGGCCCTACTCGTGAAATTCCGCCACCGTCTCGCGACGGCCATAGAGGAAGGCATCGGCCACATGGCGTAGCGGGGCCACGTCGACGTCGGAGCGATTCGCGGCGACCAGTTCGACGAAGCGCGCATAGAGGCCGGCGTACTCCTGGTCCGGACCCTGGTGGCTCAGTTGGCCGTCCAGGTACAGCTCGCTGCCGCCCTTGCTCAGGGTCAGGCGACCCGCATCGGTGTCGACGTGGATGTCCCAGGTCTGGGGCCCGGTCTGCAGGAAGTCGAAGTCGGCGGCGATGGGCACCCCGGCGCTGTCGACGAAGGCCAGTTGCGCCGCCACCGGGGTCTGGCAGTTGCCGGGCACCTGCAGCGTCGCCTCCTTGAGAAAGAACGGCCGCGGCAGGATGGCGGTGACAATGGACAGGGCATTGACGCCCGGATCGAAGACGCCCATGCCGCCCGGTTCCCAGATCCAGGCCTGACCCGGATGCCAGACGCGCACGTCTTCCTTCCACTCGATCCGGACCGCCTGGATGCGCTTGCCTTCCAACCACTCGCGCGCCGGCTGCACGCCCTGGGCATGGCGGGAATGCCAGGTGGCGAACAGCGAAAGGCCGGCCGCCTCGGCCTGGCGCGCCAGGGCGTCCACCTCGCTCAGGGTCGCCCCCGGCGGTTTCTCCAGCATCACGTGCTTGCCCGCCGCCAGGGCCTCGCGGGCCTGTTCGTAGCGCACCGCCGCGGGCGCGCAAAGCGACACGGCGTCGATCGCCGGACCGTCTTCGAGCAGGGCGCTCAGGCTGGGATAGTGGGCGACGCCGTCGAGCTGGGCATTGCGGCTGGCCACGGCGACCAGCTCGTATTCGGGATTGGCGGCGAGCGCCGGCAGGTGCTGGTCACGGGCGATCTTGCCCAAACCGACGATGGCTATTCTTATCATGATCGTCCTCGGTAGACGGTAGGAAACCGCCGCCTAGGATCGGGCAATCATCACACCAAAGCAACAGCTTCGCGGTCGGTCTGCAGGCTCTCGCGCAACTCCAGCCAACTGCGCAGATTGGCCCCCTCGCGGCCCTTGCGCCACATCAGCCAGGTGGTGGCCCGGGCGAAGCGTGCCTGGATTTCGTGACGCTGCACCCGCTCGCGACCGGGCAGGCTGTCGAGCATGGATTCCGGCATCAGCGCCACTCCGCCGGTGATCACGCAGGCCAGCATGCTGTGGTAGGACTCGATCTCCATCACCGGTCCGCTGGGCACCCCGGCGGCGGCGTACCAGGTGTCCAGGTAGCGACGATAGGAGCAGCCGGCGCGAAAACCGAACACCGGGCGCCCCGCCACGTCGGCGGGCGAACGCACCGGACCGAGTTCCAGTCCGGTGATCAGCACCAGGCGCTCCTCGAACCAGGGCTGGCCTTCCAGCGCCGCGTCGGGCGCCGGGCCATCCACCAGGGCGGCGTCCAGGCGCCCGGCCAGCAGGCCCTCGACCAGTTCGCCGCTGGGGCCGCTGTGCACCTGCAGATTCACCTTGGGATAGCGCTGGTGATAGCGCGCCAGCAGCCCCGGCAGGTGGATGGCCGCGGTGCTGAACATGGAGCCCAGCACGAAGGTACCGGCCGGCTCGCCGCCCTGCACCGCGCTGCGCGCCTCGTCGGCCAGGGCGAACAGGCGATGGGCGTAGTCCAGCAGCCGGTGGCCGGCGGCGGTCAGGTGCAGCCGCTGGCGTTCACGCAGGAACAGCTCCACCCCCAGCTTGTCTTCCAGCTGGCGCAGGCGCGTGGAGAGATTGGACGGTACCCGATTGAGCCGCTCGGCGGCCTTCACCAGGGAACCCTCCTCGGCCACCGCCTGGAAGATGCGTAGCTCTGCGAATTCCATGGATCACCACTTTTCTCTTTAGCTGAACATCTATTTCTCTATTATTCGTTTTTATTGATTAACTTCAAGGCCTAGGCTGTACCCATCCGCTCGCTACTGGAGTCTTGCGATGACCGCCACCACCCGCCTGCTGGCCTGCCTGCTCGCCCTGGCCACCGCCATGGGCATCGGCCGCTTCGCCCTCACCCCTGCCCTGCCCCACCTGATCGCCGAAGGCCAGATCGACCTCACCGGCGCCAGCCTGCTGGCCGCGGCCAACTACCTGGGCTATCTGCTGGGCGCCCTGGATGCGCTCTTCGCCCGCCGTACCCATGCGCGGCTGGTCGGCGGTCTCTGGCTCTGCGCCGGCCTGACCCTGGCGTCGCTGCTGGCCGATGGCCTGGCCGTCCAGGCGCTGCTGCGCTTCGGCACCGGTCTGGCCAGCGCCTGGGTGCTGGTAATGGTGACCGGCCTGAGCCAGCCCCTGGCCGCCGAAGCCGGCCGGCCGCGCCTGGGCGCCCTGGTCTTTACCGGTCCCGGGGTGGGCATCATCATCAGCGGGTTGATGGCCCTCGTCAGCAATCGCCTGGGCGGTGGCTCCAATCAGCTGTGGCTGAGCTACGGCCTGCTCGCCAGCGTGGCGACCCTGGCGCTGCTGCCCCTGCTGCCACGGCGCGGTCCGGCCACCCTGCTACCCACCGCCGCAGCGCCGGCCAAGCGTTCCCCGGCCTTCAACCGCCTGATCCTGGCCTATGGCCTGGTGGGCGTCGGCTACATCCTGCCGGCGACCTTTCTTTCGCAGATGGCCGCCAGCCGCTTCCACGGCCAGTGGCAGGCCGACCTCTTCTGGCCCGGCTACGGCCTGGCCGCGGCCCTGGGCGTGGTGCTGGTCAGCCTGAGACGCCCGGGCACCGATACCCGGCGCTGGCTGATCGCGACCCTCTGGCTGCAGGCCGCGGGCGTGCTGCTCTGCCTCCTGCCCGGTAGCCTGGCGCTGTTCCTTGGCGTGCTGCTCTGCGGCGGTCCCTTCCTCGCCTGCATGCAGCTGGTGATGCAATACGGCCGTGAGCTGGCGCCGGCCACGCCGCAGCGCAACGCCGGGGTGCTCACCGCCAGCTTCGCCAGCGGTCAGTTGCTCGGTCCGCTGCTCGGCGCGGCGAGCAGCCATTTCGCCGGCGATCTGCAACCGGCCCTGGTGATCGCCGCGCTGGGCCTGCTGTTCGCCGGTCTGCAACTGCGCCACGCCCGGGCGTCGCTACAGCGCTGCGTCGCCTGAATCGTTTCCGCTGCGGCCATTCGTCACAGAAGTAAAACTGGGTGGTTCCTTGTTTTGAAATGTTTCGCCGTTCCTGAGTACAGTGATCGCCGCGCCTCATAGAGGAGGCGCCTCAGGCGCTCGCCATCCACCCTACAAGGAATACAACACTCATGATGAAGGCCTCCGATCTGGTCGTTCGCTGCTTGGAGAACGAGGGTGTGGAATACATCTTCGGCATTCCCGGCGAAGAGAACCTGGACCTGCTGGAATCCCTGCGTCGCTCCTCGCAGATCAAGCTGATCCTGACTCGCCACGAGCAGTCCGCCGGCTTCATGGCCGCCACCTACGGCCGCTTCACCGGCAAGACCGGTGTCTGCCTTTCCACCCTCGGTCCAGGTGCCACCAACCTGGTCACCGCCGGCGCCTACGCCTACCTGGGCGGCATGCCGATGCTGATGCTGACCGGCCAGAAGCCGATCAAGAAATCCAAGCAGGGGCGTTTCCAGATTCTCGACGTGTGCCGCATGATGGCGCCGCTCACCAAGTACACCCACCAGTTCGCCTCCGCCGACAACATCCCGTCGCGCATCCGCGAGGCCTTCCGCCTCGCCGAGGAAGAAAAGCCCGGCTCCGTGCACCTGGAATTGCCGGAAGACATCGCCGACGAGCACACCGAGAGCCTGCCGGTCCCGCCGAGCCTGAGCCGTCGTCCGGTCGCCGAAGCCAAGGCCATCGCCGCCGCCGTCTCCAAGCTGGAAAACGCCCGCAGCCCGGTGCTGGTGCTGGGCGCCGGCACCAACCGCAAGATGACCGCGCGCGTCCTGCGTCAGCTGATCGAGAAGACCGGCATCCCCTTCGTCACCACCCAGCTCGGCAAGGGCGTGGTCGACGAGCGCCATCCGCGCTTCCTGGGCAACGCCGCCCTCTCCGCCGGTGACTTCGTGCACCGCGCGCTGGAGTCCGCCGACCTCATCGTCAACATCGGCCACGATGTGATCGAGAAGCCGCCGTTCTTCATGACCCGCGGCGGCACCGAGGTCATCCACATCAACTTCCGCTCCGCCGAAGTCGATCCAGTGTACTTCCCCCAGGTCGAGGTGGTCGGCGACATCGCCAACGCGATCTGGGAGATCAAGGAGCGCATCGAGGTCCAGCCCACCTGGGACTTCGACCGCCTGCTGACTATCCGCGAAGCCAACGAGGCCCATGTCGCCGAAGGCGCCACCGACGACCGCTTCCCAGTCTATCCGCAGCGCCTGGTGGCCGATCTGCGCCACGTGCTGCCGTCCGATGGCATCGTCGCTCTGGACAACGGCATCTACAAGATCTGGTTCGCCCGCAACTACAAGGCCTACATGCCCAACACGGTGCTGCTGGACAACGCCCTGGCCACCATGGGCGCCGGCCTGCCGTCGGCCATGGCCGCGCGCCTGGTGCACCCCAACACCCCCATTGTGGCGGTGTGCGGTGACGGCGGCTTCATGATGAACAGCCAGGAGCTGGAAACCGCGGTGCGCCTGAAGATGAACCTGGTGGTCATCATCCTGCGCGACGACGGCTACGGCATGATCCGCTGGAAGCAGGCGCAGATGGGCTTCGAGGACTTCGGTCTGGACTACGGCAACCCGGACTTCGTCCGCTACGCCGAAAGCTACGGCGCCCACGGCCATCGCGTGGAAAGCGCGGCGGCCTTCGCGCCGCTGGTGCAGCACTGCCTGGACACCCCCGGCGTGCACGTCATCGACTGCCCGGTGGACTACTCCGAGAACGACCGCATCCTGCACCAGGACATCAAGGAGCGCAGCGCGGCGGTCTGATCCCTTAGCCCCGGCGATCCCTGCGACGCCCCGCCCTCCAGGTCGGGGCGTTTTTCATGGCGCCCGAAGCAGCCAGTTAGTCCTCTCCGCCATCCAATCTGGCGCCATATCGTCAAACCAATAGGCAGAAAAAGCCTAAAAAAACAAACAGATACGATGTGGGACCACACAAGACCCTGCCGGCTATCCGGGTAATCACACAGCCTATCGTCCGGACTCGAATATCGCGGCGATTCGCGTTCTATTAAGCAACCCTTAAGCACCGCGGTGGATGAGTTCTCGCCGTCCTTGAGCCGTCCTGACGAGCGCCCTGCCCTCGCCGAGGTCGCGGATCGGGACCCGACGGCAGATGGCTCGGTACCCGCAAAGAGTCCTTGGGGTCAATCCGTGGTTACCCGCACAAGCTGCCAAGCGCCCCCTTCGCGCCGCCGGCTTCTGCCGGCCGGCTGACGAATCGACAGAGGCTGCCGTAACCGCGAAGCACGAGGCGCGAGGCGCGAGGTCCCCGGACCCGCACCTTCCAACGCTCCGCTATCCAGGTAGTCCACATGCAGCAAGTTGGCTGGAATCCATTAAGCAATATAAGCGTCAGGGCCAAGCTGGGCCTTGGCTTCGCCCTGCTCATCGGCATGATCCTGCTGGTGGCCTACACCGGCTGGTCGGCCACCGATACCCTGCGCGATCGCAGCGAGCGCATGAACGATATCGCCGGCTACAGCACCCTGGCCCGCGACATGCGCATCGAGCGACTGGTGTATTTCACCAAGGCCGATGACGCCCAGGCGGCCAAGTGGCTCGCCGCCCTGGACAAGACAGAAGGCCAGTTGCAGGCCATCGTCCCGCACTTCAACTCACCGGCGAACAAGGCCCTGCTCGACGAGGCCGGGGCCGCGCTCAAACGCTATCGCGACTTCTACAACCAGACGATCACCGCCACCCGCGAGCGGGAATCCATCCGCAAGATCGCCAGCAATGCGGCAGAGGCGGCCAATGCCCAGCTGCTGGCACTGGCCGAAGAGGCGAATGGCGAGACCGGCCGCCAGGCCGATCGCCAGCAGCTGGCGGCGCTGTTCATCGGTGTACAGCGGATGAGGGTCGATTTCCGCGGCTACGCCAGCTTACCCGGGAAGGACACTGAGCAGACGGCACGCACCTCCGTCAATGCCACCCTCACCCAGGCCAAGGCGCTCGGCACCACGGCGTTGCCGACCGAGACCGTGCAAAAGCTGGTCGGTGAAATCACCGCCTACGGGCAGCGTCTCGACCAGCTGGTGGCCGCGCAGGCGCAGGTGGACCAGGCGCAGGGTGGCATCACCACCACCATCACCACCCTGCTCGGCATCGCCGACAAGCTCACCGCCATCCAGCAGGAATTCCGCGCGGCCGACGTGGCCGGTGCCCGTCAGCTGCTGTTGATCTGGCTGGCCGTCGCCATCGCCCTGGGCCTGACCTGTGCCTGGCTGATCACCCGCTCCATCGTCAAGCCCTTGCAGGACACCGTGACCCTGGCCAAGCAGGTTGCCAACGGTGACTTCACCCATCAGCAGCAGGTCACGCGCAAGGATGAACTGGGCGCCCTGCAGACCAGCATGCAAGGCATGACCGGCAACCTGCGGCGCCTGATCGGCGAGGTGCGCGACGGGGTGGTTCAGGTGGCCAGTGCTGCCGAGCAGCTGTCGGCGGTCACCGAGCAGACCAGTGCTGGCGTGCAATCGCAAAAGGTCGAGACCGACCAGATCGCCACCGCCATGCAGGAAATGACCGCCACCACCCACGAGGTGGCGCGCAACGCCGGGAATGCTGCCAAGTCCGCACTGGAAGCGAGTCGGCAGGCCCAGCAAGGGGAGCAGTCGGTGAGCAAGGCGGTCGACCAGATCGAGGTGCTGGCCCGGGAAATGGAATCGACCAAGGCCGCCATGGCCACCCTGCGCGGCCATGCCGACAGCATCGGCGGCGTGCTCGACGTGATCAAAGCCGTTTCCGAACAGACCAATCTGCTGGCGCTCAATGCCGCCATCGAAGCCGCCCGCGCCGGCGAGGCGGGGCGCGGCTTTGCCGTGGTCGCCGACGAGGTCCGCGGCCTGGCCCAGCGCACCCGCTCCTCGACCGACGAGATCGCCCAGCTCATCACCGGGCTGCACCAGAGCACCGATCGCATGGCGACGGTGCTCGACCACAATGTGCAGCTGACCGACAGCAGCGTCGGCCTGTCGCGCGAGGCGGGCGAGATGCTCAAGCGCATCACCCAGTCGGTCAAGGACATCGAATCGATGAATGAACAGATCGCCTGCGCCGCCGAGCAGCAGAGCTCGGCGGGCGAGGAGATCAGCCGCAATGTCACCAACGTCCGCGACATCTCCGACCAGACCGCGGCCGCCAGCGAAGAGACGGCTTCCTCCAGCATGGAGCTGGCCCGCATCGGCGTGCGCCTGCAGGAGATGACGGCGCGCTTCAAGGTGTAGGTCTGGCGCCGGGGGCTTCCCTCACCCCGACCCTCTCCCCCAGGGAGAGGGGGCGCACCCGGTGTGGCTGTGGCCCGCGCAGGGTGGAAAACGGCGCAGCCTCTTCCACGCGGACGAACCGCTGCGATAGCGGCTTCGCTGTAAACCAACCTGCAGATCCCTCACCTCGACCCTCTCCCCCAGGGAGAGGGGGCACACCTGGTGCGTCCCGCGTAGGGTTGAAAACGGCGCAGCCTTTTCCACGCGGACGAACCCGCTGCGATAGCGGCTTCGCTGTAAACCAACCTGCAGATCCCTCACCCCGACCCTCTCCCCCAGGGAGAGGGGGCACACCCGGTGCGTCCCGCGTAGGGTGGAAAACGGCGCAGCCTTTTCCACGCGGACGAACCCGCTGCGATAGCGGCTTCGCTGCAAACCACCCTGCAGATCCCTCACCCCAACCCTCTCCCCCAGGGAGAGGGAGCGCACCCTGTGCGTCCCGACGTAGGGTGGAAAACGGCGCAGCCTTTTCCACGCGAAAGAGCCCGCTACGATAGCGGCTTCGCTGCAAACCAACCTGCAGATCCCTCACCCCGCCCCTCTCCCCTAGGGCGAGTGGGCGCACCCGATGTGGCCCGCGCAGGGTGGAAAACGGCACAGCCTTATCCACCCTCGGGTAGCAACTCCCCTACTCCAGGCTGGCCTCTTCCAGCAACCACCGCTCGAAAAGCGCCAGCGTCGGATCGACGGCCTCCGCGGGACGGGTCACCAGCACATAGCGCTCGCGCAGTTCGGGCATGACCGGCCAGGGCGCCTGGAGGCGGCCGGTGGCCAGGTCTTCCTCGATGTAGCGCTGGGGCACCAGAGCCATGCCGAAACCGGCCTTGGCGGCCTCGATCAGCAGCGAATAGCGATCATAGGTAGGGCCGGTCACCTGGGCACCCAAGGGCAGTCCGGTGAGCGCGGCATAACGACGCCAGCTGTGCGGACTCTCCCGCTTGTGCAACAACGGCAGACTGGCCGGCGGATGATCGGCCAGCCGCGGATGACAGACCGCGACCAGTTGCGCCTCGAACAGCCGTTGCACCCTCAGGCTCTGCCAGGCCGGATGCTCGTAGTTGATCGCGGCATGCAGGCCGCTGTCCTCCAGGGCGAAGGGCTGCGTCCGCTCGCGCAGGTTGACCTGGATCTCCGGATGGCGCTCGTGGAAACGCGCCAGGAGGGGGATCAGCCAGCGACCGGCCAGGGTCGGGATGACGCCGATCTCCAGCGTCGTGGCGCCGCGGGCCTGGGCGATCAGCTGCTGGGTATGGCGCTCGATGTCGGCGAGCGCCGTGCGTATATGGGCGGCATAGCCGGCACCGGCAGCGGAAAGCTCGACGCGATTGCCGATCCGATTGAACAGCCGGACACCCACCGCAGCCTCCAGCTTGGCGATCTGCCGGCTGATGGCGCCCTCACTGAGCGCCAGCTCCTGCGCGGCCCTGGCGAAGCTGAGATGGCGGGCAGCCGCTTCCAGGGCCACCAGCGCCGTGGTGCTGGGCAGGCGTCTAGTCATCGGCGGTCATCCTTGGCGGCGGGGCGGCACAGGATGACGCCTGGGCAAGCTGCCTTGCAAAAAAATCCGTAACGCTCGCCGGCCAGCGCCTCCTAGCATGAGCGGACCTGAAGACCAAGGAAGCGCGAGCCATGATGACGAGGACGTCCACCTTGAACAGGGTCGACCGGGTTCTGCTGGGCTTGGGTCTGGTGATTCCTGTCTGGTTGACGATCGGTGTAGGACTGACCGCCCTGGCCTATCCCGGCTATAGCCATGTCGACCACGCCCTGAGTCGGTTGGGCGCCATCGATGCGCCTACCCAGGGCTTTTCCGCCTGGATCAACAACCTGCCGCTCGGCGTGCTCTTCGTGCTGGTGGCCCTGGGCCTGGCCCGGCGCTTTCGCGGTTCGCGCCTGGCCCGCCTGAGTGCGGCCCTGATCCTGCTGCATGGCCTGGCGAGCTTCGCCACCGGCGTCTTTCCCTGCGATCAGGGCTGCGCCCCGGTGCAGCCCTCGCGCTCGCAAACGCTGCACAACCTGGCAGGCCTGGTGATGTTCCTGTCGCTGACCCTGGCCAGTGCACTCTGGGGCTGGCTTGGCAGGCGCCTGCTGGCCTCGCCGGGCTTTGCCTGCTTCTCGATCCTCTGCACCGCGCTGGCGCTGGTCACCGCGGCCCTGATGGCGGGAGCGGTCACCGACGGCCAGGGCTTCGGCCTCTACCAGCGCCTCAACTACGCCACGGGCGTCTGCTGGCTCGCGGTCCTGGCCTGGCTGGCCCGGCACGAACGCGGGTAACCGGCGGCCAGCAGCACGCAGACGAACGCCGCAGGCATCGCCACCTGATATCGCCGAACGTTCGGCGCTGACCGGCAAGGTGCGCGCCTTCATCGACTTTCTCGAAGAGGCATTGCAGACCCGCGACGGGACGGTGCCCGCTCACTGAACAGGCCTGCGTCGGCAGCGCTGCGGTCAGTGCCCCCCGCCGTCGGTGACGAAGTAGGTAGCCCGGTCCAGGCCGCGTGGCAACTGCTCAGGGGTTCGGTTGATCAGGCCGATGTCCTTGGCGGCATCGTAGCCCAGGCGCCGTCTGTTGCTCTCGGAGGACAGCAGGGTGGTGAGCTCCTCCGGGGCCAGCTTGAGGCAGCCCTTGTAGATCTCGCGGAATTTGAGGTTCTCACGCTCGACATCTTCGAACGCCTGCTTGGCCTGGTCAGGCTTCATGTACCCATTCACGGCGATGGACGTCGCGGCCGGATGCAGGAGAAAGGTGGACAACGGCGCGGCATAGCGATCCTCGGTCGCGCAGTAGATCAGCGTGGCGGAAGAGTCCGTCGCGGCGGCATTGATGGTGTTTAGATGCAGCGGATAGTGACGGATGAATTCGTAGGCCACATAGCCCGCCTCCATGTCGCCACCATGGCTGTTGAGATAGAGATTGACGTTCTTGACGGCGGGGTATTTGAAAGCGATGTCGCTGAGGGCGGCCAGCAGGGAGCTGACCGCTCGATCGCTGATGCCGCTGTTGAAGTACACCGAGGCGGTGTCGGCAGTGGCCGCTCCGCCCTCCCCGCGGATGACGGTCATGTCGGCCACAGCCTCCGTCACCCAGCTCGCGGCCAGCAGCGCCAGGACGACCCTGGACAGCCGTGGCGCAGGCGTCGAACGTCTCATCCCTGCTCGCTCCCTTCTCGGCATCAGGCCTGAAAAGGTAGATAGCGCGGCTTAAGGTCGGCTTAACCCGCCAGGGCGCATCGGCGTTCGGTGCCCTCAGTCCTTTTTCAGCAGCCCGGCCAGTCCGGCGAAGGGATTGTGGGTGGCCTGGGCCACCTTGGGCGAGCTCAGGGAACTGTCGCTGAAATACTGCTGATCGGTGTAGCGGCTGTGCTCGTTGTCGTGGCAGTACAGGCACAGCAATTCCCAGTTGGAGCCATCCTGGGGATTGTTGTCGTGGTTGTGGTCACGGTGGTGCACGGTCAGCTCGCTCAGGCGCTTGCCGGAGAATTCGCGGGCACAGCGACCGCAGACGTGGGGATACATCTTCAGCGCCTTGTCGCGGTAGCCGCGTTCGCGCTCGCGCTGGGTCTCGGCGAGGATTCGATCCAGCTTCGAGGTATCGGTGGCCATGCTGCGTCCTGAGGGGTCGTGTCGGGAGGCTCAGTATAGCCCGCGCCTGGCCCCGCGGGTGATCAGGCACGAGTCCACTCAGGGCTTCGGCTGGGCGCCCCCCCCTCCCCCTCGAATTCAGCGAAATACTGCTCCGCCATGGCCCGCAACGAGCGGCCGATGTTGGCGTACTCGTATTCGTTGAGGTTGGCGAGGGACACCCGGGCAGCCGGTTGCTGGGTGCCGAAGCCCTTGCCGGGCAGGAGCACGATGCCGGTCTCCCTGGCGATGCGGAACAGCAGGTCGCCACTGCTGAATTTGGCTTTCACCCAGGTGGCGAAGGCGTCGCCATGGAGCTTGCGCGCCAGGTCTTCCAGATCCAGCAGGGTGTAATAGTCGACGGCGTTGGGATCGTTCTCCGGGGCGACGCCCAGTTCGCGATAGAGGGCGGCTTCACGGCGCCGCACCAGCTTTTTCAGCTCGGTCTTGTAGCCGTCGCTTTCGTCCATCAGGGCGAACAGCGCGAACAGCACCATCTGCACCTGCTGCGGCGTGGAGAGCCCGGCCGTGTGGTTGAGCGCCACGGTGCGGCTGTCGGCGACCAGCCGATCGAGGAATTTGAGGCCGCGCACGTCCGGCAGCAGGCTGCCGTAGCGGCGGTCCAGGGAGGCCTTGGTCGTCTCGGGCAGTTCGGCCAGGGCCTGGTCGAAGATGCTGTCCTTGTGCGCGCCTATCACACCCAGACGCCAGCCGGTGGCACCGAAGTACTTGGAGAAGGAATACACCAGCAGGGTGTTGCGCGGGCAGGTGGCGAACAGCGAACGGAAGTCGTCGGCGAAGGTGCCGTAGACATCGTCGGTGAGGATGAAGAGGTCCGGACGCGCCTCGGCGACGAGGCGGGCGACGGTGGCCAGGCTGCGGTCGTCCATCTTCACCGAGGCCGGATTGCTGGGGTTGATGCAGAAGAAGATCTTGATCGTCGGATCGCGCAGCTTGTCGAGTTCGCTGTCCGGATACTGCCAGTTCGCCTGGGGATCGGCGTGGATGTGCACCTGCTCCAGCCCGAATTCTTCCAGCTCCGGGATCTCGATGTAGGGGGTGAAGGCCGGCATGCCGATGGCCACCTTGTCGCCCCGCTTGACCAGGCCGTTCTGCTGCAGCGAATGGAAGATGTAGGTCATGGCGGCCGTGCCGCCCTCCACGGCGAAGAGGTCGACCGAGCCGGCGGGCACGTAGCCACCGATCATCTCCTTGACGATGTAGTGGCTGACCACCTGCTCGGAGATCTTGAGCATGCGCGGCGGCACCGGATAGTTGGCGCCGAGGATGCCCTCCACCATCTCGTGGAGAAAGGCCGAGGCCGACAGGCCCAGCTGGTCGCGCACATAGCTCAGGCTCTTGGCCAGGAACAGCACGCCGGGCTGGTCGCGGTGTTCGGCGGTATAGCGCTCGAAGCGCGCCTCGATGCCATCGATCTGCGGCAGGCCGCCGACCCCGTGAGGCATGTAGGAATAGGACAGTTCCGCCTCGCTGGTGGCGAACAGGCCGAGGCGAAAGAAGGCCCGCCGCGGCAGGGTGGCCAGGAAGTTGGGATTGCCGCGACCGGCGTTGAGCATCAGGCGGTTCTCGCTGCCCGAGGCGAGCTTGATCAGTTCGTCCTTGAGTTCGAACGGACTCAGTTTGGCGTACTGGGCGTAATCGTCTTGAACTTCGCTCATGACTTGTTTCCTTCGATTAGGCGAAGGCCACGACCAGTGGCCCGAGCAGGGTGAGAAACACGTTGGCCAGGGCGTAGGTGACCGCGAAGGGCACCGTGGGGATCGAGTTGCCGGCCTTGTCCAGCACCTCGCCGAAGGCGGGGTTGGCGCTGCGCGCACCGGCGACGGCCCCGGCGAACAGCGCCAGGTTGCGGTAGCGCAGCACATAGCGACCGACCAGGATGGTGATGACGATGGGCACCACGCAGACCACCACCCCAATGAGGAAGATGGAGAGGCCCTGGGTGGCGATGGTCTCCACCGCCTGGCGCCCGGACTGTAGTCCCACCACCGCCACGAAGCCGGCCAGGCCAAGGTCGCGCAACAGGGTCGAGGCCGGCAACGGCAGGTTGCCGCGGGTCAGGTGGCGACTGCGATACCAGCCAAAGACCAGGCCGGCGATCAGCGCCCCGCCGCCGCTGCCCAGGGTCAGGGGGATGGCGCCCAGGCGGATCACGACCAGGCCGATGAGCAGCCCGACGGCCAGACCGAAGCCATGGAAGACGAAGTCGGTCTTGTCGCTGGGGACGATGATGGAGCCGACCTGCTGGGCGACTCTCTGGATGTCGTCCGGGGTGCCATAGAGGGTGACCAGGTCGCCTGCCTCGATGACGGTATCGGGCTCCAGCGCCAGGGGCCGCCCGGCGCGTTTCACGCCAACCACGTAGACGCCGTGGCGCAGGGCCTGGCTGGCGGCCTGGCGGATCTCGGCCACGCGGCGACCGACGAAGGTCGGGTTGTCGAGGCTGACGTCGCGCTGCACCACCACCACGTCCATGTCGGGCGAGGACTGCAACTCGGCGCCCAGGCGCCCGGCGATGGCCACCACCCCGGCGCGCCGCCCCACCACCAGCACCACGTCGCCGGCTTCCAGCACCGTCGTCGGGGTCACCCCGACCAGGGCGCCGCCGCGCTTGATGCGCTCGATGGTGAGGGCCGCCTGGGGATCGCCCTGGTCGCTGACCTCCAGTTGTGCCACAGTCTGGCCGGCTGCCTGGTCGATGCGATAGAGCCGTCCCACCAGCGGCGGGATGGCGGGCAATTCCCCCGGGCCATAGACCTTGGCCCCGGCCAGCAACTCGGCCTCGGCCTGGGTCGCATCGTCGCGGATGCTGCGCCGCATGAACCAGGGCAGCACATTGACGCAGAGGATGATGGCGCCAAAGGAGCCGAAGATGTAGGTCACCGCATAGCCCACGGCGACGTTGCCCTGCAGTGTCTGGATCTGCTCCAGCGGCAAGTCGAGCTTGGCGATGGCGGCGCTGGCGGTGCCGATGATGGCGGACTGGGTCATGGAGCCGGCGGCGATCCCCGCGGCGATGCCCTTGTCGAGGCCGAACAGCCGGGCGCAGGCGATGACGGTCAGCAGGCCGCTGAGCGCCATCACCGCGGCCAGGACGATCTCGCGCAACGATTGCCGACCCAGGGAGCGAAAGAACTGCGGTCCGCTCTCGAAGCCTACGGCGTAGATGAACAGCGCGAAGAGCACCGACTTGATGCCGTTGTCGATGCTGATGCCGACCTGGCTGATGACCACCGCCACCAGCAGCGAACCGGCGACCCCACCCAGCTGGAACTTGCCGAACTGGATGCTGCCGACCCAGTAACCGATGGCCAGGGACAGGAACAGGGCCAGTTCCGGTGCCTGGTTCAAGATCTGCCGCAGGTATTCCATGGGAGCCGCCTTCGACCAGGGATTCGAGAGCGGAACGAAGTGAAGGGGGGCCGGGCTGGCCTTCGAACGGCCCGGCGAGCCACGGCTCCACCTGCTACGCCACCTTGCCCTGCAGGAAACTCCTGACAGCGAGGGCGCCCCGCTGACTATAGTCTTGTCATATGAAGACCTATGTCTGCGGGACCCAAAGAACCTAAGCACAGCATTCTAGAGCTGTCAAAAGCGCAGCCACCGCGAATCGGCGCCGCGAAGACAGACTTCGTGCGCGTGAAATCCGCTCCCCATGGCGGGGCTCGGCAGACCACCGGCAGCCCGCCGACACTGGCCTTGCAGGAAGGTCGAGCGCGCCAGCGCCTGGCGTTCTTCGGGTGGAACTCACCTGGCACCCGTACCTGCCATTCATCGGGTACTTCGGCACGGTTGGTCCGGGTTTCGGCTGATCCTTTCACCCTCGGCCGCTGCCCTTGGCCGCGTCACTGGCTAGAGCTTCATGCCCACCGCGAGCCGGTTGAAGGCGTTCATCAAGGCCACGGCAAAGGTCAGGTCGGCGATTTCCGCGTCGCTGAACTGCGCCTTGAGCGGTTCGTAGGCCGCATCGGGCGCGCCCTTCTCGGCGACGGCGGTCAGGGTCTCGGCCCACTCCAGGGCGGCGCGCTCGCGGGCATCGAACAGTTCGCTGATGCGCCAGCCGGCCAGACGATCCAGCTTGGCCTGGCTGACGCCCTGCCCACGCAGGGTCTCGGCGTGCTTGCCCAGGCAGAAGGCGCAGCCGTTGATCTGGGAGATGCGCAGGTAGATCAGCTCCACCAGTTCCAGGCCGAGGGCGCTCTGCGCCAGGGCCTGGCCCGTGGCGATCAGGCCCTGATAGGCGGCGGGCGAGAGGGTGGAAAACGGCAGTCGTAGTTGGCTCATGGCTTACTCCAGGGTCGTGGTCACAGGGTGGGCGAGATGGCGGAAGGGCACCTCGCGGGAGAGTTGTTCACGGGCGCTCGCCAGGGTGTCGGCCACCTCAGCCGGGTCGCCGACCAGGCCCTCCAGATAGCTGAAGTGCAGGTCCAACAGCCCGAGCGTGCCCAGGGCATGGCGCACGTAGGAGGTCAGGAAATCCGGCTGCCGTGCGCGTGGCCCGCGGTGATGACCGCCCGAACTGACCAGCAGATAGACCGGCCGGTCGGCCAGCAGGCCGCGCTTGCCCTCGGCGGTGGACTCGAAGGTACGGCCGATGCGCAGCACGAAGTCCAGCCACAGCTTGAGCGCCGCCGGCAGGGTGAAGTTGTGCAACGGCGTATTGATCAGCAGCAGGTCACTGGCCTCCAGCTCGCCGATGAGGGTTTCGGACAGGGCGAATACCGGCGCCTCCGGGGGCGTCCGCCGGGTCAGGGCCTCGGCATATTCGGTGCTCAGCGGTGGCAGCGGCGCGGTAGCCAGATCCCGCTCCAGTACCTGCAGGCGGGGATAGCCCTGGAGCAGGGCAGCCAGGAGTTCGCCGGCCAGCCGATGTCCTTGGGAGGCGGCCGGGCGCGGACTGGCGTTGAGGTAGAGGGCGGTCTTCATGCCGGCACCTCTCCGCTCAGGCGCTCGGCGAAATGCAGGCCACGGGCGAGCAGGCCCTGACGGAAATAGAAACGCTGGGCCAGGGGCATATGCAGCCCGGTATCCAGGATCAGATGGGAGCAGCCGCGCTCCAGGGCCTCGCTACGCACCGCTGCCAGCAGGCGGGCCCCCAGGCCATCGCGCTGGCGAGCCGGCGCCACCACCAGATCGTCCACATAGAGGAAACGACCGTAGAGCAGATTTTCCAGTTCGCGGTAACCGGCCAGGCCGACCACCTCGCCCTCCTCCAGGGCGGCCAGCAGCCGATAACCCTGAGCCGCCTGGCGCTGAAGTTGCGCCTGGTAGCGCTCGGCGTCGGCGAGATGGGGGCGCAGAACCTGCATCAGCGGCAGACTGGCCTGGCACAGGGGATGATCGGGCGGCAGTGGCTGGAAGGTCAGGGCCATGGTGAGGGTCTCCACGAAAGATGCCGCCACTCTAGGCCGCCAATGGCCTAGGCTATAGAGCCAAGAAAGCTACAAACGACCAGGCCATGACCCTGAACGGCGCCCTCGACAGCCGCCTTGCCCTGCCGCTCTATCGCCAGCTCTACCAGCGCTTTCGCCAGGCGCTGGACGAGGGCCAGCTGCGGCCCGGTGACCGGGTCCCGGCGGTGCGCGCCCTGGCGGCGGAGTTGAACGTGGCCCGGGGCACGGTGGAAATGGCCTACCAGCAGCTGATCGCCGAAGGCTTTCTACTGCCGCGCGGTCCGGCCGGGACCATCGTCTCGCCGCAGTGGAGTCGCCCGACCGCTCCACCAGCGGCCGTACCCTCCTCGCCGACGGCCTCGGCAACCCATGCCGGCGGCGCGCCGTTGCCGCTGCAGCTGGGTCTGCCGGCGCTGGACGCCTTCCCGCGCAAGCTCTGGACGCGCCTGGCCGCGCGGCAACTGCGCAGCCAGGGACTGGAGGGTCTGGTCTATCCCGATGCCCGGGGTCACGCCGGCTTGCGCGCCGCCCTCGCCACCTACCTCGGCCTGTCCCGCGGGATCGCCTGTCGTCCGGAGCAGGTGTTCGTCTGCGCGGGCTATCGCGCCTGCCTGGATCTGATCGTGTAGACGCTGCTGGCGCCGGGTGCTGCCTGCTGGTTCGAGGAGCCCGGCTATTTCATCGCCCGCCGGGCATTGCAGGACGCCGGCCTGGAACTGGTGCCGGTTCCCGTGGACGCAGCGGGACTGGATGTCGCCGCCGGCCTCGCCCGGGCACCGACCGCCCGTTGCGCCCTGGTCACCCCCAGTCACCAAAGCCCGCTGGGCGTGTCTCTCGCCCTGCCCCGGCGGCTGGCACTGCTGGACTGGGCGGGGCGGCAGAACGCCTGGATCATCGAGGACGACTACGACAGCGAATACCGCTATCAGGGCAAGCCGCTGCCCGCGCTCAAGAGTCTGGATGATGGGGGACGGGTGCTCTACACCGGTACCTTCAGCAAGGTGCTGTTTCCCGGCCTGCGCCTCGCCTACCTGGTGGTGCCGCCCGCCCAGGTCGCCGCCTTCAGTCGCAGCGCCGATCGGTTGCACAACCACGCTCCCCTGCTGCTGCAGGGCACGGTGGCGAGCTTTCTCGAAGAAGGGCATTTCGCCCGCCATCTCAATCGCATGCGCACCCTCTACCGACAGCGCCGCCTGTGGCTGGCCGAGGCGCTGGCGAATGCCTTGGGCGACGCGGCGCGGATCGAGCTGCAGGCCGGCGGCCTGCACCTGCTGGCACGCCTGACCCAGGGCGACGATCGCCGCTGGGCGGAGGCCGCCCAGGCCGACGGCTTGGCGGTCCAGGCCCTGTCTCGCTGGTATCTGGAGACGCCCAGTGCCCAGGGCCTGCTGCTGGGCTTCACCAATGTCGCCAGCGCGGCGGAAGCCGTCGCCCTGGCACGGCGGCTGGCTCAGCTGGCGCCCTGACCGCTCGCTGTTCGTCTCGCCCTTCGCCCGTCCCGTCATCAGGGGCTGCCCCGAAGCGCAAAAATGTTTATTGCGTCACATTAAACTTTTTCAGATGCGACCGCTCAAAGACCAGGCTCGGAGGCTCTAGCCTGCCACTCTTGATTGGAAACAAAGCCTTTTTCGGCACCCACTCCGCAAGTAGCGGCGCGAGCGGAGTCACCCGCGATACCTGCACTACCAGGAGCCACGCTTCCCTGCCGTCCACGCAAGACACGGATCAGTCGCGTTTCCCTCCGCTCGTTCGCTGTACTCCCAAAACGTTGCCCTCTGGGCGTGAGTCGACAACCTGGCGCGTGAGGCCTTCCCATGCTGCAACAGCTGACCATCGCGAACAAACTCAGACTCGGCTTCGGTGCCATTCTGGTCATCATCCTGGCGCTGATCCTGGCGGCCCGGCAGGGCTTCAACCAGGTCAATCTGGCGGTTCAGCAGAACATTCATTCCTACCATGTCCTGCAGGATTCGGACGCGGCCCTGCTGGCGCTGGTCAACATGGAAACCGGCATGCGCGGTTTCGCCCTGACCGGCAAGGAAGAGTTTCTCGAACCCCTGAACAGGGGTGAGCAGCGCTTCGCCGAGCAGTTGCAGGAGCTGACTCAGCTCACTCGCGACAACCCCGCCCAGCAGGCCGATCTGGCCCAGCTGGGCCAGGCCAAGCAGCAGTGGAATAGCGAGTCCGTCCAGCAGATCCTGGCGTTGCGCCGGCAGGTCAATGCCGGTACCCAGCCGCTGGATGCCCTGACCGCCCGCATCGCCACCGCCCAGGACAAGGGCAGGATGGATGGCATGCGCGAGTTGCTGGCGCAGATCAAGACCCGTGAGAACGCCTTGCTGGACGGCCGGACCCAGTCGATGGCCGACGCCAAGCAGCAGGCCATGGCGATCCTCATCAGTGGTGGCATCCTCGCCGCCCTGCTGGCGCTCGGCATCGCCTGGTCGCTGACCCGTACCATCGTCGGGCGGCTCAACCAGACCGTCGCCATCGCCCGCACCATCGCCGCCGGCCAGCTGGATTCGCCGATTCCCACTGGCGGACGCGACGAACTGGGTCAGCTGCTGGCCGCCTTCGGCCAGATGCAGGACAAGCTGCGCGGCATGATCCAGGGGATCAAGCAGGGCACCGACCAGCTGGTGGCCGCCTCCCACAGCATCTCGGCCAATTCCCAGCAGCTGTCCGCCGCTGCCCAGGAACAGTCCAGCGCCGCCTCCAGCATGGCGGCTACCGTGGAAGAGCTGACCGTGAGCATCAACCACGTTTCCGACAACGCCGGGGAAGCACACGACCTCTCCAGCCAGTCGGGCCGACTGGCCCAGGACGGTGGCCAGACCATCCAGGCCTCGGTGGACAGCATGAGATCCATCGCCGGCACGGTGCAGTCCTCGGCCGCGCGCATCGGCGAACTGGGCGAGCATTCCGAGCGGGTCTCCTCCATCGTCAGCGTGATCAAGGGCATCGCCGACCAGACCAACCTGCTGGCGCTGAATGCCGCCATCGAGGCGGCGCGGGCCGGCGAACAGGGACGCGGCTTCGCCGTGGTGGCCGACGAGGTGCGCCAGCTGGCGCAACGCACCACCAATTCCACCCAGGAGATCGCCGCCATGATCGAGAAGATCCAGGCGGCGACCCAGGCCGCCATGAGCGACATGGAAGTGGGCGTGCGCCAGGTCAATGGCGGGGTCGACCTAGCCAACCAGGCGGGTGAGGCGGTGGTCAGTATCAACACCTCTTCGGACAAGGTGGTGCGGGTGGTCAACCAGATCTCCCTGGCACTGCGCGAGCAGACCGCCGCCAGCCACGACGTCGCCCGTACCGTGGAGCGCCTGGCGCAGATGGCCCAGCAGAACAGCGAAGCCATCGGCGAGACGGTGCAGACCGCGGTGTCCCTCGACGCCCTGGCCAACGACCTGAATCGCCAGATCGGGCAGTTCCGCTGCTAGCGCCAGAGGCGGGGCGTTCGCGCGAGAACCTTGAGCAGCCTCCCCCGGCGTCTGGCCGGGAGAGGCCCACCGAAACACCCTGCAACATTTGCCAGGCGCAACGGTCACAAAGGCGTCTCCCTCAAGGCCTGCGCCCTGCATGAAAACCCCGCGTCCCGTCGATCGTCTGCCCCGCCTCAACCAGCTGCGCAATCTGAAAATGGCTCGCTCCGCCCACGCCTACGTCCGCGGCAGCACGGTGCAGTTCTACGAGTGGCTGCACAGCCAGCCCGGCCGCAACCTGCCCAATGGGCCGGCGGTGTGGATCTGTGGCGACTGCCATGCCGGCAACCTGGGCCCCACCGGCGATCTCCACGGCTCCACCGACGTCAACATCCGCGACCTGGATCAGACCGTGGTCGGCAATCCGGCCCATGACCTGGTACGCCTGGCGCTGTCACTGGCCACGGCGGCGCGCGGCTCCGACCTGCCGGGGGTGACCACCGCGCGGATGCTCGAAGAGATGATGCGCGGCTACGAGGTGGCCTTCGAAGACGATCTCGAACGCGAGGTCCCGCGCCCCGCCCAGGTCAAGGCCGGGATGCGCAGCGCGGTGCAGCGCACCTGGAAGCACCTGGCCAGGGAGCGCATGGAAAACACCCGCCCCAAGCTGCCGCTGGGCAAGCACTTCTGGCAGCTGAGCAAGGACGAGCGCAAGGCCATCGCCGAGCTGTGCGAGACGCCGGGCATCCATGCCCTGGTGACCTCGCTCAAGGGCCGCAGCCACGACAGCCGCGTCGAACTGCTGGACAGCGCCTACTGGGTCAAGGGCTGCAGCTCCCTGGGGCTGCGCCGCTACGCCGTGCTGCTGGGCGTGGACGACGGCGACGACCAGGACTACTGCCTGATCGACGTCAAGCAGGCGGTGGCCGCCGCCGCCCCGCGCGTGGCCCATGCCACCATGCCCCGCGACAACGGCAAGCGCGTGGTGGAAGGCGCCCGCCAGCTCTCCCCGGCCCTGGGCAATCGCATGCTGGCGGTGCGCATGCTGGATCACTCCTTCTTCATCCGCGAATTGCTGCCCCAGGATCTCAAGCTGGAGCTGGACGAACTCAGCGCCCGCGAAGCCATGAGCGCCGCCGCCTACCTGGCCCGCGTGGTCGGCCGCGCCCACGCCCGGCAGATGGACCTGGCCACCCGCGTCGAGTGGATGAGCGACCTGCAACGCAACCGCACCCGCACCCTGGATGCCCCCTCCTGGCTATGGAGCAGCGTGGTGCAACTGGTAGGCGCCCACGAGATGGGCTATCTGGCCCACTGCCGCGCCTATGCGCTGGAGCATGCGCAGGACTGAGGCCATCGTGAAACCGGTCTGGGGCTAATCGCCTCGGGCCGCGTTTTTCGCTCGCCCCTTCCCCCCCCACCTGCCCGGTCCAACTCGGGAGCGGCAGGCAGCGCCCACCTGACCCTCGCCCACCTGCCTGCTTCGTCGATCAGCTCGATCACGCATTGTGCAACCTTCAGCCTTTAACTAAAATGAGACGCTTTATCATTAAGACCGGCGCTCGCGCCAAGGATCGTCCATGCGCCCTGCCCTGTCTTCCGGCTCGCCCACCGTCGCCCTGGATCGGCTCTATCGCGATCATCACGGCTGGCTCAGCGGCTGGCTGCGCGGGCGGCTGGGCAACGCGCCGGATGCGGCGGACATCGCCCAGGACACCTATCTGCGCATCCTCAGCTCCGGACGGCTGCCGCTGCGTGAAGACTCGCGGCGCTATCTGGTGCAGGTGGCCAAGGGGCTGGTGATCGACCTCTGGCGACGCCAGGAGGTGGAGCGCGCCTATCGCGAAGCCATCGCCCATCTGCCTGAGGCCCAGGTGCCTTCGCCAGAGACGCACTGGCTGATCGTCGACGCCCTGCTGCGCATCGATGCCATGCTCGACGGCCTGCCCGGCCCGGTACGGGAGGCCTTTCTGCTGGCGCAATTCCAGCGGTTGACCCTGGCCGAGATCGCCGTGCGGCTGGATCTGGCGGTGATCACCGTACGCCGCTACATCCAGCGCGCCCTGGTGGCTTGCCTGGTGGCCGGCGAAGCATGAATCCTCCCGCGCCGCAGCTGCTCGAAGAAGCGGCCGAGTGGCTACTGGCGCTGAACTTCGACGACACCGACGAGGCGCAGCGCCAGGCCTTCGAGCGCTGGCGGGCGCAGAGCGAGGCCCATCGCGCGGCCTGGGCACGGGCCGAGCGGGTCATGGGTACCTTCGCCAGCGTTCCGCTGGATATCGGTCAGCAGGCGCTACGCCGCGCAGGTGAGCGCGCCCTCAGCCGGCGGCGCACCCTGCGCCTGCTCACCGCCCTGCTGGTAGGGGCTCCCAGCGGCTGGCTGGCCCTGCGCACCCTGCCGCCGGATGCGCTGGGCGCCGAGCTCACGACCGCCATCGGCGAGCGGCGCTCCCTGCTGCTTGCCGACGGCAGCCAATTGGTGCTGAACAGCGACTCCGCCCTGGACGTACGCTTCGACGAAGGCATCCGCCGCCTGCACCTGCGCCGCGGCGAGGTGCTGGTGACCACCCATGCCGATCCGGTCGTGCCGCGCCGGCCCTTCGTGATCGACCTGGCGCAGGGCGAGATCGAGGCCCTGGGCACCCGCTTCAGCGTGCGGTTGGAAGAGGGGTTGTGCCAGGTCGCGGTCTTCGCCCACGGCGTGGAGTTGCGTCCGCAACGGGGCGCTGCCGTGCGGCTGGCTGCCGGGCAACAGGCCTGGTTCGATGCCCGCGGCGTGCAGCGCCGCGCCCCGGTGGACGAGGATGCCAGCCTCTGGACGCGCGGCATGCTGGTCGCCCACGACCGCCCGCTGGCCGAGGTGCTGGCCGAACTGGGTCGCTATCGCCCTGGCCTGCTGCGTTGCGATCCGGCTGTCGCCGGGCTGCGGGTGTCCGGCGCCCTGTCACTGGACGACACCGACCAGGCCCTGCTGGCGCTGCAACGCACCCTGCCGATCCGCATCACCCGCCGCACCCGCTACTGGGTGGCGGTGGGCGCGCCTTGAACGTCAACGACGTCGCAAAAAAAGTCCGCGCCCCCTGAGCACTTTGCCGCGCTCGTCCGGGATAGCTGCAGACACCCTCATGGGGAGCGGTGGCAGCCCGCGCCTGGTGCGCTTTAGAGGACGGCAACACGACATGGCAAAGATCCACCGGCAGCAATCCGGCACCCGAAGCTTCACCCAGCTGATCCTGGCCGTCGCCCTGCAGGGCGTACCCCTGGCCGGTACCGGACTGACCCTGCTACCCCTGCCGACCCTGGCCACCGCGGAGGGGCGTGACTACCGGATTCCCGCGGGCCCACTGAACGCCGTGCTGGCGCGCTTCGCCGCCACGGCCGGCGTCCAGCTGGTGTTCGATCCGGCGCCGCTGGCCGGTCGCAGCAGTCCGGGGCTGCAGGGCCGCTATACCCTCGACCAGGGCTTCGAGCACCTGCTGCGTGGCAGCGGCTATCGCTGGAGCGAACGCGGTGCCGGTATCTACGCCCTGGAAGGTGGCAGCGCCGAGGCCGCCCTGGCCATGCCAGAGACCACCATCCAGGCCAGTGCCGCAGGCGGCGGCGCCGATGTCGGCTACCGGCGTCCTGTAAGCACCAGCACCACGCGCCTGGGGCTGAGCGAACGTCAGACGCCCCAGGCGATCACCATCCTGACCCGCGATCAGGTCGAGGACTTCCGCCTGCAGAGCATCAAGGAAGCCCTGCGCGCTGCCCCGTCGGTGACCGTCGAGCAGACCGAGACCGATCGTACCCAGTTCACTTCGCGCGGCTTCGACATCGACAGCTTCCAGTACGACGGCATGGGCATGCCCTTCGTCAGCACCACCCTGGTGGGCGATCAGGATCTGGCCGAATACGAACAAGTGGACGTCCTGCACGGGGCCAATGGCCTGATGAGTGGCACCGGCAACCCTTCGGCCGCGGTCAACTTCGTCCGCAAGCGGCCCACCGCCGAGTTCCAGGCCAAGCTCGGCGCCAGCGTCGGTTCTTGGGACAATCGCCGGGTGGATGCCGATGTCTCCGGCCCCCTGACCGAGACCGGCAACGTTCGCGGACGCTTCATCTACGCGCACGACAAGGGCAATTCCTGGCTGGATCGCTATGGCCATGAAAAGAACATAGCGGCCGGTCTGGTGGCCTTCGACCTCAGCGACGCCGACACCCTGACCCTGGGTTTCTCCCAGCACAACAGCGACGCCAACGGCAGCTCCTGGGGCAACCTGCCGCTGGCCGACGCGAACGGCGATCCGCTGCACTACGGCCGCCGCAGTTCCAGCATCGGTCAGAACTGGACCTACTGGAATCTGGACACCCAGCGGGTCTTCGGCGAATTCACCCACGACTTCGGCAACGGCTGGCAGGGTACCCTCACGGCGACCGGCGTGACCGAGCGGCAGAACGCCGACATGTACTACATCTTCGGCGTCAACGGCGACGACGCCACCGCCTTCGGCGACCACTCCGCCAGCAAGGCCCACCAGCTGATCGGCGAGGCCCGGCTGTCCGGTCCCTTCGAACTGTTCGGCCGCGACCACGAACTCACCCTGGGCGCCAGCTACGGCCGGACCCACCAGAAGTTGCGGGAAAAGATCCTCGCCGAGGACGGCTACTACCCCACCACCCTCTCCGGCTCCCTGGCCGGCGTTCCCGAGCCGTCGCTGCAATACACCGACGACATTGGCCATACCCAGGACTTCACCGACCGCCAGAAAAGCCTGTTCGCCGGCGCCCGCTTCAATCTGATCGACGACCTGCACTGGATCGTCGGCGCGCGGATGCTCAGCGCCGATGCCAGCGGCCTGAGCTACGGCGACGCCTACTACACCCGTGCCCATGGCGAGGTCACCCCCTACACCGGCCTGGTCTACGACCTGAGCCCGCAATGGAGCCTCTATGCCAGCTGGACCAGGATCTTCAGCCCGCAACACAGTTTCGGCCTGGATGGCCGGCTGCTCGATCCGCTGGAGGGCAAGAGCCTGGAAGCCGGGGTCAAGGGCAGCCTGTTCGACGATCGCCTGAGCCTGACCGCCGCAGTGTTCAAGACCGCGCAGCGCAACGTGGCCGCCACCTCCGTGCTCGCCGGTTCGCGCTATCTCTACGACACCACCGACTACCGCAGCCATGGTCTGGAACTGCAGGTCTCCGGCGAAGCGCTGCCCGGGCTGGACCTGCTGGCCGGCTACACCTATGTTCGCATCGACGACGCGGACGGCGAGCGGGCACGCAAATTCGTGCCCAGCCACACCCTGCGCGGCCTGGCGACCTATCGCCTGCCAGGCCTGCCCCAGGCCAAGGTCGGCGCGCGGCTGAGATGGCAGAGCGGTATCGAGAACGACAACAACAGCCGCATCCACCAGAACGCCTATGCCCTGGTGGATGTGTTGGGCAGCTACGATTTCGACGAGCACTGGAGCACCCAGCTCAACGTCAACAACCTCACCGACCGCAAATACCTGCTGTCGCTGTACAACAACGCCACCAGTGGCAACTACGGTGCGCCGCGCAACGCGACGCTGTCGGTCAGCTACAACTTCTGAGCCTGGGCAGGTGGGCGCCGAGACCTCTGTCCCGTCGCCCGCCATTGCCCTGCGATCCTTTGCCCCCTGACGCGGTCCGAGTCTGCACGCTCTCAGCCAAGGTTCCGCACGCCATGCCCTCCTCCCCCCGTCCCGGTTTCGTCTCCGTCCGCGGTGCCCGCGAGCACAATCTGAAGAACGTCGACGTGGACATCCCTCGCGATGCCCTGGTGGTCTTTACCGGGGTGTCCGGCTCGGGCAAGTCGTCGCTGGCCTTCGGCACCCTCTATGCCGAGGCCCAGCGGCGCTACTTCGAATCCGTGGCGCCCTATGCGCGGCGACTGATCGACCAGGTCGGGGTACCGCAGGTGGAAGCCATCGAGGGTCTGCCGCCGGCGGTGGCCCTGCAGCAGCAGCGCGGCCAGCCCAGCAGTCGGTCGTCCATGGGCAGCGTGACCGGACTGTCCAGCCTGGTGCGAATGCTCTACTCCCGCGCCGGGCGCTATCCCGCCGACCAGCCGATGCTCTATGCCGAGGACTTCTCGCCCAACACGCCCCAGGGCGCCTGCCCGGAGTGCCACGGCCTGGGCCGGGTCTACGAGGTGACCGAGGCCTCCATGGTGCCAGACCCCGCGCTGACCATCCGCCAGCGCGCCATCGCCGCCTGGCCCACCGCCTGGGGCGGGCAGAATCTGCGCGATATCCTGGTCACCCTGGGCTATGACGTCGACATCCCCTGGCGCGACCTGCCGCAACAGCAGCGTGACTGGATCCTCTTCACCGAGGAGCAGCCCACCGTCCCGGTCTATGCCGGCCTCACCCCCGAGCAGACCCGCGCCGCGCTCAAGCGCAAGGCCGAGCCCAGCTACCAGGGCACCTATACCGGTGCACGGCGCCATGTGCTGCACACCTTCGCCAATTCCCAGAGTGCCAAGATGAAGCAGCGCGCGGCGCGCTTCATGATCGGCCAGACCTGCCCGCTGTGCCATGGCAAGCGGCTGACCCGGGCGGCGCTCTCGGTGACCTTTGCCGGCCTGGACATCGGCGAGCTGTCGCGGCTGCCGCTGGACGAACTCACCGTGCTGCTGCGCCGGGTCGCGGCCGGCGATTTCGACGAGGCCAAGGACGCCCGCGTGCTGGACGCCAAGACCGGCAAGCAGGATCGCGCCCGGCGCAAGGCCGCCGGTGGCAGCGACCACGCCGGCGCGCCGGACGTGCGCCGCACCCCCGATCTGTCCCCGGAAAAACGCCTGGCCGCCCAGCGCATGGCCAGCGAATTGCTGGAACGGCTGCAGACCCTGACCCGCCTGGGCCTCGGCTACCTGGCACTGGAGCGCAGCACCACCACCCTCTCTTCCGGCGAGTTGCAGCGGCTGCGCCTGGCGACCCAGCTGGTGTCCCAGCTGTTCGGCGTGGTCTATGTGCTGGACGAACCCTCTGCCGGTCTGCATCCGGCCGATGGCGAATCCCTCCTGGAAGCCCTCGACGGCCTCAAGGCCCAGGGCAATTCGCTGTTCGTGGTGGAGCACGACCTGGCCACCATGAAGCGCGCCGACTGGCTGGTGGATGTCGGTCCCGCGGCCGGCGAAGGCGGTGGCCGGGTGCTCTACAGCGGTCCGCCCGCCGGCCTGGCCGACATCGAGGAATCGGTGACGGCGCGCTATCTGTTCGCCGCGCCACAACGCGAGACCCGGCCTCCGCGCGAGCCCCAGGGCTGGCTGCGGCTGGCCGGGGTCACCCGCAACAACCTACAGGGGCTGGACGCCGCCTTTCCGCTGGGCTGCCTGACGGCGGTGACCGGCGTCTCCGGCTCGGGCAAGTCCAGCCTGGTCAGCCAGGCGCTGCTGGAACTGGTGGGCGCCGAGCTGGGCCAGCGCGCCGCCGAGGACAGTGACGAGGCAACGGAGCTGGAGGCCGATGCCCTGCCCGCCACCACCGGCCAGGTGGTCGAGGGTCTCGGCGGCATTCGTCGCCTGGTGCCGGTGGACCAGAAACCCATCGGCCGTACCCCACGCTCCAACCTCGCCACCTATACCGGGCTGTTCGACGGAGTGCGCAAGCTGTTCGCCGCCACCCCAGAAGCCCAGGAAAGAGGCTTCGATGCCGGGCGCTTTTCCTTCAACGTCGCCAAGGGCCGCTGCCCAACTTGCGAAGGCGAAGGCTTCGTCAGCGTCGAGCTGCTGTTCATGCCCAGCGTCTATGCCGCCTGCCCCACCTGCCAGGGAGCCCGCTACAACCCCGAAACCCTGGAGGTGCGCTGGCAGGGCAAGACCATCGCCGAGGTCCTTGACCTGACGGTGGACGAGGCCCTGGCCTTCTTCGCCGAGGAAGTCCCGGTGGCGCGAGCCCTGCGGGTATTGGCCGACATCGGCCTGGGCTATCTGCGCCTGGGCCAGCCGGCCACCGAACTCTCCGGCGGCGAGGCCCAGCGCATCAAGCTGGCCACCGAGTTGCAGCGCACCAGCCGTGGCACCACCCTCTATGTGCTGGACGAACCCACCACCGGCCTGCACCCGGCCGACGTGGAGCGCCTGATGCGCCAGCTGCACGGCCTGGTCGACGAAGGCAATACCGTGGTGCTGGTGGAGCACAACCTGCAGGTGGTGGCCGGCAGCGACTGGCTGATCGACATCGGCCCCGGCGCCGGCACGGCCGGCGGCCGCATCGTCGCCTGCGGCACGCCCCGCGCGGTGGCGGACGATCCCGCCAGCCCCACGGCGCCCTATCTGCGCCCCCTGTTCGACTAGCTGGCCAGCGGTGCCAGGCTGCGGCGGCAGGCCGCCAGCACCAGCAGGGAAGCCACCGCCGCCAGGGCACCGAACTGGAAGGTGGCGGCGGAGCCGAGGAAGTGCCAGAGCGCGCCGGCGATGCTGCTGGCCAGCAACAGGGCGATGCCGCTGACCAGGTTGAACAAACCGAAGGCGGTGCCGCGCAATTCGGCCGGGGCGGTGCGGGCGACCATGGCGGCGAGCAGCCCCTGGGTCATGCCCATGTGCAGGCCCCAGAGCACGACGCCCAGCGCCAGACCGCTCCAGCCGCTGCTCAAGGCCAGCGCCAGGTCGGCCAGGATCAGCAGCACCAAGCCCCAGGCCAGGAGCGCGCGGTGACTGACCCGGTCGGATAGCGCCCCAAGCGGATAGGCCGACAGCGAGAACACCAGCTGCATGCCCACCATCACCAGCGGCACCAGCGCCAGGGGTACGCCCACCTGCTCGGCCTTGAGCACCAGGAAGGCTTCGCTGAAACGCGCCAGGGTGAAGACGCCGCCGAGCAGCGCCACCTGCCAGAAGGCCGCCGGCAGCTTGCGCAGCTGGCTGCGGGTCAGCGGATTGGTGCGCGCCTGGACGATGGCCGCCTTGGGTTCGTCCAGGCCGAAAACCAGCAGGGCCACGGCGATGAAGGCCGGGATCACCGCCACCCAGAACACCGCGCGGAAATCGTTGGCCCAGAGCAGCATCAGCCCCACCGCCAGCAGCGGGCCGAGAAAGGCGCCGAAGGTGTCCAGCGACTGGCGCAGGCCATAGGCGGCGCCACGGATCTCCGGCGGCGTCACATCGGCCACCAGGGCGTCGCGCGGCGCGCCGCGGATGCCCTTGCCGATGCGATCCATGAAGCGCGCGCCGAACACCAGACCGGCACCGCTGGCCAGGGCGAACAGCGGCTTGCTCAGGGCCCCCAGGCCATAGCCCAGCACCGCCAGGCCCTTGCGCTTGCCCAGGTAGTCGCTGAGTACGCCGGAAAAGATCTTGGTGATGAGCGCGGTCGCCTCGGCCACCCCTTCGAGAATGCCGATATAGAGCACGCTCAGGCCCAGGCCGGTGGCCAGGAACAGCGGCAGCAGGCTGTGGATCATCTCCGAAGAGATGTCCATGAACATGCTCACCCCACCCAGAATCCAGACCCCTCGGGGTATCCGTCGCCAGCTCGCCGTCATCGTCACGCCCCTGTCCCCCTCGATCCCGTCCATCCCTGCCTGGCGGCAGGCAAACCGGTCGAAACTAGCATGACGATTGCCTGAGTCTCTACGGAAGAGACATCCCCCGTTACACTGGGCGCCGCTCCTTTCCTCGAGGCCACCCCATGAAAACCCTGCTGGTCATCGGCATCGGCGCCGGCGACCCCGACTACCTCACCCTCCAGGCCATCGCCGCCCTCAATCGCGCCAGTACCTTCTTCCTGTTCGACAAGGGCACGGAAAAGGACAGCCTGATCCACCTGCGCGAAACCATCTGCGCCCGCCACATCCGCCAGGCGGACTATCGCTTCGTCACCGCACCCATCCCCGAGCGTCGCCGCGAAGGCGACTACCGCCAGGCGGTGGACGACCTCAATGCCGCCAAGCAGGCGCTGATGGTGGAGATGATCGAGCAGGAACTGGCGGACGATGAATGCGGCGCCTTTCTGGTCTGGGGCGATCCGGCGCTGTACGACAGCACCCTGCGCATCCTGGCGGCGATCAAGCGCGAAGGCCGGCTGGACTTCGACTACGAGGTGATCCCCGGCATCTCCAGCGTCCAGGCCCTGGCCGCGCGCCACCGGGTGCCGCTCAATCGCATCGGCCAGGCCCTGGAGATCACCCCCGGTCGGCGCCTGGAGCGCTTCCCCGCGCACCTGGACAGCCTGGTGGTGATGCTCGATTCCCACGAAGCCTATCGCCGCCTGGACGAACCCGGCCTGTATATCTACTGGGGTGCCTATGTGGGCACGGCGGACGAGATCCTCATCGCCGGTCCGCTGCAAGAGGTGGCCGAGGAGATCCACCGGGTGCGCAGTGCCGCGCGTGAAGAGCACGGCTGGATCATGGACACCTATCTGCTCTGTCGGGGTCCGGCGGACGCCTGAGAGTTGTCCAGGCGTCGATCCAGGTGAAGGGTCTGCCAGGGCAAGGCCGTCTCCCGCGCGACGACCTGAAAGCCCTGGTCGAGCCAGAAGGCTTCGGCCCCGGGCAGGAAGGGATGGGTGTGCAGGTAGAGGCGCTCGACCGCGTCGCGCCGTGCCTGGGCCAGCAGCGCCGCGAACAACCGCCGCGCCAGGCCCTGGCGCCGCTGCCGGGGCACCACGAACAGTCGTACCACTTCGACCACCCTTTCACCGGGATAGGCCAGCTGGGGAAAGCGTCGGTCGTAGGGTCGATAGGCGATGCTGCCGAGCGGCTCTCCAGCGGCGCCCCGGGCGAGCAGCAGGCAGCCACGATCCGCGCCATAGTGGTCGGCGAAGCACTGTAGGTCCCGGGGTATGGCCGTCGCCCCGACCCGGCTACCGAACAGCTCGCGATAGCTCGCCAGCAGAAAGCCCAGCGTCTCGTCATCCGCCATGGAGAGCCGTTCGAGGGTGATGGGTGGCGCGTCGCTCATGGTCCTGTTCGTCTCTCAAGCAGCGGCAGGGGCGCGACATTTCGGCGCAGGTCCGCGCCGGCCGGGCTGTGCGCCGCCCGCGACGATGATACAGTCCCCCGTCATGATAACCGTCCGTTCCCCGCGCGCTTCGCTCGCCTGGATGTTGCTCGCCTGCATCCTGCTGAACGGACTCGTCTGCGCTCTGGGCCATGGCCAGATGCTGGCGCGACTTACCTTGCCGGTCTCGCCGCCGCTGGCCCAGGGGCACGAGCATCACCACGGCCTGCACGCCCAGACCGCCCAGGACGACATGGCCGGCATGCATGCGGGCCTGCCGGGCGGCAGCGTGACCACCCTCTCCCCCACGGGTGACTGCGTCTTCGCCGCCACCCTCTTCCTCGCCACGCTGGCCGCCGTCGTACTGCAGTGGCTGCTGCGTCCCGGCGATCCTCATCGTCCTCGCTACCAGAGTGCCCTGCCGCCGCCACCCCGCGCACGGCGCTCCACGCTCCATCCCCAGGCGCCCTGACACCCCGGCGACGAAAGACGGCTGTCCTCCTTTCTCGTAATCCTGCGCGTGGCCCCTCGCTGGCCGCGCGTCGCTCCGTGGTGAACGCTATGACTTCGCACCCCTCCGCTCCGACCGCCAAGACGCCGGGGCCGCTGCTGCACCTGTTGGCGCGGCTGCATTTCCTCATCGGCCTGTTCGTCGGTCCCTTCCTGCTGGTGGCCGCCGCCAGCGGCCTGATCTATGCCCTCACGCCGCAACTCGAGGCCCACCTCTATGCCGAGGCCCTGCATACCCCCAGTCGCGGCAAGCCCCTGCCGCTGGCCGAGCAGATCCATATCGCCCAGGCCGCGGTAGGCCCCACCCTGACCCTGGGCGCGGTGCGCCCGGCGCCGGCCGAGGGCGACACCACCCGGGTGATGTTCAACGATCCGTCGCTGGGCGAGTCGACCCACCGGGCGCTGTTCATCGACCCGGTCACCGGTGCCATCCGCGGCGATCTGGCGGTCTATGGCACCAGCGGCATCCTGCCGCTGCGCACCACCATCGACCAGTTCCACCGCAGCCTGCTGCTCGGGGAGCCCGGTCGCCTCTACAGCGAACTGGCCGCCTCCTGGCTGTGGGTCGCGGCCCTCGGCGGTCTGACCCTGTGGCTGGTGCGCCGCCGCCAGCGCCGCCCGGCCCGCGGCCTGCGCGGCCTGCATGCCAGCACCGGGGTCTGGCTGCTGGGTGGCCTGCTGTTCCTCTCCGCCACCGGTCTGACCTGGTCGCGCTTCGCCGGCGACAACATCGGCGTGCTGCGCGCCCACTACGGCTGGTCCACGCCAGGCGTGAAGACCGCCCTGGGCACCGCACCCGCGCCGGCCATGGTCCATGACGAGCACGCCGATCACCATGGCGCCATGCACATGGCCAAGGCACCGGCTCTGGATCCGGCCACCTTCGACGGGGTGCTGGCCAGCGCCCGCGCCGCCGGCATCGACGCCGGCAAGCTGGAGATCCGTCCGGGGCGCAGCGCCGACAAGGCCTGGACGGTGAGCGAGATCGACCGCCGCTGGCCGACCCAGGTGGACGCCGTCGCCGTCGACCCGACCAGCTTCAAGGTGGTCGATCAGGTGCGTTTCGCCCAGTACTCGCTGCCGGCCAAGCTGACCCGCTGGGGCATCGATGCCCACATGGGCGTGCTGTTCGGCCTGGCCAACCAGCTGGTGCTGGCGGTCGTCGCCCTGGGCCTGCTGGTGATGACCGTCTGGGGCTATCTGCTCTGGTGGCGCCGCCGCCCCAGCCGCGATCCGGCGCAACCCGGCCTGATCGCCCTCTGGCGCCAGCTGCCGCCCCTGCCGCGTCTGCTGGTCCCGGCGACGGCCCTGCTGCTCGGCCTGTGCCTGCCGGTGCTGGGCGGCAGCCTGCTGCTGTTCCTGGTGGTGGACGCCCTGCTGGGCCTGCGCGGCCCGGCGCTACGCACGGAGGCCGGTTCGGCCTGAGGTGGGGATGGGTGGTTGTTGGCCTTCGCCCTGACCCAGCCGTAGCGTGGAAAACCGCGCAGCGTTTTCCACCTGTGCCCATCCCGGACGCGTGGACAAGGCTTCGCCGTTGTCCACCCTACCCGCACGTAGCCTCCCGCCCACACCAACCACCCCCTCTCCCGCCGGGAGAGGGCTGGGGTGAGGGCCCACCCCAAATCGCAGCCGTAGCGTGGAAAACCGCGCAGCGTTTTCCACCTGTGTCCACTCCGAACGCGTGGACAAGGCTGCGCCGTTGTCCACCCTCCCCGCATGTAGCCACCCGCTCACACCAAACCAATCCCTCTCCCGCCGGGAGAGGGCTGGGGTGAGGGCCCGCCCTACACCGATCGTCACGCCAGTAACCGCCTCCCAGACCATCCATCGGCACACCCTATCCGACGCTGGCGCACCCCAGCGAGACGCTTATAGTTATCGCAATCCCCATCCTTCGAGGATCTGCCATGCCCCGTCTTTTGCACGTGATAGGTTCGCCCCGCCAGGATCGCTCCGCTTCGCTGGAAGTCGCCACTGCCTTCATCCAGGCCTGGCAGGGCAAACACCCCGATGCCGAGGTCGATACCCTCGACGTCTGGCAGTGCGACCTGCCGGAATTCGACGGTCCCATTCTCGACGCCAAGTACGCCGGCATCGAGGGCGAGTCCCTCAGCAGCGAGCAGGAGCATGCCTGGAAGGTGGCCAAGGCACTGGCACAGCGCTTCAAGGCCGCCGATGTACTGGTATTCGGCGTGCCCTGCTGGAATTTCGGCATCCCCTACAAGCTCAAGCAGCTGTTCGACGTGGTCAGCCAGAAGGACCTGCTGTTCACCTTCGACGACCGCGGCCTCAACGGCCTGCTCGGCGGTCGCCAGGCGCTGGTGATCGCGGCCCGCGGTGCGGCCCTGGATCGCCAGGAGCACCAGGAATCCTATCTGCGCACCTGGTGCGAGATGGTCGGCATCGATCGGATGCACACCGTGGTGGTGGAAAAGACCCTGTTCGGGCCGGAAGTCGACCAGGCGTCGCGCGACCAGGCCAAACAGGACGCCGTGACCCTGGTGAGCAGACTCTGATCCCTGACTGCAGGGGCCACCCTCACCCCAACCCTCTCCCCAAGGGAGAGGGGGTAGATCGGCGCGGGCGAACAGTCGCGTAGGTTGGGTTGAGCGCCGCGAAGCCCAACAGCGATGCCGCTCCTCTCACCCCCAACCCTCTCCCCAAGGGAGAGGGGGCAGATCGGCGCGGGCGAACAGTCGCGTAGGTTGGGTTGAGCACCGCGAAGCCCAACACCCCTCCCCGCACCAGGTCCCTCAGCGATGCCGGGTCGTCGAGCTCAGCTTGTACCTGTCGCCCGGATGCAGCAACCGCACATAGCTGACCAGGTGCTCGTCCGACCAGGTCCGGCGGATCATCGACAGACAGGCCGCGCCCTCGGCGATGTCCAGCCAGCGTGCGGTCTGGGCGGTGGCCAGCACTGCCTCGACGATATGTTCCACATCGCTGATCGGACAGCTGGCCACCAGCACCTCGTTGGGCGTCTGGCGGCTGAAGTCGCTTTCCAGGTAGTGCGGCACCCAGCGCGGATTGACGTAGCGATCCTCCAGCTGGATGGGCAGGCCGTTCTCGCGGTGCACCAGGATGCTGTGAAACACCTGGCTGCCGATCCGCAGGCCCAGCCGCAGGGCCACTTCATCGTCGGCGGCGATGGCCTCGCTGCGCAGCACCTCGTTTGAATAGACATGCCCGCGGGCGCGCACCTCGGCGGCGATGTTCATCACCTCGTGCAGCGAGGACTCGGCCTTGCGCTCGATGACAAAGGTCCCGAGTCCTGCCTGGCGCGTCAGGTAGCCCTGCTGCACCAGGCGGGTGATGGCCTTGTTGGCGGTCATGCGGCTGACCGCGAAATCCCGCGCCAGCTGCTCCTCGGTGGGGATCTGGTGATGCACCGGGTAGGCACCACCCTGGATGCGTTCGAGCAGAAAGTCCTCGATCACCTTGTAGCGCGGGGGTGTCGTGCTGCTCACGCGAACTCCAGGCCGGAAAATGGAAAGCCGATGATAACGCGCGGTCCGGCGTTCTGGCTGCCGGACCGCGTCCGCCTCAGAGACTGGGCAACAGCCGCGGCGTGACCAGCCCGTTCAGGCAACCACTGGCCAGCAGCGCGCTGGCCGCCTCGATGTCGGGGGCGAAGAAGCGGTCCTCCTGGTAGTAGGGCACCCTCTCGCGCAAGAGGCTGCGCGCCCTTTCCAGGCGTTCCGAACTCTTCAGGCCATGCCGGAAGTCCAGGCCCTGGCAGGCACCCAGCCACTCGATGGCGAGGATGCCGCGCACGTTCTCGGCCATGGCCCACAGTCGCTTGCCGGCATTGGGCGCCATGGACACATGGTCTTCCTGGTTGGCCGAGGTGGGCAGGCTGTCGACGCTGGCCGGATGGGCCAGGGCCTTGTTGTCGCTGGCCAGGGCCGCGGCGGTGACCTGGGCGATCATGAAGCCGGAATTGACCCCGCCGTTCTCCACCAGGAAGGGCGGCAGCTGGGACATGTGCCGATCCATCATCAGCGAGATGCGCCGCTCCGACAGGGCGCCGATCTCGGCCAGGGCCAGGGCCAGGTTGTCAGCGGCCATGGCCACCGGCTCGGCGTGGAAGTTGCCGCCGGAGATGACGTCGCCCTCTTCCGCGAACACCAGCGGGTTGTCGGACACGGCGTTGGCTTCCACCTCCAGCACCTCGGCGGCCTGGCGCAACTGGGTCAGGCAGGCGCCCATCACCTGGGGCTGGCAGCGCAGCGAATAGGGATCCTGGACCTTGTCACAATTGGCGTGGGAGCGGGACACCTCGCTGCTGTCAGTGAGCAGCTCGCGATAGGCCGCGGCCACGTCGATCTGGCCACGCTGGCCCCGCGCGGCATGGATACGCGCATCGAAGGGCGCCCGAGAACCGAGCATGGCCTCGACGCTCAGGCCGCCGCAGACCGTGGCCGCGGCGAACAGGTCTTCACCCTCGAACAGCCCGCGCAGGGCATAGGCGGTGGACACCTGGGTGCCATTGAGCAGCGCCAGGCCCTCCTTGGCGGCCAGGGTCATGGGTTCGAGGCCCGCGACCGCCAGCGCCTCGCGGGCCGGCAGCCACTGGCCCTGGTAGCGCGCCTTGCTCTCGCCGATCAGCACCAGCGACATGTGCGCCAGCGGCGCCAGGTCACCCGAGGCCCCCACAGAGCCCTTGAGCGGGATGTGCGGATAGACCTCGGCATTGATCAGGGCGATCAGCGCCTCGATGACCTGGCGGCGAATGGCGGAGAAACCGCGGGCCAGGCTGTTGACCTTGAGCAGCATGATCAGCCGCACCAGGTCATCATCCAGCGCCTCGCCCACGCCGGCAGCGTGGGACAGCACCAGGGAGCGCTGCAGCTTTTCCAGATCCGCCGGCGCGATCCGCGTCGAGGCCAGCAGGCCGAAGCCGGTGTTGATGCCATAGGCGGTCCGGCCTTCGGCCAGGATGCTTTCCACGCAGGCCACGCTGGCGTCGATGGCGGCATAAGCGGCGGGATCCAGCTCCATGCGTAGCGGCTGCAGATAGGCCTGGCGCAGCTGGGCCAGATCGAGGGTGCCGGGTTTCAGGACAAGGGTGTGCATCGATCAGACTCCTTTGCCGATCATGGGCAGATTCAGGCCCTGCTCGCGGGCGCAGTCGATGGCGATGTCATAGCCGGCGTCGGCGTGGCGCATCACCCCGGTGGCCGGGTCGTTGTGCAGCACCCGGGCGATACGGGCGGCGGCGGCGTCGGTGCCGTCGCAGACGATGACCATCCCGGAATGCTGGGAGAAGCCCATCCCTACCCCGCCGCCGTGGTGCAGCGAAACCCAGGTGGCGCCGCTGGCGGTGTTGAGCAGGGCGTTCAGCAGTGGCCAGTCGGAGACGGCATCGGAGCCGTCCTGCATGGCCTCGGTCTCGCGGTTGGGGCTGGATACCGAGCCGCTGTCCAGGTGATCACGCCCGATGACGATGGGCGCCTTGAGTTCGCCGCTGCGCACCATCTCGTTGAAGGCCAGCCCCAGCTTGGCACGCAAGCCCAGGCCGACCCAGCAGATGCGCGCCGGCAAGCCCTGGAAGGCGATGCGCTCGCGGGCCATGTCCAGCCAGCGGTGCAGGTGGGCGTCATCGGGGATCAGTTCCTTGACCTTGGCGTCGGTGCGATGGATGTCCCCGGCATCGCCCGACAATGCGGCCCAGCGGAACGGACCGATGCCGCGGCAGAACAGCGGACGGATATAGGCCGGCACGAAGCCCGGGAAGGCGAAGGCATCGGCGACGCCGGCTTCCTGGGCCATCTGGCGGATGTTGTTACCGTAGTCGAAGGTGGGGACGCCCATCTTCTGGAAGTCCAGCATGGCCTGAACGTGCACGGCCATCGACTGCTTGGCCGCGGCGACCACGGCAGCCGGATCGGTCTGGGCGCGATCACGATACTGCTCCCAGCTCCAACCGGCCGGCAGGTAGCCATTGAGCGGATCGTGGGCGCTGGTCTGGTCGGTGACCATATCCGGGCGCACGCCGCGGCGGACCAGTTCCGGCAGGATCTCGGCGGCGTTGCCCAGCAGGGCGACGGACACCGCGGCGCCGGCGGCGGTGTGCCGGGCGATGCGTGCCAGGGCGTCGTCCAGGTCGCTGGCCTGTTCGTCCACATAGCGGGTCTTGAGGCGGAAATCGATACGGCTCTGCTGGCACTCGATGTTCAGCGAACAGGCACCGGCCAGGGTCGCGGCCAGGGGCTGGGCACCGCCCATGCCGCCGAGACCGGCGGTCAGCACCCAGCGACCACGCAGGTCACCCTGGTAGTGCTGGCGCCCGGCCTCGACAAAGGTCTCGTAGGTGCCCTGCACGATGCCCTGGCTGCCGATGTAGATCCAGCTGCCGGCGGTCATCTGGCCGTACATGGCCAGGCCCTTGGCATCCAGTTCGTTGAAGTGCTCCCAGCTGGCCCAGTGCGGCACCAGGTTGGAGTTGGCGATCAGCACCCGCGGGGCATCGGCGTGGGTCTTGAACACCCCGACCGGCTTGCCCGATTGCACCAGCAGGGTTTCGTCGTCACCCAGCGCCTTGAGGCTCTCGACGATCCTGTCGTAACACTCCCAGTTGCGCGCCGCGCGGCCGATGCCGCCGTAGACCACCAGCTCCTGGGGGTTTTCCGCGACCTCGGGATCGAGATTGTTCATCAGCATGCGCAGCGGCGCCTCGGTCAGCCAGCTCTTGGCATTGAGCTGGGTGCCGCGGGGGGCGCGAATCTCACCTTCACGAAAGCGGGTCATGGGGTCTTCCTCTCTTGTTGTTCGCGGCAGGCCCTAGAGGTCCAGTGCCAGGGTATGGATCAGCCGCGCCGCGACCCGGGCCGTGCGGCCGTCCTGGTCGAGCGCGGGATTGAGTTCGGCCACGTCGGCCAGGCGCAACTTGCCGCTGGCCTTGAGCCGACGGATCAGCGGTTCCAACAGGGCGAGGCTGACGCCATGGGCGGCAGGCGCGCTGACCCCGGGCGCCTCGCCCGCGGGCAGCACATCCAGGTCGAAGGTGAGATAGAGGGCATCGCAGCCGGCGGCGAAGGCGTCCAGCTCGGCGCCGATGCGCTCCAGGCTGCCCTCGCGAATCTCGTGGTCTTCGCGGATCAACACATCCAGCTCGGCGGCACGCCTGAGCAGGGTGCGGGTATTGGCGGCCAGGCTCAGGCCCAGGCAGGCATAGCGAAAGGGCCAGTCGTGGCGGGCACAATGAGCGGCGATCTGGGCGAAGGGCGTACCTGAGGTGGGTCCCCGCGTCGGATCGCGCAGGTCCAGGTGGGCATCGAAATTGACGATGCCGATGCGCGGCTTGGGCAGCGTCTTGGCCAGGTGCAGCGCCAGGCCCGACCAGCTGGCCCAGGCCACCTCGTGACCGCCGCCCAGCACCAGCGGCAGATGACCGCCGTCCAGCAGACCGCGCACGGCCCCGGCCAGGCGCGTCTGAGCGCCTTCCAGATCACCGTCGGCGCAGCGGATATCACCGGCGTCATAGGCCGGGCCCTGCCGCTGCCAGGCGACATTGGCCAGGGCCCGCCGCAGGGCGACGGGCCCCTCGGCAGCGCCCACGCGACCCTGGTTGCGCCTTACCCCCTCGTCGCAGGCGAAACCCAGCAGCGCCATACCCGGCGCGCTGTCCACGGCCAGTGGCTGGATGCACTGGTGCCAGCGCAAGGCGTCGGCTTCCGGATCGATACGGCCGGTCCAGCATTCCAGGGTCTGGCGATCAGCGAACATGCTGCACCTCCCCGGCGAAGACGCGCTGACGCAGGCGGCCCGGACGCACCTCATAGGCCAGCTCGGCCGGCTGACCGACGTCCCACAGGCAGAGATCCGCCGGGGCACCCACCTGGATGCGGCCCAGTTCCGGACGCCCCAGGGCCTGGGCCGCATGGGCGGTCATGCCGGCCAGGGCCTCGCGGGGGGTCAGGCGAAACAGGGTGCAGGCCAGGTGCGCGATCAGGGTCGGCAGATAGAGCGGCGAGGTGCCGGGGTTGGCGTCACTGGCCAGGGCCATGGGCACCCCGTACCGACGGAGCAATTCCACCGGCGGATGCTGGGTTTCGCCCAGCATCAGGAAGGCGCCGGGCAAGAGCACGGCGACCGTACCGGCGGCGGCCAGGGCACGTACCCCGGTTTCGTCGAGATACTCCACGTGATCCGCCGACAAGGCGCCCAGCCGCGCAGCCAGGGCGCTGCCACCCAGGTTGGACAGCTGCTCGGCATGGGCCTTGATCGGCAGACCGTGCTCGCGCGCCGCCAGGAATACCCGCTCGCACTGAGCCGGCGAAAAGGCGATGCCCTCGCAGAAGACGTCCACCGCATCGGCCAGGCCCTCGGCCACCGCGGCCGGGATCATCTCCCGACAGACCAGATCGACGTAGCCCTCGGCATCGCCCTGGAATTCCGGCGGTACGGCATGGGCGCCCAGCAGCGTGGTGATCACCCGTACCGGCAGCGCCTCACCCAGACGCCGAGCGACCCGCAATAGCTTGAGTTCGTCGGCCACGGTCAGGCCATAGCCGGACTTGATCTCCACGGTGGTGACGCCCTCGTCGATCAGCGCCTGCAAGCGCGGTCGGGCAACGGCAAAGAGCTCCGCCTCGCTGGCCGCCCGCGTCGCGCGCACCGTGCCGAGGATGCCACCACCGGCCCGGGCGATCTCGGCATAGCTCGTCCCTTCCAGCCGCTGCTCGAATTCCCCGGCACGCTGGCCGGCATGGACCAGGTGGGTATGGCAATCCACCAGCCCGGGCGTCAGCACCCCGCCTTTCCCGGCCAGTTCGGCCCCCTCGCCCTGCGCGGCCTGGAAGTCGGCTTCCGGCCAGAGTCCGACAATGCGGCCAGCCTCCACCCGCACGGCCATGGGCGTGGGCCAGGTCTGGAGGCCATCGAACAGGGTGACATGGCGCCAGAGCAGCGCTTGGGTAGCGACGGACATGGTGACCTCTCCGGTTAATGTATATACATTTAATCCAGAGTCGATCCCTCGTCAAGCATTCCCGATATAGCTATCGTCTCAAAATAGCAGACAAGCGCCTCCGTTCATAGGCGGCCAATGTTAGGTAAAAAGGTAGCCTATTTTGTATAGACAATAGCTTCAGTGGATATCTGGAAACCAGATGCCCACCTGTTGCCATAGCCAGCTCGTAACTGGCCGCGACAACGGCTCAATCTTGAAAATCGCCACGATCAGTGCCGCTCTTGCCAGCAAGACCAGTAGAGGCGCGAAGCCGTAACGGCAGCGTCGGCTCCAGTCGTCCAGCCAATGAAGGCGCGTAAACACTGCCCAGGTCAGGGGAAGGCCGATCAGTAACAGATACATCCAGGCTTCCGGCGTCGCAGGTCGACCGATCCGGATGCCTAGGAGCAAGGCCAGGAGGACCGTTATGCAGAACAGGAAGGTATTGGGTCGTGCAGGGCCGAGCGGGATGTTCAGCCACTTGGGATCTTTCATCAATGGAGTCCTTTCCAAACCAGCACGCTACAGCGGCGTCACCGTCACCTCGACCACCGGATCGTGGTCGCCGCCGCCGAGGATCACCCCGCGTAGCGGCGAGACGTCGGTGAAGTCGCGCCCCCAGGCCAGGGTGATGTGCTCCAGATCCGGCAGGACATCGTTGGTGGGATCGAAGTCGACCCAGCCCAGCAGCGGGCAATGCACGCTGACCCAGGCGTGGGAGGCGTCGGCACCGATCAGCCGCGGCTTGCCCGGCGGCGGCCGGGTCAGCAGATAGCCGCTGACATAGCGCGCCACCAGCCCCAGGGCGCGCAGGCAGGCCAGCATCAGGTGGGCGAAGTCCTGGCAGACGCCATGGCGATGCTCCAGCACCTCGCGTAGCGGCGTCGCCACCTGGGTGGCGGTGGCGTCGAAGCGGAATTCGCGGTGGATCTTTTCCATCAGCGCCCGGCAGCCCAGCAGCAGGGGGCGGCCCACTGGGAAGCAGTCCTCGGCGAAGCGGGCGAAGATGCCATCCACGGGCACCGCCGGGGATTCGAAGCGGAAGTGATGGACGTCCAGCGGCACCCGGGCGGCGGGATAGCGCAGGCCATCGCGCACCTCCTCCCAGGGGGGCGAATCCGCCAGCCCGAGACCGGCGCGGGAGTCCACTTCCACCTCCAGCTCGGTGCCGACATAGAGTTCGTCGTGGGGCCGCTCGAAGGACAGTCGGGTCAGCGGATTGCCGAAGGCGTCCCAGGCGTCCTGGCGCTGGGTCGGCTGCGGCAGGATCACCAGTTGCCGGGACAGGCAGCGCTGCCAGGCGCAGTCGCGCGGCAACAGGTGCAGCAGCTGCTGCGACAGCGACACCGGCGCCTCGTAGCGATAGTGGGTGTCGTGCTGGATGCGATAGCGAACCTGATTCATCACATGGACACCGTGCGCTGGCTGACGGCGTCGACATGGGCGAAGCAGCGATAGATGACCCGTTCGGACAGCTGGCTGCTGGCCTCGGCGATCTGTCGCAGCAGGCGCGCCAGGCCCTGCTGCACCTCGACCCGGCCGGCGTCGCCGAACAGGGTGTTCTCCAGGGTGCCGAGGTCGAAGCGGCGCAGGCGGTCGTAGGTATCGTGCAATGCCGGATCGCGGGGCAGGCCGTAATAGCGCTCCAGGTGCTCCACGGCGTTGATCAGCGCATGCAGCTGGAAACGGATCGAATAGGGGTTGTGCTCGTGCAGCATCAGCAGATCCAGTACCGGGATCAGCTGGGGCGCCGCCTGGTAGCGCGAGCGATAGGTGATGATGCTGTTGCCCAGTTCCAGCAGCCATTCCAGGCCCGCCGCGTCCCAGGTGGCGCCGCCTTCGAGGAAGTGCGCCAGGCTGCCGGCGAGGAATTGCACCCGTTCGATGCGCCGGCCGATCATCAGAAAGCGCCAGCTCTCGTCGTGGGTCATGTCGTCGAAGGTGAAGCCGGCCACCGCCGCCAGCGCCATCACCAGGCGGTTGAGACTCTGCAGCGCCTCGCCCGGCTCGCTGCCGACCTGGCCCAGGCCATGGGCCTCGCGCTCCACCTCGCGGATGGCGCGCCAGTTCTCCGGCGACAGCCGGCCGCGGACCTGGGCCGCAGCCCAGTGCAGCCGTTGCAGATTGGCGCCCAGGCCGCTGGGAAAGTCGCCCGGCCCCAGGGCGGCATGCAGCTGCTCCGCCAGCCGGCCGCCCGCGGGCAGCAATTCCAGGGCCGTGGCCAGATCGATGGCCGACTGCACCGCCGGCCCGCCGTCGTCGGCGTCCAGGTAGCGACTCAGGACGATCCGCAGCAGGCGCGCGGCATCCTCGCAGCGCTCGCTGTAGCGACCGTACCAGAACAGATTCTCGGCGGTGCGCGAGGGCAGGAAGGGGTCCTTGCGCACCAGGTCGCGCACCCCCAGCACCCGCGCCCCGGGCACCTCGGCGGCGCCGCGACTGCCGCCCAGCACCCAGGTGTCCTTGCTCGACCCGCCGCGCTGCATGGACACCACCGCGGCGCCTTCATGAGCGACCCGGGTCAGCCCACCGGGCATCACCCAGTAGCCGTCTTCGCTGGCCACCGCATAGACGCGCATGCCGATGGCCCGCGACTGCAGACTGCTGCCCTGCCAGACCGGCGCCTGGGACAGCTGGATGCGTTCCTGGGCCACATAGGCGTGGGGCGTGGCCAGGATGCGCGCGCGCAGTTCGGCCAGCCCCGCGGCATCCAGGGCCTTGCCGAACACCGGCTCGAAGCCCTGGGCCGGATAGGCCGGCTTGATCACCAGCTCCGCCAGCCGCGCCAGGGCCGCTTCGCGCACCGGCGTCTCCCCGCACCACCAGGTGGCGACGGAAGGCAGTGCCAGGGTCTCGCCCAGCAGGGCCTGGCAGACACCGGGCAGAAAGCCCAGCAGGCCGGGCGACTCCAGCAAGCCGCTGCCCAGGGCATTGGCCATGATGACATTGCCCTGGCGCACCGCTTCCAGCAGACCGGGTACGCCCAGCGCCGAATCGGTGCGCAATTCCAGCGGATCGCAGAAGTCGTCGTCCAGCCGGCGGAACACCGCATGGACGCGCCTCAGCCCGCTCAGGGTCTTGAGATAGAGGCAGGCGTCGCGCACCGTGAGGTCCTGGCCTTCCACCAATGGAAAGCCCAGTTGCCGCGCCTGGTAGAGGTGCTCGAAGTAGGTCTCGTTGTAGCGCCCCGGCGTCAGCAGCACCGCCAGCGGCGCCTCCTCGCCGGTGTCCAGGCCGGTGCTCAGGGTGCGCTGCAGCGCCTGGAAGTAGCCATTGAGCGGCTGGACCTGCAGATCGCGGTGCAACTCGGGAAAGGCCCGCGCCACGATGTGGCGATTCTCCAGGGCATAGCCGGCGCCGGACGGCGCCTGGGTGCGATCGGCCAGCACCCACCAGCGACCATCGGGCGCCCGCGCCAGATCCACCGCATAGACGTGCAGCCAGGTATCGCCCGGCGGACGCAACCCCTGGCAGGCCCAGAGAAAGTTGTTGTGCCCGAACACCAGCTCCGGCGGCAGCAGCCGCTCGTGCAGCAGGCGCTGCTCGCCATAGAGATCGCCCAGCACCCGATTCAGCAAGCGCGCCCGCTGCGCCACGCCGGCGGCCAGGGGCGCCCACTCCTCCGCCGAGATCAGCTGGGGCAAGAGGTCCAGGGCCCAGGGCCGATCGCTGCCCTTGGGATCGGCGTAGACGTTGTAGGTCACGCCGTTTTCCTGGATCTGCCGGGCGATCAGGGCCTGGCGCTGATCGAGCTGGGCGGGTCGCAGCCCGGCCAGGTGGCCGTAGAAGCGCCGCCAGGGCGGCCGCACGCCGCCCCGCGGACTCCAGAGTTCGTGGTAGCTGCCGGTCATGTCGCTGGCATTGCGGGAAGCGTTCGGGGGCATGATCAAGGGACGGCTGACAGGGTACGGAAGCGGATTCGGACGGCGCGCAGCGGCGGGGGCGCCGCAACGCCCGCGCCCGTCTCGATGGTCACTAGGGTAGTGGTGTGGCTCGGGATGCGCCACCGCAAACGCGGGCCACCGCGGCCAGCGGAGCGTCAGCGGGTGCCGGGACCGATCCCAGAGCCCTCGCCGGTCGTCCTAGGCGACGAACAACCTGGAACTCCAGGGTCTGGCCGCTCTACTAATTCGCTAGCAAGACGCCAGCGCTCCGCCGGCGTCCGACGCGGCCGCTCTCGCCAGGTATCAGCCCCCATGCGCAATTTTCTCGGAAGCTACAGTTCCAATCGTCAGCAACGCAACGCCCTGCGCGCCCTGCCCGTCCAGCGCAAGGTCGCCAACTGCACCTGCGGCCAGGCCATCTTCTTTCCCAACAGCGAATGCCTGGCCTGTGGCAACGCCCTGGGCTACGCCCCGGACCAGGGCACGCCGACGGCGCTGCTGCCGGGCGAAGGCGGTCTCTGGCAGTTGCCCGAGGCCGGCAGCGGCCTCTATCGCCGTTGCGCCAACCTGGACACGCCCGCCGCCTGCAACTGGCTGGTGCCGGCCGATTCCGGCAATGAATTCTGCGTGGCCTGCCAGCTCAACCACACCATTCCGGATCTGTCCTTCGAGGGCAACGGCGAGCGCTGGCGCAAGCTGGAGCTGGCCAAGCGGCAACTGGTCGCCCAGTTGCTGGGGCTGGGGCTGCAGGTGATCCCCCAGACCGTGGATGCCGAGCACGGACTCGCCTTCGACTTCCTCGCCCCCGACGCCACCGGCACCCCCACCACCGGGCATGCCAACGGCCTCATCACCCTGAACATCCTCGAAGCGGACGATGCCCACCGGGAAAAGGTCCGCGCCGACATGCACGAGCCCTATCGCACCCTGCTCGGCCATTTCCGCCACGAGGTCGGGCATTACTACTTCGATCGTCTGGTCGCCGGGACCGACTGGGAAGAGCCCTTCCGCGCCCTGTTCGGCGACGAGCGCGCCGACTATGGCGAAGCCCTGCAGCGTCACTATGAACAGGGCGCACCGACCGGCTGGGAAAGCCAGTACGTCAGCGCCTACGCCACCATGCACCCCTGGGAGGACTGGGCGGAGACCTGGGCGCACTACCTGCACATGATGGATACCCTGGCCACCGCCGCCAGCCTGGGCATGAACGCCGGCAGCCTGCAGCTGGACTTCCAGCCCTTTACCCGCGAGGCGCTGTACGAGGCGGAAGACCGCAGCGACGACGAATTCCTCGGCTTCGCCAATGCCTGGATCGAACTGGCGGCCATGCTCAACGAATTGTCCCGCAGCATGGGCCAGCCGGACTTCTATCCCTTCGCCCTGCCAGCCCCGGTGATCGCCAAGCTGCACTTCATCCACAAGGTCATCCATTCGGCCCAGCCCAGCCTGCTGGAACGGGGCCTCGCCGCGGACGACACGGCAGCCGGCGCCACCCTGGGCGCGACCCTGTGATGCTTGTCCTGCTCAGCCGAGCAGGACGATGCCCCAGACCACGGCGATGATGATCATGGCCACGAACTGCGCGGCACTGCCAAGATCCTTGGCGTTCTTCGACAGTTCGTGCCAGTCCAGGGAAATCCGATCCACCACCGCCTCGATGGCGGCGTTGAACAATTCGACCACCAGCGACAGCAGGCAGACCGCCACCAGCAGCGCCCGCTCGCCGCGACTCACGTCCAGCCAGAAGGCCAGGGGCACCAGTACCACGTTGAGCAATACCAGCGAACGAAAGGCCGCTTCCTGGCGAAAGGCCGTGCGCAGGCCGGCCAGGGAATAGCCGGTGGCGTTGATGACCCGGCGCAGACCGGTCTTGCCTTTGTAGGGAGAGATCACGAAAAAGCTCCATCCAGCAGGGGCGAACCGCCGACGCGCGTGGACGGCAGGTGCGGAAAAAGGGGAAAGCGGGCAGTCACGCCTACGCCGGGCGCCGCTGCCAGCGGACATCAGCCGGACGTGCTCTCCAGCTGCTGCAGCAGCAGGGCCGCCTGGGTGCGGGTGCGGACGCCGAGTTTGCGAAAGATGGCCGTGGCATGGGCCTTGACCGTGGCTTCGGAGACATTCAGCTCGAAGGCGATCTGCTTGTTGAGCAGCCCCTCGCAGAGCATGGTGAGCACCCGGAATTGCTGCGGCGTGAGACTGGCGAGGCCGGCACTGGCGGCCTTGGCCTCCTCGCTCAGGGCGGCGGCGCCTTCCACCTGCGGTGGCCACCAGGTATCGCCATCCAGCACCTGACTGACCGCCTGTTGCAGGGTGCTCAGATCGCTGGACTTGGGAATGAAGCCACTGGCGCCGAATTCCCGGGCGCGCTGCACCACGGCGGGTTCTTCCTGGGCCGAGATCATCACCACCGGCACCTGGGGATACTGGCCGCGCAAGAGGACCAGTCCGGAAAAGCCATAGGCGCCGGGCATGTTGAGATCGAGCAGGACCAGATCCCAGTCGGTGCGCTCGGCCAGGCAGGCCTGGAGTTCGGCGATGTCGGCCACTTCGGTGAGCCGCGCCTGGGCACCCAGCCCCAGGGTCAGGGCCTGCTGCAGCGCGCTGCGAAACAGCGGATGATCGTCGGCGATCAGGATCTGGTAGGCAGCCGCCATGGTGTAGCTTTCCTTGTTGTCGTGAGCGCCCCCATCGACCAGGAAGCTGGCGCACGGGCTGCACGCAAGCATGCCGAACGGCGCGGACGGGAGCAAGGCCGGGTGGCTCGCCGACGGTAGGCAAGGCCCTGCGGTTTGCGGCACAGTTGCCGTTTTGCCCAAGAGATGCCCCATGCCCAGCGCCGCCCTGCGTGCCGATCTGCTCATGCTGCTCACCGCCCTTATCTGGGGCAGCGCCTTCGTCGCCCAGACCGGCGGTATGGAGCACATCGGTCCCTTTCTCTACACCGGCCTGAGATTCGCCCTGGGCGCCCTCACCCTGGTCCCGCTGCTACTGTTCCTGCGCCGCCGCGGCCGTCAGCAGCGCCTGACCCGCGACACCCTTAAGGGCGGCCTGCTGATGGGCCTGGTGCTGACCCTGGGCATCAATCTGCAGCAGGTGGGGCTGCTGTTCACCAGCGTGACCAACTCCGGCTTCATCACCGGTCTCTATGTCATCGTGGTGCCGCTGCTGGGGCTGCTGCTCGGCCAGCGCAGCCATCTGGGCACCTGGATCGGCGCCAGCCTGGCGGTGGTGGGCATGGGCCTGCTGAGCATCGGCGACAACTTCCAGGTGGCCTCGGGCGATCTGCTGCAACTGGCCGGCGCGCTGGCCTGGGGTGTCCATGTCCTGCTAGTGGGCCACTATTCCAGTCGCCACGACGCCACGGTGCTGTCGATTCTGCAATTCGGCGTCTGCGCCGTGCTCAGCCTCGCGCTGGCGCTGGCCTTCGAGCCGATCCAGTCGGCCGGGGTCGTCCTGGCCCTGCCCGAGCTGCTCTATGGCGGGGTGATCGCCGCCGGCATCGGCTACACCTTGCAGGTCTTCGCCCAACGCGGCGCCATCGCCTCCCATGCGGCGGTGATCTTTTCCCTGGAGGCGGTGTTCGCCGCCTTCTTTGGTGCCTGGCTGCTGGGCGAGGCCCTCAGCGGCCGTGGCTACCTGGGTTGCGTCCTGATGTTCGCCGGCATGCTCGCCGCCCAGCTCTGGCCGCGCCAGGCGCCGGTCGAGGTCAAGCCGGTCAACTAGCGCGCAGGGTCTTCAGTTGCTGGCTGGCCGGGCTGTCCGCCGCCAGCGGCAGGTGATGCTTGGCATCCAGGTAGCGCTCGCTGAAGACATCCAGATATGCCTCCAGCAGGCGTCCGGCCGGTGCCTCACCGGCCAGTTCCAGGCACAGGGCGGCGACCTCAGCGGTGCATAGGTGCTCGCCGCGGGTGGAGCGCCGCAACCGGTAGCGCGACAGCGCATTGGGCTGAAAGCTCAGCACCGGCAGGTGGTCCAGATAGGGACTCTTGCGAAACATCTTGCGCGCCTCGGTCCAGGTGGCATCCAGCAGCACGAACAGCGGGCGCTGACCGGGGGCCAGCGGCAGGCTCTCGACCACCCGCTCGGGCGCGGCGTATTCGCCGGGAAACACCAGCAGCGGCTGCCACTCGGGCTGCGCGAGCAAATCCGGCAGCGCCGGATCCACCGCCGTGCGACTCCAGCCGAAGGCGTGGGTGTCGGCCACCACGTCGGCGATCAGCCAGCCGGTGTTGCTCGGCTTGAGCGGCTCGACGTCGTGCATCAGCAGGCACATGCCGGCCTGGGTCTGGCGCAGGGGACGCAGGTCGCAGAGGCAGTGGCTGGGCGCCAGGCGGCAATTCGGGCAGCGCGCCATGCGCGAGCCACGAGCGATGAAGGGCTTGATGCTGCGCGCCAGGCGCTCCTGGCGCAAACGGGCCACGGCATGCAGAGGGGTGTCGCTGATCGGGGTCATGCCGGGCTCGCGGGCAAAAGCGCAGTTTACCAGAGCGATCGGGATGCCCGCGGCGGCCAGGCAGGTTACCCTGCGCAGACGCCTTGCGAACCCCCGCCCGCGACCACGGTCGAAACGGGCTCCTCTACGCTGGAGAACACGATGCCTCGTTTTGCTTTGCTCGCCCTGACCCTCGCCCTGCCCTTCACCGTCCAGGCGGCCGAGTCGCTCAAGGACCACGAGCTCAACCAGATGCTGCGCAAGGTGGCCACCGAAAGCAGCCAGGGCACGCCCCGCGCCATCAACGAGGACATCCTCGACCGCGGCTATACCGTGCAGGGCAAGCAGCTGATCAACAACCTCAGCGTCCGCCCGGCCCATGCCGCCCGCATGCGCGAGAATCCGGCCACGGTGCGGGTGCAGCTCGCCGAGAGCGTCTGCCAGAACAACGGCTATCGCCAGTTGCTGGCCCGCGGCGCCACCCTGGTCTATGACTTCACCGAATACCAGACCAACAAGCCGGTCATGGTCGAGCGCTTCCAGGCCGCCGACTGCGGCCTGGGCAAGTAAGCGGAGACCGCGGCCATGACCGAGGACAGCGACGACAGCTACCTGGCCCGCCATGTGGAGCCCAGCGCCGCCGACCTCGGTCAGCGCATCGACGAACTGCTGGCGCACGCCCTGCCGGGCGGCAGCCCCAATCTCGGCCTCTACCGCGAGATGCTGGTGACGGTGGTGCGCATGGCGCAGACCAATCCGGCGCGCTGGGACGCCAAGATCATGCTGCAGACGCTCAAGGAGCTGGAGCAGGCCTTCCGCACCCTGGAGCGCTTTCGCCGGCGGCGCAAGGTCACGGTGTTCGGCTCGGCGCGGACCCGCATCGATCACGGCCTCTATACCCTCGCCCGCGAGCTGGGCAGCGCCCTGGCCCGCCGCGACATGATGGTCATCACCGGCGGTGGCGCCGGCATCATGGGCGCCGCGCACGAGGGCGCGGGGCCCGAAGCCAGTCTCGGCTTCAACATCACCCTGCCCTTCGAACAGCGCGCCAATCCGACCATCGAAGGCACGGATCACCTGCTGTCCTTTCACTTCTTCTATGTGCGCAAGCTGTTCTTCTTGAAGGAGGCGGATGCCCTGGTGCTCTGCCCCGGCGGCTTCGGCACCCTGGACGAGACCTTCGAGGTGCTCACCCTGATCCAGACCGGCAAGAGCCCCCTGGTGCCGCTGGTCCTGCTGGACACCCCCGACGGCCATTTCTGGGACGACACCCTGGCCTATCTGCAGCGCAATCTGCTGGAAGAAGGCTACATCCTTCCCGCCGATCTCAAGCTGGTGCGCCTGGTGCGTTCGCCGGAAGCCGCCGCGGCCGAGATCGAGCACTTCTACGGCAACTATCACTCCACCCGCCGGCGTGACGGCCTGCTGCACATCCGTCTCAAGCACGCCGTGACCCCCGCCTGCCTGGAACAGCTGGCCTCGGATTTCGCCGACCTCTGCCGCACCCCGGGCTTCACCCAGCTGGCCCCGGGCGAAGGCGAGGCCGACGAAGCCGAGTTCGCCCACCTGACACGCCTCACCTTCGACTTCCACGGTCGTCACTATGGCCGTCTGCGCGAACTGGTGGACGAACTCAATCGACCAGAGCATTGGGCAGCCACCTAGGTTGGGTTGAGCGCAGCGAAGCTCAACGCTCTCCAACACCAGAATCGATGTTGGTCTGCACTCTGCTCAGGGCAAACCTGCGCGACCGAGGTTGATTGCTGACATCGCGGCCATGGGCCGCTCCTACAGACGCTGAGTTGAGGGTAGGAGCGGCCCATGGCCGCGATAGCGCTGAGCTCGAGTCGTTCCAGGCAACAGCACGGAAAAACGCCGCCTTCTTTTCCCCCTCGGGCATCACCGCGACGCGCGCCCTCACCCCAACCCTCTCCCTCAAGGAGAGGGGGTTAGCCGTTTTCCGCAATTAGTCGCTCACCGCGGGCGGAGTGGACCTGTAGGCTGGCGCTGAGCGCAGCAGAGCCCAACACCGCAAGCCACGCCCCATTACCGCCGGCTCAGCACCCGGTTGATCCCGTCCATGGCATAACCTCGGTAGGCCAGGAAGCGGCCCTGCTTGGCGCGCTCCTTGGCGTCGGCCGGCGGTGTACCGAACTTCCGGCGCCACACCTCTTCCAGCTGCGCCTGCCAGTCCACATCCGCTTCGCGCAGGGCCGTTTCCACCTGCTCTCTTTTCAGGCCACGCTGGCCCAGTTCTTCGCGGATCCGCATGGGGCCGTAACCGGAACGGGCACGGCTGGCGATATAGCTCTCCAGATAGCGGCTTTCGTCGAGCAGGCCATCCTCGGCCAGGCGATCCAGCACCGGACCGAGCAGGCTTTCCTCGGCCCCGCGCCGCCGCAGCTTGCGCGACAGCTCTTCACGGCCATGCTCGCGACGCGCCAGGAGGTCCATGGCGGCGAAACGGATGGCAGCGGTGGTATCCAGTGGATTGCCCAAGGGTGATCCTCCTTATGCGAAAACCCCCGCACGGGGCGGGGGTCGTCTAGAGCACTGGCCGGCGATCAGAAATCGACGTCAGCGTCTTCTTCAGCGGCCACTTCGGCCTTCTGATTAGTCGGCTGGCTCAGCAGCTTCTCGCGGATCGCCTTGTCCACGGCGCCCTTGATCTCGGGGTTGTCTTCCAGGAACTTGGCAGCATTGCCCTTGCCCTGGCCGATCTTGCTGCCCTGGTAGCTGTACCAGGCGCCCGACTTCTCGATCAGACCCAGTTGCACGCCCAGATCGATGATCTCGCCGTTCAGGTAGATACCCTTGCCGTAGAGGATCTGGAACTCGGCCTGACGGAACGGCGGTGCCACCTTGTTCTTGACCACCTTGACGCGGGTTTCGCTACCGATCACCTCGTCGCCTTCCTTCACCGCGCCGATGCGGCGGATGTCGAGACGGACCGAGGAGTAGAACTTCAGGGCGTTACCGCCGGTGGTGGTCTCGGGGTTGCCGAACATCACACCGATCTTCATGCGGATCTGGTTGATGAAGATGACCAGACAGTTGGCGTTCTTGATGTTGCCGGTGATCTTGCGCAGCGCCTGGGACATCAGACGCGCCTGCAGACCCACGTGCATGTCACCCATCTCGCCTTCGATCTCGGCCTTGGGCACCAGGGCGGCCACGGAGTCGACGATGATGACGTCGACCGCGTTGGAGCGCACCAGCATGTCGGTGATTTCCAGGGCCTGTTCGCCGGTATCCGGCTGGGACACCAGCAGGTCGTCTACGTTGACGCCCAGCTTGCCGGCATAGTCCGGGTCCAGCGCGTGCTCAGCGTCGACGAAGGCGCAGGTGGCGCCCTGCTTCTGGGCCTGGGCGATGACCGACAGGGTCAGGGTGGTCTTGCCCGAGGACTCGGGACCGTAGATTTCGACGATACGGCCCTTGGGCAGACCGCCGATGCCGAGGGCGATGTCGAGACCCAGGGAGCCGGTGGAAATCGCCGGAATGGCCTGGCGATCGTGATCGCCCATGCGCATCACGGTGCCCTTGCCGAATTGCTTTTCAATCTGTCCCAAGGCCGCGGCCAGGGCACGCTTTTTGTTGTCGTCCATTAGATTCCTCTCGGAGAAAGAAGGGCCAGACGGCCGTGGATACCTGTATAAGTGAACAGTATTAAACCATAGTCGCCCCCTGGTTGCTACACCTGAGGGCCTTTTTCCTCGGTCAGAAACGCCAATAAAACCTCCAGCGCGCGGACCTGGGTCTGCTGGCGGACGGCGGCGCGATCGCCGGCAAAGACCTGCCGTTCAGTGCGCAATTTCTCGCCGTCGCGCCAGGCCAGCCAGACGGTGCCGACCGGCTTGCCCGGCACCGCGCCACCCGGCCCGGCGATCCCGCTCACCGCCACGGCGAAGCGCGCCCCGGCGCGCTGTTGCGCACCCAGCGCCATGGCCGTCACCACCTCTTCGCTGACCGCTCCGACCTGCTCGAACAGGGCCTCGGGCACGTCCAGCTGCAGGGTCTTCTGGCGGTTGGAATAGGTGACGAAGCCGGCCTCGAACCAGGCGGAGCTGCCGGCGATGCGGGTAATGGCTTCGGCGATACCGCCACCGGTGCAGGATTCGGCGGTGGTGACCTGGGCGCCGGCCGCCTGCAGGGCTTCACCGAGGCGTTGGGCCAGGCTGTCGAGGAGGTCCATCGAGAGCTTCCTGTGCAAAGAGACTTAGAAGGTGACCGCGGCAAGCGAGTGGCTGCGGCGACCACTGGTCGGCCTGCACCTTAGACCGGCTTGCCGCCGCGCGTGAGAAAAGATTTACTGAAACCGGTTTCAGGCACCTACAAAAATCTAACAGCGGTACGCCATGAACGATGTCTACCTCCCCGGTCCGCGCGCCACCCGTGCGACCATCGCCGAAGTGGCCGCCGCCGCCGGCGTGTCCAAGGCCAGCGTGTCCCGCTACATCAGCGGTGATCGCCGCCTGCTGTCCGACTCCCTCGCCGCGCGCATCGAGCAGGCCGTGGTCGCCCTCGATTTCCAGCCCAACCAGATGGCCCGCGGCCTCAAGCGCGGTCGCAGTCGCCTGATCGGCATGCTGGTGGCCGACCTGCTCAACCCCTACTCCACCGCGGTCATGCATGGCGTCGAAACCGCCTGCCGCCAGCAGGGCTATTCGCTGCTGATCTGCAATACGGATCAGGACGCCCGCCAGGAGCGCCAGCAACTGGCCGCGCTGCAGTCCTACAGCATCGAAGGCCTGATCGTGAACACCTTCGGCCAGCACGCCGCCGACCTGCGCCAGCTGGGCAGCCGTCTGCCGCTGGTGCTGCTGGACCGCGAACTGCCCGGCGTCGAGGCCGATCTAGTCGGCCTCGATAACCACCAGGCCATCGCCACCGGGGTCGCCCACCTGCAACGCCAGGGCTATCGCGACCTGCTGCTGGTCAGCGAACCCCTGGACGGCACCAGCTCCCGTCGCCAGCGCCTGACGGCCTTCGACACGGCACTGGCCGAACACCCCGGCTGCCGTGGTACCCATTGCGCCCAGGCTGACGATGCCCTGGCGCTGCAGACCGCCCTCGCCACCTTCCTCGCCGCTCCCGGTCCCGGTCCCAAGGCGCTGCTCACCGCCAACGGCGTGGCCACCCTGGCCACCACCCTGGCGCTGCAGGCCCTGGGCGAGCCCCTGTTCGAGCGCTTCGGTCTGTTGGCCCTGGATGATCTGGATTGGTTTCCCCTGGTGGGCGGCGGTATCAGCGCCCTGGCCCAACCGACCCATGCCCTGGGCGTGGCCGCCTTCGAGCGCCTGCAGCGGCGTATCGACGGCGATCGCAGCGCTCCGGTGCAGCAGACCTTCGGCGCGGAGTTGCGTATCCGCCAGTCGACTCGCGCCAGAACCTAGGGGCACCTTTCGTCTTTTTGCCCGTCTTTCTTTGAAACCGGTTTCAGGAGAACAAAAATGCCACCGGAGATCGCCATCACCACCTCGGCCTTTGGCGCCGACGGGGTCCGTGCCCAGGGTCAGGCCGCCTGGCTCGATCTGATCGCCGCCGCGGGAGCCTCCCATGTGGAGATCCGCGCCGAACTCTTTACCGAGGCCCCCGACTTCGCGGCCCTGGGCGCCGCCATCCGGGCCATCGGCCTGGGCTGCGTCTATTCCGTCCCCCTGGAGCTCTGGCCCGAAACCGACGCCGCGCTCTCGCCGCGCCTCCCCGCCGCCCTCGCCGAGGCCCGCCTGCTGGGCGCCGACACGCTCAAGGTATCCCTCGGGCACTATCGCGCCGCAGCCGAGCTGGCGGCGCTCGCCCCCCTGCTGACCGACGCCGGCCCTCAACTGCTGGTGGAAAACGACCAGACCGCCCAGGGTGGCCGGATCGAACCGCTGCGCGCCTTCATCCAGGCGGCGCAGGCAGCGCAGCTGCCGGTGGGACTGACCTTCGATGTCGGCAACTGGCGCTGGCAGGACGAAGACCCGCTGCAGGCCGCCCGCCTGCTCGGCCCGGACGTCCGTTACCTGCATTGCAAGGCGGTGCGCCGGCGTGCCGGTGGCCTGCATGCGGTGCCGCCGGAAGCCGCGGACCTGCTGGCCTGGCAGGGGCTGATGACGCACTTCCCCAGCGGCCTGCGGCGGGCCATCGAATTTCCCCTGATGGGTGCGGATCTGCTGGCCGAGACCCGTCGCCAGGTGGCGGCGTTGCGCACCCTGGATGCTCAAGTTCAGGAGGCGCGCCGGCATGGCTGACATCGACATCCTCGCCTTTGGCGAAACCATGACCATGTTCGTCGCCGAGACACCGGGCGAGCTGGCCACGGTCGGCCAGTTCGGCAAGCGCATCGCCGGCGCCGACAACAACGTGGCCATCGGCCTGAGCCGCCTGGGCTTCAAGGTCACCTGGCTGTCGCGAGTCGGCGATGACTCCTTTGGCCGCTTCGTGCGCGCCAGTCTCGAAGCCGAGGGGCTGGACTGCCGCCGCCTCAGGATCGATCCCCGGCACCCCACCGGCTTTCAGCTCAAGTCTCGCGCCACCGATGGCAGCGACCCGGTGGTCGAGTACTTCCGCCGCGGCTCGGCGGCCAGCCACCTCAACATCGAGGAAGACTTCGACCCCAGCCTGCTGCGGGCGCGTCACCTGCATGCCACCGGTATTCCGCCAGCGCTGTCGCCCAGCGCCCGCGCCTTCAGCCGGCACCTGCTGCAGGCCATGCGCGACGCCGGCCGCAGCATCTCCTTCGATCCCAATCTGCGGCCGTCGCTGTGGGACAGCGAAGACCAGATGCGCCGTGAACTCAACGACCTCGCCGCCTTGGCCGACTGGGTGCTGCCCGGCCTGGCCGAGGGCCGCCTGCTGACCGGCTACGACACCCCGGCGGACATCGCCGCCTTCTACCTCGACCGTGGCGCCAAGGCCGTGGCCATCAAGCTCGGCCCCGACGGCGGCTACTGGCGCACGCCCGACGCCGAGGGCGAGGTCCCCGGTGTGCCCGTGGCCGAGGTGGTCGACACCGTGGGCGCCGGCGATGGCTTCGCCACCGGCTTCGTCAGCGCCCTGCTCGACGGTCTCGACGTCGCTACCGCCGTCGCCCGTGGCAACTGGATCGGCGCCCGCGCCGTGCAGGTGGTCGGCGACATGGAAGGACTGCCCTACCGTCACGAACTACCCTGATCTACACCCCTACAAGAACAATCAAGCAGGTGACCCCATGAACGCCTCTTCTCTCGCTCCACGCCGCTGGTGGTATCTGATGCCGGTGGTCTTCATCACCTACAGCCTGGCCTATCTCGATCGAGCCAACTATGGCTTCGCGGCCGCCTCAGGCATGGCCGACGACCTGGGCATCACCCCGGCGATGTCGTCGCTGCTCGGCGCACTGTTCTTTCTCGGCTACTTCTTCTTCCAGGTGCCTGGCGCCATCTACGCCGAGAAGCGCAGCGTCAAGCGGCTGATCTTCTGGAGCCTGATCGGCTGGGGCGGCCTGGCGACCCTGACCGGCATGGTGCCCAACGTCACCCTGCTGATCGCCATCCGCTTCCTGCTCGGTGTGGTGGAAGCCGCGGTGATGCCGGCGATGCTGGTCTATCTCTGCCACTGGTTCACCAAGCGCGAGCGCTCCCGGGCCAACACCTTTCTGATCCTCGGCAATCCGGTGACCATCCTCTGGATGTCGGTGGTCTCGGGTTATCTGATCCATGCCCTGGACTGGCGCTGGATGTTCATCATCGAAGGCCTGCCGGCGGTGATCTGGGCCTTTATCTGGTGGCGGATCGCCGACGAGCGCCCCAAGGATGCCAAGTGGCTCGATCAGGCCGAGAAGGCCCGCCTGGAAGAAGCCCTGAAGGCCGAGCAGCAGGGCATGAAGCCGGTCAAGAACTACGCCGAAGCCTTCCGCTCGCCCAAGGTCATCCTGCTGTCCCTGCAGTATTTCTGCTGGAGCATCGGCGTCTATGGCTTCGTCATCTGGCTGCCCTCGATCCTGCGCAAGGGTGCCCAACTGGACATCGTCCAGGCCGGCTGGCTGTCTTCGCTGCCCTACCTCGCCGCCGTGCTGGCCATGGTCGGCGTGTCCTGGGCGTCGGATCGCCTGCAGAATCGCAAGCTGTTCGTCTGGCCGCCGCTACTGATCGCCGCCCTGGCCTTCCTCGGCTCCTTCGCCCTCGGCACCCAGCACTTCTGGTGGTCCTATGCCCTGCTGGTGGTGGCCGGTGCCTGCATGTACGCCCCCTATGGCCCCTTCTTCGCCATCGTCCCGGAAATCCTGCCCGGCAACGTCGCTGGTGGCGCCATGGCGCTGATCAACAGCATGGGTGCCCTGGGCTCCTTTGCCGGCTCCTACCTGGTGGGCTATCTCAATGGCGTGACCGGCGGTCCCGGGGCGTCCTTCGGCTTCATGGGCGGCGCCCTACTGGTGGCCGTGGTCCTGACCCTGCTGCTGCGCCAGGAGCCGGTCGCCCGCGCCGCGGCGCTCAAGCCCGCCGCCAGTCACTAGAGGAAACGCTGTCCATGAAAAAGAAGGTGATCCACTACAAGGCCCTGTCCCCGGCGCTCACCGCGCGCCTGGAAGAAGCCTTCGACCTGGAATACGTCGACGTCAAGGCGCCGGGCGGCGAAGCCCGGCTGCGCGAGCGTCTGCCCGAGGCCCAGGGCCTGCTCGGCTCCAGCTTCAAGCTGACGCCCGAGTTGCTGGACCTGGCGCCCCGGCTGGAAGCCATCGCCAGCGTCTCGGTCGGCTTCGACAGCTATGACCTGCCCTATCTGCAGCGGCGCGGCATCCTGCTCTGCAACACCCCGGATGTCCTGACCGAGAGCGTGGCCGACGCCGCCTTCGCCCTGCTGCTCGCCACCGCGCGGCGCATCGTCGAGCTGGCCGATTGGGTGCGCGCCGGCCAGTGGCGGGCCAGTCTGGGCGAGGCGCACTTCGGTTGCGACGTCCATGGCAAGACCCTGGGGCTGGTGGGCATGGGCCGCATCGGCCAGGCCATCGCCCGCCGCGCCCACCTGGGTTTCGGCATGCAGGTCAACTACACCGCCCACGCCGCCAAGCCCGAGGTGGACGAGCGCTTCGGCGCGCGCTTCCTGCCGCTGCCCGAGTTGCTGGCGAGCTGCGACTTTCTCTGCGTCACCGTGCCCCTGAGCGAGGAGACCCATCACCTGCTGGGCGCCGCCGAGCTCGCGCGGCTACCGGCCCACGCCATCCTGATCAACGTCTCGCGCGGACCGGTGATCGACGAGGCCGCGTTGATCACGGCCTTGCAGGAAGGCCGCCTGCGCGGCGCCGGCCTGGATGTCTTCGATCAGGAACCCGTGGCAGCGGACTCGCCCCTGCTGCAACTGCCCAACGTGGTGCCTACGCCGCACCTGGGCTCGGCGACCCGGGAGACGCGTGAAGCCATGGCCCGCTGCGCGGTGGACAATCTGCTGGCCGCCCTGGGCGGTCAACGACCGGCGAATCTGGTGAATCCCGAGGTCTGGCAGCGGCGCGAGTGAGCCTTGGCCGTCATTTGTGGTCAGACAAGTATCATCCCCACGGAGAACGCCCCATGACCGCCTTCGACGATCCCCAAGCCTTCGTCAACCGCGTGCGCGAGCAGGCCGCCGATGCCGAGCGCAGCGGCGACATCCCGCGCCTGCTGCAGCTGGTCAACGAACTGGCCACCGCCTTCGAGCGCCAGGCCCGCAGCACGGCGGCGGACAATGCCGAGGTAGCGCGTGCCGTCGAGGAATTCGAGCGGCACGAGGGCACCTGATCGGCCTGCCGCTCGTGCAGCCTTTCGCTACCGTGACGGACCCGCGTCCCGAGGTCTAGCGCCAGTGCCCATCGCCCCTTACATCCTGCTCGGCCGGTTGCTCAAGCTGGCCCCGCGGGACGCCCCTGCCCCCTTGCGCTATCTGGGCGCGACCCTGCTCATCGCCGTCGCGGCCGGCATTCGCCTGAGCCTGGGGATCGACAGCCTGCCCTATCTGCTGTTCATTCCCTTCATCATGGCCGGGGCCTTCTGGTTCGGCCTCGGTCCCGGGATCTTCGCCACCCTGCTGTCGGTACTGCTGGCCGAGACCCTCTTCGTCAAGGCCCCGGCCTATTTCGCGTTGTTCTCCGAACGCTGGGTGTCCCATGCGCTGTTCGTGCTGGTCAACGTCATCATGGCCATGGTCTGCGCGGCCCAGCGCCGCAGCCTGGAGTCCCTCCATCGCTTCGCCGGCAATCTCGGCGAAGAAGTGGCCCTGCGCACCCGGCAGCGGGACCTGATCTGGCAGGCCAGCCCCGACCTGCTCTGCACGGCCACCCTCGAAGGCCAGCTGCTGGACCTCAATCCGGCCTGGACCAGCACCCTGGGCTGGAGCGCAGAGCAACTGCGCCACGAACCCTTCATGGCCTTCGTCCACGTCGAGGATCGCGCCCGCACCGAGGCGGCGCTGGAACGCCTGACGCTTGGCGAACCCGTGTTCGGCTTCGAGAATCGCTATCGGCATCGCGAAGGCGGCTATCGCTGGCTGTCGTGGAATTCGGTCTTCCAGGATGGCCTCATCTATTCCGCGGTACGCGAGGTGACGGCCATCCGCGAGCAGCAGGAAGCCCTGCGCCAGACCGAGGAACAGTTGCGCCAGAGTCAGAAGATGGAGGCCGTGGGCCAGCTGACCGGCGGCATCGCCCATGACTTCAACAACCTGCTGACCGGCGTGATCGGCAGTCTCGACATGCTCAGCCTGAGACTCGCCCAGGGCCGCTACACCGATCTCGAACGCTATGCCACGGGCGCCAAGGGCGCCGCCGAACGCGCCGCGGCCCTGATTCACCGCCTGCTCGCCTTTTCCCGCCGCCAGGCGCTGGACCCCACCGCCACCCAGACCAACGCCCTGGTGCTGGGCATGGAAGAACTGATCCGCCGCTCGGTCGGTCCCCAGGTCGAGATCCACATCGAACTGGCCGAGGCGTTGAATCCCACCCTGTGCGATCCCCACCAGCTGGAGAACGCCCTGCTCAACCTGTGCATCAACGCTCGGGATGCCATGCCCGAGGGTGGGACGCTGCGCATCGTCACCGCCAATCGCCGGCTCAACGACGCCCAGGCTGCCGCCCTGGAATTGCCGCCTGGCGACTATGTGACCCTGGCGGTGCTCGATACCGGTACCGGCATGCCGCCCGAGGTTCTGGCGCGCGCCTTCGATCCCTTCTTCACCACCAAGCCGGTGGGCATGGGCACCGGCCTCGGTCTGTCGATGATCTATGGCTTCGCCAAACAGTCCGGCGGCGTCGCCCATATCGTCTCGGCACCCGAGCGGGGCACCACCGTCACCCTCTATCTGCCGCGCCTGGTGGACGCCCCGCCGCCGTCGATCGAGACGCTGCGCACCTCACCAATGCGCTATCCCACTGGCATGACGGTACTGGTGGTGGACGACGAACCCCTGGTGCGGACGCTCGTGGACGAGGCCCTGCGCGAACACCGTATCCGCACCCTGGAGGCGACCGATGCCGCCACCGCCCTGCAGGTGCTGGAATCGGATACGCCGCTGGACCTGCTGATCGCCGATGTCGGCCTGCCAGGCGGGCTGAGCGGCTGCCAGCTCGCCGCCCTGGCCCGTGAACGCCGCCCCGGCCTGATGACCCTGCTGATCACCGGCTACGCCGAGGCGGACCTGCCCGGTCAGCCCCTGCCGGTCCCCGGCGTCGAGGTGCTGGCCAAGCCCTTTACCCTGGAAAGGCTCATGACCCAGATCGATCTGCTGCTGGCTGCCCGCGAACAACGGCCGCAGGCTTGATGCCGCTGCCCTGAGCCGAGCGGGGCCGACAAACGCCGCCAGTTGATGGACAATACGCGGCTATCCACAGGCAACCGGATCGAAACACCCGCATGAGCGACCTCTCCGCGCACACGCCCATGATGCAGCAGTACCTCAAGATCAAGCATCAGCATCCCGAACAGCTGCTGTTCTATCGCATGGGCGATTTCTACGAGCTGTTCTATGACGACGCCCGGCGTGCCGCCAAGTTGCTCGACATCACCCTGACCGCCCGTGGCGCCTCGGCCGGCAAGTCCATCCCCATGGCCGGCATCCCCTTCCATTCCGCCGAAGGCTACCTGGCCAAGCTGGTCAAGCTCGGCGAATCCGTGGTGATCTGCGAGCAGATCGGCGACCCGGCCACCAGCAAGGGCCCGGTGGAACGCCAGGTGGTGCGCATCATCACCCCCGGCACCGTCAGCGACGAGGCGCTGCTCGACGAGCGCCGCGACAACCTGCTGACCGCGGTGCTGGGCGACGAACGCCTGTTCGGCCTGGCCGTGCTGGACATCGCCAGTGGTCGCTTCACCGTCCAGGAACTGGCCGGCTGGGAAACCCTGCTGGCGGAGCTGGACCGTCTCAATCCCGCCGAGCTGCTGATCCCCGACGACTGGCCCGCCGGCCTGCCCGCCGAGAAGCGCCGTGGCGTGCGTCGCCGGGCGCCCTGGGACTTCGATTGCGATTCGGCGCTCAAGAGCCTCTGCCAGCAATTCGGCACCGGCGACCTCAAGGGCTTCGGCTGCGACAAGCTGGGCCTGGCCATCGGCGCCGCCGGCTGCCTCTTGGCCTACGCCAAGGAAACCCAGCGCACCGCCCTGCCGCACCTGCGCAGCCTCAGGCACGAGCGCCTGGACGACACCGTCATCCTCGACGGCGCCAGCCGCCGCAACCTGGAACTGGACGTCAACCTGGCCGGCGGGCGTGACAACACCCTGCAAGCGGTGGTCGACCGCTGCCAGACCGCCATGGGCAGCCGCCTGCTGACCCGCTGGCTGAATCGCCCACTGCGCAATCGCGCCATCATCGAAGCCCGCCAGGACGCCATCACCTGCCTGCTGGAAGGCTATCGCTTCGAGTCGCTGCAACCGCAGCTCAAGGACATCGGCGACCTGGAACGCATCCTCGCCCGCATCGGCCTGCGCAACGCCCGCCCGCGCGATCTCGCCCGCCTGCGCGATGCCCTGGCCGCGCTGCCGGCGCTGCAGGACGGGCTGACGCAGATGATCGCCCCGCACCTGCTCGACCTGGCCCGGAGCATCCAGACCTATCCGGAGCTGGCCGCCACCCTGGCCCGCGCCATCATCGACAACCCGCCCGCGGTGATCCGCGATGGCGGCGTCATCAAGCGCGGCTACGACAGCGAGCTGGACGAGTTGCAGACCCTGAGCGAGAACGCCGGCCAGTTCCTCATGGACCTGGAGGCCCGGGAAAAGGCCCGCACCGGCCTGCAGGGCCTCAAGGTCGGCTACAACCGCGTCCACGGCTACTTCATCGAGATCCCCAGCCGCCAGGCCGAATCGGCCCCGGCCGACTACATCCGCCGCCAGACCCTCAAGGGCGCCGAGCGCTTCATCACCCCGGAGCTGAAGGCCTTCGAAGACAAGGCGCTGTCGGCGCAAAGCCGCGCCCTGGCCCGCGAGAAGGCGCTCTACGAAGCCCTGCTCGACGAGCTCATCGGCCACCTGGCGCCGTTGCAGGACAGCGCCGCCGCCCTGGCCGAACTGGACGTCCTGGCCAACTTCGCCGAGCGCGCTCTCAACCTGGACCTGAACAAGCCGCGCTTCGTCGAGGAGCCCTGCCTGAAGATCGGCCAGGGGCGCCACCCGGTGGTGGAACAGGTGCTGGAAACGCCCTTCGTCGCCAACGACGTCACCCTGGACAACGACACCCGCATGCTGGTGATCACCGGTCCGAACATGGGCGGCAAGTCCACCTACATGCGCCAGACCGCGCTGATCGTGCTCCTGGCCCATGTCGGCAGCTTCGTCCCGGCGGCCAGTTGCGAGCTGTCGCTGGTGGATCGCATCTTTACCCGCATCGGTTCCAGCGACGACCTGGCCGGCGGCCGTTCCACCTTCATGGTGGAGATGAGCGAGACCGCCAACATCCTGCACAACGCCAGCGAACATAGCCTGGTGCTGATGGACGAGGTCGGTCGCGGTACCAGCACCTTCGACGGCCTGTCGCTGGCCTGGGCCGCCGCCGAGCAACTGGCGCGACTGCGCGCCTGGACGCTGTTCGCCACCCACTACTTCGAGCTGACCGTGCTGCCGGACGGCCAGCCGAGCGTGGCCAACGTCCACCTCAACGCCACCGAGCACAATGACCGCATCGTCTTCCTGCACCATGTGCTGCCCGGCCCGGCCAGCCAGAGCTACGGCCTGGCCGTGGCGCAGTTGGCCGGAGTTCCGGAAGACGTCATCCTGCGCGCGCGCGAGCATCTCGCCCGCCTGGAAGCGGCCAGTTTCAACGGTGAGGTGGGTACGCCGCTGCCGGTGAGCGCGCCAGCCAAGGATCGTCCGCTACAGGCCGATCTGTTCGCCAGCGCCGCCCATCCTCTCATCGAGGAACTGGAACGCCTGCAGCCGGACGACATCACACCCAGACGGGCCCTGGAGCTTATCTACGAATGGAAAAAGCGTATCTGAGTTAACGGATACGAGGGTTCCGGCAATGCTGCTAGAATCCGCCGCCTTAGCCTGAGGAGAACGAGCAGATGACCTTCGTCGTCACTGACAACTGCATCAAATGCAAATATACCGACTGCGTGGAAGTCTGCCCGGTGGACTGCTTCTACGAAGGCCCCAACTTCCTGGTGATCCACCCGGACGAGTGCATCGACTGCGCCCTGTGCGAACCCGAATGCCCGGCCCAGGCGATCTTCTCGGAAGACGAGGTGCCGGCCGGCCAGGAAGCCTTCATCGAACTCAACAGTGAACTGGCCAACATCTGGCCGAACATCACCGAGAAGAAGGACGCCCTGCCTGACGCCGCCGAGTGGGATGGCAAGCCCAACAAGCTCCCCCAGCTCGAACGGTAGGCCTTGCCTGGAATTTCCAGGCAATAAAAAAGGGGGCGGATCGCTCCGCCCCCTTCGTCCCTGTCCCTGCAATCCTGCCACCGTCCTGGTGAACCTCGTCCTGAGGTGGTCCTGATCCGCATCCTGCCGATCCGTGTCGTCCCAGACACAGCGCCGATAGTACGCTTCTCCCGCAGGCTGGCAATCTGCCATAGCGCACCTTTCGATCTCGCCTCGCGCTTCGACCGGAAACAGAAAAACGTTATGTAGCAGGCACTTGGCGTCTTCCCGCGCTGATCAAGCGATGCTTTCTGGCAGCTCCAAGCGATACAGGCTTACGCAGCCTGTAAGCCCTGGCTTACAAGAACACGCAGAAAAAAGCCCGGAAAAATCCGGGCTCCGTTTGGCTGACATTCAGCTAGGCGCGATCAGAACAGCGAATCACTGGACAGGCCGTTACGTTCGAAGATTTCCCGCAACCGCTTGAGCGCCTCGACCTGGATCTGCCGGACCCGCTCGCGGGTAAGGCCTATCTCCTGCCCTACCTCTTCCAGGGTGCAGGCTTCGTGACCGCGCAGCCCGAAGCGCCGGATCACCACTTCGCGCTGCTTTTCCGGCAACTCCAGCAGCCACTGGTCGATGCTATGGTTGAGATCCGAATCCTGCAGCAGTTCGCAGGGATCGGTGGGACGATCATCGGTCAGGGTATCGAGCAGGGTCTTGTCGGAATCGGGGCCGAGGACCATGTCCACCGAGCTGATCCGCTCGTTGAGGCCCATCACCCGCTTCACGTCCGCCACCGGCTTTTCCAGCAGGGCGGCGATTTCCTCGGGAGAAGGTTCGTGATCGAGCTTCTGGGTCAGCTCCCGCGCGGCGCGCAGGTGCAGATTGAGCTCCTTGACCACATGGATCGGCAGGCGAATGGTGCGGGTCTGATTCATGATCGCCCGCTCGATGGTCTGCCGGATCCACCAGGTGGCATAGGTGGAGAATCTGAAGCCCCGCTCGGGATCGAATTTCTCCACCGCGCGGATCAGGCCCAGGTTGCCCTCTTCGATCAGATCGAGCAGCGACAGGCCACGGTTGATGTAGCGCCGGGCGATCTTGACCACCAGACGCAGGTTGCTTTCGATCATGCGCTTGCGACCGGCGGGATCGCCGCGCTGCGCGAGACGGGCGAAATGCACCTCTTCTGCCGGTGACAGCAGTGGCGAGAAGCCGATTTCATTGAGATAGAGCTGAGTGGCGTCGAGTGCACGGCCATAGTCGGCCAGCTTGGCACCGCGCAGGACCTGGTTGCCGCGCCCGGACAGGGCCTTGGTCATGGCGGTATCGGCGGATTCCTCACCGAAGGGATTGGAATCGAGAAGCAGGACATCGTCGCCGAGATCGTACTCGGTTTCTTGTTTGTTCTGGATCATCTTGAGTAACCCTTGCTCGTCTGTGCTTCGAGCCAGGGCGTATCGATACGTTGCCGATGCGCCATGACTCGCCCCCAAAGAGCTGCGGGATCGAGTCGGCGCCTAGCGAATCAGCGATTGGGCAAAAACTGCAAGGGATCCACCGGCTTGCCCTGACGGCGAATCTCGAAATGGAGCTTGACGCGGTCGGTCCCGGTCGAACCCATCTCGGCAATCGTCTGCCCTATCTTGACACGCTCACCTTCCCGAACCAGCAACCTACGATTGTGACCGTAGGCACTGACGTAGGTTTCGCTGTGTTTGACGATAACCAGTTCACCATAACCCCGTAGACCATTTCCCGCATAGACCACGGTGCCATCGGCGGCGGCCATCACGGGCTGACCTTCCTGGCCGGCGATGTCTATTCCCTTGTTCAGGCTGCTGCTGGCCGAGAAGCGACTGATCAACGTACCTTTCGTCGGCCAGGCCCAACCGGCGGCGGATTGGGGGACGTCACGGGTCGGCGTCTGGGCCGGTGTCACCGGCGTCGGCGGCGGTGCGGCGGGCAGATTCGGGGTCACCACCGGGGTGGCGGCGGTGGGATTGGAGGTCACGGGCGGCGGAATGGGTACCGGGGTCGCCACCGGATTGCCGGGTGCCGGCGCGGAAGCGACAGGGGTGGCCGAGCCCGTGGCCGGCCGGCGAATGATGCGACTGGAACCCGTGGCGCTGCCGCCATTGCCGAAGCGGATCACCTGGCCGACATGGATGACATAGGGCGCGGCGAGGCCGTTCTGGGCCGCCAGGGCGCGCCATTCCCAGCCGTTGCGCGAGGCGATGGAAAACAGGGTGTCTCCGCGCTTGACGCGATACTGGCCGGAGGTGACCTGGGGCACGCTGCTGCGGCCATCGCCGCGGTCGACCACCGGCGCTCGCGAGCCGTTGCTCGAACAACCCGTCAGCAGCAGGGCCACGAGCAACGTCGCCAGCCAGCCTGAACGCCCTCGTCCTGGAAATCCTTGCGCTCGGGCCTTCACCCGTTCCTCCCGCAGAGTCTGATCATCTACCGTCCGGCCATCCTGCCGGCCTCAAGCGGCCGCTGCCGTCAGGCAGCCTTGGAGCGCGGTACCGGGGTAACGTTCCCTGTCTCTCACTGGGCCAGAGGTCCGTTGAGCAGGGGTACGAAACGGACGGCGTTGAGTTCGTGGCGGACGAAGCCTTCGGCCTCGCGCACGATCAGCAGGAGCTTCTGCTCCTCGTCGACGCCTACCGGGATCACCAGGCGACCGCCAGGGGCCAGCTGGTCGAGCAGCGCCTGGGGCACTTCCCGCGCGGCGGCGGTGACGATGATGCCGTTGTAGGGTGCCAGTGCCGGCCAGCCTTCCCAGCCATCGCCCCAGCGGAACACCACGTTGCGCAGGTTGAGTTCGAGTAGACGCTCCTTGGCCCGATCCTGCAGCGACTGGATACGCTCCACGGAAAACACCCGCTCCACGGTCTGCGCCAGGATGGCGGTCTGGTAGCCGGAGCCGGTGCCGATCTCCATGACCTTGTCCAGCGGCCCGCCGGCGAGCAGCAGCTCGGTCATGCGCGCCACCATGAACGGCTGGGAGATGGTCTGGTTGTGGCCGATGGGCAACGCCGTGTCTTCGTAGGCGCGATGGGCCAGGGCCTCGTCGACGAACAGGTGACGCGGCGTACGGCGGATCACCTCCAGCACCTGGGCGTTGGACAGCCCCTCTTCGTAGAGGCGCTGGATGAGCCGCTCCCGGGTGCGCTGGGAGGTCATGCCGATGCCGTGTCTTTGCATATGCTCTTGCCCCTGAGTCATGCCAGCAGCTCCGTCAGCGCCGACAGGCCGGCGAAGCCCTCGCGGAAGGTGCGATCGAACTGCAGCGGCGTCACCGAGACATAGCCTTCCAGCACGGCGTGGAAGTCGGTACCCGGTCCGCCATCCACCGCATCGCCGGAAACCGAGATCCAGTAACCGGCCTTGCCGCGCGGATTGATCTCGCGCACCGGCGGCTTGGCCTGGGCCCGGTGCCCCAGGCGGGTCAGCTGCAGGCCCTTGATCTGCTCGAGCGGCAGATCCGGGATGTTGACGTTGAGCACGGTGCGCGGCGGCAGATCGAAGCGTTCGTGCAGGGCCACGATGCGGGCGGCGATCTCGGCCGCCACCGCCATGTTGTCGGCACTGCGGGACACCAGCGAGAAGGCCAGTGCCGGACGATCGAGGAACCGTCCTTCCATGGCCGCGGCCACGGTGCCGGAATAGAGGACGTCGTCGCCCAGGTTGGCACCCAGGTTGATGCCGGCCACCACCATGTCCGGCGTCTCTTCCAGCAGGCCATTGAGGCCGAGGTGAACGCAATCGGTGGGCGTGCCGTTGACGCCCAGGTAGCCATTGGGCAGGCGCTGCGGATGCAGGGGGCGGTCCAGCGTCAGGGCACTGCTCACACCGCTCATGTCATAGAGCGGCGCGACTACCTGGCACTCGTAGTCCGCACGGGCGGAGAGCGCGGCATGCAGCGCGGCGATACCGGGGGCCAGCACCCCATCGTCGTTGGCGATCAGAAGTCGCATGGATGTTCCGTCTGCCCTGCCTCGCCAAGCGTTACCAGCTCGCGAACCACTGCGGTGGCGAAACAGCCGGCCGGCAGGACGAATTCGAGTTGCAGAATGTCAGGAGCGGGATAATGCCACGTCAGGCCGCCGATGGGGAGGCGCAGGATGCGCCGTTCATGCGAGAGGCCGGCACCGGCCAGCCAGGCGGGCAGCTCTCCGGCGGCCTCTGCGACCTGCCGTTCCAGGTCTGCGGCCGGCCCCTGCACCGGCGACTCGCCGGCGCCCCACAGGGGGCCGGTGGGGTGCAGATCGAGCGCCGCCAGGCGCGGATCGGCCAGATCGGCGGCGGTGGCCGGAAAGTGGCTGCGGCTGTCGGTGAAGGCCAGCAGATCGCCCTCCTGCGCCCGCTTCCAGGAGCCGTCGGTGATGCGCCCGGCCAGCACCTGATTGAACAGCCAGCTGCGCGCGGCGGACAGGGTGCGCGAGCGCCGATTGCGTTGCTCGGGCAGGCGCTGCTCGCGGGCGCACTGCTGGGCGTCCGCCAGGTTGCCACCCTGATAGCCGAAGCGCTGCGGACCGAAATAATTGGGCACGCCAGCGGCGGCGATGGCCTGCAGCCGCGCCTCCAGCGCCACTGGATCGGCCTGGAGCCCGGTCAGCCGCAGGCGGAAGCCGTTGGCGGCATGGGCGCCGCGCTGCAGCTTGCGGCGGTGGCGACCCTGCTGGAGGATCACCAGCGTCTCGTCGCAGGCGGCCGACAGATCCGGATCGGCCTTGCCGGGCAGGTGCAGGCTGAACCACTGGCGGGTCAGGGCCTGGCGATCCTTGAGACCGGCATAGCTGATCGCCCGCTGCGGCACCCCGGCGGCGCGCGCCAGGCGGCGCACGGCTTCCTCGGTGTTGAGTCCGCGCTTCTCGACCCACAGCCAGAGGTGCTCGCCATCACCGCTGAGCGGGATGTCCAGCACCTCGTCCACCTGGAAGTCCTCGGCGCTGGCCTTGAAGATCGCCTGGCCGCAGGGCTCGCCATGGGCGCGCGGCCCGAGCAGCTGGTCTTCGGTCATAGCGGCAGCAGGAGGGCCACGGCGTGCACGGCGATGCCCTCTTCGCGCCCGACGAAACCCAGGCGTTCGGTGGTGGTGGCCTTGACGTTGACCTGACCCAGCTCAACCTGCAGATCCTCGGCGATGGCCTGGCGCATGGCTTCGATGTGCGGCGCCATCTTGGGCGCCTGGGCGGCGATGGTGCCGTCGACGTTACCGACCTGCCAGCCCTGCTCGCGGACCAGGCCGACCACATGACGCAGCAGCACCCGACTGTCGGCGCCCTTGAAGCGCGGATCGGTATCGGGGAAATGCTTGCCGATGTCGCCCAGGGCGGCCGCGCCCAGCAGGGCATCGGCTAGGGCATGCAGCAGCACATCGCCGTCGGAGTGGGCGACCAGGCCATGGTGGTGGGGAATACGGATGCCGCCGAGGGTGATGAAGTCGCCCTCGCCAAAGGCGTGAACGTCGAAACCGTGACCTATGCGCATGAAAAGAGACGCCCTTGAGACTGACAGGGCGTCGATTCTACCGGCTGGGGACAGCTCCCGTCGCCCTCAGGGGGCCGTGAGCGCCGCCGCGTGATGCCGCAGATGGTCGTCGATGAAGCTGGCGACGAAGAAATAGCTGTGGTCATACCCCGGTTGCAGACGCAGTTCCAGCGGATGGCCCACGGCTTCCGCCGCGCGCTGCAGCGCCTGGGGCTTGAGCTGTTCGGCGAGGAAGCTGTCCTGCTCGCCCTGGTCGATCAGCAGCGGCAGCCGCTCCTCGGCCTTCTCCAGCAGTGCACAGGCGTCCCACTCGGCCCAGGTGCTGCGGTCCTCGCCCAGGTAGTTGGAGAACGCCTTGTGCCCCCAGGGAGAATCCAGCGGATTGACGATGGGCGAGAAGGCCGACACCGAGCGATAACGACCGGGATGTCGCAAGGCGCAGATCAGGGCACCGTGGCCGCCCATGGAGTGACCGCTGACGCCGCGACGATCCGAGACCGGGAAGTTGGCCTCGATCAGCGCCGGCAATTCTTCCACCACGTAGTCGTGCATGCGGTAGTGCTTGGCCCAGGGCTGCTGAGTGGCGTTGACGTAGAACCCCGCCCCCAGGCCGAAATCCCAGGCCTTCTCGGGGTCGTCCGGTACGCCTTCGCCGCGCGGACTGGTGTCCGGCGCCACCAGCACCAGGCCCAGCTCGGCGGCCAGGCGCTGGGCACCGGCCTTCTGCATGAAGTTCTCGTCGGTGCAGGTCAGCCCCGACAGCCAGTAGAGCACCGGCAGGTCGCTGCGCGCCTCCGCCTGGGGCGGCAGGTAGACGGCAAAGGTCATGTCGCAGTCGAGACTGCGGGCGCGATGGCGATAGCGCTTGTGCCAGCCGCCGAAACTCTTGTTGCTGGAGAGCAGTTCGAGACTCATGGTCATCTCCCGGACAGGGGGCGCCCCTGGGCGCCCGCCTGGCGATCAGTAGTGGACGACGGTGCGGATGCTCTTGCCTTCGTGCATCAGCTCGAAGGCCTCGTTGATCTGCTCCAGGCCCATGGTGTGGGTGATGAAGGTGTCCAGCGGGATCTCGCCGCTCTGCGCCTTGCGCACATAGCCGGGCAGTTCGCTGCGGCCCTTGACGCCGCCGAAGGCGCTGCCGCGCCAGACACGCCCGGTCACCAGCTGGAACGGCCGGGTACTGATTTCCTGGCCGGCCCCGGCCACCCCGATGATCACCGACTCACCCCAACCCTTGTGGCAGCACTCCAGGGCCGCACGCATCAGGTTGACGTTGCCGACGCACTCGAAGCTGTAGTCGACGCCGCCATCGGTCAGCTCGACGACGACCTCCTGGATCGGCTTCTGGTGATCCTTGGGATTGATGAAGTCGGTGGCACCCAGTTCACGGGCGATGTCGAACTTGGACGGATTGATGTCGATGGCGATGATGCGGCTGGCCTTGGCCATCTTGGCGCCGATGATGGCGGCCAAGCCGATGCCGCCCAGGCCGAAGACGGCCACGGTGGCGCCCTCTTCCACCTTGGCGGTGTTGAGCACGGCGCCGATGCCGGTGGTCACGCCACAACCCAGCAGGCAGACCTTCTCCAGGGGCGCTTCCTGGGGGATCTTCGCCACCGAGACCTCCGGCAGCACCGTGTACTCGGAAAAGGTGGAGCAACCCATGTAGTGGTAGATCGGCTCGCCGTTGTAGGAGAAACGGGTGGTGCCGTCGGGCATCAGGCCCTTGCCCTGGGTGGCGCGTACCGAGCTGCACAGGTTGGTCTTGCCGGATTTGCAGAATTTGCACTGACCGCATTCGGCGGTGTACAGCGGGATGACGTGATCGCCCACGGCGACCGAGGTCACGCCCTCGCCCACCGCCTCGACGATGCCACCGCCCTCGTGACCGAGGATGCAGGGAAAGACCCCTTCGGAATCCTGACCCGAGAGGGTGTAGGCATCGGTGTGGCAGACACCGGTGGCGACGATGCGGATGAGCACCTCACCGGCCTTGGGCGGCTCGACGTCCACTTCGACGATCTTGAGGGGCTCGTTGGGCGCGAAGGCTACGGCGGCGCGGGACTTGATCATGGTCGACTCCAGAGGGGCGAAAAAACGAGAGGACCAGTTTAGACGCCAGAATTCCTGGAACAATCGGGCATACTGGAATTCATTTTTGCCACAGGGAAACAATCATGAGCTGGGAGGGCATCGACGAATTCGTCGCCGTGGCGAGCACCCTGCACTTCGGCCAGGCCGCCGATCGCCTCGGCACCTCGACCTCGCACGTGAGCCGGCAGGTGGCCCGACTGGAAGAACGGCTGCAGGCGCGCCTGCTCTATCGCAGCACCCGCAGCGTCGCCCTCACCGAAGCCGGCCACACCTTTCTGCAGCACTGCCGCCGGCTGCAGGAGGCACGCGACGAAGCCCTGCGCGAGGTCAGCGATCTCTCCAGCCAGCCCAAGGGGCTGATCCGCATGACCTGCGCCGTGACCTATGGCGAGCGCTTCGTCGTGCCCCTGGTCAACGACTTCCTCGCCCGTTATCCCGAGGTCAGCCTGGAACTGGACCTGACCAATCGCACCGTCGATCTCCTGCACGAAGGCTACGACCTGGCCATCCGCCTGGGGCGCCTGGCCGATTCCCGCCTGGTAGCGACCCGTCTGGCGCCGCGGGAGCTCTATCTGTGTGCCGCGCCCAGCTACCTGGAACGCTATGGCGCACCCCATACCCTGTCTGAACTGAGTCGCCACCGCTGCCTGGTCGGTACCAGCGACATCTGGAGCTTTCGCGAGAACGAACGCGAAATCCTCCACCGGGTGCAGGGTTCCTGGCGCTGCAACAGCGGCCAGGCGGTGCTGGACGCCGCCTTGCGTGGCTTCGGTCTGTGCCAGCTGCCGGACTACTATGTCCTGCCGCATCTGGCCCGTGGCGAGTTGCGCGCCCTGCTGGACAATCGCCAGCCGCCCAACAGCGCGGTCTGGGCCCTCTATCCGCAGCGGCGCTTTCTCTCGCCGAAGATTCGCCTGCTGGTGGAACACCTCAAACAGGGCCTGAGCACCCCGCGCCCAGGCGCTCGCCACCCATCCGGAAGCTGAGCGCAGCGGAGGAACCGGGTCTTTCGAGCGGCCTTCGAAAGGGTGTCGGTCGTCCTGACCCCGCCCTGCCGGTGGCGTCACGGCGACTCCTGCAGCCGGAGGTCCCATGAACGACACCCTCGATCATCACGCACTCGCCACCTGGATGAAGGAGGCGACCCCACCATGCCTGTCTCTCTACATGCCCACCGAGCGCGCCTTTCCGCAGCGTGAGCAGAATGTCATCCGCTTCAAGAATCTGTTGCGGCAGCTGGAAGCGGATCTCGTCGAGCGCTTTCCCGAAGCCGATCACGCCGCGCTGCTGGCGCCGCTGCAGACCCTGGTGGACAACGCCGATTTCTGGCACTACCCGCGCGGCGGTCTGGCCATCCTGCGCGACCGCGATCAGTTCCGGGTGCTCAAGGTGCTGGACCCCCTGGAAGAGACCGCCCGGGTCAACCACCACTTCCAGCTGCAGCCGCTGCTGCGCCTGGCCCAGGCGCGGGATCGCTATCAGGTGCTGTGCCTGACCCGCAATCAGGCGCACCTGTTCGAAGGCAACCGCGACAACCTGGTGGAGGTGGAGCTGGGCGAAGGGGTGCCGCGCACCCTGGAAGACGCCCTTGGCACCGAGCTGACCGAAGGCAACCAGCGCGGCCTACCCCAGGGCTTCAGCCGGGCCGGCGAGCGTGGCGACTCCATGCAGCACAACGCCGGCGGCATCAGCAAGCATGACGAGCAGGACGCCGACCGCGAGCGCTACTTCCTGGCCCTGGACCGCGCCCTGACCCGGGTGCACAGCAACACCGCTCGCCTACCCCTGGTGCTGGCCGCGCTGCCGGAGCACCAGGCCGCCTTTCGCCGCCTGAGCCAGAACCCCCATCTCTTGCCGGAAGGCATCGCCGGTGATCCCGGCCCCCTGGACAACGACGCCCTGCGTGCCAGGGCCTGGGCGGTGATGGCGCCCCGCATGGAACAGCGACTCGACGACCTGCTGGATACCTACGCCCAGCGTCATGGCCAGGGGCTGGCCTCGGATCGCCTGGAAGACATCGGCGGCGCCCTGCTGGACGCCCGGGTCGACACCCTGCTGGTGGAAGCCGATCGCCATATCCCGGGCTATCTGGACCTGGAGCGGCGCCTGCTGGTCCCGGCCAAGCCGGAGGGCGCCAATGCCGACGACCTGCTGGACGAACTCAGCTTCCAGGCCCTGCAGCAAGGTGGCGAGGTGCTGGTCCTGCCGCGCGAGCGGATGCCGGGCGGCACCGGCGTGGCGGCCATCTATCGCTACTAGCCGCTGCGCTGGACCGGATTGGCGCTTGAACTAGACTTCAGCGCCAATCCGCCCCTGCCAAGGTTGTCACCATGTCTGCCCTAGCCGCCTTTCGCGAGCGCTATCTGCTGCGCTTCTGGGCGCCCCTGCCCACGCTGATCGCCCTCGGCGTCGCCTCGGCCTACTACTTCGCCCTGACCGGAACCTTCTGGGCCGTGACTGGCGAATTCACCCGCTGGGGCGGCCATGTGCTGGCCTGGTTCGGCGTCCCGGTAAGGGACTGGAGCTATTTCCGGCTGATCGGCCTGCAGGGCACGCCCCTGGATCGCATCGATGGCGTCATGATCATCGGCATGCTGCTGGGCGCCGTGGCCTGCGCCCTCTGGGCCGGCAACGTCGGCCTGCGCTGGCCCACCAGTCGCCGCCGGCTGCTCCAGGGCCTGGTCGGCGGCATCATCGCCGGCTTCGGTGCCCGCCTGGCCATGGGTTGCAACCTGGCGGCCTTCTTTACCGGCATCCCCATGTTCTCGCTGCACGCCTGGGCCTTCATGCTGACCACGGTAGCCGGCGCCTGGCTTGGCGTGAAGCTGACCCTGCTGCCCTGGCTGCGCATTCCGCTGAAGGTCACCGCCCACGCCGCCGTCCTGCCCGATGCCGGGCAACTGGCCCGGCGCGCGCGTCGCCAGGCGCGGCTGGGTCTCGCCGTGCTGGTGGTGGCGCTGCTCTTCGCCGCCTGGCGCTTCGAGGTCTCCCTGGTACTGGGTCTGGCTACCCTTTTCGGCCTGGTCTTCGGCGGCCTGATCGAGCGGGCGCAGATCTGCTTCACCAGCGCCGCCCGCGACCTCTGGACCACCGGCCGCACCCAGGCGGCGACCGGCATCCTGCTGGGCATGGCGGTGGCCTGCCTCGGCACCTTTGGCGCCACCCAGCTGGGCATGGCGCCCAAGATCTTCTGGATGGGCCCCAACGCCGTGATCGGCGGCCTGCTGTTTGGTGTCGGCATCGTCCTCGCCGGTGGCTGCGAGACCGGCTGGATGTACCGCGCGGTGGAAGGCCAGCTGCATTTCTGGGTGGTGGGCCTGGGTAACGTCATCGGCGGGACCCTGGTGGCGGTCTACTGGGACCGCCTGGGCAGCACCCTCGCCCTGCCCTATCCCAGGATAAATCTACTGCAGCAGGCAGGCCCCGGCAGCGGCCTGCTGCTAACCTTTGCCGGCCTGGCCCTCTGCCTGCTGCTGGTCCAACTCAACGCCCGCCGTTTCACTCGCCCCGGGAAGCCTGTCCATGACGCTCGCCAAGACGCCGACGCTGTCGCTTGATCTACGGGGCGAACACTGCCCCTACAACGCCATCGCCACCCTGGAGACCTTGCAGACCCTGCAGCCCGGCGATCTCCTGGAGGTGATCACCGATTGCGCCCAGTCGATCCACGGCATTCCGGAAGATACCCGGCGCCAGGGCTACGATTGCCAGGCGGTGGAACAGCATGGCGCGCTGTTCCGCTTTCTCATCGAGGTGCCGCTGCGGGCCTGAGGGCTAGGCCTCGGCGAAGACACTTTGCAGTCGCTGCAGGTCTTCGGGGGTGGTGACCTTGATATTGTCCGCGCGGCCTTCGACCAGGCGCGGCGCATGCCCGGCCCACTCCATGGCCGAGGCCTCATCAGTGATGGCAGCGCCCGCGGCCAGACCGGCGCTCAGGGCGTCTCGCAGGGCGCCGAGGCGGAACATCTGCGGCGTATAGGCCAGCCAGACCTGGCTGCGGTCGACGGTCTCGCTCACCCGGCCATCGCGGCCGACGCGCTTGAGGGTATCCCGCGCCGGCACGCCCAGAAGACCACCCACCGGGTCCTGGGCCAGTTCGGCCAGTAGCCGATCCAGATCGGCGCGGCAGAGATTGGGCCGGGCAGCATCGTGCACCAGCACCCAGTCGCCATCGCTGGCGCCCTGCTCGCTCAGCAGCAGCAGGCCACCCAGCACCGAGTCGGCGCGCTCACGCCCACCCGGGGCGCGCAGGATGCGGGCATCGCGGGCGCAGGCCAGCGTCGGCCACCAGGGGTCTTCCGGCGCCAGGCTCACCGCCAGCCCGCGCAGGCGCGGATGGTCGAGAAAACAGTCGAGGGTGCGCTCCAGCAGGCTGCGGCCGCACAGGTCGAGGTATTGCTTGGGTCGGTCGGCACGCATCCGCGCACCCACACCCGCGGCGGGAATGACCGCCCAGAAGGAAGGCAGAAGGGACATTATTTGGATTGCAGGAAAAGGGTTTCGCCTTGTTTGACCATGCCGAGTTCGTGGCGGGCACGCTCCTCGACGGTCTCCATGCCTTTCTTGAGCTCGACGACCTCGGCTTCGAGGATCTCGTTGCGCTCCAGCAGGCGCTTGTTCTCACCATTCTGGTCGGCGATCTGCTGCTTGAGTTCGCGCACCTGGGCGAAGCTGCCATCACCGACCCACAGGCGATACTGAAGACCGCCAAGCAGCAGGAGCAGGAAGGGGAACAGCCAGTAGGGACTTCGCATGGGAGATAACGGATTCGCGGACGGCGGATGCCGCAAAGGCGGCGGCAGAGACGAAAACAGGATAGAAGCCCGGCTCTACGCTTGTAAACTGGGCATCTATCCTGTGGTCCGTCGGACGTGGCGGAAGGCGACGACCTCTGTCCTCGCCTCCCCGGTCGCGCAACCCTTAGCTGCGGAACTCGGCACGACCGCGGTAAGGCGCCTTGGCACCCAGCTGCTCTTCGATGCGCAGCAGCTGGTTGTACTTGGAGACGCGATCGGAACGGCACAGCGAACCGGTCTTGATCTGACCGGCGGCGGTGCCCACGGCCAGGTCGGCGATGGTGGAGTCTTCGGTTTCGCCGCTGCGGTGGGAGATCACCGCGGTGTAGCCGGCGGCCTTGGCCATCTGGATGGCTTCCAGGGTCTCGGTCAGGGAGCCGATCTGGTTGAACTTGATCAGGATCGAGTTACCGATGCCCTTCTCGATGCCTTCCTTGAGGATCTTGGTGTTGGTGACGAACAGGTCGTCGCCCACCAGCTGCACCTTGCTGCCAATCTTGTCGGTCAGGGCCTTCCAGCCAGCCCAGTCGGACTCGTCCATGCCGTCTTCGATGGAGATGATCGGGAACTGCTCGGTCAGCCCGGCCAGATAGTCGGCGAAACCGTTGGCGTCGAAGGCCTTGCCCTCGCCGGACAGGTCGTACTGGCCGTCCTTGTAGAACTCGCTGGAGGCGCAGTCCAGGGCCAGGGTCACGTCGGTGCCCAGCTCGTAACCGGCATTCTTAACCGCTTCGGCGATGGCGGCCAGGGCGTCGGCGTTGGAGGCCAGGTTGGGCGCGAAGCCGCCTTCGTCACCCACGGAGGTGCTCAGGCCACGAGCCTTGAGCACGGCTTTGAGGTGATGGAAGATCTCGGCACCCACGCGCAGGGCGTCGGCAAAGCTCTTGGCGCCGACCGGCTGGACCATGAATTCCTGAATGTCGACGTTGTTGTCGGCATGCTCGCCACCGTTGATGATGTTCATCATCGGCACCGGCATGGAGTACTGACCGGGGGTGCCGTTCAGGTTGGCGATGTGGGCGTAGAGCGGCAGGTCCTGGTCTTCGGCAGCGGCCTTGGCGGCCGCCAGGGACACGGCCAGGATGGCGTTGGCGCCCAGCTTGGCCTTGTTGTCGGTACCGTCCAGCTCGATCATGGCGCGGTCCAGGGCCTTCTGGTCGCTCGGATCCTTGCCCAGCAGCAGGTCACGGATCGGGCCGTTGATGTTGCCCACGGCCTTCAGGACGCCTTTGCCCAGGTAACGGCTCTTGTCGCCGTCGCGCAGCTCCAGTGCCTCGCGCGAACCGGTGGACGCGCCGGACGGCGCGGTGGCGCGACCGACGATACCATTGTCCAGGATCACGTCCGCTTCAACGGTGGGATTGCCGCGGGAATCCAGGACCTCACGTCCCTTGATGTCGACGATGTTAGCCATTTTTGTATCGATCTCCATGTTACCGGTCATTGACGGATCAGCCTTCGGCTGCGCCTGGGCCTTTTGGTTCAGCCGCCGCTTAGGCAGTTTCGATCGGCGTGAACGACTTCACCAGCTCGTCCAGCGCCTTGAGCTGGGCCAGGAAGGGCTCCAGCTTGTCCAGGCGCAAGGCACAGGGGCCGTCGCACTTGGCATGTTCGGGATCCGGATGGGCTTCGAGGAACAGACCGGCCAGGCCCTGGCTCATGCCGGCCTTGGCCAGGTCGGTGACCTGGGCGCGGCGGCCGCCGGCGGAATCGGCACGCCCGCCCGGCATCTGCAGGGCATGGGTGACGTCGAAGAACACCGGGTAGCCGAAGCTCTTCATGATGCCGAAGCCGAGCATGTCGACCACCAGGTTGTTGTAGCCGAAGGAGGAGCCCCGCTCGCAGAGGATCAGCTGGTCGTTGCCGGCTTCTTCGCACTTGGCGAGGATGTGCTTCATCTCCTGGGGCGCGAGGAATTGCGCCTTCTTGATGTTGATCACGGCGTCGGTCTTGGCCATGGCCACCACCAGATCGGTCTGCCGCGAGAGGAAGGCCGGCAGCTGGATGATGTCGCACACTGCCGCCACCGGCGCCGCCTGGTAGGGCTCGTGGACGTCGGTGATCACCGGCATGCCGAAGGTGGCCTTGAGCTCTTCGAAGATGCGCAGACCGGCTTCCATGCCCGGACCGCGATAGCTGGTCACGGAGGAGCGATTGGCCTTGTCGAAGCTGGCCTTGAAGACGTAGGGGATGCCCAGCTTCTCGGTCACCTTGACGTATTGCTCGCACACCTGCATGGCCAGGTCGCGGGATTCCAGCACGTTCATGCCGCCGAACAGCACGAAGGGCTTGTCGTTGGCGATCTCGATGCTGCCGACGCGGACGATCTTCTGTGCGGTCATGATCAATCCTTCTTGGCGTAACGCAGTGCGGCGTTGACGAAGCCGCTGAACAGCGGATGGCCGTCACGCGGGGTGGAGGTGAACTCCGGGTGGAACTGGCAGGCGACGAACCAGGGATGATCCGGGGCTTCCACTACCTCGACCAGGGCGCCGTCGCCCGAGCGACCGGAGATCTTCAGGCCGGCGGCCTCGATCTGCGGCAGGAGGTTGTTGTTGACCTCGTAGCGGTGACGGTGGCGCTCGACGATGACGTCCTGGCCGTAGCAGTCGTGCACCTGGGTACCGCCGATCAGCTGGCACTCCTGGGCGCCCAGGCGCATGGTGCCGCCCAGGTCGGAGCCTTCGGTACGGATCTCGGTGGCGCCGGTGGAATCCTGCCATTCGGTGATCAGGCCGACCACCGGGTGGCCGCTGGCCTTGTCGAATTCGGTGGAGTTGGCGTCTTTCCAGCCCAGCACGTTACGGGCGAATTCGATGACCGCCACCTGCATGCCCAGGCAGATGCCCAGGTAGGGGATCTTGTTCTCGCGGGCGTACTGCACGGTGGCGATCTTGCCTTCCACGCCGCGGAGGCCGAAGCCGCCGGGCACCAGGATGGCGTCCACGCCCTTGAGCAGGTGGGTGCCCTGCTGCTCGATGTGCTCGGAGTCGATATAGCGCAGGTTGACCTTGGTGCGGCTCTGGATACCGGCGTGGGTCATGGCCTCGATCAGCGACTTGTAGGCGTCGAGCAGCTCCATGTACTTGCCGACCATGGCGATGGTGACTTCCTGCTCGGGGTTGAGCTTGGCGTCCACCACGCGATCCCACTCGGACAGATCGGCCGGCTTGCACTCCAGGCCGAAGCGCTCGACGACGAATTCGTCCAGGCCCTGGGCGTGCAGCACGGAGGGAATGCGGTAGATGGTGTCGACGTCTTCCAGGGAGATGACCGCGCGCTCTTCGACGTTGGTGAAGAGGGCGATCTTGCGGCGGGAAGAGCTGTCGACGGTGTGGTCGGAACGGCAGATCAGCACATCGGGCTGCAGGCCGATGGAGCGCAGTTCCTTGACCGAATGCTGGGTCGGCTTGGTCTTGGTCTCGCCGGCGGTGGCGATGTAGGGCACCAGGGTCAGGTGCATCAGCATGGCGCGGCGCGCGCCGATCTCCACCCGCAGCTGGCGGATGGCTTCGAGGAAGGGCTGCGACTCGATGTCGCCGACGGTGCCGCCGATCTCCACCAGGGCCACGTCGGCATCGCCGGCGCCCTTGATGATGCGTCGCTTGATCTCGTCGGTGATGTGCGGGATCACCTGCACGGTGGCGCCCAGGTAGTCGCCACGACGCTCCTTGCGCAGGACGTCCATGTAGATGCGACCGGTGGTGAAGTTGTTGTTCTGGGTCACGGTGGTGCGGATGAAGCGCTCGTAGTGACCCAGATCCAGATCGGTCTCGGCGCCGTCATGGGTGACGAACACCTCGCCGTGCTGGAAGGGGCTCATGGTGCCGGGATCCACGTTGATGTAGGGATCCAGCTTGAGCATGGTGACCTTCAGCCCTCTCGCTTCCAGAATGGCGCCCAGGGAGGCCGAGGCGATGCCTTTCCCCAAAGAAGAAACAACACCGCCCGTGACGAAAATAAAGCGCGTCATGAAAATTCCTAGAATCTGCGTTGAGGCGGAGAGCCGCCGATGAAAGCGAGAGCGGTCGGCCTGGCGCCGGACCAATGCACACCGTCCACTCGGGGCGAGCGGAAAATGCGATATAAGACGGGAGCGTAGTCTAGCCTAAAGGTCATCCCAGCTCAAACCCGCCCATGCCGTCTGCGGGCTGCCACTCAAGCCGCCCTCCCCCCGGCAGGCCATCCAGACCGGGCAGGTTGGCCACCGCCAGCAGTTCGTCGCCGCGCCAGAGCAGCGGCAATCGGCCGCGCAGGAACGGCGGCACCCCCTGTTCGTTGAGCAGACGCTTGAGATCGCGACTGCCGCGACCCGGTACGACCAGCCGCTCGCCGCCCTGGCGATAGCCGATTCGCCAGCCGGATACGACGACCGGTACGCTGAATCGCAGGCGACCATTCCCTTGGAGTTCCAGGGTGGTTTCCTGCCCGTTAATGACCTGGGGTGACGGCGTGACCTGCCAGGCCGCAGGCACCCACCAGATCCGCCCTGCCCCCCGGCGCAGACTGCCACCTTCGAGACGCCAGATCGGATCGCCGGCCTCGCCCGCCTCGCGCAATGCCTGCCAACCGGCCCAGTGGGCGCTGTCGGGCTGGCGGGTGAAGCCGTCCAGCCAGACCCGCAGGGCATTGCGCTGGCGTGCCTCGCTCAGGGACTGCAAGGGCGCCAGGGCCAGACTGGGCAAGGGAATCCAGGGGAAAGGCTGTTCGGCCCGCCGGGCCTGCTGCAGATCCAGGCTGGCCAGTTCGCCGAGCAATTCGTCGGCTTCGGCCAGATGCCGGGCACTGCGCGCCATGACCCGATCGACGCCCGGCCAGCGGTCGCGTAGCCGCGGCAGCACCTGGTGCCTCAGGTAATTGCGATCCAGCCGGGTATCGGCATTGCTGGGATCCTCGATCCAGTCCAGCCCCTCGGCTTCGGCATAGGCCAGCAGCGCGCGCCGCGGCTCGTCCAACAACGGCCGCCAGAGCCGACCGGCGGCCAAGGAACGGGTCTCGGGCATGCCGGCCAGGCCCTTGACCCCCGCGCCGCGCACCAGCCGCTGCAGCAGGGTCTCCAGCTGATCGTCGCGATGCTGGCCCAGCACCAGGCAGCCCTCCTTGGGCAGCACCCGGGCGAAGGCGGCATAGCGCGCCTCGCGGGCAGCCCGTTCGAGACTGGCGGCGCCATCGATGTGGACGTGCAGGATATCGAGAGGAATGGCTAGCCTCTGGCAGACCCAGGCGCAATGCGAGACCCAGGCATCCGCCGCGGCTTGCAGACCATGGTGCACATGCACCGCCTGCAGATCGGCCAGCAACCCCTGTTCGCGCAGCTGCGCGAGGAGATGCAGGAGAACGGTGGAATCGAGTCCGCCGGAAAAGCCCACCCGCCAGTGACGGGTGGGCGGCTGCCGCTCTAGGCGGGCGCGCAGCCGATCCAGCAGACTCATAGGGGCGGGATCAGGCGATGCCGTAGCTCATCAGGCGCTCGTAGCGACGCTCCAGCAGCGCCGGCATGTCGTAGCCCTTGAGTTCGTCCAGCTGTTCCAGCAGCGCGGTGCGCAGGCTGTTGGCCATGGCCTGGGGATCGCGGTGCGCGCCACCCAGGGGCTCGTCGATCACCTGGTCGACGATGTTCAGGCTCTTCAGTCGCTCGGCGGTGATGCCCATGGCCTCGGCGGCATCGGGCGCCTTCTCGGCGGTCTTCCAGAGAATGGAGGCGCAACCTTCCGGCGAGATCACCGAGTAGGTGGAGTGCTGCAGCATGTTGAGCTGGTCGCAGACGCCGATGGCCAGGGCGCCACCGGAACCACCCTCGCCGATCACGGTGGCGATGATGGGGGTCTTCAGGCGCGCCATGACGCGCAGGTTCCAGGCGATGGCCTCGCTCTGGCCACGCTCTTCTGCGTCGATGCCCGGGTAGGCGCCGGGGGTATCGATAAAGGTCAGGATCGGCATCTTAAAACGCTCGGCCATTTCCATCAGGCGGCAGGCCTTGCGATAGCCTTCCGGACGCGGCATGCCGAAGTTGCGGCGGACCTTCTCGCGGACTTCACGACCCTTCTGGTGACCGATGATCATCACCGGACGGCTTTCCAGACGGGCGATGCCACCGACGATGGCCGGATCGTCGGCGAAGTGGCGGTCGCCGTGCAGCTCTTCGAAATCGCTGAACAGGTAGTTGATGTAGTCGAGGGTGTAGGGACGCAGCGGATGACGCGCCAGACGAGCCACCTGCCAGCTCGACAGGTCGCTGAAGATGCTCTTGGTGAGCGCCTGGCTCTTCTCCTGCAACCGGGCGATCTCGTCACTGATGTTCAGCGCATTGTCGTTACCGACCAGTCGAAGTTCTTCGATCTTGGCCTGGAGATCGGCGATGGGCTGTTCGAAATCGAGATAGTTCGGGTTCATGGGCATCCGTTAGTGCAATCTAGAGCCAAGGGCCGGGGCGCCTACCTTAAGGGATCGGACGGGACAGGTCGAGACTCCTGCCACGTCACCGGCACCCGCCGCTGGCGAGGGTTGGGACGAAGCGCACGAGGCGCTCGGACTTAACGATAGTTCAGAAAGACGTTCTCCCTGCCGAACTGGTCACGCAGGGTTTGAATCAGGCCGTCGGCCGGGTCGATCCGGTAGTTCTCGCCGAACTGCAGCAGTGCCCGCGCGGTGGGGCCCTGGTAGTCGATGGTGACCGGACAGGCGCCGCGATGACGACCGCACAACTCGCCCAGCCAGCGCAGCCGGTCGCCGGCCAGCGCCTCGCTGCGCACGGCGATCCTGAGGCTTTCCGCCAGGGCGGTCCGGGCCTCTTCCAGCCCCAGCACGCGCTTGGCACGCAGGCGCAAGCCGCCGGAGAAGTCGTCCTGGCTGACCTCGCCCTCGACGATCACCAGGGCGTCGGTCTGCAGCAGCGCCTGGGCGGCGTTGAAGGCTTCGGCGAACAGCGAGGCCTCGATGCGCCCGGACCTGTCGTCCAGGGTAACGAAGCCCATCTTGTCGCCGCGCTTGTTCTTCATCACCCGCAGGTTGACGATCAGCCCGGCCACGGTCTGGGTCTCGCGCGACGGCTTGAGGTCGACGATGCGCTGGCGCGCCAGCCGGCGCACCTCGCCTTCGTATTCCTCGATGGGGTGACCGGTCAGGTACAGCCCCAGGGTTTCCTTTTCCCCGCGCAGGCGCTCCTTGAGATTGAGCTCGCGGGCGCGACGGTGATTGGCATAGACGTCGGCCTCGGGTTCGGCGAAGACGCCACCGAAGAGATCGACATGGCCACTGTTGTGGCTGCGGGCGGTCTGTTCGGCCGAGGCGATGGCCTCTTCCATGGCCGCCAGCAGCACGGCGCGATTCTGGTCGATGGTCGCCTGATAGGCCTTGAGCTCGTCATGGTAGTGCGGACCCAGGCGATCCAGGGCACCGGAGCGGATCAGGGCTTCCAGGGTGCGCTTGTTGATGCGCTTGAGGTCCACCCGCGCGCAGAAGTCGAAGAGGTCCTTGAAGGGGCCTTCGGCCCGCGCCTCGACGATGGCCTCCACCGGCCCCTCGCCCACGCCCTTGATGGCGCCCAGGCCGTAGACGATGCGCCCGCCGTCGTTCACGGTGAACTTGAACTCGGAGATGTTCACGTCCGGCGTATCGATGCGCAGCTTCATGTGGCGGCATTCCTCGATGAGGATCACCACCTTGTCGGTGTTGTGCATGTCCGCCGACAGCACCGCGGCCATGAAGGGCGCCGGATAGTGGGTCTTCAGCCAGGCGGTCTGGTAGGACACCAGACCATAGGCTGCCGAGTGCGACTTGTTGAAGCCGTAGCCGGCGAATTTTTCCACCAGGTCGAAGATGTTGCCGGCCAGGTCCGCATCGATGCCGTTGTTGGCGCAGCCTTCGATGAAGCCACCGCGCTGCTTGGCCATCTCCTCGGGCTTCTTCTTGCCCATGGCGCGGCGCAGCATGTCCGCCTGGCCCAGGGTGTAGCCGCCCATGACCTGGGCGATCTGCATCACCTGTTCCTGATAGAGGATGATGCCGTAGGTGGGCGCCAGCACCGGCTGCAGGCCGTCGTACTGGTAGTCCGGATGCGGATAGGCCAGCTCGGCGCGGCCGTGCTTGCGGTTGATGAAGTCGTCCACCATGCCCGACTGCAACGGACCCGGGCGGAACAGCGCCACCAGAGCAATGAGGTCTTCCAGGCAGTCCGGCTTGAGCTTCTTGATCAGCTCCTTCATGCCGCGGGATTCCAGCTGGAAGACGGCGGTGGTCTCGGCCTTCTGCAGCAGGGCATAGGTCGGCTTGTCGTCCAGCGGGATGAAGTCGATGTTGAGCGGCTCGCGCCCCTCTGCCACTTCCGTGCGGTTGATGGTCTCCAGCGCCCACTTGATGATGGTCAGGGTGCGCAGACCGAGGAAGTCGAACTTGACCAGACCGGCCTGCTCGACGTCGTCCTTGTCGAACTGGGTCACCAGGCCATTGCCGTCCTCATCGCAGGCGATGGGCGAGAAATCGGTCAACTTGGTCGGCGCGATCACCACGCCCCCGGCGTGCTTGCCGGTACCCCGGGTGATGCCCTCGAGCTTCAAGGCCATGTCCCAGATTTCCTTGGCGTCCTCGTCGGTCGCCAGGAAGTCGCGCAGCGGCTCCTCCTGCTCGAAGGCCTTCTGCAGGGTCATGCCCACTTCGAAAGGGATCATCTTCGACAGGCGGTCGGCCAGGCCATAGGACTTGCCCTGCACCCGCGCCACGTCGCGCACCACCGCCTTGGCGGCCATGGTGCCGAAGGTGATGATCTGGCTCACCGCCTCGCGGCCGTACAGGTCGGCCACGTATTCGATCACCCGGTCGCGACCGTCCATGCAGAAGTCGACGTCGAAGTCGGGCATGGAGATCCGCTCGGGGTTGAGGAAGCGCTCGAACAGCAGGTCATAGGCCAGCGGATCGAGGTCGGTGATCTTGAGTACGTAGGCGACCAGGGAGCCGGCACCCGAGCCCCGGCCGGGGCCGACTGGCACGCCGTTGCTCTTCGCCCACTTGATGAAGTCCATCACGATGAGGAAGTAACCGGGGAAGCCCATCTGGATGATGATGTCGAGCTCGAAGTTGAGTCGGTCGACGTACTCCTGGCGCTTTTCCTCGTAGTTCGGCGTGGTCTCGCGCGGCCAGAGCACGGCCAGGCGCTCTTCCAGGCCCTCGAAGGACACATGGCGCAGGTAGTCGTTGATGGTCATCCCGTTGGGGATCGGGAAGTTGGGCAGGAAGTACTTGCCCAGCTGGATCTCGATGTTGCAGCGCTTGGCGATCTCGACGGTGTTTTCCAGCGCCTCGGGCAGGTCGCTGAACAGCTCGGCCATCTCGGCCGCCGACTTCAGGTACTGCTGGTCGCTGTACTTGCGCTCGCGCCGGGGATCGTCCAGCGGCCGGCCCTCGCCGATGCAGACGCGGGTCTCGTGGGCCTCGAAGTCCTCGGCCTTAAGAAAGCGCACGTCGTTGGTCGCCACCAGGGCGCCCCCGCAGCGATCGGCCAGGGCCACGGCGGCATGCAGGTGCTCTTCGTCACCGACTCGCTCGGTGCGCTGCACCTCCAGATAGAAGCGATCCTGAAAGACCTGCTGCCATTCCTCGAACAGCTGATCGGCCAGCGCCAGGTCGCCTTCGAGCAGCGCCAGGCCGATCTCACCCTCCTTGGAACCGGACAGGGCGATCAGGCCTTCGCTGGCGTCCTTCACCCAGTCGCGCTGGATGACGATCTGACCGTCCTGCTGGCCTTCCTGGAATCCACGGGACAGCAACTCGGTGAGGTTGCGATAGCCCTTGGCGTTCATGACCAGCAGGGTCATGCGGCTCAGGGGCGCGTCGCCTTCGCGGCCGGCCAGCCAGATGTCGGCGCCGGCGATGGGCTTGATCCCGGCGCCCATGGCCGCCTTGTAGAACTTGACCAGCGAACAGAGGTTGCCCTGGTCGGTCACCGCCACGGCCGGCATCCCGGCGGCTTCGGCAGCCTTGACCAGCCCCTTCACCCGCACGATCCCGTCGACCAGGGAGTATTCCGTGTGGAGACGCAGGTGGACGAAGGATGCGGACATGGCAGAGACCCCTTGATGCATGAGGCGCGAGATTGTACTGGATTGTCGACCCGGGGTCAGAACGCCGCGACGGCCGTCAGTAGGTCGCGATGATCTGGGTGGAGGCCTGGGTCTCGAGGGCGTGCCAGGCATCGCGCACCGGCGCGAAGGAGCGCCGGTGGATGGGCGTGGGCCCCAGGCGCCGGAGCGCGTCGAGATGTTCGGCGGTGGGATAGCCCTTGTGCCCGGCCAGGCCATAGCCCGGATAGAGGGCATCCAGCACCTGCATCTCGCGATCGCGGGTCACCTTGGCCAGGATGGACGCCGCGGCGATCGCCGGGACCTGGCTGTCGCCCTTCACCACCGGCGCACTGGGCACCGCCAGCTTGGGACAGCGATTGCCATCGATCAGGGCCAGCCGCGGCTGCACCTGGAGGCCTTCCACCGCGCGCTGCATGGCCAGCATGGTGGCGTGCAGAATGTTCAGCCGGTCGATCTCGGCGACCTCGGCGCGGGCCACGCACCAGGCCAGGGCCTTTTCCTGGATCTCGTCGAACAGGGCTTCGCGGCGCGCCAGCGACAGCTTCTTCGAATCGTTCAGGCCGAGGATGGGCTTGCCCGGATCGAGGATCACTGCGGCGGTGACCACGGCGCCGCACAGCGGACCGCGACCGACTTCGTCGACGCCGGCGACCAGCGCCTCGACCAGGTTGAAATCCAGGCCCAGCTGCATCAGCCACGCTGCCGCAGAAGATCCAGCACGGCAGCGGCCGCCTGGACCGAGGCATCGCGCCTCAGGCTGTGATGAATGGCGGCGAAGCTGTCGGTCTGCCGCTGCGGCTGCTCCAGCAGCGGCAGGAGTTCGGCCACCAGCCGCTCCGGCGTCGCCTCGTGCTGGATCAGCTCGGGCACCAGCTTGCGCCCGGCCAGGAGGTTGGGCAGCGAGATGTAGGGACTCTTCACCAGCTGCTTGAGGATCAGATAGGTCAGGGGCGCCACCCGATAGGCCACCACCATGGGTCTCTTGAACAGCAGCGTCTCCAGGGTCGCGGTGCCCGAGGCGATCAGCACGCCATCACAGGCGGCCAGCACCTCATGGGATCGCCCATCGGTCAGCAGCAGCGGCAGCGGCGGCCGACCTTCCAGCAACTGCTCCACCTGCGCCCGCCGCGCCGCATTGGCACAGGGCAGAACGAAGCGCACACTAGGACGTACGGCCAGCAACTGGGCGGCAGCGTCGAGGAACAGGGCACCCAGGCGCCCTACTTCACCGCCGCGACTGCCCGGCAACAGGGCGACGACCTGCCCCTCTTCCGGCAAGCCCAGGGCCTGCCGGGCGGCCAGGCGGTCGCTGTCCAGAGGGATGGTATCGGCCAGTGGATGGCCGACGAAGCGCACCGGCACCTGCTGTTCTTCGTAGAAACGCGCTTCGAAAGGAAACAGGGTCAGCATCAGGTCGCAGCCGTCGCGGATCTTCAGCACCCGCTTCTGTCGCCAGGCCCAGACCGAGGGACTGACATAGTGCACGCCCGGAATGCCCGCGCGATGCAGCTGGGCTTCGATCTCGAGGACGAAATCCGGGGCGTCGATGCCGATGAAGACATCGGGACGGGCGTCGAGCAACTGACTGATCAGCGCCTTGCGCCGACCCAGGAGTTCCCGCAGGCGACCGAGTACCTCGACCAGCCCCATGACCGCCAGACGTTCCATGGGAAATTCGGACACCAGCCCTTCGGCTTCCATCCGCGGACCGCCCACGCCCATGAAGGAGATATTCGGATGCTGCGCACGCAGCGCCTGCATCAGACCGGCGCCGAGCAGATCACCCGAGGCTTCTCCCGCCACCAGCGCCACGCGTAGCGGGCGCTGGGCGAACTCAGCGGGTGATGCCACGCGTCGCACTCAGGATGGAATCGCGGAACACCGCCACTTCGGGAAACTGCTGAGCCACCGGCTCCAGCTCGCGCAGGGCGTCATCGACGGTGAGGCCCTGGCGGTAGACCACCTTGTAGGCGCGGCGCAATTCCTTGATGGCTTCGGCCGAGAAACCCCGGCGGCGCATGCCTTCGAAGTTCATGCTGCGGGCTTCGGCCGGATTGCCGAACACCGTGACATAGGCCGGTACGTCCTTGCCGATGGCCGTGCCCATGCCGGAAAAGCTGTGGGCGCCGATGCGGCAGAACTGATGCACCAGGGTATAGCCGGACAGGATCGCCCAGTCATCGACGTGCACGTGCCCGGCGAGGGCCGTGTTGTTGACCAGGATGCAGTGATTGCCGATCACGCTGTCATGGCCGATGTGCACATAGGCCATCAGCAGGTTGTGATCGCCAAGGGTCGTCTCTTCCCGATCCTGCACGGTACCGCGATGGATGGTGACCCCTTCGCGGATGGTGTTGTGATCGCCGATCCGCAGCCGGGTCGGTTCGCCCTGATACTTGAGGTCGGGCGTATCCTCGCCGATCGACGAGAACTGGAAGATACGATTGTGACGCCCGATCACGGTCGGACCCTTGAGGATGACGTGAGGCCCGATGACGGTCCCCTCGCCAATCTCGACATCCGGTCCGATGATCGACCAGGGGCCGACCTGGACATCGGCGGCGAGCCGTGCCTTGGGGTCGACGATAGCCCTGGGGTCAATCAACGTCATAGCTTGCGTTCCGCACAGATGATTTCAGCCGAGCAGACTGGCTTGTCGTCCACACTGGCGTGGCATTCGAATTTCCAGATACCGCGCTTGGTGCTGATGAAGCGAGCGTCGAGCATCAGCTGATCGCCCGGCGTCACCGGCTGGCGAAACCGCAGCTTATCCGATCCGACGAAGTAGTACAGGGTGCCATCGGCCGGCGAGGAATTCATCATCTTGAAACCGAGCACGCCGGCAGCCTGGGCCATGGCCTCGACGATCAGCACGCCCGGCATGATCGGATGCTGGGGGAAGTGGCCAGTGAAGAAGGGCTCGTTGATGCTGACGTTCTTGTAGGCACGAATGCGCTTGGCTTCGATATCCAGCTCCAGAACGCGATCCACCAATAGAAAGGGATAGCGATGCGGGAGATATTCACGGATCTCGTTGATGTCCATCATGGTCGGGGAAGGCCTGTTCAGAAAGGGGAAACATCCGATGCAGAATCAAGCATCAGAAGCAGCGTCATCCCGCGAGGTCACGGTAGCAACGATTTTTTCCAGATGTTGCAGACGGCGGGCCATGTCGTCGAGGTGACGAATCCGCGCGGCGCTCTTCTTCCATTCGCCGGCCGGCTGCATGGCCGTACCGGAGGAATAGGCGCCGGGCTCGGTAATCGAGCGGGTCACCATGGTCATACCGGTGACGAACACGTGGTCGCACACCTCGATATGACCGACCATGCCCACGCCGCCGGCGATGGTGCAGTGTTTGCCGATCTTGGTACTGCCAGAGATGCCGACGCAGGCGGCCATGGCGGTGTGCTCACCGACCTGGACGTTGTGCGCGATCATGATCTGGTTGTCGAGCTTCACGCCATTGCTGATGACCGTGTTCGCCAGGGCGCCACGGTCGATGGTGGTGTTGGCACCGATCTCGACGTCGTCGCCGATCAGTACGCCACCCAGCTGGGCGATCTTCTGCCACTGGCCGCGCTCGTTGGCGAAGCCGAAGCCCTCGGCGCCGATCACGGCACCCGACTGCACCACGGCACGCTCGCCGATGATCACGTCGTGATAGAGCGTGACCCGCGGCGCCAGCCAGCTGTCGGCACCGATGACGCTGCGCGCACCTACCACACAGTGAGCACCCAGACTGACGCCGGCGCCGATGCGCGCCTGGGCCTCGATCACCACGTAGGGACCGATGGCCGCCGTCGGATCGACCTGGGCATCCGCCGCGACCAGTGCGGTGGGATGGATACCGGCTGCGCTGCGCGGCTTGCGATCGAACAGATGGGAAAGGCGCGCATAGGCCAGATAGGGATTCGCCAGGACCAGGGCGTCACCGGTGTAGCCGTCGGCGTCCTTTTCCGTCAGCAGCACGGCCCCGGCCTGGGTGTCGGCCAGATAGCGGCGGTACTGCGGATTGGCGAGAAAACTCAACTGCTCAGGACCGGCCTCGGGCAGGGTAGCCAGACCTGTTACCAGGCGCTCGGACGAACCGCGTAACTCCACGGTCAACTGGCGGCTTTCCAGCCACTGCGCCAGTTCGCCCAGCGTAAAGGTGCTATGGCTCATCAACGACCCGCGTTCATGCGCTCGATGACCTGGCGCGTGATGTCGTACTGCGGCTTCACGTCCACCACGGCGCCACGCTCGAGCACCAGATCGTAATCACCCTTCTTCAGCACCTCTTCCACGGCCTTGTCCAGGCGCGGCTTGAGCAGCTTGAGCATGTCGCGATCCGAGGCCGCCTTGGCATCGTTGAGTTCCTTGGACTGGAACTGGAAGTCACGGGCCTTCTGGCGGAAGTCGTTCTCCAGGCGCGTGCGCTCGGCCTGGGCCATCTTGTCACCGCCCTTGTTGAGCTTGTCCTGGATGTCCTTGGCGGAGCTTTCCAGACCCTTGAGCTTGTTCAGCTGGGGACCGAACTTCTTCTCGGAATCCACCGCGTACTTCTTGGCGGCATCGGATTCCAGCAGGGCCATCTGGTAGTTCAGGACAGCTATCTTGGTATCGGCGAACACCGGAGCGGCGACGAGAACGGCAGCGAACAGAGCGTAGCGGGTGTACTTGTGCACAGTTGACTCCTGCGTAAAGCGCAAAGGTGTAGCCTGGGTCAGAACGTCTGACCCAGCGAGAACTGGAAGACCTGCGGATCGGAGTTGCTCGGCTTCTTGACCGGCACGCCCAGGCTGAAGCTCAGCGGACCGAGGGCGGTGACCCAGGTCACGCCAACGCCGACGGAGCTGGCCATATTGGAGAAGCTGATGTCTCCGCAATTCTTGGTTCCATCTTGACCATCAGGCGTCTTGTAGCAGTTGCCCGTCGAGAAGACGTTACCCACGTCCCAGAACAATACGGTGCGCAGCGACTTCTGATCCTTCACAAAGGGCAGCGGGAAGAGGTACTCCACGCCGCCTGTGATCAGGACGTTGCCACCGAACGCCTCTGACTTGTCGCGGTCACGATATCCCTGCCCCTGAGGCCCATAGTTGGTCTGACCAGTCGCTGGATTGATTCGTGGAGGTGTAGTCCGCGGACCCAGGCTGCTGTCCTCGAAACCCCGTACCGAGTTGAAGCCACCGGCGTAGTAGTTCTCGTAGAACGGCAGGCCATCGGTGCTGCCATAGCTGTCGCCATAGCCCAGCTCGGTATGGAAGCGCAGTGCCGTAGTGTCGGTCAGCGGAGTGAACAGCTGGCCGCGGTAGTCGAGCTTGTAGAAGCTCAGATCACTGCCCGGAATGGTGATCTGACCAGTCATGCTCTGGGAGGCACCACGGGTTGGCAGCACACCGCGGTTCAGCGTCGAGCTCGACCAGCCGATGCTGGCCTTGAAGTTGGTGAAGTTGTCCCCTTCGCGCTCGACAAAATCATAGATCTCGTCAGCACTGTAGGTACCGGGATTGATCTCGTCGTTCTGCACGCTCAGACCATAGGTCAGGCGCGAGGTCTCGCTGATCGGATAGCCCAGGGTGACACCGGTACCCAGGCTGTTGATCGAGTAGTAGGAGACGTCACTATCGTACAGTTTGCTGTAGTCGGTGCTGCGATAGAAGATGTTGTAGCCCAGGCTCACGCCATCCGGCGTGAAGTAGGGATCGGTGAAGCTGAAGTTGTAGCGGCTCTGGTACTGGGAACGGGTCAGACCGATGCTGACCTGGTTGCCGGTACCCAGGAAGTTGTTCTGGCTGATGGAACCACCCAGGATCAGACCGGCGCTCTGGGCGAAGCCGATGCTGGCGGTGATGGAGCCCGACGGCTGCTCTTCGACGTTGTAGTTGACGTCGACCATGTCGTCGGTGCCAGGTACCTGGGGCGTCTCGACCTTGACTTCCTTGAAGTAGCCCAGGCGCTCGAGGCGGGTCTTGGACTGGTCGATGAGGTAGGTGGAAGCCCAACCGCCTTCCATCTGGCGCATCTCGCGACGCAGCACCTCGTCCTCGGTCTTGGTGTTGCCGCGGAAGTTGATGCGGTTGACGTAGGCACGCTTGCCCGGATCGACCACATAGGTCAGGGACACGCTGTGGTCGTCGTCATGGGGCTCGGGCAGGCCGTTGACGTTGGCGAAGGTATAGCCTTCGTTGCCCAGCCGGCGGGTGATCAGGTCCGAGGTGCTGGTCATGACCTTGCGCGAGAAGACTTGGCCCGGCTGGACCAGCATCAGTTTGCGCAGCTCTTCCTCCGGCACCTTGAGGTCGCCGGACAGCTTGACTTCACGAACGGTGTACTTCTGCCCTTCGTTGACATTGACCGTGATGTAGACGTGCTTCTTGTCGGGCGTGATGGACACCTGGGTCGAGGTGATGTCCATGTTGATGTAGCCGCGGTCCAGGTAGTAGGAGCGCAGGCGCTCGAGGTCACCCGCCAACTTTTCCCGGGAGTACTTGTCATCGTTGCGGAAGAACGACAGCCAGTTGCTCGGCTTGAGCTCGAACAGCGAGGTCAGGTCATCCTCGGGGAAGACCGTGTTGCCCACCACGTTGACGTGGGAGATGGTCGCCACCTCGCCTTCGTTGATGGTGATCTTCAGCTGCACTCGGTTACGGGGCTGCGGCACCACCTCGGCGTCGATGCTGGCGGAGTAGCGACCCTGGGCGACGTACTGGCGCAGCAGTTCGTTGCGCACGCCTTCCAGCGTCGCGCGCTGGAAGATCTCGCCTTCGGCGAGACCGGCCTGCTTGAGACCCTTCATCAGGTCGTCGCTGGAGATCGCCTTGTTGCCTTCCAGGGTGATGCTGGAAATGGAGGGACGCTCGACCAAGTTCACGACCAGGACGTTGCCGTCACGACCCAGCTGGATGTCCTGGAAGAATCCGGTACGGAAGAGCGAGCGGGAGGCTTCGGCCAACTTATTGTCGTCGACGGATTCGCCGACGTTGAGCGGCAGGGCACCGAAGACGCTGCCGGACGATACTCGTTGCAGTCCGTTGACGCGGATATCGGAGATGGTGAAGGACTCGGCGTGTACCTCGCCGATCATCAGCGCGGCTATTACCGCAGGTAGCAGCAGGCGTTTCATGAGTCCCTTTTATTCCAACTGGCAAATAAAGAATCTGCCGCACGGGGCGGCAGATTCGGCAATCAGCAGAGTGTCAGAGGCGACCGAGGTCATTGACCAAGGCCAGCAGCATCACACCCACGACGAGGCTAATACCGATCTGCATGCCCCATGTCTGTACACGCTCGGACAAGGGCCGCCCGCGAATCCACTCGACGAAGTAGAAGACCAGATGACCGCCGTCGAGCACAGGGATAGGCAACAGATTCAGAACCCCCAGGCTTATGCTCAGGTACGCCAGAAAATTGAGGAAATCCCCCAGGCCTGACTGAGCTGAAGCGCCCGCCACTTTAGCAATGGTTATCGGCCCGCTCAAGTTTTTTACCGACAGCTCTCCCAAGAGCATCTTCTTCAGGGAAACCAGTGTCAGCACGCTCATCTGCCAGGTTCGGCTGATACCTTCGCCCACGGCCGCCACAGGTCCGTAGCTGATTTCGCGAACCATTTCCGCTGGCCACTTGACCGGCGCCACACCCGCACCGAGGTAACCGGTCTCGGCGCTATCGACGCGCCGCGCGCCCAGGCGCAGGGACAGCTCGCGTCGCTGACCCTCCCGCTCATAGCTCACCTTGACCTGCTGATCCGGGTGCGCCCGCACCCAGTCCACGGCCTGCTGCCAGTCACCGATGGGCGTATCGTTCAGGGCGATGAGGCGATCACCCGCCTGGAGGCCGGCGGCTTTCGCCGGACCGGCCGGATCCAGCTCGGCGAAGATGGCCGGAATCTGCGGCCGCCAGGGCTTGAGACCCAGCGCCTGGATCGGGTCCGGATCTTCCGCGCCGCGCAGCCAGCCGTCGAGCTGGATGACCACGTTCTGCTCGGCAGTGGTGCCCGGGACCCGGTAGCTCAGGCGTAGCGGACCGCTTTCACCCAGGCGATCGACCAGGCGCAGATTGACCGCCGACCAGCTGTCTACCGCCGCGTCATCGACCGCGGTCAGTTCGGCGCCCGCCGGGATACCCGCGGTGGCAGCCAGGGTATCAGGCGTGACCGATCCCACCACCGGACGCGGCTGCTGGGAGCCGAGCATGGCCAGCACCCAGAAGAACAGGATGGCGAGCAGGAAGTTGGCGATCGGACCGGCGGCGACGATGGCGATGCGCTGGCGTACCGTCTTGCGATTGAAGGCGGCATGCTGTTCTTCAGGCGCCACCGGCGCTTCGCGCTCGTCCAGCATCTTCACGTAGCCGCCCAGCGGGATCGCGGCCACCACGAATTCGGTGCCCTGGCGATCGTGCCAGCGCAGCAGCGGTTTGCCGAAGCCAACGGAGAAGCGCAGGACCTTGACGCCGCAACGGCGCGCCGTCCAGAAATGGCCATACTCGTGGATGGTCACCAGCACGCCCAGGGCGATCAGGGTTCCCAGAATCGTATAAAGGATGGACATTGGCTGCCTCCGCTACCTCAGTGTGCAGATTCTGCGGACTCGCAGGCCAGGTGTCGAGGCGCGGGATCAGCGTCTCGACAGCCACTCCCGAGCCAGCTGCCGAGCGGTGCTGTCGGCCGCGAAGACCGTGTCGAGATCGCTGGCCGGACAGGGCTCGACAGCCTTGAGCACCGCTTCGATCAGCTGCGGGATCTCGGTAAAGCCTAGTCGCCCCTCGAGAAAGGCCTCTACGGCGACCTCGTTGGCCGCGTTGAGCGTGGCCGGCATGCAACCACCCGCCTGAGCCGCTTCCCGCGCCAGCCGCAGGCAGGGAAAGCGCTCTTCGTCGGGCCGCTCGAAGTCGAGCCGGCCGATCTCGAACAGGTCCAGCGCTGCGACGCCGGAGTCGATGCGCTCGGGCCAGGCCAGGGCGTGGGCGATAGGGGTACGCATATCGGGATTGCCCAGCTGGGCCAGCACCGAGCCATCCACGTAGTCCACCAGCGAATGAATCACGCTCTGGGGATGGATGACCACCTCGACCTGCTCCGGCGTCGCCTCGAACAGCCAGCAGGCCTCGATCAGCTCCAGCCCCTTGTTCATCAGGGTCGCGGAGTCCACCGAAATCTTGCGCCCCATGGACCACTTGGGATGGGCACAGGCCTGATCCGGCGTCACCCCGGCCAGTTGTTCGGCCGGTGTCTCGCGGAACGGGCCGCCCGAGGCGGTGAGCAGGATGCGTCTTACGCCCTTGCGGGCCAGGCCGGGTGTCGCCGGATCGGCCAGGCACTGGAAGATGGCATTGTGCTCACTGTCGATGGGCAGCAGGGTCGCGCCACTGGCCTGCACGGCCTCGATGAAGAGCGCGCCGCTCATGACAAGGGCTTCCTTGTTGGCCAGCAGTACGCGCTTGCCGGCCTTGACCGCCGCCAGGGTGGGCTTCAGACCCGCCGCGCCGACGATGGCCGCCATGACGGTATCCACCTGGGGATGTGCCGCGATGGCCTCCAGGCCACCCTCCCCCACCAGGATCTCTGGGCGGGCTTCAGCCCCTTGCAGCAAAGCGGCCAACTGATCGGCGGACGCCTGATCCGGCACGGCTGCATAGACCGGCTGGAAACGCCGGCAGAGGTCTGCCAGCTCGCTCAGCCGACGATGCCCGCTGAGGGCGAAGATGCGATAGCGATCGGGATACCGGGCCACGACATCCAGGGTGCTGGCGCCGATGGAGCCCGTCGCACCCAGGACACAAAGCTGCTGAACACTCACTGGACACCCCAGCCGGCCCACCAGAGCAGCAGGGCGAACAGCGGTACGGCGGCCGTGAGGCTGTCGATGCGATCCAGCACGCCACCGTGCCCCGGCAGCAACTGGCTGCTGTCCTTGAGCCCGGCCTGACGCTTGAACATGCTTTCGGTGAGATCACCCACTACCGAGATCAGCACCACGCAGGCGGCGCCGATAAGTGCCTGCAGGAGGTCGCCCAGGCCCCAGCCACGGACCAGACCGAGTACCAGGGTAGCCACCAGCGCGGCGGCCAGGCCGCCATAGAGACCTTCCCAGCTCTTGCCCGGACTCACGGCCGGCGCCAGCTTGCGCTTGCCGAAGGCCCGCCCGGAAAAATAGGCGAAGATGTCGGCCAGCCACACCAGCATCATCACTTCGAGAATCAGCAGATTGCCACCCGGTGCCGCCTTGAGCAGCATCAGCCCCTGCCAGGCCGGGACCAGCACCACCAGACCGATCAGCAGGCGCCGCCAGGAGGCCTGCCAGGCGCGAGCGCTGTCGGGATAGGTAAGCACCAGCACAGTCGCATAGAGCCACCAGGCCAGACTGATGAACAGCAGGCCATGGGCACCGGCGGGGAGCCACCAGCAGAGCAGCAGCGCCAGAGCGACCACGGCGGCATAGGCGCAACGCAGCGGCTGGGCTTCCAGACCCGCCAGCCGCGCCCATTCCCAGGCGCCCAGGACCACGACCGCACCGATGAACAGGGCGAAAGCCGCCCCTTCCAGCCAGAAAAATCCGGCCAGGGCGATGGGCAGGAGCACCATCGCCGTGATAACTCGCTGCTTCAGCATTAGGCGCGTAGCTCCGCTTCCACCTGTTCGCAGGTCCGGCCAAACCGCCGCTGGCGGGTGGCAAAGTCCGCCAGGGCGGCGTGCATGGCCTCGTGCTTGAAGTCCGGCCAGAACAGGTCGGAGAAATACAGCTCGGCATAGGCGATCTGCCAGAGCAGGAAGTTGCTGACCCGACGCTCGCCACCGGTGCGGATGCACAGGTCGGGCAGCGGCAGGTCGGCGGTCGCCAGACAGCCTTGCAGCAGCTCCGGCGTGATCTCACCCGGCTGCAGCGAACCCTGCTGGACCCGCGCCGCCAGCTGCTGGGCGGCCTGGGTGATATCCCACTGCCCCCCGTAGTTGGCGGCGATCTGCAGCACGAACCGGGTGTGATGGGCAGTGAGCGCCTCGACTTCCGCCATGGCCGCCTGCAGTTCCGGATGGAACAGCGAACGATCGCCGATGATGCGCAGCCGGATGCCATTCTGGTGCAGCTTCTTCGCCTCCCGCCGCAGGGCGGACAGGAAGAGCTCCATCAGGGCGCCGACCTCGTCGGCCGGACGCCGCCAGTTCTCGCTGGAAAAGGCGAACAGCGTCAGTACCTCGACGCCCGCATCGCCGCACACCTCGATGACCGCGCGCACGGCGTCCACTCCGGCCTTGTGACCGGCGACGCCCGGCAGCAGCCGACGGCGCGCCCAGCGATTGTTCCCATCCATGATGATCGCCACGTGACGTGGCACCACCTTGCCTGGCTTGCTCATGCCCATGTTACGTCCCAACCGTTGTCAAACAGCCATCAAGTCGGCTTCCTTGGCCTCCAGAGCCTTGTCCACCTCGGCGACGAATTTATCAGTCAGCTTCTGGACTTCGTCCTGAGCGCGACGATCCTCGTCTTCACTGATTTCCTTTTCCTTGAGCAGATCCTTGAGCTGAGCCAGGGCATCGCGACGGATGTTGCGCACGGAAACTCGCGCCTGCTCGGCCTCGGCACGCGCCTGCTTGGTGAAGCCCTTGCGGGTCTCTTCGGTCAGCGCCGGCATCGGTACGCGAATGGTGGTCCCGGCGGTGGCCGGATTGAGGCCCAGGTCGGAGGTCATGATGGCCTTCTCGACCGCCTGGATCATGCTCTTGTCGAACACGCTCAGGGCCAGGGTCCGCGAATCCTCGACGGTGACGTTGGCCACCTGACGCAGCGGGGTGTCGCTGCCGTAGTAGGACACCATGACGCTATCCAGGATGCTCGGATGAGCGCGTCCGGTACGGATCTTGGCAAAGGCGTGGCCCAGGGCTTCCAGGGTCTTGGTCATGCGCGTCTGCGCATCCTTCTTGATCTCGTTGATCATGCTGCTCCCTCCTCGATCAGGGTGCCCTCACCACCGCCCACCACGATATTGAGCAGGGCGCCGGGCTTGTTCATGTTGAAAACCCGCAGGGGCATGCTGTGGTCACGGCAGAGACAGATGGCCGTGAGATCCATGACACCCAGCTTGCGGTCGAGCACCTCGTCGTAGGTCAGGCGCTCGAATTTTTCGGCATTGGGATCCTTGAAGGGATCGGCCGTGTATACACCATCCACCTTGGTGGCCTTGAGCACCAGATCGGCTTCGACCTCGATGGCGCGCAGGCAGGCGGCGGAGTCGGTGGTGAAGAAGGGGTTGCCGGTACCGGCGGAGAAGATGACGACTTCGCCATCCTTGAGCTGACGCAGGGCCTTGCGCCGATCGTACTGATCGGTCACACCGACCATGGAGATGGCGGACATCACCGTGGCGGGAATGTTGGAACGCTCCAGGGCGTCGCGCATGGCCAGGGCGTTCATCACCGTGGCCAGCATGCCCATGTGGTCACCGGTCACCCGATCCATACCGGCAGCGGACAAGGCCGCGCCGCGGAACAGGTTGCCACCGCCGATCACCAGACCGACCTGGACACCGATACCCACCAGCTGGCCGATCTCCAGCGACATGCGATCCAGCACCTTCGGGTCGATCCCGAAGTCTTCACTTCCCATCAGGGCTTCGCCACTGAGCTTCAGCAGAATACGCTTGTAACGGGGTTGGCGACCACTCATCTGCTGTGCCATTCACTCTCTCCTGTGGCGATGAACATGTGCGGGGGATTTTGATCCAGCGATAGGAAAGCGCAACCGCAGTTGCGTTCACTCCAATCGGCAAAAAACTCCTTGGAAGAGCAGAAATCAGACCTGCCTTCCAATTTGACAAAGAGGCCGCGCGCTCGAAGCGGGCGGCCTCCTGGTCAACGGCAGATGCCGGGCTTACTGCTTGCTGGCAGCCAACTGGGCAGCCACTTCGGCAGCGAAGTCGACTTCGGCCTTCTCGATGCCTTCGCCCACTTCGTAACGCACGAAGGAGACGATTTCGGCGCCGGCTTTCTTGGCCAGTTCACCGACCTTGACTTCCGGATCCTTGATGAAGGGCTGCTCAACCAGGCTGGCTTCGGCCAGGAACTTGTTGATACGACCCTTGACCATGTTCTCCACGATGTTTTCCGGCTTGCCGGCGATCTTGTCGGCGTTCAGCGCCAGGAAGATTTCCTTTTCCTTGGCGACAGCTTCTTCGGAAACCTGGGAGGGATTCAGGAACTGGGGATTGCTCGCCGCGACGTGCATGGCGATTTCCTTGGCCAGCTCGGCGGTGCCACCCTGCAGGGTAACGACCACACCGATGCGGTGACCGTGGAGGTAGGCGCCAACGACATCGCCTTCGACACGGGTCAGACGACGGATGTTGACGTTCTCGCCGCACTTGGCGACCAGGGCCTCACGGGCGGCTTCCTGGGCGGCGATCAGCGGAGCGGCATCGCTCATCTTCTCGGCGAAGGCCTTGTCCAGGCTGGCGGCGACGAAGCCCTTGAAGTCGTCCTGCAGAGCCAGGAAATCGGTCTGGGAATTGACTTCGATGATGACGGCAGCCTTGTGGTCGTCAGCGACCTTGACCGCGATGGAGCCTTCGGCAGCCACGTTACCGGCTTTCTTGGCGGCCTTGATGGCGCCAGCGGCACGCATGTCGTCGATGGCTTTCTCGATGTCGCCACCGGCAGCGGCCAGGGCCTTCTTGCAATCCATCATGCCTTGGCCGGTGCGCTCGCGCAGTTCTTTGACCAGGGCTGCAGTGATTTCTGCCATGTTTGAAATCCTCTTGAATCGGTTTCGAGGTCACTCCGCACGGAGACGGAGCCAATGAAACGCCAGTAGGCAAAAAGGGGGCTAGGCCCCCTTCTCGCACGTCGAACCGCTCGACCCTAGGGTCGACCTGCTCAGCCCTCGACGGCTTCGGCAGCGGTTTCTTCGACGAATTGCTCGTTGGCACCGCCGTTGTTGCCGCCACGGATCACGGCATCAGCAACGCTGCTCAGGTACAGCTGAACGGCGCGGAAGGCGTCGTCGTTGCCGGGGATGACGTAGTCAACGCCTTCCGGGCTGCTGTTGGTATCGACTACGCCGATGACCGGGATACCCAGCTTGTTGGCTTCGGTGATGGCGATGCGCTCGTGGTCGACGTCGACGACGAACAGGGCATCCGGCAGACCGCCCATGTCCTTGATACCACCCAGGCTGCGCTCGAGCTTCTCGAGGTCGCGGGTGCGCATCAGGGCTTCTTTCTTGGTCAGCTTGTCGAAAGTACCGTCCTGGGACTGGACTTCCAGATCGCGCAGACGCTTGATCGAGGCACGGATGGTCTTGTAGTTGGTGAGCATGCCGCCCAACCAGCGATGGTCGACGAAGGGCTGACCGCAACGAGCGGCTTCTTCGCGAACGATCTTGCCGGCGGAACGCTTGGTGCCGACGAACAGGATCTTGTTCTTGCCGGAAGCCAGGCGCTCAACGAAGGTCAGGGCCTCGTTGAACATCGGCAGGGTCTTTTCGAGGTTGATGATGTGGATCTTGTTGCGCGCGCCGAAGATGTACTTGCCCATCTTCGGGTTCCAGTAACGGGTTTGGTGGCCGAAATGCACGCCGGCTTTCAGCATGTCACGCATGGAGACTTGAGACATTTAGATGTTCCTCGTAGTCGGGTTGGGCCTCCACGCATCCCAATGACCAACTTCCCATCGGGAAGCACCCAGGTCATCGTGTCGATGCGTGTGTGGGGTTAGGAGCGCTAAAGGGCGGAGCCCCGAAAAAGCGCGCGACTTTATATCACGCCTTGCCGGATACCACCAGCGGCGATTGCCGGACACCGGAGATCCGGGGCCGCGCCGGTGACCACAGTGCGGGCGCCGGCTCTGATAGAATAGCGGATCGAAAGCTGACACCCGGCGTGATACCTAGAGATTTCCGATGACCGTCATCCTCAAGACCCCTGAAGACATCGCCAAGATGCGCATCGCCGGCCAACTGGCCGCCGAGGTGCTCGAAATGCTGGACGAGCACGTGCGTCCCGGCATCACCACCGAAGAACTGGATCGACTGGCCCACGACTATATCGTCAACGTGCAGCAGGCCATCCCCGCCCCGCTGAACTACAAGGGCTATCCCAAATCCATCTGCACCTCGCTGAACCACGTGGTCTGCCACGGCATTCCCAATGACAAGCCGCTCAAGAGCGGCGACATCATGAACGTGGACATCACCGTGATCAAAGACGGCTACCACGGCGACACCAGCAAGATGTACCTGGTGGGCGACGTGCCCGAGTGGGCCGAGCGCCTCTGCCAGATAACCCAGGAATGCCTCTACAAGGGCATCGACCTGGTCCGCCCCGGGGCGCGCCTGGGCGATATCGGCGAGGTCATCCAGAAGCACGCCGAGAAGAACGGCTTCTCGGTGGTTCGCGAATACTGCGGCCACGGCATCGGCAAGGGCTTCCACGAAGAGCCGCAGGTGGTGCACTACGGTCGCGCCGGCACCGGCCTCGAGCTGCAGGCCGGGATGATCTTCACCATCGAGCCGATGATCAACCAGGGCCGCTACGAGACCCGCCTGCTGGGCGATGGCTGGACCGCCATCACCAAGGACCGCAAGCTGTCCGCGCAGTGGGAGCACACGGTGCTGGTCACCGAACAGGGTTACGAGATCCTGACCCTCAGAAAGGACGAAACCTTTCCCCGCGTTTCTGCGTGAGTGAGCGCCCATGCCCCAGGTCGATTCGGAGTTGTTCGACGCCGGCCAGTTCCAGGCTGAGCTTTCACTGAAAGCCAGCCCCATCGCGGCCTTCAAGAAATTCATCCGGGCCGCGAACGCCACCCTCGATGCCCGCTTCCTGGCCGGGCGCAGCGTGCGCCGGCTGGTCGAGGATCGCGCCTGGTTCATCGACCAGATGCTGATCGCGGCCTGGAGTCGCTTCAGCTGGCCGGACGATGGCATCGCCCTGCTCGCGGTGGGCGGCTATGGCCGTGGCGAACTGCATCCGCACTCGGACATCGACCTGCTCATCCTGCTCGCCGAAGAAGAGCAGGAGCGCTTCCGTGACTCCATCGAAGGCTTCCTGACCCTGCTGTGGGACGTGGGCCTGGCCGTGGGGCAGAGCGTCAGATCCCTGCGCGAATGCACCACCGAGGCGCTGGCCGACCTGACGGTGATCACCAACCTGATGGAAAGCCGCACCCTCGCCGGCCCCGAGCACCTGCGCCAGGCGATGCTGGCGGCCACCAGCGTCGAGCACCTCTGGCCGGGACGAGCCTTCTACCTGGCCAAGCGTGCCGAGCAGAGCGCCCGACACGCCAAGTACAACGACACCGAGTACAACCTGGAACCCAACGTCAAGGGTTCCCCCGGCGGCCTGCGCGACATCCAGACGCTGCTGTGGATCGCCCGGCGGCAATTCGGCACCCTCAATCTGCAGGCCCTGGTGGGCCAGGGCTTTCTCACCGAGAGCGAGTGCAGCCTGCTGATCTCGGCCCAGGAATACCTGTGGAAGGTCCGCTATGCCCTGCACATGCTGGCCGGTCGTCCGGAGGATCGCCTGCTGTTCGACCACCAGCGGCGCATCGCCAACCTGCTCGGCTACGAGGACAACGACGCCAAGCTGGCGGTCGAGCGCTTCATGCAGAAGTACTACCGGGTGGTGATGGACGTCTCCCAGCTCAGCGACGTGGTGATGCAGCACTTCGAGGAAGTGAATCTGCGCGACGAGCAGCTGCCCGCCGCGGTGACGCCGCTCAACAACAGATTCCAGATCCGCAACGGCTATCTGGAGGTGGTGCATCCGCAGGTGTTCCTGCGCACCCCCTTCGCCCTGATGGAGCTGTTCGTCCTGCTGGCGCAGAATCCGGCGATCAAGGGGCCAAGCGCCGGCACCATCCGCCTGTTGCGCGACAGCCGCCACCTGATCGACGACGCCTTCCGCCAGGACATTCGCAACACCAGCCTGTTCATCGAACTGCTCAAGAGCGAATCCGGCATTCATCGCAATCTGCGGCGGATGAATCGCTACGGACTGCTGGGGCTCTACCTGCCCGAATTCGGCCAGATCGTCGGCCAGATGCAGCATGACCTCTTCCACATCTATACGGTGGACGCCCACACCCTCAATCTCATCAAGCACCTGCGCAAGATGAGCTACGACGTCTTGGCGGAAAAGTATCCGCTGGCGACGAGGGTGATCCACAAGCTGCCCAAGCCGGAGCTGATCTACATCGCCGGTCTCTACCACGACATCGCCAAGGGCCGTGGCGGCGATCACTCGGAACTGGGGGCGGAAGACGTGGAAGCCTTCGGTCGCCGTCACCAGCTGCCGGAGTGGGACACCCGCCTGGTCAGCTGGCTGGTGCGCAACCACCTGGTGATGTCCACCACCGCCCAGCGCAAGGACCTCTCCGATCCCCAGGTGATCCACGACTTCGCCCTGACGGTGGGCGACCACACCCATCTCGACTACCTGTACGTCCTCACCGTGGCCGACATCACCGCGACCAATCCGTCGCTGTGGAATTCCTGGCGCGCCACCCTGCTGCGGCAGCTGTACACCGAGACCAAGCGTGCCCTGCGTCGTGGCCTGGAGAATCCGGTCAATCGCGAAGAGCAGATCCGCAGCACCCAGCAATCGGCCCTCGACACCCTGATGCGTCGCGGCATCGATGCCGATGACGCCGAGCAGCTGTGGGCGCAGCTGGGTGACACCTATTTCCTGCGGCATACCGCGCTGGATGTCGCCTGGCACACCGAGGCCATCCTCGGCCACGGCGATACCGCCGAGCCCCTGGTGCTGATCCGCGAGACTACCCAGCGTGACTCCGAAGGCGGCACCCAGATCTTCATCTATGCCGCGGACCAGCACGATTTCTTCGCGGTGACCGTGGCGGTGATGGACCAGCTCAACCTGAACATTCAGGACGCGCGCATCATCACCTCCACCAGCCAGTTCACCCTGGACACCTACATCGTGCTGGATACCGATGGTGGCTCGATTGGCAACAATCCCGCGCGCATCGCCCAGATCCGCGGCGGCCTGATCGAGGCGCTCAAGCATCCCGAGGAATACCCGAGCATCATCAACCGGCGCGTGACCCGCCAGCTCAAGCATTTCGCCTTCTCGCCCCAGGTGAACATCTATACCGACACCATGCGCTCGGCGAGCCTGATCGAGCTGACGGCGCCGGACCGCCCCGGTCTGCTGGCACGGGTGGGCCGCATCTTCCTCGACTTCGACCTGTCCGTGCTCAACGCCAAGATCGCCACCCTCGGCGAGCGCGTGGAAGACGTCTTCTACGTCACCGACGCCGATGGCCGTCCGTTGGCGGATCCCGGTCTGTGCAGCGCCCTGCAGCAAGCCCTGATCAAGCAGCTGGGCGAGCCGGACAGCCAGACGCCACTCAGCCGCATCAGCATCTAGCTCCCTGATCTAACGCCTCGAACGAAGGACCACCCGACGATGAACCCCACCCTCGACCTGCTGCAGCCCTACCCGTTCGAGAAGCTGCGCGCCCTCCTCGCCGGCGTGACCCCGCCGGCGGCGCTCAAGCCGATTCCGCTGTCGATCGGCGAGCCCAAGCATCCGTCCCCCGCCTTCGTCGCCGAGGCGCTGACGGCGAATCTGGATCAGCTGGCGGTCTATCCGACCACCCTTGGCATCGCCGAGCTGCGCGAGGCCATCGCCAGCTGGGCTGGCCAGCGCTTTGGCGTACCGGCCGGCTGGCTGGATCCGGCGCGTCATGTGCTGCCGGTGACCGGCACCCGGGAGGCGCTGTTTTCCTTTACCCAGGCGGTGGTGGATCGCAGCCAGGCCGGCCTGGTGCTGAGCCCCAACCCCTTCTACCAGATCTACGAAGGCGCGGCCCTGCTGGCCGGCGCCGAGCCGCACTACCTGCCATGCCTGGCGGACAAGGGTTTCAATCCCGATTTCGACAGCGTGCCGGACGAGGTCTGGCAGCGCTGCCAGCTGCTGTTCCTCTGTTCGCCCGGCAATCCCACCGGCGCCCTGCTGCCGGTGGCCACGCTGAAAAGGCTCATCGCCCTGGCCGATCGCCACGACTTCGTGATCGCCGCCGACGAGTGCTACAGCGAACTCTATTTCGACGAAGCCAGTCCGCCGCCCGGGCTGCTGACCGCCTGCGCCGAACTGGGGCGCAGCGACTTCGCCCGTTGCGTGGTCTTCCACAGCCTGTCCAAGCGCTCCAACCTGCCGGGCATGAGATCCGGCTTCGTCGCCGGCGATGCCGCCATCCTCAAGCGCTTCCTGCTCTATCGCACCTACCACGGTTGCGCCATGCCGGTGCAGGTGCAGAAGGCCAGCGCCGTGGCCTGGCGCGATGAAGCCCATGTCCGCGAGAACCGCGAACTCTATCGGCAGAAGTTCGCCGCCGTGCTGGACATCCTGCAGGGCAGCCTGGAGGTGTCACTGCCGGACGGTGGTTTCTATCTCTGGGCCAGGACGCCGGGCGATGACGAAGCCTTCGCCCGTGATCTGTTCGCCCGCGAACACGTGACCGTGGTGCCGGGTTCCTACCTGTCGCGGGAAGTCGCGGGCGTCAATCCGGGTGCCGGACGGATCCGCATGGCCCTGGTCGCCCCTCTGGCCGAATGCGTGGAAGCGGCAGAGCGCATCCGCCGCTTCTGTCAGGGCTAGCGGTTGCCCTGATCGCGCATCAGCGCGGTCTCCTGGATATCGAGCTCGCGCAGGAATTCGGTGACCACCAGATCATCGATCACGCCGGCGATACGCAGCCGATAGAGTTCACGGCGCTGGGCACGGATGGCGAGCAGGCGCAGCTCGCCATCCAGGGTGTCCCGCAGACGCGCCAGCGAACGGGCATCCTCGCTGTCATCGGCGGAACTCAGCTCGTCACGGAATTCGGCGATGATGCCGGCCTTGATCTCCGCCTGCAGCGCCGCCCGCGCCGGCTCGTCGGCATCGCTGGACTCCACGTCTTCCAGTGCCGTGATGGCGGCGCGGGCGGCGTTGATCCGCACCTCGCAGCGTTCCCGCTCCAGCAGGTCGTTGGATTGCTCCGGCAGCCGCGCCAGCAGCAGCGGAATACCGATGCTCGCCACCACCAGGGACAGCAGAATCACCCCGGCGGCGATGAACACCAGGACGTCACGCAGGGGAAAGGGCGTGCCATCCGAGAGCAGCAGCGGCAGCGACAGCACACCGGCCAGGGTCACGGCGCCGCGCACCCCGCTGAGGGAGGCGATGGCGGCGATCAGGCGCGGATCGCCCGCGATGGTCATGGGTCCGCTGCCAGGCTGGGTCAGGTGCCAATAGCCGAGGATGACCCCGAAGCGGATGGCCATGATTACCAGATAGGCACCCAGCACATAGAGCGTCAGCCAGCCCGCGGCCGGCCAGAGCGCCTGGGAAGCCGGCAGGGCCGCCGCCAGGATGTCCGGCAGTTGCAGCCCCAGGATCAGGAACACCAGGCCGTTGAAGGCGAATTCCACCAGTCCCCAGACGCTGTGGTTGAGCAAACGGGTGGCGGTCTGCCGGGGCAGCATGTCGACCCGGCTCTGCATCATCCCGGCGGCCACGGCGGACAGGATGCCGGAAACGCCCAGTCGCTCGGCCAGGACATAGGCGGCGAAGGGCAGCAACAGCATGAAGACCACATGGGGCGCGGCGTCGCTCCAGCCGCGCTTCACCACCATCCAGGCGCGCGCCCGCCCGACCAGCCAGCTCAGCACCCCACCGACCAGCACGCCGCCCACCGCGACGATGACGAATTCCAGACTGGCCTGGCTCAGCGAAAAGGCGCCGGTCAGGGCCGCCGCCACGGCGAACTTGAAGGTCACCAGACCCGAGGCGTCGTTGAGCAGGGCCTCGCCCTGGATCACATGCAGCAGGGCGCTGGGTAGCCGGCCACGGACGATGCTGGACACCGCCACGGCATCGGTGGGCGACAGCACCGCCGCCAGGGCGAAGGCCACCGCCCAGGGCAGGTGCAGCATCCAGTGCAGGAACCAGCCGGCACCCAGCACCGTGAGGAACACCAGGCCAAAGGCCAGGACGAAGATCGGTCGGCGCAGCCGCCAGAATTCGCGCTTGGGCATGCGCCAGCCATCGGAGAACAGCAGCGCCGGGATGAACAGCAGCAGGAAGAGTTCCGGGTCCAGGGCCACGTGCAGCCCCAGGGTGGGCCAGGCGAGCAAGGCGCCGACCACCACCTGGATCAGCGGCAGCGGGATGGGAATCAGATGGGCGCTGAGTCGGGTGGCACCCACCATCAGCAAGAGGATCAGAGCGGTATAGAGAATCTGCACGGTGGTCTCGTGGTCAGGGCACCGGTCGCGGTGCCAGATACAGGAGATGCATCCCGCGGGAGTGGGGACACGTCGACCTCGAGTTGTTGGGACTGATGTCCCCGGATTTGGTTTTACCCAAACTTTACCCGAGGCGATCTAGGCGACTGGCCACCGTTGCGGTCTGATAGACATAACCGGTTTCATTTCCCCGGGTCGCAGGAGAAAGATCATGCTACGTCGCATCACTCAAGTCGTGGTGCTTGCCGGTTGCCTCGCCATCGCCGGTCAGGCGTCCGCCCACGGTCGTGGCCCCGGTCCGGCCTTTCTCGGTGCCGTAGTGGGCGCCGTGGTCGGCGGAGCCATCGTCTCCCATTCCTACGCCCGCGAGCCGGTCTACGTCGAAGGCCCCCCGCCGCCTCCGCCGCCGCGCGTGGTCTACTACGAGCCGGCACCGGTCTATGAATATCGCGTGGTGGAACCCCGCCCGGTGTACTACGGCCCGCCGCCCGGCGCCTACTACTACGGCCCACCACCGCGCTGGTAAGGCCCATGAAAAAACCCGCCTCTCGGCGGGTTTTTTCATGGCTGGACGCCCTAGACCACCTGGCGCCGACGCAGGACGTCGAGGATCTGCTGGACCCCCTCCTCCACCGACAGCTGCTCGGTGTCGATCACCAGATCGGCATCTTCCGGTGCATCGTAGGCGAAGGAGATACCCGGGATGTTGTCGCCACCGGCGGCATAGAGACCCTGGGGATCACGCTCGGCGCAGGCCTTGGGCGATGCCTTGACGTGCACGGTCAGCAGACGCTCGGCACCGATCAGCGCCTGGGCCTGGGCACGGCCCTCGGCATCCGGCGCGACAAAGGCCGCCAGGGCGATCAGACCCGCTTCGTTGAACTGGCGGGCTACCTGGGCGGCACGCAACCAGTTCTCGCGACGCCCGGCGCGATCCTGTGGCAGACCCTTGTTCAGGTCGTGGCGCAGATTCTGACCGTCCAGCACGAAGACCGCACGACCGGCATCGAACAGGCGACGCTCCAGGGCATAGGCCAGGGTGGTCTTGCCGGCGCCGGACAGGCCGGTGAAGAGCACGGTGCTGGGCTGCTGACCGAAGCGCGCGGCCCGCTCGCTGGTGCCGACGTGCAGCTGGTGCGCGCCCTGGCCATGACCGCCCCTGCCCACCGGGTCGGCGATGATCATGCCGGCACCGACGGTGCCATTGGTCAGGCGATCGATGACGATGAAGGCGCCGGTGGTGCGGTTGACGCCATAGCCATCCAGGGCGATGGACGCATCGAGAGCCACCTTGACCCGGGCGATCTCGTTGAGCTTGAGCTCGCTGGCGGCGCCCCGCTCCAGGGTATTGACGTCAACCGTGTGCACGATGCTCGGCAGCGAGCCGGGCACGTAGCTGGTGGCGCGCTTGATGTCGTACTTCTTGCCGGGCCGCATGGGTTCTTCGGCCATCCACACCAGCATGGCCTCGAAGCTGTCGGTGACCTGGGGACGGTTGTCGGCATGCACCAGGACGTCGCCCCGGGAGATGTCGATCTCGTCTTCCATGGTCAGGGTCACCGCCTGGCCAGGTCCGGCCTGCTCCAGCTCGCCTTCGTAGGTGACGATGGACTTGATGCGGCTGCCCTTGCCCGACGGCAGGACCACCACGGCATCGCCCTTGGTGACCACGCCCGAAGCGAGGGTCCCGGCGAAGCCGCGGAAGTTGAGGTTGGGCCGGTTGACGTACTGCACCGGGAAGCGCAGATCGTCGAGATTGCGATCGGCGGCGATCTCCACGGTCTCGAGGATTTCCATCAGCGGCTTGCCGCTGTACCAGGGCGTCTGCTCGCTGCGATTCACCACGTTGTCGCCCTTGAGCGCCGACATGGGGACGAAGTGGATGCCCTTGGCGTTGAGGTCGATGCGCTGGGCGAAGGCCAGGTAGTCGTCCTTGATGCGCTCGAACACCGCCTCGTCGAAGCCCAGCAGGTCCATCTTGTTGATGGCGACCACGATGTGCTTGATGCCCAGCAGCGAGGCGATGTAGCTGTGCCGGCGGGTCTGGGTCTGGATGCCGTGACGGGCATCGACCAGGATGATCGCCAGGTCGCAGGTGGAGGCCCCGGTGGCCATGTTGCGGGTGTACTGCTCATGGCCGGGGGTATCGGCGATGATGAACTTGCGCTTGGCGGTGGAGAAGTAGCGGTAGGCCACGTCGATGGTGATGCCCTGCTCGCGCTCGGCCTGCAGGCCGTCCACCAGCAGCGCCAGATCGACCTCTTCGCCGGTGGTGCCGACCTTCTTGGAATCGCGGATGATGGCTTCCAGGTGATCCTCGTAGATCATCTTGGAATCGTGCAGCAGGCGCCCGATCAGGGTGCTCTTGCCGTCGTCGACGTTGCCGCAGGTGAGGAAGCGCAGCAGCTCCTTGCGTTCGTGCTGTGCGAGGTAGGCCAGGATGTCCTGGCCGATCAGATCGGATTGGTGCGACATCTTAGAAATACCCCTGACGTTTCTTCTCTTCCATGGATCCGGCGCCATCGTGGTCGATGACCCGGCCCTGCCGTTCGGAGGTGCGGGTGAGCAGCATCTCCTGGATGATGTCCGTCAGCGTGGTCGCCTGGGACTCCACCGCGCCGGTCAGGGGGTAGCAGCCAAGGGTACGGAAGCGCACCTGGCGCTTGTGGATGCGGGCCTTCTCCTCGGGCGAGAGGTGCTCGAGGATGCGGTCGTCGTCGATCATGAGCAGGGTGCCGTTCTTCTCGATCACCTCGCGCTCGGCGGCGAAGTACAGCGGCACGATCGGGATGCCTTCGAGGTAGATGTACTGCCAGATGTCCAGCTCGGTCCAGTTCGACAGCGGGAAGACGCGGATCGACTCGCCCTTGTTGGTCTTGCCGTTGTAGATGTTCCACAGCTCGGGACGCTGGTTCTTGGGATCCCAGCGGTGCTTGCTGTCCCGGAAGGAGTAGACGCGCTCCTTGGCGCGGGACTTCTCCTCGTCGCGGCGGGCACCGCCGAAGGCGGCGTCGAAGCCGTACTTGTCCAGCGCCTGCTTGAGGCCCTGGGTCTTCATGATGTCGGTGTGCTTGGCACTGCCATGGGTGAAGGGGTTGATGCCCTGGGCGACCCCTTCCGGATTCTTGTGCACCAGCAGATCGAGGCCCATGTCGGCGACCATGCGATCGCGGAATTCGTACATGGCCTGGAATTTCCAGCCGGTGTCCACGTGGAGTACCGGGAACGGCAGCTTGCCGGGAAAGAAGGCCTTGCGGGCCAGGTGCAGCATCACGGCCGAATCCTTGCCGATGGAATACAGCATGACCGGATTGTCGAACTCGGCGGCCACTTCACGGATGATGTGGATGCTTTCCGCCTCAAGCTGTTTGAGGTGCGTCTGTTTGTCGAGCATGGCTACTCACGATTGCAGAAAGGTGGCCTAGGAGATGTCCGTTGCGGCATCCAGTCGACTGGACACACCGGACAGAGCGGGCCGTGGACGAACCTCAACCTTACCATAGGCAACGGTTATGGCCCGCCAGGCTATTTAGAACCAGAAGTTCTATGCTTATGACGCTCAGGCGGGATTGTCGCAGTCGATGAAGAGGTGCTGGATCCCCAGCTGCGCAGCCAGATGGTCGCCCAGCGCCTGCACCCCGTAGCGCTCGGTGGCATGGTGGCCGGCGGCGAAGAAACTCACGCCGTTCTCGCGAGCGCTGTGCACCGTCTGCTCGGACACCTCTCCGGTCAGGTAGGCATCCACTCCGCCGGCGATGGCCTGATCGATATAGCCCTGGGCGCCACCGGTGCACCAGGCCAGGCGCCGGATCGAGCGCCCGCCGTCGACCACCAGCGGCTCGCGCTGCAGCACGTCCGCCACCTGCCGACCGAAGTCCGCGGCGGATTGCGCCTGCGGCAACTCCCCTTGCCAGATCAGCCCCTTGGCATCGCCTGGCAGCGGCCGGATATCCTGCAGCCCCAGGCGGCGTCCCAGCTGGACGTTGTTGCCCACCTCGGGATGGACATCCAGGGGCAGGTGGTAGGCCAGCAGGCTGATGTCATGGCTCAGCAGCGTCTTGATCCGCCGGTGCTTCATGCCGATGAGGCGGGCATCCTCGTTCTTCCAGAAATAGCCATGGTGCACCAGGATGGCATCGGCACCGGCGGCGACGGCGGCGTCCAGCAGCTGCTGGGAAGCCGTGACGCCACTGACCAGCAGGCGCACCTGCTCACGGCCCTGGACCTGCAGGCCGTTGGGGCAATAATCCTGGATCCGGGCAGATTCCAGGTAGCGGTCGGCGGTCTCTACCAGTTGCTCAAGGGACAGGGTCACGTGCGGCTTACCTCCTCGTTGGCGGCGCCAGCGTGTCTTCGGCTGGCGCCGCTCCTTATAATGGCCGCCAGCTTATCCGGCGCACCCCGGGTGGACAAATTCAAGGATGTGATCGATGTACAAGGCTTTGCGTTATCTCGGCTGGCCCGTGCTGTGCGGTCTGCTCGTTGCAGCCCTGATCATGCAGCGCTATCCCCAGTGGCTCGGCCTGCCCGCCCAGCCGCCGCTGTTCGAGGCCGCCCAGGCGCCCGCCACTTCGCGCCAGGAGGGACCGGTTTCCTATGCCGACGCGGCCAGTCGCGCCGCGCCCGCGGTGGTGTCGTTGCGCTCGACCAAGGCCGCCAAGCCGGGCAAGGCCGGGGATACGGCCAGCGACCGCAAGGGCGCGACCAAGCCGGTGGAAGAACTCAGCCTGGGTTCCGCCGTGCTGATGAGCCATGACGGCTATCTGCTGACCAACAACCACGTGACCCTGGACGCCGAATCCATCGTGGTGGCCCTCGCCGACGGTCGTCAGACCCTGGCCAAGCTCATCGGCAACGATCCGGCCACGGACCTGGCCGTGCTCAAGATCGACCTGCCCAACCTGCCGGCCATCTCGGTGGGCGATTCGACCGCCATCCGCATCGGCGACGTGGTGCTGGCCATCGGCAACCCCTTTGGCGTCGGCCAGACGGTGACCATGGGCATCATCAGCGCCACCGGTCGCAACCAGCTGGGTCTCAATACCTACGAGGACTTCATCCAGACCGATGCGGCGATCAACCTGGGCAATTCCGGCGGGGCGCTGGTGGATGCCAGCGGCAATCTGATCGGCATCAACACCGCCATCCTCTCCGGCGGCTCCCAGGGCATCGGCTTCGCCATCCCGATCAAGCTGGCCATGGAGGTCATGCGCTCGATCATCCAGCACGGCCAGGTCATCCGTGGCTGGCTGGGCGTGGCGGTGGAGGTGATCACCCCGGAGCTGGTCAAGACCTATGGCCTCAAGGTCGACCAGGGCATCGTGGTGACCGACATCGATCCCGATGGACCGGCGCACAAGGGCGGTCTGCGCACGGGCGACGTGCTGGTCAAGCTGGCTGGCCAGCCGATCAGGGACGGCCGGCTGGCGATGAACCAGATCGCCCGCAAACAGCCTGGCGACAGCATCCCCATCGAGGTGCTGCGCCAGGACAAGACCGTGCAGGTCAAGGTGACCGTCGGGATGCGCCCCCTGATGGAGAAGGCGCGCTAGGCTCAGAGGGTGTCGAGGGCCGTGATCAGCGCCTGATTCTGCGTCGGCGTGCCGATGGTGATGCGCAGGAAGTCGGCGATGCGCTCGGGGCGGCTGAAGTGGCGCACGATGACGCCGTGCTCGCGCAAGCCGGCGGCCAGCGCCGCCCCACCCTTCTGCACATGACGGGCGAAGATGAAGTTGGCGGCCGAGGGCAGGACCTCGAAGCCGCGCTCCAGCAACTGGCCTACCAGCGCTTCGCGACTCTCGATCACCTGCCGGCAGGTCTCGTCGAAATAGGCGCGATCCTCGAAGGCCGCGGTCGCGCCGGCCAGGGCCAGGCGATCCAGCGGATAGGAGTTGAAGCTGTTCTTGATCCGCTCCAGGGCTTCCATCAGCGGCGCCTGTCCCAGGGCCAGCCCTACCCGCAGACCAGCCAGCGAACGAGACTTGGACAGCGTCTGGGTCACCACCAGGTTGGGATGGCGCTCGATCAGGGCGACCGCCGACTCCGCCCCGAAGTCGACATAGGCCTCGTCCACCACCACCACCGAGGTCGGATTGCCGGCGACGATGCGCTCGATGGCGTCCAGCGCCAGGGCGCTGCCGGTCGGCGCATTGGGGTTGGGGAAGATGATCCCGCCATTGGGGCGCAGATAGTCCTCGGGGACGATCTGGAAATCCTCGTCCAGCGCCGGCGTCTCGAAGGCGATGTCGTAGAGGCCGCAATAGACCGGATAGAAGCTGTAGCTGATGTCCGGAAACAGGATCGGGCGGCCATGGCCGAACAGACCCAGGAAGATGTGCGCCAGCACCTCGTCCGAGCCGTTGCCGACAAACACCTGCTCGCTCTGGAGGCCGTAGTAGCGGGCGACGGCGTCCTTCAGCGCCTGACCGTTGGGGTCGGGATAGAGGCGCAGGTCGTCGGTGGCCGCGGCGCGAATGGCGTCCAGCGCCCGCGGTGACGGACCGTAGGGATTCTCGTTGGTATTGAGCTTGACCAGGTTGGTCAGCTTGGGCTGCTCACCCGGCACATAGGGCACCAGGTTCTTGACGAAGGGACTCCAGAGCTCGCTCATGCCTGCTCCTCCTGAATACGGTATTCGGCGCTGCGGGCGTGGGCGGTCAGGGACTCGCCACGCGCCAGCACCGAGGCGACCCGGCCCAGCGCGGAAGCGCCCGTAGCCGAGCAGTGGATGATCGAGGAACGCTTCTGGAAGTCGTACACGCCCAGCGGCGAGGAGAAGCGCGCGGTGCCCGAGGTCGGCAGCACATGGTTGGGACCGGCGCAGTAGTCGCCCAGGGCCTCGGCGGTATAGCGACCCATGAAGATGGCGCCGGCGTGGCGGATGCTGGGCAACCACTGCTCGGGTTCGGCGACCGACAATTCCAGGTGTTCGGGGGCGATGCGGTTGGCCACCTCGATGGCCTGGGCCATGTTGGCGACCTGGATCAGGGCGCCGCGGCCTTCCAGGGAGGCGCGGATGATCTCGGCACGCTCCATCTCCGGCAGCAGGCGGGCGATGCTTTCCGCCACGGCGTCGAGGAAGGCGGCGTCGGGACTGACCAGGATGGCCTGGGCGTCTTCGTCGTGCTCGGCCTGGGAGAACAGGTCCATGGCGATCCAGTCGGGATCGGTCTGGCCGTCGCAGACCACCAGGATCTCCGACGGGCCGGCGATCATGTCGATGCCGACCTTGCCGAATACGTGGCGCTTGGCGGTGGCGACATAGATGTTGCCGGGGCCGACGATCTTGTCCACCGGCGGTACGCTTTCGGTGCCATAGGCCAGGGCGGCCACGGCCTGGGCGCCGCCGATGGTGAAGACGCGATCGACACCGGCCAGGGCTGCGGCGGCCAGCACCAGTTCGTTGACCTCGCCGCGGGGCGTGGGCACCACCATGACCACTTCTTTTACGCCGGCGACCTTGGCGGGGATGGCGTTCATCAGCACCGAGGAGGGATAGGAGGCCTTGCCCCCCGGCACATAGAGCCCGGCACGATCCAGCGGGGTGACCTGCTGGCCGAGCACGGTGCCGTCGGCCTCCTGGTACTGCCAGGAATCCTGGCGCTGCTTTTCGTGATAACGACGGACTCGCTCGGCAGCGGCTTCCAGCGCGGTGCGCTGCTCCGGCGTGATGCGGGTCAGGGCTTCTTCCAGACGCGCCCGCGGCAGGATGAGATCGCTCATGGCGGTCGCCTCTACGGCATCGAAGCGCCGTGTGTATTCCAGCAGCGCGGCGTCGCCCTGGTGGCGCACGTCGGCGATGATCGCCAGGACCCGCTGGTTGATGTCGGCATCCGACACCCCTTCCCAGCTCAGCAGATGATCCAGATGCTCGGCGAAATCCGGAGCGGCGGCGGCGAGTCGGCGGATGGCGAGCGGAGCGGTCATGGCGGATCCTCTTCAGGAGAGCGAAAGGGGCGCCCGAGAGTAACAGCCGGTTCCGTGTGGGCGCCCGACAATTTGGCTATGGCACGGATAGGCGAAGCTGGAGGGATGGAAGCAGTCTCAGCCGGCATTCGGCATGCCGACCAGGACGTAGAGCCTGTTCAAAGTCTCGCGAGCTAGAGACAAACAAGGCAAAAATGGCTGAGGAAGCGGAGTTTACGAGTGGTAAATGAGCATTCCGAAGCCATTTTTAACGCAGTTTGGCCGACGCTTAGCAGGCTTTGAACAGGTTCTCAGGCGCCGCGCGCCTCGACGGCGTGTCTCAGGGTCTCGATGAGGGCCTGGATGCGGCCATGCTGCATCTTCATCGAGGCCTTGTTGACGATCAAGCGCGAGCTGATATGGGCGATCAGCTCCTGGGGTTCGAGTCCGTTGGCCTTGAGGGTATTGCCGGTGTCGACCACGTCGATGATCTTGTCGGCCAGGCCTACGAGCGGTGCCAGCTCCATGGAGCCGTACAGCTTGATGATGTCGACCTGCCGACCCTGCTCGGCATAGTAGCGCTTGGCGACATTGACGAACTTGGTCGCCACCCGCAGCCGGCCACGCGGCGCCGGAGCGCCCACGGCGCCCGCGGTCATCAGCTTGCAGCGGGCGATGCGCAGGTCCAGCGGCTCATAGAGACCGTCGCCGCCGTATTCCATCAGCACGTCCTTGCCGGCCACGCCCAGGTCCGCGGCGCCATGTTCCACATAGGTGGGTACATCGGTGGCGCGGACGATGAGCAGCCGTACATCGTCCTGGGTGGTCGGGATGATGAGCTTGCGGCTCTTGTCCGGATTCTCGGTCGGAGCGATCCCCGCCGCCGCCAGCAGCGGCAGGGTGTCGTCGAGGATACGGCCCTTGGACAGGGCGATGGTCAGCATCGGAGGTCCTTACTTGGGCGTGCGACGGATCTTGGCGCCGAGCAGCTGGAATTTCTCCTCGATGCATTCGTAGCCGCGGTCGATGTGGTAGATGCGATCGATCAGGGTATCGCCTTCGGCCACCAGGGCGGCGATGACCAGGCTCGCCGAGGCGCGCAGGTCGGTCGCCATGACCGGGGCGGCCTTGAGGCTGGGCACGCCGGTGACGATGGCGGCATTGCCTTCGATGGCGATGTTGGCGCCCATGCGCACCATCTCGTGAACGTGCATGAAGCGGTTCTCGAAGATGGTCTCGACCACGGTACCGATGCCTTCGGCGACGGCGTTCATGGAGATGAACTGGGCCTGCATGTCGGTGGGGAACGCCGGGTAGGGCGCCGTGCGGATGTTGACCGCGCGGGGGCGATTGCCCTTCATGTCCAGCTCGATCCAGTTGCTACCGGTGGCGATGTGGGCACCGGCCTCTTCCAGCTTGGCCAGCACGGCCTCGAGGATGGTCGGATCGGTGTCCTTGAGCTTCACGCGACCGCGGGTGGCGGCGGCGGCGACCAGGTAGCTGCCGGTTTCGATGCGGTCCGGCAGCACCGAATAGGTGGCGCCACCCAGGCGCTCGACGCCTTCCACGGTGATGGTGTCGGTACCGGCGCCCTGGATGTTGGCACCCATGGCGATCAGGCAGTTGGCCAGGTCGACGACCTCGGGCTCGCGGGCTGCGTTCTGGATGACGCTGCGGCCCTTGGCCAGGGTGGCGGCCATCAGCACGTTCTCGGTACCGGTCACGCTGACGGTGTCGAAATAGTAGTGGGCGCCGCGCAGGCCGCCGGCCGGCGCCTTGGCCTTGATGTAGCCGCCTTCGACGGTGATCTTGGCGCCCATGGCTTCCAGGCCGCGCAGGTGCAGATCGACCGGCCGCGAACCGATGGCGCAACCGCCGGGCAGGGCGACTTCCGCTTCGCCGAAGCGGGCGACCATCGGGCCCAGCACCAGGATCGAGGCGCGCATGGTCTTGACCAGCTCATAGGGCGCGACCAGGGTCTTGATGCTGGAGGCATCGACCTCGACATTGAGCTTTTCACCGATCACCGGCTGGACGCCCATGCGGCCGAACAGCTCGATCATGGTGGTGATGTCGTGCAGGTGCGGCAGGTTGGCAATGGTCACCGGGGTGTCGGCGAGCAGGGTCGCGGCCAGGATCGGCAGGGCGGAGTTCTTGGCCCCGGAAATGCGAATTTCACCGTTCAGGCTGTTGCCGCCGGTAATGATCAGTTTGTCCATAGCGAGTTCTCGGCGCTGCGAATCAGGCGCGTTCGGCCCAGGCAGCACGGGTGAAGAATTTCATGGTGACAGCATGGATGCTGCCATCGGCGATCTGCGGCTGGAGATGGGAGTAGACCTGCTGCTGACGCTTGACCGGGCTGAGTGCCTGGAGCTCGTCGCTGATCAGGTAGAGCTGGAAGTTGCAGCCCTCGCCTTCCACTTCGACCTGGGTATCGGCCAGTTTTGCCTCCAGGAGGCTTTTGACTTCTTGGGCCTGCATGGCGGCACCTCGGCAATCTAGTACAGCCGGCGATCATACAAAAAAACCGGCTGTACGGCGACTGCGATGACCGCTACCCGTGCGCGTCTTCCGCCAGGGGCAGCAGGGCGAGGGCATCCGAGACGTCGGCGATCTGCCGCAACTCGGAAGGCAGGCTGGCGATGGTCAGCGTGCGCCCCGCGGCCTGGGCATCGCGCAGCCAGGCCAGCAACAGCGCGAGGCCGGCGCTGTTGGAGCGTTCGACCCCGGCGCAATCGAGCACCAGCGGACCACTGCCCTGGCCGATCAGCGCCCTGCCCTGCTCGCGCAGGGTGGGCACATTGGCGTGATCGAGCACGCCCGACAGTTGCAGTCGGGCGCCTTCGCCGATGATGGCGGCGCGACTCACGAACCGACCTTGGCCTTCTGGGCCTCGGGAGAATCCTTGGCCTTGGCCACGGTGCCCGCCCAGTTGTTGATGGTCTTGTCCAGGTCGTTGCCGTTTTCCTGCATCGCCTGGGCGAACTGGTCACGGAACAGCTTGCCGAGGTTCAGGCCATTGATGATGACGTTACGCACCTTCCACTCGTTGCCCTGCTTGACCATGCTGTACTGCACCGGGTACACGGCGCCGTTGTTGCCCTTGACCTCCATGCCCACACTGGTGCGGTCGGGACCGTCGGACGGCCCTTCGGGCAGCACCCGGATGCCCTGGTTGTTGTACTCCAGCAGCGCATTGCCATAGAACTGCATCAGGCTGCGCTTGAAGTTTTCCTGGAAGCGCGCCATCTGCTCGGGCGAGGCGCTGCGGCTGTAGCGCACGGTCATGATGCTGCGCGAGATGCCTTCGGCATCCACCACCGGGCCGAGGATGTTGTTGAGCGACTCGTAGAAGGCTTCCGGGCTGCTGCGATACTTGTCGCGGTTGGCCTCAAGGTCGCTGAGCAGGGTGGTGGTGGTCTGCTGGATCACGTCGTGGGCCGAGGGCGCCGCCTGGGACACCAGGGGCAGCAGGGCCAGGATCGCGATCACTCCGTGACGAAGTAGCTTGAGCATGGAAAAGCCTCTCATCATTTATTGGCGGAAGAGTCTTTATTGACCGAATTGAGCAGGAATTTGCCGATCAGGTCTTCGAGAACCAGCGAGGATTGTGTATCTCGAATGGTCGAGCCTTCCTTGAGCACCTGCTCGTCACCGCCCACGCTGATGCCGATGTACTTCTCGCCGAGCAGGCCGGCGGTCAGGATCGAGGCGATGGAGTCGGTCGGCAGGTTGTCCACCTGCTTGTCGATCTGCATGGTGACCCGGCCGCGGTAGCTGTTGCGGTCGAGATCGATGGCGGTGACCTTGCCGATGGTCACGCCCGACATGGTCACCCGCGATCTCACGGTGAGACCGGCGATGTTGTCGAAGTAGGCGTAGACCTTGTAGGTATCGTGATGGTCGCTCATCGTCAGACCGCTTACCCGCAGCGCCAGCAGCAGCAGTGCGAGCACGCCGGCCAGCAGGAAGAGTCCGATACCGATTTCCTGGGTGCGGGTTTGCATCAGAGATCTCCAAACATCAGGGCGGTAAGAATGAAGTCGAGGCCGAGCACGGCGAGCGACGCATAGACGACGGTACGGGTGGTGGCGCGGCCGATACCTTCGGAGGTGGGCTCGCAGTCATACCCCTGGAAGACGGCGACCCAGGTCACCACGAAGGCGAACACCAGGCTCTTGATCACACCGTTGAGCACGTCGCTAAGCATCACGCTGTTCTGCATGGTGGCCCAGAAGGAACCGTCATAGACGCCGAGCCAGTCGATGGCGACCATGGCCGCGCCCCAGATGCCCACCACGTTGAACATGGCGGCCAGCAGCGGCATGGAAATGAAGCCGGCCCAGAAACGCGGCGCGACGATGTACTTGAGCGGGTCCACGCCGATCATTTCCAGACTGGACAGCTGCTCGGTGGATTTCATGTTGCCGATCTCGGCGGTCAGGGCGGAGCCTGCCCGGCCGGCGAACAGCAGGGCCGTCACCACCGGGCCGAGTTCACGCAGCAAGGTGAGGGCGACCATCTGCCCCACCGCCTGCTCGGAGCCGTACTTGACCAGGATGTTGTAGCCCTGCAGGGCGATCACCATGCCGATGAAGAAGCCCGACACCACGATGATCGGCAGCGACATCACCCCTACCGAATAGAGTTGCTTGCCCAGCAGCTGCAGACCGCTGCCTACGCCACCGCGACCGAACACCGCCAGCAGCAGGACGATGACCGAGCGGCCTATGGCCGCCACGACATCCAGCCCGGCGCGGCCCAGTCGACGAATCCGCTCCACGGCGGAGACCTTACGCATCAGTGTTTCCCCAGCAAGGCATCGCGCAGATCCGGCGCGGCGAAGTGGAAGGGTACCGGGCCATCGGGGATGCCCTGCATGAACTGGCGAACCCGCGGATCCGGCGATTCGCGCAATTCCTTCGGCGTGCCCTGCCCAAGCACCTTGGTATCGCCCACCACATAGAGGTAGTCGGCGATGCTGGCGGTCTCGGCCAGGTCGTGGGAAACCACGATGCTGGTCAGTCCCAGCGCCTGGTTGAGCAGGCGGATGAGGCGCACCAGCACGCCCATGGCGATGGGGTCCTGGCCGACGAAGGGCTCGTCGTACATGAGGATCTGCGGATCCAGGGCGATGGCCCGCGCCAGGGCGACCCGGCGCTTCATCCCACCCGACAGTTCGTCCGGCATCAGTTCGATGGCGCCGCGCAGTCCCACCGCCTGCAGCTTGAGCAGGACGATGTCGCGGATCATCTCCTCGGGCAGCTTGGTATGCACGCGCAAGGGAAAGGCCACGTTCTCGAAGACATCGAGATCGGTGAACAGCGCGCCGCTCTGGAACAGCACGCCCATCTGCCGGCGCATCTCGAACAGCTCGCCGCGGGACAGCTGCGGCAGGTTGGCGCCATTGACCCAGATCTCGCCACTGCTCGGTCGCAACTGGGCGGCGATGAGGCGCAACAGGGTGGTCTTGCCACTGCCGGACGGTCCCATGATCCCGGTGACCTTGCCCCGCGGGATGCGGATATCGACCCGGTCGTAGATCAGACGCGTGCCGCGCTTGAAGGAAACGCCCTTCAGCTCCACGGCGTACGGGCTATCGACGGTCATCAGGACTCCTAAGGTTCAACTCTGTGCAGGGAGACGCCGCTCCGCCGCTTCAGGGCACGCGACACTCGCGTTCGGCGGCCCCGGCAAAAGGGCGGCACTATAGCATTCGTTGCCGATGAGACTCCTGAGCCACGGGCGGCGTTGCTGAGTGTCGCGGCTTTGCGCATATAATTTCCGATTGTCCCGTCACCTGCCTTCTGACCCATGTCCGACTCAATAGATTTCATCGCCTCCGCCAAGCGCACCATAGATGTAGAGCGAGCGGCAGTGGCCGCCCTGGGCGAACGCATCGACGACAGCTTCGCCGCTGCCTGTCGCCGGCTGCTGGCCTGCCGCGGGCGCATCGTGGTCCTGGGCATGGGCAAATCCGGGCATGTCGGCAACAAGATCGCCGCGACCCTGGCTAGCACCGGCAGCCCGGCCTTCTTCGTGCACCCGGCGGAAGCCAGCCATGGCGACATGGGCATGATCACCCGCGATGACGTCATCATCGCCATCTCCCAATCGGGCACCTCCAGCGAGATCCTAACCCTGCTGCCGCTGATCAAGCGCCTGGGAGTCCCGCTGATCAGCTTTGCCGGCAATCCCGCCTCGCCCCTGGCCAAGGCCGCGGACGTCAATCTGGACACCAGCGTCGCCACCGAGGCCTGCCCACTCAATCTGGCACCCACCTCCTCCACCACCGTCGCCCTGGTACTGGGCGATGCCCTGGCCATCGCGCTGCTCGAGGCGCGCGGTTTCACCGCCGAGGATTTCGCCTTTTCCCACCCGGGTGGCGCCCTCGGCCGGCGCCTGCTGCTCAAGGTGGAGAACGTCATGCATGCCGGCGCCGACCTGCCGCAGGTCGGCGAGGACACCCTGGTCTCCGACGCCCTGCTGGAGATGTCGCGCAAGGGCCTGGGCATGACCAGCGTGCTGGCCGCCGATGGCCGTCTCGCCGGCATCTTCACCGACGGCGACCTGCGTCGCGCCCTGGATCGCGGCATCGACGTGCGCACCACGACGATCGCAACCGTGATGACCCGCGGCGGTCGAACCGCCAGGGCGCAGATGCTCGCCGCCGAGGCGCTGAAGATCATGGAGGAGCACAAGATCAACGCCCTGGTGGTGATCGATGACGAGCGCCGCCCGATCGGTGCCCTCAACATGGGTGACCTGCTACGCGCCGGGGTGCTGTAGGCCGGGTTATACTGCTCGACTAAATACGCCGACATCTCGTGTTCAACCCGCCGCCCCTGGTGCGGCTCACCACAGGTACCCTCATGTTTCGCAGCTTGCGCCGCCCCGTGCTGTTGGTCCTGATCGCCGCCGCGCTCATCGCGATCGGCTACTGGAACATCCTGCCGCAGCGCTTCGTCGATGCCCCGGCCTCGGCGACCCCGCAAGACAGCGCCATCGATGGCTATGCCCTCAATACCCGGACGATTCAGTATCGCCTGGACGGCAAGATCCAGTACGAACTCAAGGCCGAGCGCAGCGAACACGTCAAGGCGACCGACGTCACCCTGGTGACCCGCCCCGACATGCTGGCCTTTCGCGGTACCGACTATCCCTGGCACATTCGCAGTGCCCGCGCCGAGGTCGCCCCCGGTGGCAGTCAGGCGGAGCTGATCGATGACGTGCGCGTCGAGCGTACCGATGAGAAAGGCCGCCCGGTGGTGTTGACCACCACCCGCATGACCGTCTTTCCTGACAAACAATATGCGCAAACCGAGCAAGCCGTTAGAATCGAGGCCGCCAATGGGGTGACCACGGCCAATGGCATGAAAGCGTATCTAGAAGACGGCAGAATGCTCCTGCTGTCCAACGTAAGAGGCCAGCATGAGGTTCGTTAAAACCCTCCCCTTCCTGTTCACCCTCGGCGCCACCTTTGGCAGTGCCGCGGCTTGGGCCCTGCCGACCGATCGCACCCAACCGATCCGCGTGCAGGCCGATAGCGCCGAGCTCGATGACAAGCAGGGCGTGGCCGTGTACCGCGGAGACGTGGTCATCACCCAGGGCAGCATGAAGATCACCGGCAACACGGTGACCCTGACCCAGGACAACCAGGGCAACATCAAGGTCGCCACCGCAGTGGGCAAACCGGCCTACTACGAGCAGAAGCCCTCGGCGGACAAGGACATCGTCAAGGCCTATGGTCTGACGATCCAGTATTTCGCCCAGGAAAATCGCATCATCCTGATCGATCAGGCCAAGGTGGTCCAACAGGGCAACACCTTCGAAGGCGAGAAGATCGTCTACGACACCCAGCGCCAGATCGTCAACGCCGGGCGTGCCAATGGCAGCAAGGTCACCACGCCGCGGCCGCGGATCGACATGGTCATCCAGCCCAAGGATCAGCAGCAGTCGGGGCAGGGACAATGACGGTTACGCTCAAAGCCCAGCATCTGGCCAAGAGCTACAAGGGTCGCCAGGTCGTTCGCGACGTCAGCGTCAGCATCGACAGCGGGCAGATCGTCGGCCTGCTCGGTCCGAACGGCGCCGGCAAGACCACCTGCTTCTACATGATCGTCGGCCTGGTCAAGGCCGATCAGGGTCGCGTGCTGATCGACGACCAGGACGTCACCGCCCTGCCCATGCATGGCCGTGCCCGTGCCGGGATCGGCTACCTGCCCCAGGAAGCCTCGATCTTTCGCAAGCTGACCGTGGCCGACAACATCCTCGGCATCCTGGAAACCCGCAAGGACCTGGACAAGGCCGGCCGCCTACGCGAACTGGAGAGCCTGCTGCAGGAATTCCACATCACCCACATCCGCGACAACCGCGGCATGAGCCTGTCGGGTGGCGAGCGGCGCCGTGTCGAGATCGCCCGCGCCCTGGCCACCGCGCCCAAGTTCATCCTGCTGGACGAACCCTTCGCCGGCGTGGACCCCATCTCGGTGGGCGACATCAAGCAGATCATTCGTCACCTCAAGGCCAAGGGCATCGGTGTCCTCATCACCGACCACAATGTCCGGGAAACCCTGACCATCTGCGAGACGGCCTATATCGTCAACGATGGCCAGCTCATCGCCGAGGGTACCGCCGAGGAAGTCCTCGCCAACGAGCTGGTGAAGGAAGTCTATCTGGGCCACGAATTCCGCCTCTAGGCAAACCCGGGGAAACAAGGCATATAATTTGCTAACGCTCGCAGGGTTCGCGAGGTTCGGTGGCGCTGTTCGCGTCGGTAGACAAGGTGTATTTCCGCAGCCATGAAACCATCGCTAGTCCTCAAGATGGGCCAGCAGCTGACGATGACGCCGCAGCTGCAACAAGCCATACGTCTGCTCCAGCTCTCGACGCTCGACCTGCAGCAGGAGATCCAGGAAGCCCTGGAATCCAATCCGATGCTGGAACGCCAGGAAGAAGGTGAAGACTTCGACCAGAGCGACGCCTCGGGCGAAGGCGACGAGCTGGCGAATCCCGGCGGTACCGAAATCAACTTCAAGGAAACCTCGGTCGCCACCAACGAGATGGCCGACGAGTCCGAGTGGAGCGAACGCATCCCCAGCGACAGTGAGCTGCCGGTGGATACCGCCTGGGAAGACATCTACCAGACCAGCGCCAGCAGCCTGCCCAGCAACGACGACGACGAGTGGGACTTCACCACCCGCACCTCGGCCGGCGAAAGCCTGCAGACCCACCTGCTCTGGCAGCTCAACCTGGCGCCCATGTCGGATCTCGACCGCCTGATCGCCCTGGCGATCATCGACGGCATCGACACCGATGGCTATCTGCAGGAAAGCCTGGAAGACATCCATGCCTCTCTCGATCCCGAACTGGAAGTCGATCTCGACGAAGTCGAGGTGGTGCTTCGACGCGTCCAGCAATTCGAGCCGGCCGGCGTCGCCGCGCGCAATCTGCGCGAGTGCCTGCTGATCCAGCTGGCCCAGCTGCCGGCCAGCCTCCCCCTGCTCGGCGAGGCCAAGCGCCTGGTGGGCGACTACCTGGATCTGCTCGGCAGTCGCGACTATGCGCAGTTGATGCGCCGCATGAAGATCAAGGAAGACGAACTCAAGCCCGTCATCGAACTGATCCAGACCCTGCACCCGCGCCCCGGCTCGCAGATCGAGTCCGGCGAGGCCGAATACGTGGTGCCGGACGTCATCGTGCGCAAGCACAACGAGCGCTGGCTGGTGGAGCTCAACCAGGAAGCCGTGCCGCGCCTACGGGTCAACCCCCAGTACGCCGGCTTCGTCAAGCGCGCCGACAGCAGCGCCGACAACACCTACATGCGCAACCAGCTGCAGGAAGCGCGCTGGTTCATCAAGAGCCTGCAGAGTCGCAACGAGACCCTGATGAAGGTGGCGACCCAGATCGTCGAGCACCAGCGGGGCTTTCTCGAATACGGTGAAGAGGCCATGAAGCCGCTGGTCCTGCACGACATCGCCGAGGCGGTGGGCATGCACGAGTCGACCATCTCCCGGGTGACCACCCAGAAGTTCATGCACACCCCGCGTGGCATCTACGAACTCAAGTACTTCTTCTCCAGCCACGTCAGCACCGCCGAGGGGGGCGAATGTTCCTCCACTGCGATCCGCGCGATCATCAAGAAATTGGTGGCGGCGGAAAACGCGAAAAAGCCGTTGAGTGACAGCAAGATCGCTGGTTTACTGGAATCGCAAGGTATACAAGTCGCTCGTCGCACGGTGGCTAAGTATCGGGAATCCCTGGGTATCGCTCCGTCCAGCGAACGCAAGCGTCTCATCTGACGCGTCCTGATGTGACCGTGCCTCGATCGACCCTTGTCATGTCGGCGAGCAGCTTCGCCGATCGTAGCCCGGCAATAAGGAGAAGCGGTATGCAAGTCAACATCAGTGGCCATCAGCTTGAAGTGACAGAAGCCCTGCGTGACTACATCGGCGAGAAACTCGCCCGCCTCGAACGGCACTTCGACCGTATTACCAACGTCCAGGTGATCCTGGAAGTGGACAAGCTCAAGCAGAAAGCCGAAGCCACCCTGCACGTCGCCGGCGCCGCAGTGGTCGCCAATGCCGAGCACGACGACATGTATGCCGCCATCGATCTCCTGGCCGACAAGCTCGACCGCCAACTGATTAAACACAAGGAAAAATCGATCGAACGCCAGCAGGGCGTCGGCGTCCGCTGAGGTTTCGATCGCCGCTTTATGATCAGACTCGAAAACATCCTGACCCCCGGCCGCACCCAGACGGGTGCGCCGGGCGGCAGCAAAGCCGCTGTACTGGAACGCATCGCCGAGCTGGCCGCGCAGGAACTGCCCGGCCACGACGCCGCGCACATCCACGAATGCCTGATGGCGCGCGAGCGTCTGGGCTCCACCGGTTTCGGCAATGGCATCGCCATTCCCCACTGCCGCCTGGCGGGTCTGCAGCAACCGCTGTGCGTGCTCTTCCACCTGCAGCAACCAGTGGACTTCGATTCCCTCGACGGCGCGCCGGTAGACCTGGTGTTCGTCCTGCTGGTCCCGGAAGCCGCCACCGAACAGCACCTCACCCTGCTGCGCCAGATCGCCGGCATCCTGGATCGCGCCGACATCCGCGAGCGGCTGCGCAAGGCCAAGGACAGCCAGGCGCTCTATCAGATCGTCGTCGAGGCCCAAAGCGGACACTGACATGCACCTCATCATCGTGAGCGGACGTTCCGGGTCGGGCAAGAGTACGGCGCTCAACGTGCTTGAGGACAATGGCTTCTATTGCATCGACAACCTGCCGGCCAGTCTGCTGCCCGATCTGGCCCAGCATGCCCTGACCGACATGGAGCGGCCCCAGCCCAAGGTCGCCCTGTCAATCGATGCACGCAATCTGCCCAGCCAGTTGCAACGCTTTCCCGAATTGCTCGAACAGGTGCGCAGCCGCAACATCCGCTGCGACATCCTCTATCTGGACGCCGATGACCAGACGCTGCTCAAGCGCTTTTCCGAGACGCGTCGCCGGCATCCGCTGTCCAACCAGGAAAGATCCCTGGCCGAGGCCATTCACGACGAGCAGGTGCTGCTGTCGCCCATCGCCGACCTCTCCGACCTGAAGATCGACACCACTCACCTGAATCTCTATCAGCTGCGCGACATCCTCAAGTTGCGCCTCCTGAACGCCCCCGAACCCGGCACCGCCTATCTGGTGGAATCCTTCGGCTTCAAGCGGGGCCTGCCGGTGGACGCGGACATGGTGTTCGACGTGCGCTTTCTGCCCAACCCCTACTGGAAACCGGACCTGCGCGACTTTTCCGGACTGGATGCCCCGGTGCGGGACTATCTCGAGCAACAGCCCGAGGTAGAGACCCTGTACAATGACATCCGCGATTACCTGGTGAAGTGGTTGCCGCGTTTTGCCGCCAACAACAGGTCCTATGTGACCGTGGCCATTGGTTGTACCGGTGGTCATCACCGCTCGGTCTATCTGGCCGATCGCCTGGGTCGCGAACTCAAGAACCTGCTCAAGAACGTCCAGATCCGTCACCGCGATCTCTGACGCCCGTTTTGTTTCGACAAGGACAGACTCAATGCCTGCCCAACAGATCACCATCATCAACAAGCTGGGCCTGCACGCCCGTGCGGCGGCCAAGTTCGTCGGCGTGGCCGGCCGCTATCCCGCCAGCGTCCGCGTCGGCCGCAGTGGCGAATCGCCGGTCGATGGCAAGAGCATCATGGCGGTCATGATGCTGGCCGCCGGCAAGGGCACGGTCCTGCAGCTGGAAACCGAGGGTGAGCAGAGCGACGAGGCTATGCGCGCCCTGGTCGAGCTGATCAACAACTACTTCGACGAGGGCGAGTGACAGGCCCCCCGCGCCAGTCGCAGCTCCGATAAAAAAAGCCGCCCGAGGGCGGCTTTTTCATTGGGCGTCGACTCAGGCGTTCAGCGCCGCTTCGTAGCGACGGGACACTTCCGGCCAGTTGATGACGTTGAAGAAGGCACCGATGTACTCGGGACGACGGTTCTGGTAGCGCAGGTAGTAGGCGTGCTCCCAGACGTCCAGGCCGAGGATCGGGGTGTTGCCGGTCATCAGCGGGCTGTCCTGGTTGCCGGTGCTCTCGACCACCAGCTTCTTCTCGGGGGTGACGCTCAGCCAGGCCCAGCCGCTGCCGAAGCGGGTCAGGGCAGCCTTGGTGAAGGCTTCCTTGAAGGCGTCGAAGCCGCCCAGCTGGGACTCGATGGCTTCGGCCAGGGCGCCTTCGGGCTTGCCGCCGGCATTGGGGGCCATCACGGTCCAGAACAGGCTGTGGTTGGCATGGCCGCCACCGTTGTTCTGCACGGCGCCGCGCTTGTCCTGGGGCAGCTTGTCCAGCTGGCGAACCACGTCTTCGGCGGACAGGTTGGCGAACTCGGTGCCTTCCAGCGCCGCGTTCAGGTTGTTGATGTAGGTCTGGTGGTGCTTGGTATGGTGGATTTCCATGGTCTGGGCATCGACGTGCGGTTCCAGCGCGTCGTAGGCGTAGGGCAGCTGAGGCAGAGTATGCGGCATGCGGATTGTCTCCATGGTGGCTTTGGTATGGACCCACCGCCCTTGGGCGATGGGGTGTACGGCTGGTGCGCCACGGCGCACCGTCTGAAGCCTTGGCCGTCCGGTCAGCGGATTCGACCGCACGGCTATGTCCTAGTGCATTGCTAGGATACTAACGAGTAACGGGGTGGGCTGTCTCCCGTTCGACAGGATTTTCCTCATCGCAACGGCTTCCGCCGCCCTTCTAGCTGCCCGCCAGGGTCATGCCATCGATCAGGACCGAACCGGTGCGCAGACTGCCGCGGCGTTCCACGTCGCTGCCCACCGCCAGGATCTGGCGGAACATGTCGCCCAGCCGCCCGGCGATGGTGACCTCCTGGACCGGAAACTGGATCTCGCCATTCTCGATCCAGAAGCCGCCGGCGCCCCGGGAATAGTCACCGGTGACCAGGTTGGTGCCCTGCCCCATCATTTCCGTGACCAAAAAGCCCGTGCCCATCTGCCGGATCAGCTCGGCCTGGTCGGCCGTGCCATGGCTGACGTGCAGGTTGTGCACGCCGCCGGCATTGGCGGTGCTTTGCAGGCCCAGCTTGCGCGCGGAATAGCTGCCGAGCACATAGGACACCAGTTGGCCGTTTTCGACGAAGGGCTTGGCGTAGGTGGCCAGGCCTTCGCCGTCGAAGGCGGCGCTGCCCAGGGCGCGTGGCAGGTGCGGCCGCTCGTCCAGGGTCAGCCAGTCGGGAAACACCTGCTGGCCCAGGGCGCCTTCGAGGAAGGACGACTTGCGATAGAGGTTGCCGCCGGAAATGGCGGCGAGAAAGGTACCGAACAGGCCGGCGGCCATTTCCGGCGAAAACAGCACCGGGACCTTGGCGGTGGGCACCGGCCTGGCCCCCAGGCGACTCACGGCGCGCTCGGCAGCGCGGCGACCTATCTCCTCGGCGCTCATCAGCTCGTGACCGATCCGATTGACGTCGTAGTAGTAGTCGCGCTGCATGGCCTCGCCGCTGCCGGCGATCATCACGCAGCTCAGGCTGTGCCGGGTGCTGGCATAGCCGCCGACGAAGCCGTGGCTGTTGCCGTACACCCGGCAGCTCTGGTGGGTGTTGAGGGTGGTGCCGTCGGCATTGCCGATGCGGCTGTCGGCGGCGTAGGCCGCGGCTTCGCAGGCCAGCGCCTGCTCGATGGCCTGCTCGGGGGTGATGTCCCAGGGATGATAGAGGTCGAGATCGGGCAGTTCGCCGCGCGCCATCAGTTCGGCGTCGGCCAGACCCGCGCAGGGATCCTCGGAGGTGTGCTTGGCGATGGCCAGGGCCGCGGCCACGGTTTCGCGGATCGCCTCGGGACCGGTGGCGGAGGTACTGGCCGAGCCCTTGCGCTGACCGGCATAGAGGGTGATGCCGAAGCCCTGGTCGCGATTGAATTCGACGGTTTCCACCTCGCCCTTGCGGACCGAGGTGGACAGACCCTGGTCGACCGAGACGGCCACTTCACCGGCACTGGCGCCCTGGCGCCGGGCCTCGGCCAGGATGGCCTCGACCTGTTCGCGCAATTCGGGGAGCGCAGCGGGACCCACGGCGGCGTTGCGATTCATGACGTTCTCCTTACGGACGGCGCCGGCCAGGCCGGACAACCGTGCGGCAACTCGTTATGATGGCGCCCATTCTTAGCTGGACCCCATAGTTCATGGTTGATTCTTACGACGACGACGCGCCGCTGGGCGAAAAGAGCAAGACACAGGTCAAGCGCGAGCTGCGTGCGCTGCAGGATCTGGGCGAACGCCTGGCCGGGCTGCCGGCCGAGCAGCTGGACCGCCTGCCGCTGACCGATCCGCTGCGCAAGGCCCTGGCCGAGGCGCCCAAGCACAAGACGCACATCGCGCGCAAAAGGCATGTCCAGTACCTGGGCAAGCTGATGCGCGACCAGGACCTGGAAGCCATTCTGGTGCTGGTCGACCAGATGGACACCTCGACACGGCAGTACAACGAGCGCTTTCACGCCCTGGAGCGCTGGCGCGACCGGCTGATCGCCGAAGGCGACCAGGCGTTGGAGGCCTTCGTGGCGCTTTACCCGGAGACCGACCGCCAGCACCTGCGCGGCCTGGTGCGGCATGCCCAGCACGAAGCGGCGCACAACAAGCCGCCGGCGGCGGCGCGCAAGGTCTTCAAGTACATCCGCACCCTCGACGAAACCCAGCGCGGTCTGCGCTAGGTTTCCGTCCGCGATGGCCACGGCCGGCGCCCGCATCAGGCGCCGGTGCCGCCCACGGTGATGGCATCGATCTTCAGCGTCGGCTGCCCCACACCCACCGGTAGTGACTGGCCGTCCTTGCCACAGGTCCCTACCCCCGCATCCAGCGCCAGGTCGTTGCCGACCATGGACACCCGGTTCATGACCTCGGGGCCGTTGCCGATCAGGGTGGCGCCCTTCACCGGGCGTCCGAGCTTGCCGTTCTCGATGAGGTAGGCCTCGTTGGTGGTGAAGACGAACTTGCCGCTGGTGATGTCCACCTGACCGCCGCCCAGGCTGGCGCAATAGATGCCCTTCTCCACCGAGGCGATGATCTCGGCCGGATCGCTCTGGCCGGCCAGCATGTAGGTGTTGGTCATGCGCGGCATCGGCAGATGGGCATAGGATTCACGGCGGCCATTGCCGGTGGGCGCCACGCCCATCAGCCGGGCGTTGAGCTTGTCCTGCATGTAGCCCTTGAGGATGCCGTTCTCGATCAGCACGTTGTAGCCGCTGGGCGTGCCCTCGTCGTCGATGGACAAGGAGCCGCGGCGATCCGGCAGGGTGCCGTCGTCGACGATGGTGCATAGCGAGGACGCCACCTGGCGGCCGAGCTGGCCGCTGTAGTTGGAGCTGCCCTTGCGGTTGAAGTCGCCTTCCAGGCCATGGCCGACCGCCTCGTGCAGCAGCACGCCGGACCAGCCGGCGCCCAGCACCACCGGCAGGGTGCCCGCCGGGGCCGCGGTGGCTTCGAGATTGACCAGCGCCTGGCGCACCGCTTCGCGGGCATAGCCCAGGGCACGGTCATCACGCTGGAAATAACGGTAGTCGCAGCGACCGCCGCCGCCGCTGTTGCCGCGCTCGCGGCGGCCGTTCTGCTCGACGATGACGCTGACGCCCAGGCGCACCAGTGGGCGCACATCGGCTGCCAGGGTGCCGTCGACCGCGGCCACCAGGGTGCGCTCCCAGACCCCGGCCAGGCTGATGGTGACCTGCTGGATACGCGGATCCAGGGCACGGGTCGCCTCGTCCAGCTGCTTCAGGAAGGCGACCTTGGTGGCGCGATCCAGCACGTCCAGCGGATTGTCCTGGCCATAGAGACGCTGCGCCGGCTCCACCGCGCGAAACGCCTGGACCTGACCCTCGGCGCCGCTGCGGGAAATGGACCGCGCGGCCTGGGCCGCCAGATCCAGGGCCTCGCCGGTGATGGCGTTGCTATAGGCGAAGCCGGTCTTCTCGCCGGACAGGGCGCGCACGCCAACGCCCTGGTCGAGGTGGAAGCCGCCTTCCTTGACGATGCCGTCTTCCAGCAGCCAGGATTCGGAGACGATGCTCTGGAAATACAGGTCGGCGGCGTCGATACCGGGACCGGCCAGCCGCTGCAGCACGGGTTGCAGATCGTCCACCGCGAGTCCGCCGGGACCCAGCAGGGCCGAGCCGACGCTATTCAAGTAATCACTCATGGAAACTCCAGACGACGCCACAGTGGGCGTCGGAACGATGAAAGGGTCGCGACCTGGCCTCTAGCCTACTCGCGGAAGTCTCGGTGCCCTGATGCAAAAGACCAATGGTGGTCATTGCCGTTCGGCCAGGCGCGCCGGCAGGAAGCGGCGGTGCCGGGTCACCGGCATCCGCTGGCGCAACGCCGCCTGGCGCTCGGCATCGCGCTCGATGAGCAGCACCGCCTCGCCGCTGGCCTGGACGGCGAGCACCTCGCCCCAGGGATCCACCGCCATGGCGTGCCCCCAGGTGCTGCGGCCATTGGCATGGACCCCGCCCTGGGCGGCGCCCAGCAGATAACTCTGGGTCTCCACCGCCCGGGCGCGCAGCAGCAGCTCCCAGTGGGCCTGGCCGGTGGGCACGGTAAAGGCCGAGGGCGCGCTGATCAGCTCCGCCCCGGCAGCGCGCAGGGCGCCGTAGAGTTCGGGAAAGCGCAGGTCGTAGCAGACGCTCAGGCCCAGCCGGCCGACCGGGGTGTCCACCACCGTGAGGGTCTCGCCGGCGGCATAGTGGTCGGATTCGCGATAGCTGCCCTGGCTGTCGCTGACGTCGGCATCGAAGAGGTGCAGCTTGTCGTAGCGGGCGACGCGGCGGCCCTGGTCGTCATACAGCAGCGAACAGGCGCAGGGCTTGCCCTCGGTGGCGCCGTCGGGCAGCAGCGGCAGGGTCCCGGCGAGCAGCCAGAGCCCCAGCTCGCGCGCCCGGCTGGACAGCCAGGGCAGGATCTCGCCCTGACCGAGCGCCTCGGCCCGCGCCAGCTCGGCGGGCGCCGGATGGCCGATGGCGACGAAGTTTTCCGGCAGCACCGCCAGGCGCGCGCCCGCCCCGGCCGCGCGTTCGAGCAGGCGCTCGGCGGCGCGCAGATTGGCCGTCACCGCGGGGCCGCTGACCATCTGCAGGATGGCTATGGACATGCAGGCACTCCAGAAGGGAGCGTCCATCCTAAGCAGCGGGGCGGCCGCAGGGCAATGCTCAATCGCGCTTGCCCGTGGTCATGGTCGGATTCTGCCAGGGGCCTTCGATGTGATAGTTGATGCTGGCCATGCGGGTGATGCGATCACCGATCAGCCGATCGACGATGAACAGCGCGCCACCGATGGCCGGGGCCCCGGCGATCAGCGCGGCCAGCGGCAGGGAGTTGCTGACCGGCAAGCCGACCTTGAGATTGGCGTCGACGCGGTTGCTGGCCATGTCCAGCAGGCCCTGCAGACTCATCTCGGCACCCGGCCCGCTGAGGCTGATGGGCTTGCGGGTGCGGAAGGCGCCCTGCTGGGCATCGAGCACGCCGGTGATGCTGTCGTAGCTCAGGCCCTTGCCGAACAGATCGGAGAAATCCAGTCGCAGGCGGCGGCGGATGGATTCGAAGTTGAGCAGGCCGAAGATGCGCAGCGCCGAGGCCGTGCCCTCCACCTGGCGCAGCTGGCCGTCGTTGAAGCGGGCATCGAGGCTGCCATTGAGGCGGGCCAGGGCGACATAGGCCGGCGAGCCGGGCCAGTCGACCCGGGCATCCAGGCGGAAATCGCGACTGGTGACGCTGGAGGCGAAATTCCAGCCCAGCAGGATATCGGCGATGTTGCCGCCCGCGAGACGCCCCTGGTAATAGCTGTGGGTCGCCCCCGGCGCCCCTTCCCAGCGCAGGGCGCCCTGCACCTTGAGGCCGCGCAGGTCGAGATCCAGGGCGTTGAAATTGGCGCCTGACGGCGAGGGCCTGAGCTGCAGGCGCTGGGCGCCGACCAGCCTGCCGCCCAGCTCCAGACGGTCGATGGCCAGATTCAGCGCCGGCAGGGCGCGCGGATCGACGTCGGCCAGGGGATCGGGACGCGGCGCAGCGCTTTCCACCGAGGGATCCGCCGGCGTCTGGGGAATGCGCAGGTGCTGCAGGTTGATGTCGATCGGCTGGCCGGTCTGGCGCGGAATGCGTACCTGGCCGGCGATGGTCTGACTGGCCAGGCCGAGTTGCCAGGCATTGCCCTGGGGTTCATAGGTGAGGCGCAGGTTGTCGATCTGCTGACCGAACGCCAGGAAACGACCGAAGCTGAGATCGCCCCGCCCGAGGCTGGAGATGTCCAGGGTGTTGCCACCGCCCTGCCCTGCGCCAGCACTGCCACCGCCACTGGCCTTGCCATAGCGCTGATAGACGTCCTGCCAGGCCGCCAGGTCGAATTCCGCCAGTTGGCCGCGCAGGTCGTAGCCGGCGGCCGTGGGCAGATTGGCGGTGCCGCCGCCCAGCACGATCTCGCCGCGGCCCTTGGCGATGGCCTTGGGGTCGAGCATCAGCACGGCGTCGGCGAGGCCCTTGTAGGTCGCCTCCACCCGCCGCTCGCCGTCGTTGAGCGCCAGGCTGAAGAAGCCTTCGCGCGGCTCGTCGGCCTTCTTGCCGAAGGGGGCCGGCAGGTCGACGGTCACTCCGCGCAGATCCGAGGTGACCGCCAGCTCACTGTGCTCGGCCAGGATCAGACCGAGGCGATAGCCGAGCAGGCCGCGCGCCGGGATGGGTCGGCCTTCGCTGCCCAGCCAGCGTGCCAACTGGTCGACGTCGACGCGGCCATCCACCACCAGCCGCGTGCGGGGATCGTCGGGTTTGCCTTCGGCCAGCGCCTGGCCGCGGATGGGCTGGTCGAAGACCCGCGCCTGGATGTCGGGGGCGCTGAGGCCGCTGCGGGTGTCGTAGCGAAAGCTGCCGCGCAGGTCGGTGAGGGTCAGCTGGGGATCGGCCAATTCCAGACGCGCCTTGTCCGGTGTCAGCTCGACCACCACCACCGGTGGCTGCCCCTTGGCCAGGGGAATGTCCAGATTCAGGCTGCTGTTGGCGAGCGCACCCTCGCCCTTCCAGCCGGCGAACACCTTGGCGGTCGGCAACGGCGTGTCCTGGAGGATCTTCAAGCCATCGCGCACGCTGCTGTCGAGTCGCGCGCCGAGCCGCAGGTGCGGCGCGCTGCCATCGTGCAGCAGCGGGATGCGCGCCTCGACGTCCCGGACCCGGGTGTCGAGGATGCGTCCCTCGGGGACCTGCACCTTGACCCCGTCGCTTTCGATGAAGACATCGCCGCGGGCCTCGCGCAGGGCGGGCCAGCCGGGCTGATAGGCCAGTTGGGCGTCGTGCACCCGGAAGAACAGACTCATGGTGCGCGAATGCGCCGGCGAGCCGTGGCGCAGCGAGCCCTGGTACTGGTAGATCCCCTCGTCGATGCGACCGCCGACGATGGCGGTGGTCAGCCACTGGGCCAGCTCCGGACTGAAATCCGTGGCCGGCAGCTTGGTCGGCAGGTACTTGCGGGTGTAGCTGGCGTCGCCATCCTTGAGGCCGACGCGCAGGTCCATGTAGCTGTCCACCTCCGGATGCAGGCCAAGCTGGATATGCATGTCGCCACTGGCGGCGCCTTCCGGCCCGGTGACCTGCATCAGGGCACTGCCCAGGGTGAAGCGCTGGTCGTCGAGACTCCAGGTCAGCCGTGCCCTGGCGGTGCGATAGCGCCAGGGTTCGGGAAAGAGATCGCTCAGGTGCAGCATGAAATCGGTAGTGTCCAGGCGCAGCTCGCCGCCGCCCAGGCTGCCGCTCAGGCTGCCGGTAACGCCCTCGGCGGCCGGCGCGCCGTGGTAGGCGGTGAAGCCCACCCGCTCCAGGTTGGCCGCATAGGAAAGGCGCTCGCGCAACGGCTTCTGCGGATAGAAGTCGGCGTTGAGATTGCGCAACTGGCCATGGGGCGCCAGGGCCTGGAGCGCCTGGGCGACCGGCGCCGGCAGGGGCGCCAGATCCCGCGCCAGCCGGGCAGCCTGCCTGAGATCCAGCTGGTCGCCGCGCACCTGCAGGTGCTGGGCGGCGCTGTCATAGCCCAGGCCATAGCGGGCCTCCAGCGGCTTGCCATCGAGCTGGGCCTTGAGCGCCAGGGACCCCTGGTACTGGCTGGCGTCGCCGGCCTGCTGGTCGGCGTCCAGGGTCAGGGCCTGCAGGCGCACCGGAGGATGGTCGGCATAGGCGAGCGTCAGGTCATCCGCCTTCAGCCGCAGGTGGGAACGCTGCAGCCGCCTTTCGCCCCAGGCGAACCACAGCTCGCCTTCCGCCTGGGCACGCCGCAGTTGCCACTGCCGGGTCAGGGCCGCCGGCACCCAGCGGGACCAGTCGCTGGCGGGCAGGCTGAGATAGCCTTCGAGGGTGCTGGCGCGCCAGTCCTCGGGACGGGGCGTGGCGGTGAAGTGCGCCGCGACCGTGCCGCCATCGGGCAGCCGGAATCGGGTCGCCAGTTCCAGGGCGCCACCGAGCTGCCGGGACAGACTGGCCTCGGCGTACCTCAGGGTCACCGGCGAACCCTGCTGGGGAATCAGGCTGAGCTGGCTGTCCAGCAGACTGGCATGGCCCAGACGCGCCAGGCCATCGAGCAGGGGCCCCGGATCGAAGGGCTTGGCCTCAGGTGCCCGGGGCGGCAGGCCGCGCAGTTGCCAGTGTCCCTGAGGGTCTTCCTGCAACACCAGATGGACGCCATCGACCTGCACGGACTTGAGTCGCAGCTGGCGGTGCCAGAGGCTGCCGAAGACATCCGGCACCACCTGGAGATGATCCAGCTGCACCGTGCCTTCGCCGCGACCTAGGGACAGGTCGCGCAGGATCAGCACCGGATTCCAGCGGGCCCAGCGCCCTTCGAGCCGGCCCAGGCGCACCGGTTCGCCGAGCGCCGCCGCGGCGCGCGCCTCGACCTCGTTGCGGTATTCGCCGACCCAGGGCATGAGCAGCCGACCCAGGCCCAGGTAGAGCGTCACCAGAACGAGCGCCAGCAGCGCCAGACCCAGCGCGCCGCGTTTGAGCAAGGCCATCAAGACGCGGACCTAGAGCAGCACGACATCGTACTGCTCCTGGGAATACATGGTCTCCACCTGGAATTTGACGGTGCGGCCGATGAAGGCTTCGAGGTCGGCGACGTTGCCCGACTCCTCGTCCAGCAGTCGATCCACCACTTTCTGGTTGGCCAGCACCAGATAGGAATTGGCCTGGTAGGCCCGCGCCTCGCGCAGGATCTCGCGGAAGATCTCGTAGCAGATGGTTTCCGCGGTGCGCAGGATGCCGCGGCCCTGGCAGTTGGCGCAGGGCTCGCAGAGGACCTGGGACAGGCTCTCGCGGGTGCGCTTGCGGGTCATCTGCAGCAGGCCCAGTTCGGTGATGCCGATGATGTTGGTCTTGGCATGGTCGCGTTCGAGCTGCTTTTCCAGGGTGCGGATCACCTGGCGCTGGTGCTCTTCGTCTTCCATGTCGATGAAGTCGATGATGATGATGCCGCCGAGATTGCGCAGCCGCAGCTGGCGGGCGATGGCGGTGGCCGCCTCCAGATTGGTCTTGAAGATGGTCTCTTCCAGATTGCGATGGCCGACGAAGGCGCCGGTGTTGACGTCGATGGTGGTCATCGCCTCAGTGGGATCGATCACCAGATAGCCCCCGGACTTGAGCAGCACCTTGCGCTCCAGGGCCTTCTGGATCTCGTCTTCCACGCCATAGAGGTCGAAGATCGGCCGCTCCCCTGGATAGTGCTCCAGCCGCGCCGCCACCTCGGGCATCAGCTCTTCGACGAACTGGCCGATGCGCTGGAAATTCTCGCGACTGTCGACGCGGATCTTTTCCGTGCGCGGCCCGACCAGATCGCGCAGGGCGCGCAGGGCCAGGGTCAGGTCTTCGTAGATGGGTACCGGCGTGGGCCCCTGGAGGTTGCCGGAGATCTGCTGCCAGAGCCGCCGCAGGTAGCGGATGTCGGCGAGGATGTCTTCTTCGCGCGCCGCCTCGGCAGCGGTGCGCAGGATGAAGCCGCCCTCGTGCTCGATGCCCTCGCTCTCCACGCAGCGCGCCATGATCGCCTTGAGCCGCTCGCGCTCGGCTTCGTCCTCGATCTTCAGCGAGATGCCGACGTGGGAGGTGCGCGGCATATAGACCAGGTAGCGCGAGGGGATCGACAGATGGGTGGTGAGGCGGGCGCCCTTGGTGCCTATGGGGTCCTTGGTGACCTGGACCACCAGCGTCTGGCCTTCGCGCACCAGGGCGTTGATGCTTTCCACCGCCGCGCCTTCGCGCTGAGAGATCTCGGCGGCATGGATGAAGGCCGCGCGGGCCAGGCCGATGTCGACGAAGGCCGCCTGCATGCCCGGCAGCACCCGCACCACCCGCCCGCGATAGATGTTGCCGACGATGCCGCGCCTGAGGGTGCGCTCGACGTGCACCTCCTGCAGCACACCGTTTTCCACGACGGCGACACGGGACTCCATGGGAGTGATGTTGATGAGGATCTCTTCGCTCATGGAGGACTCTTGGACGACGTGGAAGGGCGGAAGGGAGGCCGAGGCGCCGGGCGCCTCAGGACTGGGCGGTCGGCCGTCCGACAGACCGCCAACAAGGGATGGCGAAAGCGCTCAGCAGTTCCGCGGTCTCGCACAGCGGCAGCCCTACGACGGCGCTGTAGCTGCCGTGCAGGCTGCGCACGAAGACTGCGCCGGCGCCCTGGATGGCGTAGCTGCCGGCCTTGTCGGCCGGCTCGCCGGTGTCCCAGTAGCGCTCGGCCTCGCCGGGCGCCAGGGGGCGGAATTCCACCTCGGCGGACACCACGCGACTCAGGCAGCGCTCGCCATCGGCAACGGCGACGCCGGTCACCACCCGATGCCGGCGCCCGCTGAGCGCCGCGAGCATGGCCAGGGCGTCGGCGCGATCCCGGGGCTTGCCGAGCAGCCGGTCATCGAGCACCACGCAGGTGTCGGCGCCCAGCACGCAGCCACTGGAGGCACCGGCCAGCACCTGCCAGCCCATCGCCGCCTTGGCCCGCGCCAGGCGCTCGACATAGGCGTCTGCGGCTTCCCCCGGATGCGGGGTTTCGTCCACGGTTGCGGCGACCTTCTGGAAGCCCACGCCGATCTGTTCGAGCAGTTCAGCGCGGCGGGGCGAAGCGGAGGCAAGGTAGAGCTGAGGCATCGACAACAACCAGACGACAGGGGATGACGGGAGAATGCCAGCCTGTCGCAGGTGAAACCAGCTTAGGCTTTGTCTGAGAAGTGCCTGCGCTCGGTCATGCGGCCTTAAAAAGCAACTCGGAATGCTCATTTACCCTTCGTAAACTCCGCTTCCTCGCTGATTTGATTCGCTAGCGCTCACCCTTCGGCTGTTACTCCCGTTGGTCGTTGCGCCTTGCCTGCCCGTCGCTCGGCGACTCCTCAGACAAGCCTCAGTTGACGCCGAATCTGAGGCGCAGCCCGCGGAGCAGCAGATAGATCCACGGCCAGAGCAGCGCGCTGACCAGCGAGGGCGTGAGAAACACCAGGGTCGGCGGCCGGCTGCCGGCCAGGGCGTTGAGCCACAGCGCCAGCAGCTGGGCGATGCCATAGACCACCAGCAGCACGAAGCTCTGCTGCCAGATCGGAAAGGCCCGCAGCCGCTGCGCCAGGGAACGCACGAGAAAGACCACCAGGCTCAGCACCAGGGCGGTCTGGCCGAGCAGACTGCCGTAGAGCACGTCTTCGGCGATGCCCATCACCCAGGCGGTGAGCAGGCCAACGCGGTGCGGCAGGGTCAGGGTCCAGAAGGTCAGCAGCATGGCCAGCCACAGCGGCCGGCCGATCTCCATGAACTCGGGCATGGGCACCACGGACAGCAGCAACCCGACCAACAGGGTGAGCCAGATCACCCACCCGTTGTGGCCGATGCGCAGCGCCATCAACGATCACCCTCGTCGGGCAATTCCGGCGCGGGTTGCTGGAGCCGGCGCTGCGACTGGCTAGCGCCTGGCGCTGGCTGAGCGGGCGTGGCAGTCGCGCCCTGGGCCGCCGGCCTGGCCGGCGTCGCCGGATGCGCCGAGCTGCCGTTGGCAGGCGGCTTGGTCGGCGTGGCGGGATGAGCCGAACTGCCGCCCTGCCCCGCCGGTGGCTTGGTCGGGGTCGCGCTGCGACTGCCGCTGTTGGCCGCGGGCGCCGGGGTGGCGTTGGCGGCCGCCGGTTGAGCGGCCGAGGCGCCGGACGGCGGCGGATTCGCCGGGGCAGCCGGGCGCTGGGCCGCGTGGCGATCGGCGGCTTCCTGGGCCTCGGCGGCGTCATTGGCGCGCTGTTCGGGCGTGCGGGTGTCGCTGAACACCAGCAGCATGTAGCGACTGCGATTGAGCTTGGCGGTGGGAATGGCGCGCACCACGGCGAAGGGTTGCCCCGAGTCGTGGATCACCTTGGACACGGTGGCCACCGGGTAGCCGGCCGGGAAGCGCTGCCCCAGGCCGGAGCTCACCAGCAGGTCGCCTTCCTTGATGTCGGCGGTGTCGGCCACATAGCGCAATTCCAGGCGCTCGGGATTGCCGGTGCCCACGGCGATGGCGCGCAGGCCGTTGCGATTGACCTGCACCGGAATGCTGTGGGTCACGTCGGTGAGCAGCAGCACCCGCGCCGAATAGGGCATCACCTCCACCACCTGCCCCATCAGGCCGCTGGCGTCGAGCACCGGCTGGCCGACGAAAACGCCGTCCTTCGCGCCCTTGTCGATGATGATGCGATGGGTATAGGGATTGGGGTCGACGCCGATCAGCTCGCCGACCAGCACCTTGTCGTCCACCAGGGCGGCGGAATTGAGCAGTTCGCGCAGGCGCACGTTCTGTTCGGTGAGGGCGGCGAGTTTCTGCAGACGGCGCTGCAGCAGCAGCTGCTCGGCCTTGAGTCGCTCGTTTTCCGCCATCAGCTCGGTGCGGCTGGAAAACTGATCGCTGACGCCTTCCCAGGCGCGCAGGGGAAAGCCCGCCACCTCATAGAGGGGCGAGAGGACCAGCGCCAGTTCGCTGCGTACCGGTTTCAGGTAGTCGAAGCGCGCGTCGGTGACCATGACACCCACCGAAAGGGCGGCCAGGATCAGCAGACGAATGCCCAGCGCCGGGCTTTTGCTGAAAATCGGCTTGATGGTGAGTTCCTCGCAGAACGCGCCCGGCGCTCCGGCCGCCAGGGGCAGCCGGAGCGGGGCCTGTAGCCTGGAACTGCCTTATTCGGTGGACAGCAGGTCCATGGCGTGGCGATCCATCATGTCCAGCGCCTTGCCGCCGCCACGGGCCACGCAGGTCAGCGGGTCTTCGGCGACGATCACCGGCAGCCCGGTTTCCAGCGACAGCAGCTTGTCCAGATCGCGCAGCAGGGCGCCACCACCGGTCAGCACCAGGCCGCGCTCGGCGATGTCGGAAGCCAGCTCCGGCGGCGACTGCTCCAGGCAGCTCTTGACCGCCTGGACGATGGTCGCCAGGGATTCCTGCATGGCTTCGAGCACCTCGTTGGAATTGAGGGTGAAGCTGCGCGGTACGCCTTCAGCCAGATTGCGGCCACGGACGTCGATCTCGCGGACCTCGCCGCCCGGGTAGGCGGTGCCGATTTCCTGCTTGATGCGCTCGGCGGTGGATTCGCCGATCAGGCTGCCGTAGTTGCGGCGCACATAGGTGACGATGGCTTCGTCGAAGCGATCGCCGCCGACGCGGACGGATTCGGCATAGACCACGCCATTCAGCGAGATCAGGGCGATCTCGGTGGTGCCGCCACCGATGTCGACGACCATGGAGCCATGGGCTTCCTCGACCGGCAGACCGGCGCCGATGGCCGCGGCCATCGGCTCCTCGATCAGGAACACCTCACGGGCACCCGCGCCCAACGCGGATTCGCGAATGGCGCGACGCTCGACCTGGGTCGACTTGCAGGGCACGCAGATCAGCACCCGCGGACTGGGCTGCAGGAAGCTGTTCTCGTGCACCTTGTTGATGAAGTATTGCAACATCTTTTCGCAGACGCTGAAGTCGGCGATGACGCCGTCCTTCATCGGGCGAATGGCGGAGATGTTGCCCGGCGTCCGGCCAAGCATGCGCTTGGCGTCGGTACCGACGGCGACGACGCTCTTCTGGTTGCCGTGGGTACGGATGGCGACGACCGACGGCTCGTTGAGCACGATGCCACGCTCGCGGACATAAATAAGGGTGTTGGCGGTTCCCAGGTCGATCGACAGATCGCTGGAGAACATGCCACGCAATTTCTTGAACATGAGGTGACCCTAGGCGGTGACAAGCAGGCACGCGACAGGACAAACGTGCGGGTAAAAAAGTGCGGCAGACTCTATCAATCGCAGGGATTTAGGGCAAGGCGCCGATATGCTAGATTGAGAGCTTTTCCGGGCCGTTAAGCCCCTGTTCAACGCGGCGCCCGACCCGCCCAGCCCGTCTCCAGCATACGCGGCCACCGACCGGGTCACGCCGCCTTCCTGCTTGGAGAAGCCGATGGCGCTCGAACGCACCGACGTCGAAAAGATCGCTCACCTGGCCCGCCTGGGTCTCGATGAAGCGGATCTCGCCGCTACCACCGCCACCCTCAACGACATCCTCGGCCTCGTCGACCAGATGCAGGCCGTGGACACCACGGGTATCGATCCCCTCGCCCACCCGCTGGAGGCCACCCAGCGTCTGCGCCCCGACCAGGCCACCGAAGGCGACCGGCGCGAGGCCTACCAGGCCATCGCCCCGGCCGTGGAAGCCGGCCTGTACCTGGTCCCCAAGGTGATCGAGTGAGACACGACATGCATCAGCTGACCCTGACCGAAATCGCCGCCGCCCTGGCCGCGAAGGATTTTTCCGCCGAGGAACTGACCCGCGGCCTGCTACAGCGGGTCGAGCAGCTCGACCCCCAGCTCAACAGCTTCATCACCGTGACCGCCGACGCGGCCCTGGCCCAGGCGCGGGCCGCCGACGCCCGACGCGCCGCTGGCGAGAATGGCGCCCTGCTCGGTGCGCCCCTCGCCCACAAGGACCTGTTCTGCACCCAGGGGGTGCTCACCAGCTGCGGTTCGAAGATCCTCACCGGCTTCAAGGCGCCCTATGACGCCACCGTGGTGGAGCGCCTGGCCGCGGCCGGTACCGTCTCCCTGGGCAAGCTGAACATGGACGAATTCGCCATGGGTTCGGCCAACGAGTCCAGCCACTACGGCCCGGTGAAGAATCCCTGGGACCTCACCCGGGTCCCGGGCGGCTCCTCCGGCGGTTCCGCCGCGGCCGTGGCCGCGCGCCTGCTGCCGGCCGCCACCGGCACCGACACCGGCGGCTCGATTCGCCAGCCGGCGGCCCTGACCAACCTCACCGGCATCAAGCCCACCTACGGCCGCGTCTCGCGCTGGGGCATGATCGCCTACGCTTCCAGCCTCGACCAGGGCGGTCCCCTGGCGCGCACCGCCGAAGACTGCGCCCTGCTGCTGCAGGCCATGGCCGGTTTCGACCCCAAGGACTCCACCAGCGTCGACCAGCCGGTGGACGACTACCAGGCTGCCCTGCAGCAGCCGCTGAGCGGCCTACGCATCGGCCTGCCGCGGGAATACTTCGGCGCCGGCCTGGACGCCCGCATCGGTGACAAGGTACTGGCCGTGGTCGAGGAGCTGAAGAAGCTCGGCGCCACCGTCAAGGACATCTCGCTGCCCACCCTGCAGCACGCGATTCCGGCCTATTACGTCATCGCCCCGGCCGAAGCCAGCTCCAACCTGTCGCGCTTCGACGGCGTACGCTTCGGCTATCGCTGCGAGAATCCGGTCAACCTGGAAGATCTCTACAAGAGATCCCGTGGCGAAGGCTTCGGGGCGGAAGTGAAGCGCCGCATCATGGTCGGCACCTATGCCCTGTCGGCCGGCTACTACGACGCCTACTACCTCAAGGCCCAGCGCATCCGCCGGCTGATCAAGAACGACTTCGTCGCGGCCTTCGCCGAGGTCGACGTCATCCTCGGCCCTACCACGCCGAACCTGGCCTGGAAACTTGGCGAGAAGAGCAACGACCCGGTCTCCGCCTATCTCGAAGACCTCTACACCATCGCCGCCAACCTCGCCGGCATCCCCGGCCTGTCGATGCCGGCCGGCTTCGTCGACGGCCTGCCGGTGGGCGTGCAGCTGCTCGGCAACTATTTCCAGGAAGGCCGGCTACTCAACGTCGCCCACCAGTACCAGCAGGTCAGCGACTGGCATCGCCAGGCGCCGAGCGGCTTCTGAGGAAGGATAGAGACATGCAATGGGAAACCGTGATCGGGCTTGAGATCCACGCTCAGCTCAGCACCCAATCGAAGATTTTCTCCGGCAGCGCCACCAGTTTCGGCGCCGAGCCCAATGCCCACGCCAGCCTGGTCGACCTGGGCATGCCCGGCACCCTGCCGGTGCTCAACGCCGAGGCGGTGCGCATGGCCTGCAAGTTCGGCCTGGCCATCGACGCCGAGATCGCCGAACGCAACGTCTTCGCGCGCAAGAACTACTTCTACCCGGACCTGCCCAAAGGCTACCAGACCAGCCAGATGGATCATCCCATCGTCGGCAAGGGCCACCTGGACATCACCCTGGAAGACGGCACCGTCAAGCGCATCGGCATCACCCGCGCGCACCTGGAAGAAGACGCCGGCAAGAGCCTGCACGAAGACTTCCACGGCATGAGCGGCATCGACCTGAACCGCGCCGGCACGCCGCTGCTGGAGATCGTCTCCGAGCCGGACATCCGCAGCGCCAAGGAAGCCGTGGCCTATGTGAAGGCCATCCATGCCCTGGTGCGCTACCTGGGCATCTGCGACGGCAACATGGCCGAGGGTTCGCTGCGTTGCGACTGCAACGTCTCGGTACGCCCCAAGGGCCAGGAAGCCTTCGGCACCCGCGCCGAGATCAAGAACGTCAACTCCTTCCGCTTCATCGAGAAGGCCATCAACCACGAGGTCCAGCGCCAGATCGAATTGATCGAGGACGGCGGCACCGTGGTGCAGGAAACCCGCCTGTACGATCCCAACAAGGACGAGACCCGCTCCATGCGGAGCAAGGAAGAAGCCAACGACTACCGTTACTTCCCCTGCCCCGACCTCTTGCCGGTGGTGATCGAGCCGGCCTTCCTGGCCGAGGTGCGCAGCCAGCTGCCCGAGCTGCCGACCGAGAAGCGCGATCGCTTCCAGAGCGAGTACGGGCTGTCGGTCTACGACGCCAGCGTGCTGTCCGCCAGCCGCGAACTGGCCGACTACTTCGAGGAAGTCCAGCGGGTGAGCGGCGACGCCAAGCTGGCCGCCAACTGGGTGATGGGCGAACTGTCGAGCCTGCTCAACAAGCAGGACCTGGACATCGCCCAGGCGCCGGTGAGCGCGGCCCAGCTGGGCGGCCTGATTCTGCGCATCAAGGACGACACCATCTCCGGCAAGATCGCCAAGATGGTGTTCGAGGCGCTGGCCGCCGGCGAAGGCGCGAGTGCCGACGCCATCATCGAAGCCAAGGGCCTCAAGCAGGTTACCGACAGCGGCGCCATCGAGGCCATGCTGGACGAGGTCCTGGCGGCCAACGCCGCCCAGGTCGAGCAATACCGCGCCAGCGACGAAGCCAAGCGCGGCAAGATGTTCGGCTTCTTCGTCGGCCAGGCCATGAAGGCCTCCAAGGGCAAGGCCAACCCCGGCCAGGTCAACCAGCTGCTCAAGCAGAAACTGGAAGGCTGACGGCGGTCGCACGGGGTAACGGAGCGGGGCTGACAGTCCCGCTCCGACCCCTTAAGCTGCTGCCGGTCGTTTTGCCAGGAGGCATCGAGATGCATCGGATCCACCGTGCCGGACTGCTGTCGCTGGTCCTGCTGTTCGCCGGTTGCGCCAGTCAGGAAAGCTTCCCGCCCACGCTGTCCTCCAGTGCTGCCCATGACTATCAGGACACCGGCATGGCGTCCTTCTACTCCAAGTGGCACGCCGGGCGCCGCACCGCCAGCGGCGAGAAATACGATCCCGGGGCCCTGACCGCGGCCCATCGCACTCTGCCCTTCGGCACCCGGGTCCAGGTCACCAACCTGGCCAACGGTCGCAGCGTGGTGGTGCGCATCAACGATCGAGGGCCGACGGTCCGCCGCCGGCTGATCGACCTGTCGCGCAGTGCGGCCGATCGTCTCGACATGGTGGCCGACGGGACCTCCCGGGTCAGCATCCGCAGCCTCGACTGATAGGGGCGCTAGCCCTGACAGGCCGGGGCAAAGGCCCACAGCAGCCGTGGCGGCGCCGCGGCGAGCTGTCGGGCGATGGAGGCATAGCGCGGATCGAGCAGACTGGCCGACCAGTACAGGTTTCTGGCGTTCTGCGGATCCCAGCGCCCCGCATAGCCGGGCAGACCGGCCTCGGCGCGTTGCACATCGAAATGTACTGTCGTCTTGCGGAATTCTTCATGACTGCGCTGGCCTTGCGCATAGGGCAGCAGCCAGTCGAGCGCCCTGGCCAGGGTCTGACCATCGCGGCCCCGCAAGTGCAACCAGTCCTCGCCGCGCCCCCGGGCCACCGCCGCCGCCAGCACCAGGGGTTCGAGGTCGTAGACGACATAGTGCAGGGCATCGCGCTCGCCGAAGTCCAGCACCTCGCCATCGGGCTTGAGATTGACCGACAGCTGCGCCACGAAGGCCGCCCGCGCCCGGGCGAACAGCGCCGGGTCATCCAGGGCACCCGCCGCCAGGGTCGCCAGCTTGATCCTGTGACTCTGCCAGTTGTTGCTCCAGACGCCACGGGCATCCCCACGATGCGCCTCCATCTGCTGCAGATAGCCCTCGGCCAGGATCTCGATGAACGCGCGGGTGCGCTGGGCCGTGGCCAGGGGCAGGTCCGCCGCGGTCAGCCGATAGGCGAGGATGAGACCGCCCAGGTTGGTTTCGTCGATGGGCTGGAAGCTGGGCCGATACCCTGGCAGCCAGGCATCGAGATAGCGGGCCAGACGTGCCAGGGCCGCGGCATCGCGACTGTCCCGCCAGGCCAGCGCCAGATCGAGCATGTAGCCGAAGTCGCGCACCGCCGCGGCGGATTGATCGTGGATGCCGGTGTGCGGCAGGGTCCCCGCGGTATGGATCACCGGCAGCGCCTGGGGCTCCGGCGCCGGAGGCCGGCTGACCGCCAGTGCCAGCGCCGCGGCCGAGGGTGGCGTCGCGGCCAGGCAGGTCGAATGCCCGGGTGCTGCGGCCAGGGCGAGATACAGCAAGGCAGCGCTCATGGCGGGAATCCCCTGGCTAGCGGTGGCACGACTGGGCTGGTATCCCCCCAACCTGGCATCCGCGCCTTAGCAACGCCTTAAGTCAGCCGCCCAGGGTAGCCCTCTGACGCTGGCGTCCTGCCAACCGCCAGGAAAACCAGCCAAAAAAAGCCCGCGACCAAGCGACTGGCCGCGGGTTGTGCAACGGGGGGAGAGGCGCCGGAGCCCCTCTCGAAAAGCGGATCTTACTGGGGACCGAGCTTGTCCATCAGGGCGGCGAGCTTTTCGTACTCGTCCTGCTTGAGATCCGTCAGCGGGGTGCGCACGGGGCCGGCGTCGTAGCCGGCGATGCGGGCGCCCGCCTTGACGATGCTGACGGCGTAGCCGGCGCAACGGTTGCGGATTTCCAGGTACGGCAGGAAGAAGTCGTCGATCAGCTTGCCGACCGCCTGGTGATCGTCACGGGCGATGGCTTCGTAGAACTGCACGGCGGTCTTGGGAATGAAGTTGAACACGGCCGAGGAATAGACCGGCACGCCCAGCGCCTTGTAGGCGGCGGCATAGACTTCCGCGGTGGGCAGGCCACCCAGGTAGCTGAAGCGATCGCCCAGGCGGCGGCGAATGGCGACCATGAGTTCGATGTCACCCAGGCCGTCCTTGTAGCCGATCAGGTTCGGGCAGCGCTCGGCCAGTTGCTCCAGGTGATGGGGCTGCAGGCGGCAGACGTTGCGGTTGTAGACCACCACGCCGATCTTGACCGACTTGCAGACGGCTTCGACATGGGCGGCCACGCCGTCCTGGCTGGCTTCGGTCAGGTAGTGCGGCAGCAGCAGCAGACCCTTGGCGCCCAGCCGTTCGGCCTCCTGGGCATAGGCGATGGCCTGGCGGGTGGAGCCACCGACACCGGCGAGGATCGGCACACTGCCCTGACAGGTGTCCACCGCGGTCTTGATGATGCCGCTGTATTCGCTGGCTTCCAGCGAGAAGAATTCACCGGTGCCACCAGCGGCGAACAGTGCGGTCGCACCGTAGGGGGCCAGCCACTCCAGGCGCTTGGCATAGGTGTCGGGGCGGAAGTCGCCGTTGGCATCGAAGTCGGTCAGCGGAAAGGACAGCAGACCGGAAGAGAGGACGTGTTTGAGTTCTTGTGGAGTCATCTTGAGTGCCTCGGCATAGGTTGGACGGGGGTGCGGCAGGTCCGCTACCCGTTGTAAGTCATCGTACAACCTCCTTTGTGGAAGGGGCAAGCCCCAACCAGAAAAATGCCTATCGCGACGTCAAAGCCCTGCTTCAGACCTCTTCCGCCTGGCGTTCCATTTCTTCATGGGCGCGTCTGAGCCGCTCGCGACTGTTGCTCAGGTGCAGGCGCATGGCCGAACGAGCCGCCTCGAGGTTGCCGTCTTCGATGGCCTGGACAATGGCTTCGTGCTCGGCATCCAGCCGCTTCTGATAGAGCTGCTGGTCGTCGTGGGCGAGATAGGCGGAATTGAGCCGGGTGCGCGGAATCAGCACCGTGCCCAGGTAGCTCATGATGTCGCTGAAATAGCGATTGCCGGTCGAACTGGCGATCAGCAGGTGCAATTCCAGATCCGCGCTCACCGCGCGATCGGGCTGCTCGACGCCGGTGCGCATGGCTTCCAGCAGCGCCCACATGGCGTGCAGTTGCTCGGCCGAGCGGCGCTGGGCGGCCAGGCCGGCGGCCTCGACTTCCAGGCTGATGCGCAATTCGAGCATCGCCAGGACGTCCTTGAGGGTGGTGATGGTGGCCGGATCGATCGGCAATGGCGACTCGGGGCGCCGCTCCAGCACGAAGGTGCCGATGCCGTGGCGCGTTTCCACGTAACCCCCGGCCTGCAGCCGGGAAATGGCCTCGCGCACCACGGTGCGACTCACGCCCTGGGCCTGCATGATGGCCGACTCGGTGGGGAGCTTGTCGCCAGGCTGGAATTGGCCGTCGCCGATCTGCTGAATAAGCACTCCGACGACCTCTTCTGCCAGGCTGCGGGGTCTTTTTCGGGGGCGGGATACGGTAGCTGCTGACATGGATTCTCGTACCGATTGAAGGGACTCTGGAATCATAGCACCCCCCTTCCCGAAAACGCCCGATTTAGACCGCTTAGTCCATCTCAGCGACCCTCGCCAACCGCTCTAGGACGCAGTTCTTGGCCCTCCAGCAGCAGGTGGCGGCGATGGTAGGCGCGCAGGCTCGGACGATGGCCGACACTGACCAGGGTGAGACCCGGATTTTCCGCCAGCAGACGCTCATAGAGCGCACGCTCGTCCGCTTCGCTGAGCGCCGAGCTGGCTTCGTCGAGAAACAGCCAGTCGGGGGCGTAGAGCAGCGCCCGCGCCAGGGCTACCCGCTGCTGCTCGCCGGGCGACAGGGTGCGTTCCCAGTGGCGGGCTTCATCCAGGTGCTCGCGCAGGTGATCGAGACGGCACTGCTGCAGCACCTCGGCCAGCCGCTCGTTGGAATAGGCATCCGCCGGCTGCGGATAGGCCAGGGCTTCACGCAGGGTGCCGATGGGCAGATAGGGTTGTTGCGGCAGGAACAGCTGACGCCCCGGCGGAACGCCGATCCCGCCCTGCCCTTGCCGCCAGAGTCCGGCCAGGGCCCGCAGCAGGGTGCTCTTGCCACTGCCCGAGGCGCCTTCGATCAGCAGGTGTTCGCCACGGGCGATGCGCAGATCGGTGGGATGCAGCAGCAACCGGCCGGCGGCACCCAGGGAAAGACCTTCCAGGACCAGGTCGCTGCTACTGGCATGGGGCACCAGGATGTCGGTCTCCTGGCTGAATTCGGCCATGGTCTCGCGAAAGGTCAGCAGACGATCGGACACGGCGCGCCAGCCGGCCAGACTGACGTAGGCGTCGACGAACCAGCTGAGACTTTCCTGGACATTGCCGAAGGCCGAGTTGATCTGCATGAGATCGCCCAGCTGGATCTTGCCGGAGAAATAGCGCGGCGCCGCCAGGACGAAGCCGGCGATGATGGCGATCTGGCTGTAGCCAGCGGTAAAGAAGGTCAGCCGCTTGGTGTAGTTCATCACCAGGTGGTAGTTGCCCCAGACATAGCCGAAGCGATCCAGCAGACGGCGGTGCTCGTTGGCCTCACCGCGGAACAGCGCCACGCTCTCGGCCTTCTCGCGGACGCGGATCAGGCCGAAGCGCAGGTCGGCTTCATAGCGTTGCTGCTGGTTGTAGAGACCGATCAGCCGACGGCCGATCAGATGGGTCAGCCAGGTGCCGACGGTGGCGTAGATCAGGGCCGCCCAGAACATGTAGGCCGGGATGGTGATGCCGAACAGGGTGATGTCGCCGGAGATGCCGAACAGGATGACGCTGAAGGACACCAGGCTGACCACGGTGCGGATGAAGCCCAGCCCGAGGCTCAGGGTGGTTTCGGCGAAGTCGCGGATGTCTTCGGTGAGGCGCTGGTCGGGGTTGTCGGCACCGCCTTCGCGTTCCAGCTGATAGTAGTTGCGGTCGGACAGCCAGAGGCCGAAGTGCTTTTCGGTCAGCCAGCGCCGCCAGTTGATGGTCAGCGCCTGAGTGAGGTACAGCCGGTACACGGCCAGCAGGATGGCGGTGGCGGCCAGCCCGCAGAAGTACAGCATCAGCCGGATGAAGGCGGCCAGATCGCGATTCTGCAGGGCGTCGTAGAAGTAGCGATACCAGGTGTTCAGGGCCACCGACAGGCCGACCCCGGCCAGCGACAGGGCGATGACCACGGACAGCAGGAGCCAGGCCTTGCCTTTCTCTTCACTGCGCCAGTAGGGAGTGATCAGAGCCCAGACGCGGGCCAGGAAATGCCCACGGGAAGCCCCGTAGACGGAGGGCACGGGTACGGCGGATTCGGACATGCTTGGACTCTCAAGGACTGCTCAACGAGACGCCTGCACAGCCTATGCCGGAAAGCCTGAACGAATTCTGACTGAAACAATGTAACAGTTTGTCGCCCACGGCGATCGTGGGCGATGCCAGCCTCAGCGACGCACCGGGCGCTTCTGCAGCTTGCGCTGCAGGGTACGGCGGTGCATGCCCAGCGCCCGCGCGGTCGCCGAGATGTTGCCTTCGTGCTCGGACAGTACCCGCTGGATGTGCTCCCACTGCAGGCGATCCACCGACATGGGATTGTCCGGCACCAGGGTGTCGAGATCGGCGTGCTGGGCGAGCAGGCCGGCCAGGACGTCGTCGGCATCCGCCGGCTTGCACAGGTAGTTGGTGGCGCCGCGCTTGATGGCCTCCACCGCGGTGGCGATGCTGGAATAGCCGGTGAGGATCACCACGCGCATCTCCGGGTGCAGCTCCAGCAGCTGGGGCAGCAGCACCAGCCCCGAGTCCCCTTCCATCTTGAGGTCGAGCACGGCGTAGTCCGGCAGGTCTTCCTTGGCCAGTTGCAGGCCTTCCTCGGCGCTGTCGGCGATGGACACGCGCAAGCCGCGGCGATCCATGGCGCGGGCCATCACCCGGGTAAAGGTGGGATCGTCGTCGACCAGCAGGATGTGGGGCTGGTCGTCGAAACCGCTGTTGAGGTCGTCAGTCATAGAATTCTCCAGGCATTCACGCCAGGGCGTAGTGCCGCGGCAGGCGCAATTCGGTCAGGGTGCCGCCTTCTTCGTGATTGTAGAGCTTCACCGTGCCGCCGGCGCGGGTGACGCTGGCCTGGCTGAGAAACAGGCCCAGCCCGAAGCCCTTGCCTTTGGTGGTGAAGAAGGGCTTGCCGAGCTGTTCGGCGATGGCCAGGGGTACGCCGGCACCGTGATCGCGGATCGACAGGCACAGCTCGCGCGCATCCCAGTGCAGACGGATGGCCAGGTTTTCCGGGCAGGCATCGGCGGCATTGTTGAGTAGATTCAGCAGTGCCTGGGTAAGTTCGACCGGCGGCGTCAGGCGCGGTGGCGTGCCCAGACTGACCACCTCGAAGCTGTAGGTGGCTTCCGGTCGCATCAGGTGCCAGCGATCCATGGTCGCCTCCAGCCACTCCACGGCGGTCTGCTCCTGCACCGTCTGGCGGCGGTCCGCTTCGGCCGCACGCACCAGTTGCTGCAGGGTCTGCTTGCACTGGCCGACCTGGGCCTGCAACAGCGCCAGGTCCTCGCTCAGGGTCGGCTGACCGGCGTACTCCTGCTGCAGCTCCTTGAGCAGCACGCTCATGGTGGACAGCGGCGTGCTCAGCTCGTGGGCCGCGCCGGCGGCCTGGGTGGCCACGGCCAGCAGCTGCTGATCGCGCATGGCCTGTTCGCGGCGCTGGGCCTGCAGGCTCTCCTGCTCGCGCAGGGCGGTGGCCATGCGCGCGACGAACAGGGTGATCACTGCGGCGGACAGGGCGAAGCTCAGCCACATGCCGTAGCTGAGCACCGCGCCGTCGTTGGCCACCAGCAGGTGCAGCGGCTCGTAGGACAGCAGCATCAGCGAGAAGACCGCCAGGGTCAGGGCCGCCAGGACCAGGGTATAGAGCCAGGGCAGCGTGGCCGCGGCGATGGTCAGGGGCACCAGGTAATAGGAGGCGAAGGGGTTGGTCGGACCGCCGGCGAAATACAGCAGGGCACTGTGGATGGCCAGGTCGCAGCCCAGGTGGGCGGCGTATTCCTGCTCGGTGACCGGCCAGGGGCGGGTCAGCCGCAGGGCGGCGAACAGGCAGAGCACGGCCGAGACGCCCAGGGTGATGGCCAGGGCCGTCCAGGGCAGCTGGACGATGCCCGACAGCCGGGCGATGCCCACCGAGCCGGCCTGCGCGGCCAGCACCAGCACGCGGATGATGACCAGGCGCCCGAGATTCTGGCGATTGGCGGACAACCATTGAACAGGCAAGGAGAACATGCGAGGTTCCAGGCGCAAGAAACGATCGAGACGACAGCCCCGCGGGGCTGCCGGTCAGAGCAGACTTGGCATTATAGCGATGGGTATCCGCCCGCAGCCGCCGACGCGGCAAAGCGACGCACCATCCGCCAGGTCCGCGGTCACACCGCTTTCGGACTGCCAATCAGGAGAACACCATGACCTTTCCCCTACGCCCGCTCGTGCTGGGCGCCGCGCTGTTCAGCACCCTGCTCGCCACCGGCGTCCAGGCCGATGAGCCGCGCTACAACCAGATCAGCCTGAGGGCCGAGGTCAGCCGCGAGGTCCCGCGCGACCGCATGCAGGTCATGCTCTACACCGAAAGCCAGGGCCAGGATCCGGCGACCCTGGCCAGCGACACCACCAAGACCCTCAACGCCGCCCTGGAGCAGGCGCGCAAGGTCAAGGGCGTGGACGTTTCCCTGGGCAATCGCAACACCTATCCGGTCTATGAAGATCAGGGCCGCGCCATCAACGCCTGGCGCGAGCGCGGTGAACTGCGCCTGGAAAGCGCCGACTTCGCCGCCCTGTCCAAGCTGACCGGCGAACTGCTGGGCAGCCTGAAGATGGGCAACCTGCAATTCACCATCGCCGATGGCACCCGCAAGCAGCAGGAGGATGCCCTGTTCAAGGACGCCGTGGCCGCCTTCAAGGCGCGCGCCCAGCTGGCCACCGAAGCCCTGGGTGGCTCGGGCTATCGCATCGTCAGCCTGGACCTGGGTACCAGCGGCGTACCCCAGCCGCTGCCGATGCTGCGCATGTCGGCGATGAAGGCCGCCAGCGATGCCGTGACCCCGGATGTCGCCCCCGGCACCACCACCGTCGAAGTGACCGCGGGCGGTACCATCGAAGTACAGATGCCCTGATCTAGTGCAGAAAAGTAACAACGCTGTTTCGGTGCGCACTTTTGGTGCGCACCGACTTCCTGCCGCGACACCTTGTCTTACATCTTTGCGACATCTGTTTTGTGTTTGGGTCGCCTGGGGTCAATAGCTCGCCTGAGCTATGGACATGGGCACAGGCTGTGCATGTGGGCTCATCTGTCCACAAGACATCGGCATTCTGTTTCGCAACGCCACATCGTGTTGCGCCGTCCCCGACATGAGGTCTCCATGCACAAGAACGTACTCGCTGCCCTCTTCGCTTCCGGTCTGCTGGCCGGCGCACCCCTGGCCCAGGCGACCAACCTGGTGTTCTGCTCCGAAGGCAGCCCGGCCGGCTTCGATCCGGCGCAATACACCACCGGCACCGACTTCGATGCGTCGGCGGAAACCATCTTCAACAAGCTGACCCAGTTCGAGCGCGGCGGTACCCAGGTCAAGCCGGGTCTGGCGGAAAGCTGGGACATCAGCGAAGACGGCAAGGTCTACACCTTCCACTTGCGCAAGGGCGTGAAATTCCACACCACGGACTACTTCAAGCCGACCCGCGAATTCAATGCCGATGACGTCCTGTTCACCTTCCAGCGCATGCTGGACAAGAACAATCCGTTCCGTAAGGCCTACCCCACCGAATTCCCCTACTTCACCGACATGGGCCTCGACCAGAACATCGCCAAGGTGGAAAAGGTCGACGACTACACGGTGCGCATGACCCTCAACGAAGTGGACGCCGCCTTCCTGCAGAATCTGGCGATGCCCTTCCCGTCGATCCAGTCGGCCGAATACGCCGACAAGCTGCTCAAGGCCGGCAAGGCGGCCGAGATCAACCAGAAGCCGATCGGCACCGGTCCCTTCGTCTTCAGCCGCTACCAGAAGGATGCGGTGATCCGCTACAAGGCCAACCCGGACTACTGGGACAAGGTCGATGGACCCAAGGTGGACAACCTGATCTTCTCCATCAACACCGATCCTTCGGTGCGGATGCAGAAGCTCAAGGCCGGCGAGTGCCAGATCACCGTCTATCCGCGTCCGGCGGACCTGGACGGGCTGAAGAAGGACCCGAATCTCAAGCTGCCGTCGCAGCCGGGCTTCAACCTGGGCTACATCTCCTACAACGTCGAGCACGGCGAGCTGGCCAAGCTCAAGGTACGCCAGGCGATGGACATGGCGGTCAACAAGGAAGCCATCATCAACGCCGTCTACCAGGGCGCCGGCCAGGTAGCTGTCAACAGCATGCCGCCGACCCAGTGGTCCTATGACAAGTCCATCAAGGACGCGCCCTACGATCCGGAAAAGGCCAAGGCCCTGCTCAAGGAAGCCGGCTTCAAGGAAGGCACCGAGCTCACCCTCTGGGCCATGCCGGTGCAGCGTCCCTACAACCCCAATGCGCGCCTGATGGCGGAGATGCTGCAGCAGGACTGGGCCAAGATCGGCGTCAAGACCAAGATCGTCAGCTACGAATGGGGCGAGTACATCAAGCGTTCCAAGAGCGGCGAGCAGGACATCATGCTGATCGGCTGGAGCGGCGACAACGGCGACCCGGACAACTGGCTGGCGACCCTCTTCGGCTGCAAGGCCATCGGTGGCAACAACTTCTCCCGCTGGTGCTACCAGCCGTTCGAGGACCTGGTGGTCAAGGCCAAGCGCGTGACCGACCAGGGCGAGCGCACCAAGCTCTACGAACAGGCCCAGCAGGTGCTCAAGCAGCAGGTACCCATGACGCCCATCGCGCACTCCACGGTCTACATGCCGATGCGCAAGGAAGTCCAGGACTACAAGATCAGCCCCTTCGGGTTGAACGAGTTCTACGGCGTCAGCGTCAGCAAGTGAAGCCTCTTGGCCAGGGTCGGGAGCTAGACTCCCGACCCTGGCCGTTCATTTGACTGATGGAGTGAGACCCATGCGCCTTCCCTACGCCTACTCGTTGCTGGCGGCGAGCCTGCTCGCCTGTGCTCCGCTCGCCCAGGCGGCGAGCAACCTCGTCTATTGCTCGGAAGCCAGCCCGGCCGGTTTCGATCCGGCGCAATACACCTCGGGCACCGAATTCGATGCCTCGGCCGAAACGGTCTTTAACCGCCTGGTGCAGTTCCAGCGTGGCGGCACCACCCTCGAGCCGGGCCTGGCGACCCAATGGGACGTGAGCGCGGATGGCAAGACCTATACCTTCCACCTGCGCCAGGGCGTGAAATTCCACACCACCGACTACTTCAAGCCCACGCGCGACTTCAACGCCGACGACGTGGTCTTCACCTTCCAGCGCATGCTCGACAAGGAGCAGCCGTTCCGTAAGGCCTATCCCACGGAATTCCCCTACTTCACCGACATGGGGCTGGACCAGAACATCGCCAAGGTGGCCAAGGTCGACGACCACACCGTGGTCTTCACCCTGAACAAGGTCGACGCCGCCTTTGCCGCCGACCTGGCCATGAGCTTCGCTTCCATCCAGTCGGCGGAGTACGCCGCGCAATTGCTCAAGGCGGGCAAGCCCGAGCTGCTCAACCAGCAGCCCATCGGCACCGGCCCCTTCGTCTTCAGCCGCTACCAGAAGGATGCGGTGATCCGCTTCAAGGGCAATCCGGACTACTGGAAGCCCGAGGACGTCAAGCTCGACAACCTGATCTTCGCCATCACCCCCGATGCCGCCACCCGCCTGCAGAAGCTCAAGGCCAACGAATGCCAGGTGAGCGGCTATGCGCGTCCGGCGGACCTGGTGGAGATGAAGCAGGATCCGCAGCTCAAGGTGCTGCAGCAGCCGGGCTTCAACGTCGGCTTCCTCGCCTACAACGTCCAGCATCCACCGCTGGACAAGCCCGAGGTGCGGCGTGCCCTGGACATGGCCATCAACAAGCAGGCCATCGTCGACACCGTGTTCCAGGGCGCCGGCCAGGTCGCGCAGAACGTGATCCCGCCGAATCAGTGGTCCTACGACAAGAACATCAAGGGCGCGCCCTACGATCCGGAAAAGGCCAAGGCCCTGCTCAAGCAGGCGGGGATCAAGGACGGTACCGAGATCGCGCTCTGGGCCATGACGGTACAGCGCGCCTCCAACCCCAACGCCCGCCAGTCGGCGCAGATGATCCAGCAGGATTGGGCCAAGGTCGGCATCAAGGCCAAGATCGTCAGCTACGAATGGGGTGAATACATCAAGAGAGCCAAGGCCGGCGAACACGATGTGCTGACCTATGGCTGGACCGGCGACAACGGCGATCCCGACAACTGGCTGGGCGTGCTCTATGGCTGCAGCGCCATCGGCGGCAGCAACTATGCGCGCTGGTGCGACAAGGACTACGACGCCCTCATCCAGAAGGCCAAGACCAGCAACGATCGCGCCGAACGCACCCGTCTCTACGAGCAGGCGCAACAGCTCATTCGCCAGCAGATGCCGGTGAGCCCCATGGCCCACTCGGTGGTGTCCCAGCCCATGCGCAAAGAAGTGCAGGGCTTCAAGATCAACCCCTTCGGCGTCACCGGTTTCTATGGCGTAAGCCTCGACCGCTGACCCTGTCCGGCCCGCCTCGCGGGCCTTCACGAGGAGCCTTCCGTGTCCAAACCGCTATTCTCGCTGTCTCTCGCCGCCCTCCTCTGCCTGACGGCCAATGCCGCCCTGGCACGCCCGCTGGTGGTCTGCACCGAGGCCAATCCGGAAGGCTTCGATCCGGGTCGCTACACCTCCGGCTATACCTTCAACGCCTCGGCCACCCCGCTGTACAACCGCCTGGTGGAATTCAAGCAGGGCACCGCCGAGCTGGAGCCGGGCCTGGCGGAAAGCTGGGAGGTCTCCCCGGATGGCCTGCAGTACACCTTCACCCTGCGCCAGGGGGTGAAATTCCACACCACCGACTACTTCAAGCCCACGCGCGATTTCAACGCCGACGACGTGGTGTTCAGCTTCGAGCGCATGCTCGACAAGAACAATCCCTGGTACAACCTCTCCCCCAGCGGCTACCCCTATGCGGCGGCCATGGAGATGGGCACCCTGATCAAGTCCATCGACAAGGTGGACGACAGCCACGTGCGCTTCACCCTCAACCAGCCCGAGGCGCCCTTCCTCGCCGACCTGGCCATGGCCTTCGGCTCGATCCTGTCCAAGGAATACGCCGACAGCCTGCTGGCCAGCAAGAAGACCGACGACATCAACCAGAAGCCCATCGGCACCGGTCCCTTCGTCTTCCAGCGCTATGCCAAGGATTCCAACACCCGCTACAAGGTCAATCCGGACTACTTCGGCAAGAAGCCGCAGATGGACGGCCTGGTGCTGGCGGTGACCCTGGATCCCAATGTGCGCATCCAGCGGGTGCGCAACAACGAGTGCCAGATCGGCCTGACGGTCAAGCCGCAGGACGTGCCGATGCTCAAGCAGGACAAGAGCCTCAAGCTGGCCCAGGTGGAAAGCCAGACCACCTCCTACCTGGCGATGAACACCAAGCACAAGGCGCTGAGTGACGTGCGGGTGCGCCAGGCCATCGCCATGGCCTTCGATCAGCAGAACTACCTGAAGACGGTGTTCGGCGAAGGCGGTGCCAAGGCGGCGATCAATCCCTATCCCTCTTCGCTGCTGGGCTACGCCAAGGACATCAAGCCCTGGCCCCATGACGTGGAGAAGGCCAAGGCGCTGCTCAAGGAAGCCGGCTATCCCGATGGCTTCACCCTCAAGTACTACATCAGCACCGGCACCGGCCCGGGCGGCAGTCCGGCGCTGGTGGCCCAGCTGATCCAGGGCGACCTCGCCAAGATCGGCATCAAGGCCGAGATCACCCAGTTCGAGTGGGGCGAATTCGTCAAGCGCACCAAGGCCGGCGAGCACGACCTGATGATGATGAGCTGGACCGGCGACAACGGGGACCCGGACAACTTCCTCACCAACAACCTGAGCTGCGCCGCGGTGCAGGGCGGCGAGAACCGCGCCTTCTGGTGCGACAAGGCCTTCAACGACGCCATCGAAAAGGCCAAGCGCATCAACGACCCGGCGCAGCGTACCGCTCTCTACGAGCAGGCCCAGCAGATCTTCCACCAGCAGATGCCCTGGATTCCGCTGGCGCATCCGCTGTTCACCGACGTCCTGCAACCCAAGGTGCAGGGCTATGTGCAGAGTCCGCTGGGGGTCTACGACTTCTCCACGGTGACCCTCGACTGATCGGCACCTGATGCCGTAAGCGACCGGGCCCGGGCGGCCCGCCCCTCGACCTATCCCGCCTCGCGCCGTGTTTCGGCGCGACGGGTTCGGTCGTGCCGGAAACGCCCAAAAAAACAGAAAAACGACCGCTTTGGAGCACAGCCGATGACCAACGTCCACCGTGGAGGCCTCGCCCTCTCACTACTCACCCTGGCCCTGACCGCCCACGCCCAGTCCCCGGCGCCGGAAGATCCCAGCTACGCCAACGAGGTCCAGACCCTGCCCAACGTGCAGAAGCCGGTGAAGGGCCAGGAAGGCGCCAAGGGCTTCTTCGCCGACGACAGCCTGACCCTGGCCACGCGCAACTTCTTCGCCCGCGAGACCAGCTCCGATCCGATCTTCAGCTACACCAAGAACGGTACCCGGGTGCGCACTCACTCGCGCAATACCTGGGTCCAGGCCACGGCGCTCAAGTACAGCTCCGGCTACACCCAGGGCCCGGTGGGTTTCGGCATCGACGTGGCCGGCTATCAGGCCACCAACCTGGAGCGGGGCAAGGGTCAGATCGGTGGCGGCGGCAACCGCACCCTGGCCAACGCCGAGGGCGAGGGCCATGCCGAGTGGTCCAAGCTGGGCATCGCCGACGCGCGCTTCCGCGTCTCCAACACCGAGCTCAAGATCGGTCGTTTCATGCTCGACACCCCGGTGATCAGCTACAACGACAACCGGCCCTTCCCTTCCGGTTTCGACGGTTTCGCCCTGACCAGC